>Ga0247713_1000723_pt1 | contig 18582 bp, 20 predicted proteins | sample 21E_NmetaG_FD_189936 | JGI IMG/M metagenome (GOLD analysis project Ga0247713, IMG submission 189936) | Soil microbial communities from hillslope of Landscape Evolution Observatory, University of Arizona, Oracle, AZ, United States - 2-1-E_N | ecosystem: Engineered > Artificial ecosystem >... | reverse complement strand
GGTCCCGCACGTCGTAGATCCACAGCGCCCCGACGGGGCTGTCGGAGTTGGGCGAGCACCCGCCGCCGCCTGCAGCACCTGCGTGCTCGTCGCCGATCAAGGCGTATTTCCCGTCCCACGTGAGCGCCGTCGAATGATCGAGCTCGATGAGCGGATTTCTGGTCTCGGAGAGGATCTGCGGGTCGGCAGGGTTGGAGATGTCGAGGGTCAACCACACGCCCAGGCAGGCGGCCATGCCGAAATCCCGAGCCGGGAAGACGGTGAAGTCGTGACAGCCAACCGTGTCCGGCGGCAGCGCCGGAGTCGCGACGACATCGGATTTCGCGGGGTTCTTGAGGTCGATCTCGACGATCGAGAACTTGCGATGGGTCGCGTGGTTGCACGACGGGCCCTGCCCGCTGATCGGGTACGAGGAGACGTAGACGAACAGCTTCTTGCCGTCGGGAACCAAAGTGTGCGTGTGGGACCCGCAGTCGGTCTCGACGAAGCCCACCTGGCGCGGCTGCCTCAGGTTCGAGATGTCGACGATGCGGATGCCCTCTTTGTCGACCGACTTATCGCTGCGGTTGGTGGCCGTGTTGTTGCAGATGTTGCTCTCGGCGTTGTTAGACGCGGGTGCGTCGATCGACACGAAGAGATACTTCCCCCACAGGGAAACGTCGCCTTGGCTCCCGGGGCAGACGTGCATGCCCACCTGCTTGATGTGGCCCTGCTTGGGCGAGACGATCTTGTAGAACCCGGTACCTTGGAATGATCCCGCCGCTACCAGCTTGTTCTGAAAAGCGAGGTCCGAGCCGTCGGCGAAGACTCCCTCGTCCAGCTCGATCGGCGCCTGCTTCAACAGCTTGATGTTGTCGCTCTTGAGGTCTTCCGCCGTGTCCGGAATTCGCGCTTGGGCACCGGCGCTCAGCAGCACCCCCGACGCCATCGCGATAAGCCCCAGCACCCCCGTGAGCTTTCGTTTCGTCATGTTTGCACCCCCGCTATAGCGTTTTCGTCCCTACCGACCAATGGGAGTTTCGCCGTCAATCGAGTCGCTCCTGCCCGTGGTCTTCCCGTCGTAGGGTGCCGCGATGCCGGAGCGGCTCGTGGTGATCGGCGCGGACGCGGCCGGGATGTCGTGCGCATCCCAGGCTCGCCGGCGCCGTGACCAAGACGATCTAGTGATCGTTTCGTTCGACCGCGGCAACTACACGTCGTTTTCGGCCTGCGGGATCCCGTACCTAATCGGAGGCGTAGTCGACGAACTCGACGACCTCGTGGCGCGTCCGGTCGAAGAACATCGCCGGCGTGGAATCGAGGTTCACCTGCGCCACGAGGTGACGGAGATCGATCTCGACCGCCGCCGGGTCGTGGTGCGGGATCTTGAAGACAACTCCGAGCGGGCCGAAGGGTTCGACCTGCTGATGGTCGCAACGGGAGCGGTTCCGGTTCGGCCACACCTCCCGGGTGCGGACGCGGCCGGGATCTTCGGCGTACAGACGCTCGACGACGCCCGGCGGATTCTCGACGCGCTCTCGGCTCGCTCGCCACGGCGCGCCGTGATCGTCGGCGGCGGCTACATCGGCATCGAGATGGCAGAGGCAATGCTGGCGCGCGGGATGGAGGTCACGCTCGTGGAGCAGGCGGCGGCGCCTATGTCCACGCTCGATCCCGAGATGGGGGCGGTCGTTGCCGACGCGATGCGAGCCCTCGGAATCGAGGTGAGGACGGAAGACGCCGTGGTGGAGTTCGAATCCGCCGACGGATGGCTGTCCGGCGTGGTCACGGAGTCGGCACGCCTCCCCGCCGACGTCGTCATCCTGGGGATCGGCGACTGTCCCAACGTGACGGTCGCGGAAGCGGCCGGAATTCCACTGGGCGACTCCGGCGCAATTGCCGTCGATCGCCGCATGCGGACGACGATCGACGGCGTGTGGGCCGCAGGGGACTGCGCCGAAAAATTTCACCGGGTCTCTCGACGGGGAGTGGCGATCCCGCTCGGCACGCATGCGAACAAGGAGGGGCGTGTAGCCGGGATCGACATCGGCGGCGGCTACGAGACTTTCCCCGGTGTCGTCGGAACTGCAGTGTCCAAGGTTTGCGATCTCGAGGTGGCCCGTACCGGGCTGAAGGAGGCGGAATGTCGGGCGTCGGGCTTCGAGTACGTGGTCGCGACGGTGGATTCCAAAACCCGAGCGGGCTACTTTCCCGGCGCCGCCGATATCAAGACGAAGCTCATCGTCGAACGACGAACGGGACGCTTGCTGGGCGCACAGATCATCGGCCGAGAGAATGCGGCAAAGCGCATCGATGCTTTGGCCGTCGCTCTGTGGAATGGGATGTCGGTCGACGAGATGTACCACATGGACCTCGGTTATGCCCCTCCGTTCGCGCCCGTCTGGGACCCGGTTCTCATTGCCGCGCGGCGAGCCTGGGAGCAGGTCGAACGTCGCGCGTAGGATGCGCGCCGTGGACCTCGAGGAGTTGCTGCAGCTGGCGGACGAGGGAGCCCGGCGCGCCGGCCGGCTCCTCATCGAGCGGTTCGGTGGTCCGGCGCGGGGCGTGGATACGAAATCGTCGCCCACCGACTTGGTCTCCGATGCCGATCGCGATTCCGAGCAGCTGCTGCTCGACCTCATCGCGTCGAAACGTCCCGACGACGGGGTTCTGGGTGAGGAAGGGGGCGGACGCCCCGGGACGAGCGGCGTGACCTGGATCATCGACCCGCTCGACGGCACCGTCAACTACCTGTACGGCATCCCCGTCTGGTGCGTTTCGGTGGCCGTCCGCGAACAAGGGCGGACGTTGCTGGGCGTCATTCACGACCCCAACCGCAACGAGACATTTAGCGCGATACGAGGCGGAGGTGCGTGGGTCGACGGCAGGCGGATCGGCGTGTCCAGCCAGTCGGAGCTGTCCCAGGCGCTGGTGGCGACCGGGTTCTCTTATGAAGCGGACATCCGCGGAGCGCAAGCCGAGGTCGCCGCTCGGCTCCTGTCGAAGGTTCGAGACGTTCGGCGCAGCGGTTCGGCCGCGCTCGACTTCTGCTCGCTCGCCTGTGGGCGGGTTGACGTTTTCTACGAATCGTGGCTTGCACCGTGGGATCGCGCCGCCGGTGAGCTGATCGCGCTCGAGGCGGGCGCCACGATCTCGGATCTCCCGCCTCCTAGAGGGAACTCGATAGGGGTTGTCGCCGCCAATCCGGCGCTGCACCCGGCGGTCGACGAGTTGGTGAGGGACTGACAAAGGATTTCCGACGGAAGAAAGGAGTCGCCGTGGACATCGTTCACCCCGAGGTTGAGCGCTATCTATTGGACCTGGCATCCTCGGACGACGAACCTATTCTGCTCGAGATGGAGCAGCTGGCAGAGAGGGACGGCTTTCCGATCGTCGGGCGGCTCTGCGGTCGAACCATCGAGTTACTGGCGCGCGCGATCGGTGCCCGTCGCATATTCGAGCTTGGTTCGGGCTTTGGATATTCCGCTTTCTGGTTCGCCCGCGCCGCCGGTTCATCGGGTGAGATCCATCTCACCGACCTCGACCCCGAAAACGAGAGAAAGGCGCTCGACTTTCTCGGCCGGGCGGAGGTCGGCGCCTCCGTCACCTTTCACGTCGCGTCGGCGCTCGACGCTTTTGCCGATGTCTCGGGAGACTTCGACATCGTCTACTGCGACATCGATAAAGACGGTTATCCCGGCGCATGGGAGGCCGCCCGCGACCGAGTCAGGGTGGGCGGCATGTTCATCTGCGACAACATGCTGTGGTCGGGACGGGTCACGGGATCGCCCGGCGCGCCGGAGGATGTGCGAGACGGCTGGACGGAAGCGATCGACCGGACGAATCGCGCGATCGAGGCCGACGCTCGATATCGGCAGGTCATCGTGCCGCTGCGCGACGGCCTGATCGTCGCCCTTCGCATCTCGTGACCGGGGGGGCGCCCCAGGTGTAATAGTTGTTACATCAAAACAAGCTGTGAGCTACTTCACACTTAGGCGATCTGATCTGCAGCCGCCGCCTCGCCAGGGCGGCGGCGGCGAGAGATTGCAGATTTGATCGCCGGTGATGACAGAGATGAGGAGATGGGGTGCCGTCGCCGCACCGGATGATTCCGCCCGTCACGCCCGACCGTAAGGCTCGGGCCGGGACCGGCCGCCGCATCATTCGCACGTTCGCGCCGTATCGGCGGAAGGTTGTGCTCGTCGCCGGGCTGATCGTGGTGGCCGCAGGGCTCGGGCTCGTCAATCCCCTTCTGATAAAGGTCATCTTCGACGACATCATCAGCGGCGATGGTCCGGTGGCGGAACGACAGCGGGACTTGCTCGTAATCGCGGGCGTAATGATCGTGACGCCGATCGTGGCGGGCGGACTCAACCTGTGGCAGACCTACACGAACAACGTCATCGGCCAAAACGTGATGCGCGATCTGCGCAACTCTCTTTACTCGCACCTTCAGCAGATGCCGCTCAGGTTCTTCACATCCACCCGCACCGGAGAGATTCAATCGCGGCTGTCGAACGATGTGGGTGGCGTACAGAACGTTCTCACCGACACTGCATCTTCGATCGCCTCCAATTTCACGACGGTGGCCTCAACGCTCGTAGCCATGTTCATCTTGTCGTGGCAGCTCACCGTGATGTCGCTCGCGATCATCCCCGTGTTTCTGTGGCTGTCGCGCAAGGTCGGACGGGCGCGCCGCGATATCTCGGGAGAGACACAGGAATCGCTCGCAGATCTGGCGGCACACACGCAGGAGACGCTGTCGGTGTCGGGCATCTTGCTTTCGAAAGCGTTTGGCAGGCAGTCGTACGAGATCGACCGCTTTCGAAAGGAAAATCAGCGCCTCAGCGAGCTCGAGGTAAGGCGCACGATGGTGGGTCGCGGCTTCTTTTCCCTCGTCGGAATGTTCTTCGCGATCACTCCCGCGTTCGTTTATCTCTTCGGAGGATGGCTCATCCTCCGCGCGCAGGGTGGCGGCCCCGCCACTGCGATCGGGCTCGGCACCATCGTCGCCTTCACGACTCTGCAGAGCCGTCTGTTCTTCCCGATGGGGCAACTGCTCAACGTCCAGATCGAGATTCAGTCGTCTCTCGCGCTCTTCGATCGCATCTTCGAGTACTTGGATATGGAGCGCGAGATCACCGACCGTGATGGGGCCCTGGAGCTTGATCCGCGCAACGTTCGAGGGCACGTGGTGCTTGACGATGTCTGGTTCCGCTACGACCGTCAGGAGGCGTCGCGAGACGAGTCCGAGAAGCGGTACTGGACAATCTCCGGGCTCGACCTCGAAGTCGCGCCCGGAAAGCTCGTTGCTCTCGTCGGTCCCTCCGGCGGTGGAAAAACGACCCTCACGTATCTGATCCCGCGTTTTTACGACGTCGATCGGGGCGCGGTGAAGATCGACGGGATCGATGTGCGTGACATCCGCCTCGAGTCACTCGGCGAGATCATGGGACTCGTCACGCAGGAGACCTACCTGTTCAATGCATCGGTTCGGGAAAATCTTCGTTACGGCCGCCCCGGTGCGACCGACGACGACCTGCGGAATGCCGCGCGAGCGGCGCACATCCTCGACCGAATCGAGGAGATGCCCGACGGCTTCGACACGCGGGTCGGGGAGCGGGGATACAAGATGTCCGGCGGTGAGAAGCAGCGACTGGCGATCGCCCGGGTGGTCTTGAAGGACCCGCGCATCCTCATTCTCGATGAAGCGACTAGTGCGCTCGACACGCATTCCGAACGGTTGGTGCAGGATGCGCTCCGCCCGTTGATGTCGGGTCGTACGACGATCGCGATCGCTCACCGCCTGTCGACAATCCTTGCCGCCGATCTAATCGTCTACCTCGATCGGGGACGGATCGTCGAACGAGGAACCCACGCTCAGTTGCTCGAACGCGACGGGGCGTATGCCGCTCTTTATCGCGAGCAATACTCCGAAGGTCGCGTCGAATCGAGGTGCGAGGACGGGCTCGTCCTTTCGAGTGGAGAAGTGATCCAGGAGGAGATGGCGTGAGGATCGAGAACAAAATCGCGCTCGTAACGGGGGGCGCATCGGGCCTCGGGCGTGCGACGGCCGACGAATTATGTGCGGCAGGGGCACGGGTCGTTCTCGTCGACCTCGAGTCGAGTGACGGAGAGAACGCGGCGAAGGAGATAGGCGATGCCGCGCGTTTCGCACCCGGAGACGTCACAGACGAAGAACAGGTAACGGCTGCCGTCGAGTTGGCAGTACGAGAATTCGGCGCCCTTCACGTTCTGGTGAACTGCGCCGGAGTTGGATGGCCGGGGCGCGTTTTAACGCGAGATGGAGGGCCGATCGACCTCGAGCGGTTCGAACAGGTTGTGCGGATCAATCTGATCGGAACGTTCAACGTCATCCGCCTCGCCGCCGCCCAGATGGCTTCTCAGGAGCCGGACGGCGAAGAGCGCGGCGTCATCGTGAATACCGCGAGCATTGCCGCGTTCGACGGGCAAATCGGTCAGGCGGCGTACTCTGCGTCCAAGGGCGGTGTCGCAGGCATGACGCTTCCCATCGCCCGCGATCTTTCCTCACGCCTGATACGGGTCGTCACGATTGCGCCGGGGATCATGGACACTCCGATGCTTGCCGCGCTGCCGCCGGAGGCACGGACCGGTCTTGAGGAAGGAATCCCTCATCCCCGCCGCCTCGGCCGCCCGGAGGAGTACGGGTTCCTCGTACGGCACATCATCGAGAACCCATACCTGAACGGCGAGGTGATACGCCTCGACGCCGCCCTGAGGATGGCGCCTAAGTAGACCCGTTACCGGCGACGGGCGACGCCGGCCTCGGCGAGATCGATGGGAGAAGGTTCCTCGTCGTCTTCGTCGCCGCTGGAGACGATGGGATCGCCGGGATCCGCTGCCTCCAGCTCCCGATCGAGCTCGCGCCACTCTTTTTCGGCCCATCTGAGCTTTTCGACCGCGGACGCGAGGTCGAGAAAGTGGACGGGTACGATCGAAGCTCGCGGCCTGAGATAGGCATCACCGATCAGTGCATCGAGCTCGCGGCGCGCCTCGATCAGGCGGGCGTGAATCTGTCGAAGACGAGCACCCTGCTCGGGGGTGTAGCCGGACCCAGGATTGTTCAGGTCGGACTCCTTACATTCGACGGCGGCAGGGACGTTCTCACAGGATGCTGCTGGGTGCCGACGCCTGACGCGGGCGGGGCGCGGCCAGCGTACCAGCGGTCGACGCGTCCTCACAAGCGCGCATTCTCCTACAGGAGTCGTAGGCTCAGGGCGGCGAATCGCTCCTCCCTCGCCCGGACGTCAGTCGATCAGGAGGGCGAAGGTGGGGCCGGCCACCGCGCAGTAGACGGCGAACGGATACAGCGTCTTCGACTTGAGATAGCGAATGAGGCCCCAAATCGCTCCGTAGGAGGTCGCGAGCGAGGCGAGGAAACCTCCGGCGGCGGCGCCGAGACCCACCGGAGAGTCGACGAAGTCCGGGAGCTTGAACAACGCGGCTCCGAACAAGGCCGGGATCGCGAGCAGAAACGAGAACCGGGCGGCTACGTCGCGCTCTATCCCGAACGCCAGGCCCGTCCCGATCGTTGCTCCGGAGCGCGAAATGCCGGGAACGATCGCGGCCGCTTGAGCCACGCCGATTGCGAGCGCATCCGGAGTGCGCAGCGCGTGGGGCCCGCGCAGACGGGTGCCGGCTTGGGCGTGGCGCCTTTGGTGGTACCGAAGCGCTTGCTCCGCGCCCACGAGAATGACTGCGGTGATCAACAGCTGCAATGCAGCTCCGCGTGCGTCTTCGAACTGGTCTTCGAAGAGATCCCCGAGGAGAATCCCTGCGAGGCCGGCCGGAACCGTGGCGATCGCCAAGAGGAACAGGAGCCGGCGCGCCTCTCGGTCACGATGTACAAAGCCGCGCGCTAGATCCACGAGATCGCCCGAGAAGTACACGAGGAGCGCCAGGAGCGAGGCGAAGTGAAGCATCACGTCGAACGCCAAGGATGGCTTGGACCACCCCAGCAGCGAGGGAACGACGACGAGATGGCCCGACGACGAGATCGGGATGAACTCGGTCAGTCCCTGCACCGATCCCAGCACGACCGCTTCGAGTGTCGACACGGCGGCGCAGCATATCCCGAGCGCACACTGGGATGCGCTGCACAACCGGCAACCCGAGCAGGAACCCTCCGGCGGGCGGAGAACCTCCCGGACACGATTCGGCACGGGACGAATCCCGAAGGATGTTGGAGGACGAAATGAGATTGCGCAGACTGTTCGCCGCCACGGTCGTGGCCACACTTGCGGTGGGAGGATCGGCGTTCGCGAAGTTCGAACCCAAGTTCGACTTGACGCTGAGTGATCTGAGCCGAGGCGGGAACCCGCAGGCGGACATTCACCTCGAGTTCGCGGCCGACGACGAGGAGATCGGCAAGTTCAAGATGACCTTTCCGAAGGGAACCGTCATTGCCTCCGACGAGGAAATTCCGGACGCTGCGGGCCCGATCCCGGGTAGATCCGAGCGCTCGGGGGAGGAAATCGGAGGGGGGACCGTCGTTATCCAGGCCGGCCCGGACTGCCGTCCCGGTCCCGAGGGGGCGATTCCGGTAGGAGCGCCCGTCCAACTCGAGGCGACGCTCTACGAGCGGTCGCGCACGGATGCAGAGCAGGACCTGGGCGTGCACGCGGTCTGGCTGCTCGATCTCGAACCGGCCAATCGCGTCCGCCTGCTCGTCACCGGCAGCCCGAAAAAGGGGTGGTCGATCGAAGGCGCGCCGACTCCGAGCGACAACACGTGCAACCCGCTGGTCGTCGACGTCACCATCAATGCCACGAGCGAGTCTGGGGTTCCGATAATCACTAACCCGACGAAGGGTAAGAAGTTGGTCGTTACCGCCGAGATCGAGTCCCAGGACTCGCCGGAGGTTGCGAAGTTCAAGAAGGTCTTCAAGCTTACGAAGTAAACGTCGCTGAAGGGCGCGCGCCGATTAAACCTCGAGGCGCGCGCCCTTCAGCGCGTTGGAGCAAACACAAGATCGTTCGGCCGGGATGGCGGGCACGAGCGCGAACAACAGCCTGCGCAGCTTGTGGTTGTTAGCGTTGAAGACCTCGACGACTTGCTCGTGGCTTACCGGATCCTGGTCTTCCAGCCCGACGTCGTAGTCGGTGATGAGCGCGATGTTCACGTAGCACATCTCGAGTTCGCGAGCGAGATAAGCCTCGGGGTACTGGGTCATATTGATGACCTCCCACCCAGCCTGCTGGAACCACTTCGACTCGGCTCGTGTTGAGAACCGTGGACCCTGAACGGTGACCACCGTGCCCCGCTCGTGAACCGTGACGTCTTGGTCCTTCGCCAGCGTGATCGCCGTTTCCCGCAGTTCCGGGCAGTAGGGGTCCGCATATGAGACGTGCGTCGTCACGGGACCGTCGTAGAAGGTGTCTTTGCGTCCCGAGGTGCGATCGACGAGCTGATCCGAGATCACGAAGTGTCCCGGCTCGACTTCCGTCTTCAGGGAGCCGGCCGCGCAGGGACCGATTATGCGGGTGACCCCCAGTTCCTTGAGCGCCCAGACGTTCGCTCGATAATTGATCATGTGCGGCGGGTACTGATGCTTCTTGCCGTGGCGCGGCAGAAACGCGACGCGCCTAGCCGCTATCTCCCCCACGAGGACCGGACTCGACGGCGCGCCGTATGGTGTCTCGACGTCGACCTCGTCGACATCGTCGAGGAACGAATAGAAGCCGGACCCCCCGAAGATGCCGATCTCGGCGGTCGTCACGATGTCCCCGCATCCGTCTTTTTCTCGGGCTTCGTCCCCACCTTGGACTCGGTCTTTTTCTCTGTCTTCGCGTCGGCTCCAGACTCAGACTTCGTTTTGGACTCGGAGGGTTTTTTGCGTGCATCGGTCGCGTAGAAACCGGATCCCTTGAAGACGATGCCTACCGGCGAATACAGCTTTCGCAGCTTGCCGCCGCATACCGCACATTCCTCGAGCGGTGGGTCGTCGAAGCCCTGCTTGGCTTCGGTTCGTTCGCCACACGCGGTGCAGGCGTATTCGTAAATAGGCATGACTGCGGGATTGTAAAGCCACGGGCGACGGTTGAGGGCTGTTCGCATAAAGTGAGACGTTGGGGCTGCCGATGAACGGCAGAGGATCCCGAACGGAGGCGGCGACGACAGATGTCCCTTCAGCGGCGACTGATTTTGTTCTTCGTCGTGATCGTGGTGGTGCCGTTGGCCGCGGCCGGATTCATCGTTCAACGTCTCGTGGTCGAGGAGGTAGGGGCGCGATCTGCGATGGCGCTCGGTCCCGCACTCGACGCGGTGAGCGTCTTGTTCAACGAGCGCTCTGAGGCCTTGCCTAACGTTGTTCGCAACGTCGTGGAGCCGCGGTTGTTGGCGAGCCGTTTGGCCTCCGACGATCCCGAGGCCGTGGACGTATTCCTCGAGGACGTTCTTCCCGACGCGCCTCACGTCGATTTCCTAGTAGTGAGCGAGGGGGAGCGAATCCTTGGTGGCGCGTTCGACAAGGCGTACTTTGTCGACGGGTTCGACCGGCCGAGTGCCCAGGAGATCGCCGGAGCGGGTCCCGTCGGTCCCGGGTTCGCAAAGGTGGACGTGCCGTTCGCCGCCGCCGACGGCCGGACGGGGACCATCGTTGCCGGCTTCTGGCTCGATCGAGGGATCCTCGTCGGGACCCGAGACGACGACATCGATTTGTCGTTGTCGGTGGAGGACACGGTGGTTGCATCCACGCTGGGCCTTGCTCGACCCGTTCGCGTGTCGCCTTCGTTCGGTGAGGAGTTCGAGACAACCTTGGACGAGGAGGTCACGGCTCGTGCGCGGCCGATCGGGACGGATGGACGAGTCGCCGTTTTGGCGTCGACCTCACGCGCACCCGGAGCTGCGATTTCCGGCCGCGTCCTGTGGTCGATCCTCGGCATCCTGGTTCTTGCCGTGCTCGCGACGAGCATCCTGGCGTTCATGCTCGCTCGTCTAATCACGAGGCCGCTGGAGGAACTGGCCCTTGGAGCCGAGGCGGTGAGCGAAGGCAGATTCGATCACCGGATTCCGGTTCGCTCTCGAGATGAGGTCGGAAGGGTTGCGCTCGCTTTCAACGACATGACGGCGCGACTAAGGGGAACCATTACCGAGCTGCATAATTCGCGCGATCTGTTGCAGCGCGCCGTGCGACGAGTGGGCGAGATGCTGCGATCGACGCATGACATGACACAGATGTTGGAGGCGATTCTCGACACTGCTGCGGATGCGGTCGATTCCGATGCGGCGGTCTTGTGGCGTTTCACTCCAAATCGGAACGAGCTATATCCCGCACACACGCGGGGAATGTCGGGCGACGAGGCACATCGCATGAGGGTCGGCGAGGGGGTAGCGGGACTGGTCGCGGAGCGAGCCGTCAAGGTAATCCTCCCGTCTCCATCGATGACCGTGCGACCGTCGCGGAACGAGCCTGCCTACCCGATGGTGGTGGCGGTGCCGCTATACAGCCGCGACCGTGTCGTTGGAGTGGTTACGGTTTACCGGCGTGATGAAGGGCGACCGTTCACGTCGGAAGATCTCGATGCCGTCTTCTTCCTCGCGGAGCAGGGGGGCGTCGCAATCGAGAACGTGCTTCTCCACGAGGAAGCGCGCCGGCTGTCGCTGACGGACGGACTGACGGGCCTCTACAACCGCCGTTACTTCCAGATGCAGTTCCGGCAGCTGCTGGCGACCGCGGTTCGGTTCGAGCGCCCGTTCAGCATCCTGATGCTCGACCTCGATCACTTCAAGGTGATCAACGACTTGTACGGCCACCAGCGAGGAGACGCGATTCTCATCGAGTTCGCCGAGCGGGTTTCCGGAACTTTGCGGGAGATCGACACGTTCGCGAGGTACGGGGGAGAGGAATTCATAGCGCTCCTGCCGGAGACGGGGCTCGCCGGCGGAGTTTCGACGGCGCAGAAGATCCTAGAGGTCATTCGGAATCAGCCGTTCGGCGGGCGCGACGAGGACTCGATCGATCTAACCGTCTCCATCGGCATCGCGTGCTTTCCGGACCACGGGGAGTCCTTCGCAACGCTCGTCGAGGCGGCGGACCAGGCGCTGTACGTTGCAAAGCAGGAGGGGCGGGACCGGGCCGCGTCGGCCGGCGCACCTCCATCGGGCCTTCGCCTCGCATAGCCGTGTCGGCGAGGGCCCCGCGGGTACTCTCACCGGGACCAACCGAATGACTCCGCGAAGGAGCTGAGTGGGGTGCCCGTACGCAAGGCTGTGATTCCGGCCGCCGGCTTGGGGACCAGGTTCTTGCCGGCAAGCAAGGTTGTGCCCAAGGAGATGATCCCGGTCGTCGATCGGCCGGGCATTCAGTACGCGGTCGAGGAGTGCGCCCGTGCGGGCATCGACGACGTCCTGTTCGTGACCGGGTGGGGAAAGGGCTCCCTTGAAGATCATTTTGACCGGGCGCGTGCGCTCGAGGCTCACCTCGAGCGGACCGGGAAGATGGAGGAACTCGAGTCGATCAGGGGCATCAGCGAGATAGCGCGAATTTTTTCCGTTCGGCAGAGCGAGCCCCTGGGATTGGGTCATGCCGTCCTCCAAGGTAAGGACCATGTCGGCAACGAGCCGTTCGCCGTGCTGCTCCCGGACGAGATAGCTCCCGAGCCGCTCGACGATGAAGAAGGGCTGCTGGAGCGCATGATCGAGATTTATGACGAGCGCGGCGCGCGTGGAGTCATCGCAGTGACAGAGGTGCAGCCCGAAGATGCGTCCGCATACGGAATCGCGGCGACCGATGCAATGAGCGATGGGGTGGCGCGGCTCGCGGACTTCATCGAGAAGCCGACCCCGGAGGAGGCGCCCTCCAATCTTGCCTCGCGCGGTCGCTACGTGTTGTCTCATGAAATCTTCGAGATCCTGGAGGAGACGCGTCCCGGCCACGGCGACGAGATTCAGCTGACCGACGGGATCAAAATTCTTGCCGAATCCGGCGACGTATACGTTCTCCTCTGTGGCTCGCCGTTGTTGGACGTGGGAAAGAAGCTCGACTACCTGCGAGCCACGGTCGAGATCGCGTTGCGCCGCGACGATCTCAAGAAGCCTTTCGCCGAGTTCCTACGCGAGATCGTCGGGCGCCTCGAGTGACCATGCTCACCGTCGCGGAGGCGCGGGAACGTGTCTTGGGAGCGGTAGCCCCCCTCGACACCGAATTCGTCACCGTTGGTGATGCGCTTGGGCGAGTCGTTGCAGAAGATGTCACGGCTCCGCATTCGCTGCCGCGCTTCGACAATTCTGCGATGGACGGCTACGCGCTCCGCGCCGCCGACACGGCCGGCGCGCCGGTTCGGTTGCGGCTCGTGGGGGAGGTGCGCGCCGGAGACCCCGGCAACGTTCACCTCGAACGTGGAACGGCGGTGCGCATCATGACCGGCGCTCCGCTGCCCGCCGGGGCGGACGCCGTGTGCCAGGTGGAGCTGACCGAAGAACAAGACGACCTCGTCCTCGTTTCGGAGGAGACACCGGCGCGCCGTCACGTGCGGCCCGCGGGAGACGACGTCGCCGCCGGTGCACGTGTCGTGGCGGCCGGAGACGAATTACGGCCGGGCGAGCTCGCTCTCCTTGCCTCCCTCGGCCGATCGCCAATCACGGTTTTCCGAATCCCGCGCGTCGCCGTGCTGGTGACGGGGGACGAGCTGGTCGCGCCCGAGGAGGATCCGGGGCCGGGACAGATACGCGATTCGAATGGAGTGGCCCTGAGGGGGCTGGTCGCGGAAGCGGGGGGAATGGTCGTGCGCTCGCAGATTGTCCCCGACGGCTTGGATGCAACGCTCGATGCATTTACGCACGCCGCGGACGACGCCGACCTGGTGGTCTCTTCGGGCGGGGTCGCCGTCGGCAAGTACGACTACGTCAAGGAAGCGGTCGAGAAGCTTGGTCGCATCGACCTATGGCGCGTCGCGATGCAACCGGGGAAACCGGTCGTGCTCGGGGCTCTGGGTCCAACGCCTTTTCTCGGCCTGCCCGGCAACCCGGTCTCGATTCACGTCGGCTTCGAGCAGTTCGTGCGACCGGCGCTGCGCCGGATGCGGGGATGTTCGTCGTTGCTTCGCCCCGTAGTCACGGCGCGCCTCACCGAATCGATACAGAAACCACCCGGCCGGCTGCATTTCGTACGGGTTCGCCTCGCCTCTGCGGGAGACGAATGGAGCGCGACTCCCACCGGACGACAGGGGTCGCACATTCAGTCGAGCCTCGTCGGCTGTCATGGAGTGGCGCGTTTTCCCGCAGACGAAACAAGACTCGAGCGCGGCGCCGCGGTCGCGGTGGAAGTGTGGCGATTGCCGGAGAGCGAGCAATGAGTGACGTTCATCCCGAGGCGCGGGCGCGCATGGTCGACGTCACGGATAAGGCCGTTACCGAACGAATCGCGGTCGCAGAGGCAACGGTTGTGATGTCGACGTCCACGCGCAGACGGGTAACCGAGCGCGACCTGGAAAAAGGTGATGCTCTGGAAGTTGCACGTGTCGCCGGGATCATGGGGGCCAAACGAGCTGCAGATTTGATTCCGCTCTGCCACCCCATCCCCATCGACGCCGTGGAGCTCGATCTCGTGCCGGTCGACGAGGGGATTTCGATTTCGGCGACGGTCAAGACTGCCGGCCGCACCGGAGTCGAAATGGAGGCGCTCACTGCGGTGACGGTGGCAGCGCTGACCCTTTACGACATGATCAAGGCCACGGAAAGAGGCGCGGAGATCGTGAACGTCCGACTACTGCGGAAGAGCGGTGGGAAGAGCGGCGACTGGCGGAGGTAGCCTCACGCCTTGTGTCGTTTGAGGTACGCAGTCAAACCGGTCTGCTGGCTCTCCACCACCTGGACGAGTTCCCATCCCTCTTCGCCCCACTGATTGAGAATCTCCTGGAGTGCATGCGAGATCAGGGGCACGGTGGCGTATTCCCACTTCTGCATCGATCCCCGCCTTTCCTCGGCAGTCGCTGGTTGGTCGCGTAACCTACTGCAGGTGCCCAACGCCACGATCTTGATCGAACGCACGGGCGGTGTGCTTGCCGAGCGCGTGTGGCGTGCGCGTTCGGGGAAGGAGCGCCGCCGGGGATTGCTCGATCTGCCGCCTCTTGCGGAGGGGGATGCGTTGATCATCGAACGCGCCCCGCAGGTTCATACGTTCGGCATGAGCTATCGGATAGACGTTGCGTTCTGCTCGAAGGACTTCGTCGTCGTTCACATCGTGCGGGACATGAAGCCGCGCCGAATCACGCGCTGGGTTCCCAGGGCCCGGATTGCAATCGAGCTTCGCGCTGGTGCCGCGCGCGACGTTGTCGTCGGCGACCGCCTAGTGGTCGACTGAGCTGCGGCACAAGGATCACCCGAGGGGTTCATCCACCCCGGTCTCGAATGTCTCGGCCGGCAGGAACAACCAAAGCCCGCCGGCGTCCCCAAAGCGCTCGCTCAAGAACGTGAGTGCGTCGATGCGCGGGCCACCTGCGGAGCCCGGGACGCGGGCGGCTCCCCGCTGTTCGAGTTCCTCGATCAGATCTTGCGTGGGATGGCCTTCGATCTCCATTAGCTCGCGCTCCTCGGATGGTTGCCGTCCCGGGCGGTCGAAGAGGCCACCATTCCACGAGCTGCGGTAAAGACGGCGATCGACGCGCACGAGATGAACCCGACTACAGAGAACACGAATACGGCGATGACATACCGGCTTGTCTCGCCCGGCCACTTGACGGTGATGAACGCGAACATTGCACAGATGCCGATGACCGCGAAGGCTGCCATCAAGGTCACGACGAATCCGTGGCTTCCACCGTGCCGGGCGGGCGGAGGCGCCGCCGGCCGCGGGGCGACCCGGTCGTCCGGCAGGCGAATGAGGTCACCGCCTACGTCTTCCCCGGGTGGCTCTGTCACTTGGCCCTCCCTTCGACCCATTCGATCAACGTTCGAGTCCCAAACCCGGTAGCTCCCTTCGGAGTGTCGTGTCCCTCCGACTCGGCGCGCCCGGTTCCGGCAATGTCTAGGTGAGCCCACGGAGTTCCCGGCGCCACGAATGCTTTCAAAAAGAGCGCCGCCGTGATTCCGCCCCCGTAGCGCGAGCCCGAGTTCTTGGCGTCCGCAATGTCGGAATCGAGATCGCTCATGTAGTCGTCGGGGAGTGGCATGCGCCAGAAGCGTTCGCCCGCCGCCTCTCCCGCCGCCATCAACTCCGTCGCCAACTCGTCGTCCGTCGCGAACAGTCCCGCGATCTTTTTGCCCAGCGCCACCGAGATGTGCCCGGTGAGAGTCGCGATATCGACCACCACCGCGGGCTCGTCTTCGTTGGCGCGCGCGATCGCGTCCGCGAGTACCAAACGTCCCTCGGCGTCCGCATTCACCATCTCGGTGGTGCGGCCGCCGTAATGGTGGATGACGTCTCCGGGTCGCATTGCAGCGGGTCCGATCATGTTCTCGGCACAGGGGATGTAGGCAACCACGTCGGCAGCCGCACGCAGTCTGGCAAGAGCAGTGACGGCGGCAATTACCGCTGCACCCCCTCCCATGTCGGTCTTCATCGTCTCCATGTTCGCGGCCGGCTTGATCGTGAGACCACCCGAGTCGTAGGTGATTCCTTTTCCGATGAGCGCGATCTTCGGAAGCGCAACTCCCGCGTCCGGGCCGACGTAGCGCAGTCGCACGAGCCGGGGGGGAGCCGCGGATCCTCCGCCGACTGCAAGCAGGCCGCCGTACCCCCCGCTTCGCAACTCCCGCTCGTCGAGGACCGAACATTCAAAGCCACCGACATCCGCCGCCGCCCGCGCCCGATCCGCAAGCTCGGCGGGGGTGAGGACGTCTGCAGGTTCGTTCGTTAGGTCGCGTGCAAGCGAGGTTGCTTCTGCATAAACGATGCCGCGCTCGATCTCATCGGCATCGGCTCCGGGCATCACGATTCGCTCGATCTTCGGGCCGCCCGGATGCTTCTTGTATTTCGAGAACCGGTACGAGCCGAGGAGGAAGCCTTCGGCAGCCGCCCGCTCGCCCCCCTTGATCCCTTCGTGCAGCGCGGAGGCAACTTGATGACGCTCCGAGACGCGGCGGGCGGCCGCCGCCGCCGCACGCCGCACGCTCGCAAGCTGCACCGGCGCATCGCTCCCGAGCCCGACCACCACGATCGCACCCGCAGGGAGATTGCCGAGGGTGGGGATCACCTGAACGTTTCCAGGGTTCGCCTTGAAGCCGAACTGCGTCAGCGCCTCGTGAAGGTGTCCGCCGAAAGTGTCGTCGATCGCGGCAGCGGGTGGCGACAACTCGAAACCGTCGTCGCGCTCGTGCGCCCCGACGACCAGCGCGTCGCACGCAAGTGAGGTGACATCGTCTTGGGACGACACGATCTGGGGCATCGCGATTCCGAATCGCTCGAGGGGCGGGGACGTCCCTGTATACCAACCAAATCGTGGTCGGAAATCCTCAGCTTTCGCGGTCTTCCGGCGTACCCTGCCGAAGATGTAGCCGACGAGAGCAGGGGAAACGCTCTGACTGCAGTGTTCCTAGGGCTACTCGCCCTCGCGTGGCTCGGCGTGTTCGCACCGGCGGTCTTGCGGGCACGTCAAAACGCTCCCCTCTCTTCCTCGGAGAGGTTCCGCCGGAGCATGAGGATGATAAGCCCGCCCGGCGGCCGCAGCGTGATTCTTCCCGCGGGTGACCGCCGCCCCTCTATCTCGTATCGCCGCGCACTCATACAGGGGCGCCGCATGGCGCGCCGTCGTCGAAACCTGAAGGTCCTGCTCGGTCTCGCTGTGCTCACCGGTCTTTCTGGCGTGGCCGGCGGCCCCGGCGGTCTCGAAGTCCATTTAGCTGTGGATTTTGTCCTCGCCCTCTACATCACGTTCCTCATCGAAGGGCGGCGCCGTCGGACCGAACGGGCGATGAAGGTGCGCCGGCTCGACGAGGCCCGCGCCGGTAGCCGGCGTCCGGCGACCGAAGAGTTTGCCTTCAACGAACCCGTGGCGATGCGCAGACGCGCCTGACGCGTTCGTTGATAGGGTCCGCCGAATGGACCTGTCTTCTCTTTCCGCCAGCCTGCGCGACGTTTTCGACGCGAAGACTGCCGCTCGTGAACGAGGTCTAGCATCCTCCCGTAGCGCGATTCGCTCGTGCGGCAACGCGATTCGCGCCCTCCACCGGCACGAGGTCGACAACGCCCGTGAATTGATCGACGACGCCCAACGACTCGTCGACGATGCGCGCGCGGCGCTCGAACCGCATCCGGATCTTCTTTATGCAGGCTTCGTCCACGACGCGGAGAAGGAGCTGGCGGAGGCCCGGATCACCTACGCCCTCGTCACCCGGGCGGAGTTTCCCTCCCCCGAGTCCTCCGGGATATCCGTACAGGCTTTCGCCAAGGGAATGGCCGAGGCGATCGGCGAGCTTCGGCGGCACATCCTCGATCTCATGCGGCACGGGGAGCTCGAGCGGTGCGAGGAGTTGCTTGGTGCGATGGACGATATGTACTACGTGCTCGTCTCGATGGACTACCCCGACGGGATCACGATGGGCTTGCGGCGGCTGACGGATGTGGCGCGCTCGATCATCGAGCGGACCCGCGGCGACTTCACGACGAGCGTCGTCCAGCGCTCG
>Ga0247713_1000722_pt1 | contig 18593 bp, 20 predicted proteins | sample 21E_NmetaG_FD_189936 | JGI IMG/M metagenome (GOLD analysis project Ga0247713, IMG submission 189936) | Soil microbial communities from hillslope of Landscape Evolution Observatory, University of Arizona, Oracle, AZ, United States - 2-1-E_N | ecosystem: Engineered > Artificial ecosystem >... | reverse complement strand
GCCACCACACCGCGGGGATCTTCGAGTGCGAGTCGGCCTTCGGCGCCACGATCCAGAACAGCGCCGGCCGGACGATCCCCACCCGGTGGATCGCGGAGCAGCACGTGACGGAGGACCTCGGGTTCGTGCCGTCGCTCTCGCAGTGGCTGTCCGCGATCGTCGCGGAGCCGTGGATGATGCGGTCGCGGCCGCTCTCGCGCGAGCTGGAGAAGGAGCGCGCGCGGTGATCGACACGCTCCGCCTCACCGCCGAGGAGGCGATGGGGCTGCTGGAGCGGCGCGAGGTCTCGGCGGAGGAGCTGCACGCCGCCTACCGCGCCGCGATCGACGAGCGCGACGGCGAGCTGCACGCTTACCTCCGGCTCGTGGACGAGCCCGAGGGCGACGGCGTCCCGATCGCGCTCAAGGACGTGATCGGCACCGCGGGGATCGAGACCACCGCCGGGTCGCGGATCCTCGAGGGCTACGTCCCCGTCTACGACTCGACCGTCGCGTCGCGCTGCAAGGGAGCGGGCCTCCGCACGCTCGGCAAGACGAACACCGACGAGTTCGCGATGGGGTCGTCGACCGAGAACTCCGCCTTCGGCCCGTCGCGCAACCCGTGGGACCCGTCGCGCGTCCCCGGCGGCTCGGGCGGCGGCTCGGCGGCCGCGGTCGCGGGCGGGCTCGCGCCGTGGGCGCTCGGCTCCGACACCGGCGGGTCGATCAAGCAGCCGTCCGCGCTCTGCGGGATCGTCGGCCTGCGGCCGACGTACGGCACCGTCTCGCGCTACGGGATCGTCGCCTTCGCGTCCAGCCTCGACCAGGTCGGGCCGGTGACGAAGACGGTGCGCGACTGCGCCCTCCTGTACCGGATCATCGCCGGCCGCGACGACTGCGACTCGACGACGGTCGACGTCCCGCCGGTGGAGATCCCGGAGCGCGAGGACCTCGCGGGCGTCCGGATCGGCGTGCCGCGCGAGATGAACGAGGCCGAGGGGATCGAGCCGGGCGTCCGCGCGGCGACGGAGCGCGCGATCGAGCTCTGCCGCGAGCTCGGCGCGGAGGTGGGGGAGTGCGAGCTGCCGCTGTCGGTCGAGTACGGCCTCGCCTGCTACTACCTGATCGCCCCGGCGGAGGCGTCGTCGAACCTCGCGCGCTACGACGGCGTCCGCTTCGGCTTCCGGAGCGGCGGCGGCGGCAGCTTCCGCGAGATGGTCGAGGAGACGCGCGACCGCGGGTTCGGCGACGAGCCGAAGCGGCGGATCATGCTCGGCACCTACGCGCTGTCGGCCGGCTACTACGAGGCGTACTACGGGCAGGCGCAGAAGGTGCGCACCGTGATCGCGCGCGAACACGCCGCGGCGTTCGAGCGGTTCGACGTGCTCGTCAGCCCGACGTCGCCGACGGTCGCGTTCGACCTGGGTGCGAGGACGGCGGACCCGATCGCGATGTACCTCTCCGACCTGCTGACGATCCCGTCGTGCCTCGCCGGCCTGCCTGGCATGTCGATCCCGTGCGGCCTCTCGGACGGGCTGCCGGTTGGGCTCCAGCTGATCGGCCCGCAGCTCTCCGAGAACACGCTCTTCCGCGTCGGCCACGCGCTCGAGCGCGCGATCGGCTTCGACACCGTCCCGGAGCGGCTGCGGTGAGGCGGATCGTCGATCCCGCGGCGGAGTTCCTGCCGACGGTCGAGCGCGTCTTCGGCCCCGGGCGCGTCGTCGACGGCGGCCGCGCCGTCCAGGTCGGCGACCTCAAGCTCCGCCTCGACGCCGGCGAGCGCGAGCTCTGGATCGTCCGGACGCCGGCCTTGGGTCTGGAGGACTGGGTCGGGATGGTCGAGATCGAGGGCGACCTCGCGCGCGCCGTCCGCGAGGCGAAGGAGCGGCTCGATGGGTAGCTGGCAGCCGGTCGTCGGCCTCGAGATCCACGTCCAGCTGAAGACGCGGACGAAGATGTTCTGCCGCTGCGAGGCGGGCTGGGGCGCGGAGCCGAACACGCGCACCTGCCCCGTCTGCCTCGGCCACCCCGGCGCGCTCCCCGTGACGAACCGCGCCGCGGTCGAGTGGACGGTGAAGCTCGGCCACGCGCTCGGCTGCACGATCGCCGAGCGGGCCGTCTTCGCGCGCAAGAACTACTTCTACCCCGACCTCCCGAAGGGGTACCAGATCTCCCAGTACGACCTGCCGCTCTGCACGGACGGGCGCTTCCTCGTGCCCGGCCCCGACGGCGACCACGAGGTCGGGATCGTGCGCGCGCACCTCGAGGAGGACGCGGCGAAGACGATCCACGTCGGCGGCGCCGGCGGCCGCATCGGCGGCGCCGCGCACTCGCTCGTCGACTTCAACCGGGGCGGCACGCCGCTCGTCGAGATCGTCACCGCGCCCGACATCCACTCGTCGGAGGAGGCGAAGCGGTTCCTGCAGCTCCTCCGGCAGACGATCGTGGAGCTCGGGATCTCCGACGCCGAGATGGAGAAGGGCACGCTGCGGGTCGACGCGAACGTCTCGGTCCGGCCCGAGGGCTCCGACGAGCTGCGCACGCGCACCGAGCTGAAGAACATGAACTCGTTCACGTACATCGCGCGCGGGATCGACGCGGAGGTCGCGCGGCAGATCGAGGTCTGGGAGTCGGGCGGCGCGGTCGTCCAGCAGACGTACGACTTCCACGCGGACACGGGGCGGCTGACGCCGCGCCGGTCGAAGGAGGAGGCGGACGACTACCGCTACTTCCCGGAGCCGGACCTCGTCCCGGTGCAGCCGCCGGCGGAGCTCGTCGAGCGGCTGCGCGCGGAGGTGCCGGAGCCGCCGGGCGCGCGGATCCGCCGCCTCGAGGACGAGCTCGGCTTCGACCTCGCGGAGGGGCTCGTCGCGAGCGGCCGCGACGGCCTCTACGCGCGCGTCCCCGGCGACGACCGCCGGGCCGTCGCGAACGTGATCATGAACCAGCTCGCGGGCGCAGGCGTCGACCCCGACGCCGTCGACGGCGCGGAGCTCGGGAAGCTCGTCGCCGCGCGCGACACGATGCCGCGAGCGACGTTCGCGGAGGCGATCGCGCGCAGCGGCGACGCCGGCTTCAGCGCGGAGCGCTACCTGGCGGAGGCCGTCGTCGTCGACGCGTCGGAGCTCGGTCCGCTCGTGGAGCGGATCCTCGCCGCGAATCCCGGGCAGGTGGAGCAGTACCGCGGCGGCAAGCAGGGCCTCCTCGGCTTCTTCGTCGGCCAGGTGATGAAGGAGACCGGCGGGAAGGCGAACCCGAAGCTCGTGAGCGAGCTCGTCCGGGCGCAGCTCGAGGCGTAGCTCGCTGCCGGCGTGATCGTCTCCATCGCGGCGCTCGCGGCGGGGCTCCTCGTCCTGTTCCGGGCGGCCGACGCGTTCGTGCTCGGCGCGAGCCGGGTGTCGCGGATGCTCAAGCTGTCGCCGGTCGTCGTGGGGGCGATCGTCCTCGGCTTCGGGACGAGCGCGCCCGAGCTGCTCGTCTCCGCGCTCGCGGCCGCGCAAGGGTCGCCGGAGATCGCGTACGGGAACATCGTCGGCTCGAACGTCGCCAACGTCACCCTCGTGGCGGGGCTCGCCGCGCTCGTCGCAGGCAGGATCGCGATCGCGTCGGCGACGATCCGGCGCGAGGCGCCGCTGGCCGCGCTCGCCGTCATCGGCCTCGCCGCGGTGCTGCAGGGGTCGCTGTCGCGCTGGGTCGGCCTCGCGCTCCTCGTCGCGTTCGTCGCGGCGATGGCGTGGATCGTGCTCGGTGCCGCGCGCGACGGCGCGATCACCGACGAGGCCGTCGAGGAGGTGCCGACGACCGGTCGCCGCGAGGCGGTGCGAACGCTCGCGGGTCTGCTCGGGACGGCGCTCGGCGCGCAGCTCGTCGTCCGCGGCGCGACGGGCGTCGCCGACGCGCTGAACCTGGACGAGGGGTTCGTCGGCCTCACGATCGTCGCCGTGGGCACGTCGCTCCCGGAGGTCGTCACCGCGGTCCAGGCGGCGCGCCTCGGGCAGAGCCACCTCGCCGTCGGGAACCTCTTCGGCAGCAACCTGTTCAACAGCCTCGCGATCGGCGGGACCGTGGCGCTGATCGCGCCGGGACCGCTCGAGAGCGGCGCCGTCGTCGGCCTCGGCGCGGTGACGATGGTGGTCGCGGGCCTCGTCGCGTGGCTCCTGCTCGGCACCGGGCGCGCGCTCGTCCGCTGGGAGGCGGCGGTGCTGCTCGCGGCCTACCTCGCGCTCCTGCCGTTCCTGGCGAGGTAGGCCGCGGCGCGGGGCGTCAGATCAGGCCGCAGTAGCGCGCCGTGTTCGGCCACGGGTAGAACCCGCGCCCGCTCCGGTACGCGCGCTCGGCGACCCAGATCTGCTCGATCGGGCTCCACCGGTCGGCGGTGCCCTTCCGGGCGAGGAGCCAGCCGCCGTAGGAGCGCTGGAACGAGATGTCCATCTGTAGCCCGCCGTAGTAGCCGTTGCCGGTGCGGGTCCGCCAGCCCTGCAGCGGGTGGCGCTCGTGGCGGTAGATGCAGAGCCACGCGCTGCGGCGCGGCGGGTTCTGCGCGATCCGGCGCTCCCGCGCCGCGCGCTGCTTCCACAGCTTGAGCACCCACTGGCGGTACGACGGCTTCCGCGACTTCGCGGCGCTGTTCGTCGTGGGGGTGAGCCGCTTGCCCATCAGCCGCTGCCAGTGCCACGTCTCCGTGCGGTAGCGGTTGATCTGCGCGAGCAGGTAGGGGCTGTTCGCGGCGAGCAGCCGTTGCGACGACTGCGTCGACCGCTCGGTCCGCGTCTCCTCCGAGCCGGCGTCGGCGGCGGTGGCCGCTCCGGGTCCTGCGAGGGCGAGCGCGCCGGCGAGCGCGGCCAGCCCGAGTACGCGTTTCCGCACTGAGTACCTCCCTGGGCGATTGCGGTGCGGCGCGCCGGGCTAGAAGGGCCGCAGTAGCCCGGCCGGCGCGCGAGGGACGGTGGGGTGGTCCCGGTCCCGCTGCGGCACCTTAGCGATCGAAACTCATAACGACCGCGGTTCTTACAAAACTCTAGGATTCGAGCAGTGGAGCTTCTGATCGCACACGGGGGTGCCGGCGGCCTCGCGCTCGAGCTCCTGCCGGTGGTCGCGATCGGCGTCCTCTGGTTCGCGGTGTGGCGGCGGTCGAAGCGGCGCGGCGAGGCGACGTCAGCCGCGACGCGGCCCGACGACGAACCCCGCGTAGAGGAGCACCGCCGCTAGCGCCAGCGCGGCCGCGCTCTGCACGACGCCGATCCCGAAGAGCCAGCTGCCGACCGCGGCGACGGCGACACCCGCGACGATCAACGCATTGCCGAGCGGCCGCCGCCGCAGCGTCGCTGCCGCCACGCCGACGACCGCGAGCGTCCCGAGCACGTTCCCGAGCACCGCCGCGAGCCGCACGGGGAGGAAGCGGAGGTGCTCGCCCGCTTCCGGGATCGCCTGTCCCGTCACCGGCTCCGTCAGCGGCGCCGCGAGCGCGAGCCCCGCGGCGAGCCCGGCGTACGCGATCCCGAGCGGCCCCGCCCAGCGGAGGCCGAGGAGGAGGAGCGAGCCGACGCCGAGGAGCGCGGCCGTGAGCATCCCGCCGAACAGGTAGTAGGCGCGGAACGCCGCGTCGCTCCAGCCCCAGGCGGCGCCCCACGCGAGGGCGCCGGACGCGAGCGAGAAGCAGAGGAGGGCGGCCGCCCACGCGAGCAGCTCGGGGCGTCCCGTCTCGCGGCGCCGCGCGAGGAGCCGTCCCGCGAGGCGTAGCGTCAGCAGCGCGGCGGCGAAGGCCAGGAGCGCGTCCACGGGGGAGGAGCGTAGTAGGCTCGCCCGCCGATGAGGGTCGTGCTGACGGCGCCGCAGGAGGAGCACGTCGCCGAGCGGCTGCGGGCGGCGGGCGTCGAGGTCGACGTCGTCACGCGCGCCGACCGCGAGCGGCTGCGCGAGGCGGTGCGCGACGCCGAGGCGCTCCTGTGCCACCGGCTCGAGCGGGGCGACCTCGACGGCGCCGAGCGGCTGCGCCTCGTCCAGGCGCTGTCGGCGGGCGCGGACGCCGTCGATCGCTCGGCGCTCCCGCCGGGCTGCGCGCTCTGCAACGTCCACGAGCACGAGCGCGCGATCGCGGAGTGGGCGCTGCTCGGGATGCTCGCGCTGTCGCGCCGGCTGCTCGTCCACGATCGCGCGCTCCGCGAGGGCGACTGGAGGCGCGGCGACACGTTCGTCCCGAGGGAGCTGCGCGGCCGCGTGCTCGGCTGCGTCGGCTGGGGCCACATCGCGCGCGAGACGGCGACGCTCGCGGCCGCGCTCGGCATGAAGGTCGCGGCGGTGACGCGGACGCCGTCGCCGGAGCGCGCCGGCGTCGCGCGCGAGCTCGCGCCGCTCGACGCGCTGCCCGGGCTCCTCCGCGCCGCCGACTTCCTCCTCGTGGCGGTGCCGCTGACGGACGGGACGCGCGGCCTCGTCGGCGCGCGCGAGCTCGACCTGCTCGGCCCCGACGCGTTCCTCCTGAACCCGGCCCGCGGCGAGGTCGTCGACGAGCGCGCCCTCTACGAGGCGCTGCGCGACCGCCGGATCGCGGGCGCCGCGATCGACACCTGGTACCGGTACCCGCGCGGCTCCGACGCGCCCGTGCCGCCGTCCGAGCTGCCGTTCGGCGAGCTGGACAACGTCGTGATGACCCCGCACAACTCCGGCTGGACGGAGGAGACGCGGGCGGGTCGCGCGGCGTTCGTGCTCGCCCAGCTGGGACGCCTCGAGCGCGGCGAGCCGCTCCTGAACCTGCTCGCCACGGGCTGACCGGACGCGGCGCTACGCTGGCCCGGATGCCCGCGAAGCGCTACCTGTTCACGCCCGGGCCGACGCCGGTGCCGCCGCAGGTGCTCGCGGCGCTCGCGGAGCCCGTCCTGCACCACCGCGGCCCGGACTTCCGCGCCGTCTACGAGCGCTGCCTCGAGCGGCTGCGCGAGGTGGTGCGGGCCGAGCGCGACGTGCTCCTCTTCACCGCCTCCGGCACCGCGGCGATGGAGTCCGCAGTCGCGAACCTCTGCTCCCCGGGCGACCGCGTCGTAGTCGTCACGGCCGGCTACTTCGGCGACCGGTGGGCGGAGCTCGCCGCCGCGTACGGATGCGCGGTCGAGCGGCTCGAGTACGAGTGGGGGAGCGCGCCGTCCGCGGACGACCTCGCGGCCCGGCTCGCCGAGGTCGGCGGGGCGCACGCCGTCTTCCTCACGCACTCGGAGACGTCGACGGGCGTCGTCGCCGACGTCCAGGCGCTCGCCGCGGCGGCGAAGGACGCGGGCGCGCTCGTCGCGCTCGACGCCGTCTCGAGCCTCGGCGCGGTGCCGCTCGAGCCCGACGCGTGGGGGATCGACGTCGTCGCCTCCGGGTCGCAGAAGGCGCTGATGACGCCCCCGGGGCTCGCGCTCGTTGCCGTCTCGGAGGAGGCTTGGGAGGCGCGGGAGCGAGCGTCCTCGCCGCGCCTGTACCTCGACTGGGAGCGCACGCGCGCCGCGCAGGCGAAGCTCGACGCGCCGTTCACGCCGGCGACCTCGCTCGTCGTCGCCCTCGACGTCGCGCTCGGGATGATCCTCGAGGAGGGACTGGACGCCGCCTTCGACCGCCACGTCCGCCTCGGGCGCGCGTGCCGCGCCGGCGTCAAGGCGATGGGCCTCGAGCTGTTCTCGCCCGACGACGACTCCGCGGCGGTCGTGACCGCGATCCGCGCGCCCGCGGGCGTCGACGCCGACGAGCTCGTGCTGACGCTGCGCGACCGGTACGGGATGACGCTCGCGCCCGGGCAGGGGCCGCTGAAGGGGAAGGTGTTCCGCATCGGCCACATCGGCTGGTTCGACGTCTTCGACATCGCCACGGCGCTCGCCGCCGTCGAGCTCGCGCTCGCCGACGCCGGCGTGGAGCTCGAGCGCGGCGCGGCCGCGGAGGCGGCGCTCGAGGCGTTCGCGGCGCCCCCGCGCGTGTGAGCGCGCGCGTCCTCGTCCGCGAGCCGATCTCCGACGCCGGTCTGGCGCTGCTGCGCGACCGGTTCGACGTCGACGTCGCCTACGACGGCGACCTCGCGGAACGGATCGGCGACTACGACGCGATCGTCATCCGCTCGGCGACGAGGCTGACGGCCGATCTGATCGCGCGTGCCGAGCGGCTGCGCGTGATCGGGCGCGCAGGCGTCGGCGTCGACAACGTCGACGTGGAGGCGGCGACGCGGCGCGGGATCGTCGTCGCGAACGCGCCGGAGTCGACGGTCGTCTCGGCGGCAGAGCACACGATCGGGCTCCTCGTCGCGCTCGCGCGCAACGTCCCGCAGGCGCACGCGGCGCTGAAGCAGGGCCGCTGGGAGCGCTCGCGCTGGGGCGGCGTCGAGCTCGCCGACAAGACGCTCGGCGTCCTCGGCTTCGGCCGGATCGGGCAGCAGGTCGCCCGCCGCGCCGTCGGCCTCGGCATGAACGTGCTCGCGTACGACCCGTTCGTGGCGCGGGACCGGTTCCGCGACCTCGGGGCGGAGCCGGTGGAGACGCGGGAGGAGGTCTACGCGCGCGCCGACTTCCTCACCCTGCACCTCCCGCTCACGCCGGAGACGCGCGGCTCGATCGGCCGCGACGCGTTCGCGCGGATGCGCGACGGCGTGCGGATCGTGAACGCGGCCCGAGGAGAGCTCGTCGACGAGGACGCCCTCGTGGAGGCGCTCACGTCCGGGAAGGTCGCGGCCGCGGCGCTCGACGTCTTCTCGCAGGAGCCGTACGCGGGGCCGCTGCTCGAGCTCGACAACGTCGTCGTGACGCCGCACCTCGCGGCCTCGACGGAGGAGGCGCAGGACCGCGCGGGGAGGATCGTCGCCGAGCAGGTCGCGGCCGCGCTCGAGGGCGGCCTCGTCACGAACGCGGTGAACATCCCCGTCATCGGCCCCGAGGACCTCGAGGTGCTCGGGCCGTTCGTTCCGCTCGCGGCGAAGCTCGGACGGCTGGCGATGGAGCTCGCCGTCGGCCGCGCGGAACGGATCCAGCTCACCTACTTCGGCGCGCTCGCGGAGTACGACACGCGCCTGCTCACGGTCGCCGCGCTCAACGGCGCGTTCCAGGGGCGGGTCGAGCAGCCGGTGAACTACGTCAACGCGCCGGTGATCGCGGCCGAGCGCGGGATCGAGGTGGCGGAGGAGCGGCGGCCGGCGGCGCGCGACTTCACGAACCTCGTCCGCGTCGCCGTCCACGCGGACGGGGAGGAGGTCCGCGCCGCGGGGACGACGATCGGCGGCGAGGACCGGCACTGGCTCGTCAGCGCGCTCGGCTTCCAGCTCGAGATCGAGCTCGCGCCGCTGATGGTCTTCTTCCGCTACGACGACGTCCCCGGCGTGATCGGCCACGTCGGCACGCTCTTCGGCGACGCCGGCGTCAACATCGCGAACATGGCCGTCTCGCGGACGCGCCGCGGCGGGAAGGCGCTGATGGCGCTGTCCGTCGACAGCGCCGTCCCCGCCGAGCTCGCGGAGCGCTTCCGCGGCCAGGGATTCGACGACGCCCGGTTCATCCGGCTCGGCTGACGCGCGGCCTCGCGCGAGACCGGGTCGTCCCAGGGGATCGTCTAGGCCGTTCGCGGGTCGAGCCGCTGCACCGTCTCGCGGACGACGCTGTTCACCTTCTCGACGATCTCGTAGCCCTTCGTGCGCTTCACGACGCGCTCGAACGACTCGTCCTCGTGGCCCGGGGCGAGGAGGAAGCGCGTCGCGCGCGACCGCACCTCCTCGTACGTCGAGAGCGGTGCGGCGACGCGGTGCATGCAGTGGCCGTCGGCGCACTCGCACACGAACTCCGCCTCGTCCGCCTCGAACCGCGCCGCGCTCTCCGCGATGCGCTCGTTGACCTCCCGGAACAGCGCCTCCGTCTCGGCGACGCGCACTTCGTCTTGATGCCGCATCGTTCCCCCGTCTGTCGAAGTTCGTCTCCCACCGGAGGAACGTCGCAGCACCCGTTCGGGTTGCGCGACGAGGGTACGCTCCCGTCGTGGCGGAGTGGCCGGAGGCGGTCGAGCGCGTCGCCGCGTTCCTGCGCGAGGCCGGTGCCGAGGCGCGGCTCGAGGAGTTCGCCGATGGGACGCCGACGGCGGCGGACGCCGCTCGCGCCGTCGGCTGCAGCCTCGACCAGATCGTGAAGTCGCTGGTGTTCGACTGCGACGGCAAGCCCGTCCTCGTCCTCGTTCCCGGCGACCGCCGCGCCGACGCCGACAAGGTCGCGCGCGCCGCGGGCGCGGCACGGGCGCGCGTCGCGGGCCGCCCGGAGGTGGAGCGCGCGACCGGCTACGAGCCCGGCGCGGTGGCGCCGTTCGCCCTCCGCGAGGTGGAGACGGTGCTCGTCGACCGCGGCGTGCTCGTCCACGACGTCGTCTGGGTCGGAGCCGGCTCGCCGTCGCACATGGCCGGGATCTCGCCCGCGGAGCTCCTGCGCCTCTCGCGCGCGACTCCGACGGACGTCGTCGAGGCCGGCGACTAACATCAGGGGCCCCGGGAAAGGAGACGGAGCGCGATGCAGGAGACCGAGAAGATCTGGATGAACGGCGAGCTCGTGGACTGGGCCGACGCCAAGGTCCACGTCGGCGTCCACGGCCTCCACTACGGCTCCGGCGTCTTCGAGGGGATCCGCTGCTACGAGACGGCCGACGGGCCGGCGGTCTTCCGGCTCACCGAGCACCTCGTCCGCCTCCACAACTCGGGGCGCCTCCTCGGGATGGAGGTCCCGTACGGGGTCGACGAGCTGCGGAGCGCGTGCCTCGAGCTCATCGGCGCGAACGGCTTGCCGGAGTGCTACCTGCGGCCGATCTGCTTCTACGGGTACGGACAGCTCGGCGTCGCCGCGCGCGAGAACCCGGTCGAGACCGTGATCATGAGCTGGCCGTGGGGCGCGTACCTCGGCGAGGAGGGGATGAAGCGCGGGATCCGCGCGAAGATCTCGTCCTGGCAGCGGATCGGGCCGAACGTGATCCCGCACGTCGCGAAGGCGACGGGGATCTACCTCAACTCCATGCTGGCGGTCACCGAGGCGAACCGCGCCGGCTACGACGAGGCGATCCTGCTCAACGCGGAGGGCTACGTCGCCGACGGCTCCGGCGAGAACATCTTCCTCGTGAAGGACGGGACGATCTTCACGCCGCCGCTCTCGCTCTCGATCCTCCCCGGGATCACGCGCGAGAGCGTGATCGAGATCGCGCGCGACCTCGGATACACCGTCGAGGAGCGGAACCTGATCCGCTCCGACCTCTACCTCGCGGACGAGGTGTTCATGTGCGGCACCGCGGCCGAGGTGACGCCGCTGCGCACGATCGACGACTACGAGATCGGCGTCGGCCCGATCACGCTCGAGCTGCAGCAGGCGTATCTCGACGCGTGCAAGGGCCGCAGCGAGCGCTGGGACCACTGGCTCGAGCGCGCCGAGCTGCGCGCCGCCGCAGAGGCTTGAGCACCGCGACGGGGCGGATCCCGCTCTCGCAGCCGTTCGTCGACGAGCGCGAGGAGGAGCTCGTCCTCGAGGTGCTGCGCTCGGGCCGGCTGTCGCTCGGCCCCGCGATCGACCGCTTCGAGGAGCTGTTCGCGGAGGCCGTCTCCGCGCCGTACGCGGCCGCCGTCTCGAGCGGCACCGCAGGGCTCCACCTCCTCTGCCGGATCGCCGGCCTCCAGCCCGGCGACGAGGTGATCACGTCGCCGTACTCGTTCGCCGCGTCGGCGAACTGCTTCCTCTACGAGGGCGCGACGCCCGTCTTCGCGGACGTCGACCCGCGCACGTTCAACCTCGACCCGGCCGCGGTCGAGGCCGCGATCACCGAGCGCACGCGCGCGATCGTCGCCGTCGACATCTTCGGGTACCCGTGCGAGCTGGACCCGCTCCGGGAGCTGGCCGACCGGCACGGGCTCGTGCTGATCCAGGACGCGTGCGAGGCGCTCGGCGCCGAGTACGGCGGCGCGCGCCTCGGCTCGCACGGGCCCTCGGCGGTGTTCGCCTTCTACCCGAACAAGCAGATCACGACGGGCGAGGGCGGCGTCGTCACGACGCACGACGAGGAGGAGTGGCGGCTGCTGAAGAGCCTCCGCAACCAGGGCCGCGCCGACGGCGGCGGCTGGCTCGAGCACGCACGGCTCGGGTTCAACTACCGGATGGACGACGTGCGGGCCTCGCTCGGGATCGGGCAGCTCGAGAAGCTCGACCGGATCCTCGACCTGCGGCGCGCCGCCGCGGCCCGGTACGGCGAGCTGCTGTCGGGGATCGGCGGCATCACGCTCCCGCTCGCCGACGACGACACGCACCGCCGCTCCTGGTTCGTGTACGTGGTCGAGCTCGACGCGACGCTCGACCGGGAGACGGTGATCGCGGCGCTCGAGGCCGACGGCGTCCAGACGGCGCGGTACCTCCCGTGCATCCACCTGCAGCCGTACATGCGCGAGCGCTTCGGCTTCGGCGAGGGGCTGTGCCCGGTGGCCGAGGCCCTCGCGCGGCGGACGCTCGCGCTCCCGTTCTTCACCGCGATCGCGGCCGAGGACCAGGAGCGCGTCGCCGCGGCGCTCGCGGACGCGGTGGGTTAGGACGGCGCCCGCGACGGGCACCACCTCCTCGTCCTACGAGCGCAGGGGGTGCGCGATGGAGGCGGGCAACGGACCGCGGTCGGCGGAGGAGGAGTACGGACGGCTCGGCACCGCCGGGCCGATCGAGGAGACGCGGGGGCCGGTGCTCCTCCCGGCGATCCTCGCGGGTGTCGCGGCGGCGGTCGTCGGCGGCATCGTCTGGGGGCTGATCGTCCGGTTCTCGGAGTACGAGCTCGGGATCATCGCGTGGGGCGTCGGGCTCCTCGCGGGGATGGCCGTCGCGTTCGCGGCGCGCGGCGCGCGCGGCCCGGTCCTCGCGGCCGTCGCGGTCGCGTCCGCGCTGCTCGGCATCCTGATCGGCAAGTACCTGTCCTTCGCGTGGGTCGTCCAGGACATCGCGGAGGAGGACGGCGTCAGCCTCGGGGTCTTCTCCGGCGAGACGTTCTCGCTCTTCCGCGAGAACCTCGGCACCGTGTTCAGCGGCTTCGACCTGCTCTGGGTCGGCCTCGCCGTCTTCACGGCGTGGAGGCTGCTGCGGCCGGAGGAGGAGGCGGAGGAGGAGGCACCGGCGGAGGCGTAGCGCGGGGGCGGGCCCGTTCATAATCGGCCGCAGTGCCCGACGGCCCGCCCCGGATGGTCTTCCTCGGCTTCGGCAAGTACGTCCGCGCCGACCGGATCTACGCGCTCGACCCGCTGACCGGCGAGGAGCGCGGCGGCGGACGCCGCACCCGCGTCTGGGTGGAGGGCATCCCCGACCCGATCGTGGCGTCGCGGACGGAGCGGACGATCCTCGCGGACATGGGTGTCCGCGCCGACTCGGTGGCGCCGCTCGTCAGCGACGCGCTCGCCCTCGCGGAGCGGATCGTCGACGACGCGGAGCGCGGTCGCGTCGACCTCGCCGACCTCGCGCGCCGCGCGCGGAAGCTGCTCGAGGCGAGCACCCGGCGCGAGCAGGAGGCCGACCAGCTCTTTTGACGCCGCTCGGGCGGGACTTCTTCGCGCGCTCGGTCCACACGGTCGCGCCGGAGCTGCTCGGCGTGACGCTCCTCGTCGACGGCGTCGGCGGTCCGATCGTCGAGGTGGAGGCCTACGACGCGGACGACCCGGCCGCGCACGGCTTCCGCGGCAAGACCGACCGGAACGCGTCGATGTTCGGGCCGCCGGGCCACGCCTACGTCTACCGCTCGTACGGCCTCCACTGGTGCCTGAACGTCGTCTGCGAGGAGGAGGGGAGGGCGAGCGCCGTCCTGATCCGCGCGCTCGAGCCGGCGGAGGGACTCGAGGCGATGCGGTCCCGGCGTGGGGTGGCGGACGACCGGATCCTGTGCGCGGGGCCGGGCCGCCTCTGCCAGGCGCTCGGGGTGACGCGCGCGCACGACGGGCTCCCGGTCGACGAGCCGCCGTTCACGCTGCTCCCGCGTCCGGTCGCGCCGCCCGTCGTCTCCGGGCCGCGGATCGGGATCACGCGCGCCGCCGAGCGGCCGTGGCGGTACGGCGTCTCCGGCTCCCGCTTCCTGAGCCGCGCGTTCCCGCGCCGGGGCTGACGCTCAGCCGCGCGCGACGGCGAGCTCGACGACGAGCTCCGGCCCGGCTGCGACGCCGGGCTTCGGCGTCTGCGAGACGACCATCCCCGGCGGGCCGTCCACGTACCCCCGCACCTCCGCCCGCAGCTGCGCCTTGCGCAGCCGCTCGCGTGCGACGTTGACCGGCACGCCGCGGACGTCCGGGACGACGCCGTGCGGCGCCTTCGAGACGACGACCGTCACCTCGTCGAACGCCGACAGCCGCCCCGTCGCGGGCCGCTGCTCGACGACGACGCCGACGGGCTCTCCCGGCTTCGCGTCGCGGTAGTCGACCGCCGGCGTCAGGGGCTGTGCCTCGAGCCGCTCCCGCGCGGCCGCGAGCCGACGCCCGCGTACGTCCGGGACCTCGACCTCGTTCTCGCGGCAGTCGGCGGTCTTCCTCGGCCCGAAGCCGGCGAAGTAGACGATCTCCACGCGCTCGCGGCAGAGGCCGTTGTCCAGCTGCACCTCGCCGTCCCGCTCGACGACGAGCCTCCCGGCCGCGTACAGCGACGGCGGCGGCGCGAACGGCACGGGCTCCTTCTCGAGGTACGGGAGCGCCTGCTCCATGAAGCTCTTCCAGATCAGCGCGGGGAACGTCCCGCCGGAGACGGGCTCGCCCTCGAACTCCGTCAGCATCGGCCGCAGCTCGGTCGGGTAGCCGACCCAGACCGCGACCACGAGCTGCGGCGTGTACCCGACGAACCACGCGTCGCCGTAGTTCTCGGTCGTTCCGGTCTTCCCGGCGGCCGGCCACCCGTCGAGGAGCGCCCGGCGGCCCGTGCCCTGCTCGATCGTCTTCTGCAGCATCAGGTTCACGTAGGCGGCCGTCCGCGCGCTCAGCACCTGCTTCTTCAGCGGCCGGTTCCAGTCGCTGACGCGGCCGTCGCCGCCGAGCACCGCCTCGATCACGCGAGGCCGGTTGCCGAGCTCCGGCCGCCGCGGCACCTCCGTGTCGACGCGGTACCCGCCGTTCGCGAACGCGGCGTAGGCGCGCGCGAGCTCGAGCGGGTTCACCGCCTGCGCGCCGAGCGCGATCGAGAAGTAGTTCTCGAGCGGGCTCTGGATGCCGAGCTTCCGCGCCGTGTCCGCGATCCGCTTCGGCCGGAGCAGCCGCGCGAGCTGCGCGTAGACGGCGTTGTCGGAATGGACCGTCGCCGTCTCGAGATCGACGCGCCCGAGGTAGACGTCCTCGTGGTTCTCGACCATCCAGTACCGGTCGCCCAGCGGGATCGACACGGGCTTCGACTCGAGCGTCGTCGCCGGCGAGATCCCCTGCTCGAGCGCCGCCGCGAGCACGAACGGCTTGAACGCCGAGCCCGGCTGCCGCTCGCTCTGGACGGCGAGGTTGAACTGGCTCTGGCGGTAGTTGCGACCGCCGACCATCGCGAGCACGTTGCCGGTCTCCGGATCGAGGGCGACGAGCGCCGCCGCCGGGTCCTCCTCCTCCTCCGGCAGCCATTCGGCGACCGCGGTGCGTGCGAGCTCCTGGAGGCCGAGGTCGATCGTCGTCTGCACGCGAAGGCCGCCGCCGAAGACGCGGGAGGCGCCGTAGCGGTCGACGAGCTGCTCCTTCACGTAGTTCGCGAAGTACGGCGCCTTCCCCTGGGTCCCCGGCAGCCGCACCTCGGACGGCCGCGGCAGCGGCGCCTGCCGCGCCAGCTCGTAGTCGACCCTCCCGATGTCGCCCTGGTCGAGCATCGCGCGGAGGACGAGGTCGCGCCGCGCCGCCGAGCGCGACGGGTTCGCGACGGGGTCGTAGCTCGACGGGTCGGCCGGGATCCCGGCGAGCAGCGCCGCCTCGTGCAGCTCGAGCGCCTTCGCGCTCTTGTCGAAGTACACGCGCGCCGCCTGCTGGATCCCGTACGCGCCGTTCCCGAAGTAGATCGTGTTCAGGTACGCGGTGAGGATGTCCTCCTTGTTCTCGGTGCGCTGCTCGAGCTGCCACGCGAGCGCCGCCTCCCGCACCTTCCGGCCGATCGTCTTCTCGTCGTCGCGGAGCGCGTTCTTCACGAACTGCTGCGTGATCGTCGAGCCGCCCTCGACGACGCGCTTCTCGCGGATGTCCGCCCAGAGCGCGCGGGCGATCCCGCGGAGGTCGATGCCGCGGTGCTCGAAGAACCGCCGGTCCTCGACGGCGACGATCGCCTGCTTCATGATCGGCGCGATCTCGTCGCCCTTCACGAGCACGCGGCTCTCGTCGCCGCGGAGGACCGCGAGCACCGTGCGCCCGTCGTTGGCGTAGACGACGCCGTTGACGCTCGGCCGCTGCTTCGCCGGGTCGAGCTCGGGGATCTCGCTCGCGACCGCGGCGACGAGCCCGAACATGAACGACGTCATCCCGAGCAGCCACAGCACGCCCACGAGGGCGAGGAGACGGAGCTTGCGGATCCGACGCCGGCGTCTCCGCGGCGGTTGAGCGACTCGAACCGGCACGAAGGGCCGGATTCTAGCCGCGAACCGGGCGGAATCCGATCCGCGCGCCCGAGACGCGCGCGCAGGCGAGAGCGGCGACGAGGCCGAGCGCCTCGATGCCCTTCGTCGCGATCGGGAGCGTGTCGGCTCCGCCCGCGGCGTGGCCGTGCGCGTGCTCCGCCGCGTCGGCCAGTGGAAGCCCTACGGTGCGGTCGACCGCGTAGGCGACGAGGACGGCGGCGAGCGTGCCGGAGGCCGCTCGGACGACCTGTCGCGTACCGACGTCGAGCGCGAGCGCGAGGCCGAGGAGGGAGAGCGCCGTCCCGGCCGCCGCGAAGAGCGCGGCGAGCGCGGGCGTCCCCGCCGTGTGGCCGGGGACGAGCGCGAGGTGGATGCCGCCGCTCACGAGGCACGCGGCGGCGGCGAGGATCCGGGAGAGCGCGTACATGGCGCGTGGCAGGAGGCGGCCCCGGGGCGGTGCGCCCCGGGGCCGGGGTGTGGCCTCCTACCCGGAGAAGCTCTCCGGATCCTGCTCGACGATCGCGCCCGAGAGCGTCGTGCCGGTCTCCCACATGTGGTGGTAGGCCTGGCGGGTCAGCTCGTAGGCCTCCGCGTGGTCGCCGGCGGCGTACGCGTCGATCTGGCCCTTCAGCTGGTTGACGTGCTCGGTGATCCCCTCCGTCAGCGCCTCCTCCGGCAGGCCGGTGGCCTCCGCGAGGAACGCGCTGAACGTGCCGACGTACGCCTGGAGGTTCTGGACCGCCTGGTTCTGCGCAGCCTCGTCGTTCTTCGCGAGCGCCGTCGTGTACTCGACGAAGAAGCGGATGTGGTCGCGCCACATGTTCTCGCCGTCGAGGAACGTCGTCTTGGCCTCCTCGCCGTAGACCGACCCGATCGCCTCTGCGAGCTCGACGCTGTTCGCATCGAGGGCCGCGGCGATCTGCTCGAAGTCCATCTCGCCGTCGTACCCCTTCTGCGTCGCGGCGATCGCGAGGATCGTGTGCTCGCCGAGGAGGCGGCCCAGCGTCAGCCGGAGGTCGGCCGCGCCCTGCGAGACGCCACCGTCGTCGAGCCCCTGCTGCTCCGCGATCGCGCCGGAGACTGCATCGGACGTCATGAACATGTGACCGTAGGCCTCACGCAGGAGCGGGTACGCCGTCTGGAAGTCGTTGGCGGCCCACGCGTCGATCTGGCCCTTGAGCTGGTTCACGTGCTCCGTGATCGCCTCGGTCACGGCCTCCTGGGGAGCGCCCGTCGCCTCGGCGAGGAACGTGCTGAACTCGCCGACGTACGCCTGCAGGTTCTCGACCGCCTTCTGCTGCCCCGCCTTGTCTTCCTTCGCGAGCGCGGTCGTGTAGTCGACGAAGTAGCCGATGTGGGCGCGCCACATGTCGTCCCCGTCGAGGAACTGCGTCCGTGCCTCGTCGCCGTAGACGGACCCGATCGCGTCGGCGATGTCGACGCTGTTCCCGTCGAGCGCGTTCGCGATCGCCTCGAAGTCCTCCTTGCCGGCGTAGCCCTTCTGCGTCGCGAACTGCGCGAGGAGCGCGTGCTCCCCGAAGAGACGGCCGAGCGCGATGCGGAGGTCGACCGCCTCGCTCTCGACGCCCGCGCTCGCGGCGCCGTGGTCCATGCCCGTATCCGTCTGCGACGCCTCCGTCTCGGCGGCCGTCGTGCCCGGAGTCGCCTCGTCGTCGTTGCCGCTGCCGCCGCACCCTGCGGCGATCAGCGCCAACGCCGCGACGAGCGCGACCAGGGCGGTTCCCTTGAACGTCATCTGCGTCTTCCCCTTTGTGGTTGCCGTGCTGGCCGAGTAGTTCGGCCGGCGGGGGAGAACGGTTCGCGGGGCCGGGCTCCCGCTCCGCGAAGGACTACGCTCGTGCGCGGAAGAGCGGCTCGCCGGTCGGCGCTTCGACGCCGCCGGCGCGCTCGATGGTGACGGCGACGGTCGCGCCCGGCGGCACCGGCTCGTCGAGCCGTACGACCTGGACGTCCTCGCCGCCGGCGAACAGCCCCGCCGGGACGGGCTGCTCGTCCTGGATCACCCAGATCTCGTACGTGTGGCCTGCCGGCGGCGAGGACGTCCAGGTC
>Ga0247713_1000721_pt1 | contig 18605 bp, 15 predicted proteins | sample 21E_NmetaG_FD_189936 | JGI IMG/M metagenome (GOLD analysis project Ga0247713, IMG submission 189936) | Soil microbial communities from hillslope of Landscape Evolution Observatory, University of Arizona, Oracle, AZ, United States - 2-1-E_N | ecosystem: Engineered > Artificial ecosystem >... | reverse complement strand
CGCGGGCGGCGACGGCGATGCGCACGTCGGTGGGGATGTCGGCGGCGCGCAGCTTGGCGGTGACGGTCAGGGGGCGTTTGCCGTCGACGAGCACGGCGCGGACGTCGGCGTCCCGTGCGAGCGCTTCCAGCCCGGCCAGCGTCAGCCGGGAGATGGGTCCGCGGACGTTGCAGATCAGCTGGCCGGCGTTGTTGATGTGCACGTCGGCGGTGTCGACCATCACCAGCGCCGACGGTCGGGCGGGCCGGCCCGGCCCGCCGCCCAGATACGCACGGGCGATGTCGGCCAGCGCCTGGGCGTAGTGGCGGCCACGACGCGTGACGACCGGCCCGTCACCGGGCACCCCGTCAGCCTCGCCAGCCGCGTCGCCGGACCCGCCGCCGTGGTCGCCAGTGGTGTCGTCGCCGGCGGCGCGCTCAGCCTGTTCGGTGTCGCTGTTGCAGCCGGCCGGCGCGCCGGCGGCGGCGTCCAGGGCGTTGATGATCGGCGCGGCGGTGGCGGCGTCGAGGTCGGCGTACAGCTGCACCCGGTCAAACAGCGACCGCTGCACCTGCAGATAGTTGGTCTGGTGTGCGGCCTGTTCGCGACGGTCGACCGACGTCGGGGGTCGCAGCTCGTCGGCGGCGGCGTCGACCGCGTCGCACAGGTCATCGGGCCCGTAGACATCCGCTGATCCGTACTGGTCGACCGACGCGGCGATCCGCGCGTCCAACACCGCCCGCTCGGCCACCCGAAGCCGTTTGGCCGCCGCGACGATCCGGCGGACCTGCCCCCACGAGATCGCCCCGTCGACGAACAGCTGCGCGGTGGCGGGCAGATGCCGCAACGTCTGGCCCGCCCCGATCAGCATGTTGCGGTCGGCCCCCGTCAGCCGGCACGCCAACCCGATGAACAACTCCAGCGGCAACCCCTCGACCCGCTCACACACCCCCGACCCCGCGATGCGACCCAGGGCCACGACCGCCTTGGCCAGGTGATGCTCGGCAGCCGACAGGTCCGCGACCGCCCGACGAAGATCGTCGGCGGTCACCTCCCCGACAGCGGCGCTCCCCGGTGACTGCATACCCGCACTGTCTCACGACGGTGTGACAGAAACCCCCCGATCTCAGGCCCTTTCCACGAGAATTCCCGAGATTTTTTCGCCGTGCCCGTCGGCGGGTATGCAGCGCGCATGGCCACCGGACGATGCGGGTGTGACGTCGACCCGTGAGGCTGCGCGCGGTCCTGCAGCGCTCCTGGGAGGAGCGCGAGGACTATGCCGAACTGCTGGCCGCCAGGCTCGACGGCCCGCTGACCGTTGCCGGCATCGCGTTCGCGGTCATCGTGCTGGCCGACCAGTTCGTCACCGGGCGCAGCCCTGTGCGCGGGTACCTGGACCTCGCCGGCTGGGTGCTGTGGGGGGTCTTCGTCTTCGAGTTCGCGCTGCGGATGACGATCGCTCCTTCGACCTCGCAGTTCTTCCGCCGAAACTGGTGGCAGCTGATCTTCCTGGCCGTGCCGTTCCTGCGGTTCCTCCGGCCGCTGGCCAGGCTGCGGGTCCCCAGGGTCGGGCGGGTGGTCTCTTCGGCGGTGCGGACCAGTCGCACCGCGGCGCGCCGGCTGTCCAGCCGCCTGGTGTGGCTGTCGGTGCTGACGGTCATCGTGGTGCTCGCCGCCAGCCAGATCGTGTTCGAGTTCGGCGACTACCCGGCCTATGGCGACGCCCTGCATGCCGCGGCCCTGGCGACGGTGACGGGGACTGCGCTGGAGCAGGAGTCCGGGGTCCTCAAGGCGCTCGACGTGATCCTGGGCGTGTACTCGGTGGTGGTGTTCGCCGCGCTTGCCGCGATGCTCGCCGCGTATTTCATGGACCGCACCGGCGTGGATGACGACGAGGTGAACGAGCAGGAGGCGGTCGAGCAGTTGTCGAACTGACTCGACATGGGACTCAACCGCCGCCAGTTCCTGTCCGCCGGCGTGGCCTCGGGTGCGCTGTTGTTCGCCCGACCGCTGGGCGCGCTCGCCAACCCGCTGGGCAGCAGCACCGGGTCTTCGGCCAGCCGGGTGTCCCGGCTGTTCCCGGGAACGCTCCTGGCCCACGCCGACCTGCACAACCACTCGCTGATGTCCGACGGCAACGGCGACCCCGAGCAGGCGTTCGCGTCCATGCGGGCACACGGGCTGGACATCGCCGCGCTGACCGACCACGCCACGACGAGCAAGTTCGTCAAGCCGCCGTGCGGCGACAACACCGACTGCCACTCGCTGCTCGGCATCGACGAGGCGTCGTGGCGGCGAGCGGGTGAGCTGGCCGACGCCGCGCAGGACGACGGCGCGTTCACCGCGCTGCGCGGCTTCGAGTGGTCAAGCCCCACATTGGGCCACGTCAACGTGTGGTTCTCCCAGACGTGGGTGGACCCGCTGCACACCGCCGGCGCCAGCACTGGAGAGGGGCTCGGACAGTGGGCCCGCGAGGTCCCGGGCTTGGGCGGCGTCGCCGGCCCGGCGCTCGACCCGGTGGTCGAGGCCAGCCCCGCGAATGGCACGACGATGCGGCCGTTCTACGAGTGGCTCAACGGCGACCCGGACACGCCGGCGATCGGCGGCGGACTCGACGCGTTGGCGGGCTTCAACCACCCGGGGCGCGAGCCGGGGCGCTTCGGCTACTTTTCGTATGACGGCCGGCTGCGCGACCGGCTGGTCAGCATGGAGATCTTCAACCGCTCCGAGGACTACTTGTTCGAGGGGTTCGACGCCGGCCAGCCGTCGCCGCTGAGCCAGTGCCTTGACGCCGGTTGGCGGGTCGGCATGCTCGGCGTGACCGACGAGCACGGGACGGTGTGGGGCAACGCGCCGGCGAAGGGACGCGGGGGCGTCTGGGTCACCGAGCTGACGCGCGAGGGAGTCCGCGAGGCGATGCTCGCCCGCCGGTTCTTCGCCACCGTGGTGGAAGGGATGCGGGTCGACGCAGCCGCCACCGGCGCCGGCCGGCGCGTCCGAATGGGTCAGGCGCTGCCGGGTCGCCCGGGCCGCGTGCGATTCGAAGTCGACATCGACGGCGGCTCCGACTGGACGGGGCGGGCGCTGAACGTGCAGGTGCTCACGTCCGGCTACCCGCTTCCGACGGTCACCCACGCGCAGGACGTGATCGTCCCCTCGGCCTCGCAGCCGGTCATCTCCTTCACCGCCGACCTCGGCGACGCGACATGGGCGGTGCTGCGGATCACTGACCCGTCACAGCCGGCGGACAAGCGCGCGCCGGCGGACTACGCCAGCTTCGGCAAGGCCATCGCCTACACCAGCCCGTTCTTCATCGAGAGCTGACCGTCGCGGGCGCGGGGGTGCGGCGCAGCAGCCATCCCGTTACGAGCAGCCAGCCGACCAGCGCCAACAGCAGCACCAGAGCCAAACCCGTGGCCGGCAGCGCCGACGGGCCCGCCGTCACTACGCCGGCTCCACCGCGCAACCCCGACCCGCCAGCGCCACTCACGTCGGCGCCGCCGACGCCACCTTCGCCGCCGCGGCGGCCACGGACCTGGTTCTGCGGCTCCCGCGTCACAGGGCCGATCGGCTCCACCTTCGTCTCGCCCCGCTGCAGGTCTCCGACGATGCGCAGGTCGTACGAGGAGGTGTCGCCCTGCACGAGGTTGTTGTCTGGCCGGTCCGGGAGCTCTTGGCGGACGATGAGGCACAGCGAGCGGTCCAGGTTGTCGACGATCCCGATTGGCACATGGCGCCCGTTGAGCGCCGCGAGGGTGTCGGTCACGGGTGCTAGCGACGGATCCGGATCGCAGGCAGGGATGATCGCGGGCCTGCCCGGAGTCAGGGTCACGAGCAGCTGCGAGGACAGCTCCCCCTGGTCGTCGTCGGCACCGCACGTGACGTCGCCGGCGTTGGTCTCGGGGCGCAGGCAGCCGTTCTCGAAGTCCTGCAGGCCATCGATGACGATCGCCACCTCACCCGAGAGGACGTCCCGACCGACCTCGACGAACACCACCCGCTCCTCAGCCGCGGTGGGATACAGCCGATCGACGTCAATGGTGGTTACCCCCGCTCCACTGGCATCGGTGATGCGCGACGTCAGCGCTTGGCTGTACGCCGGCCCCGCGCCTGCGGTGACCAGGAACAGGGCGGTCAGCACCGCCGAGACAGCCTTCACGACGCCCGCTCCTCGATGGCATCCTCGCCCGGCGCCTCCGTCGGTTCCTCGGGCGTCGGCTCTGGCATCTCCTCAGCCGGTGGTTCCACCGGCCCGACAGCGACGGTGAGCGTCAGGACTTTGCCGAGCTTCCAGGCTGCGCCGGCCGTCTGTGACTGCGCCAGCACCGTGCCCTGCTGGGCGTCTGCTGTGATGCGTTCTTCGAACTCGACGTCCCCACAGTGCAGCCCAGTGCAGTGCACGGCAAGGAGGTCGTCGGCGTCTTCGACGGTGGCAACGTTGCCGACGGCGGACGGGAGGTCCGCCTTGTCGATGCCCGAGGCCACCAGCAGGTCGCGGACCGCCTGGCTCAAGGTGACGCCGACCAGATCTGGGACCTCGACGGCCGGAGGCTGACCATCGGGGTCCTCGGCGGTCGTCGGCTCGGGGTCGGGGGCGGGAGTCGTCCGTTCGGCCGGTGGGGCGTCGGTCGGTTCGGGTGGTGTCGTCTCGGTTGTGACCTCCGGTGATGCCGCGTCGGTTCCCTCCCCGAGGGGTTCGGGCGGCTCAATCGTCGGCCCCTCGACCGTGGGCATTTCGACCGGCTCGGCCAGCGTGGCGGTGGGCGCCGTGGACCTCGTGGCGGTCGGGGTGGACTTGGCCGCCGGCGCGGTCTTGATCTCGTCGATGCCGAAGACGTTCATGCCGTCGTAGGTCTTCCCAGTCAGCACCGCGTGCGTGTCCCCGGCCAGGATCCCGGTCTGGTTGGTGGTGAAGTGCACCATGATCGTGAGGGCGCCGGGACCGCTCTTGTTGACTGACACGACGTTGCACGACCGAGCTGCGGGGTCTGTGGCCGACCCGAAGCAGACAGTCCCCATGTCGATCGTTGCGGGATCGAAGGTGTCCGAACCGAAGATCTTCACCTGTGTGAGTCCGCCGGAGTCCGGGTTGATCGTGTTCACGACGTCGATCACGACGTCAATGGTCCAGACGCCGGCACCGGCGCTGTTGCCGGTCGTGTCGAAGTCGCTCCACGCGCCATAGGTCGTCCCGACCGTCGAGGCACCCCCGAACGCGATCACGGCGGCAAACGCAACCACCGCAAGCTGCCGGATGGCTACCCCCGCCGTACGTTGCAGGCGACTGACGGTCTTCTCCGTCTCATCCAGCACCGAGGTCACCAGGTCTGCAGAGGGGGCCGTGGCCACCGGGACGCCCGCCCGCTGATAGATCGGGTTCAGCGACGGGGTCATCGGGGTCACTTCACACTCGCGGGAACGTCGAGCGAGGACGGCACCCCGTCGTTGCGCGGCGTGGAGCCCTTGCGGATCTCCGTGAGCACGGTGCGGAGCAGTAGCGCCAGTACGTACAGCGCGAAGGCGCCACCCACGGCAAGCATCCCCGCGGGGGTCTTCACCAGCTGTGCGGCGGTGCCGGCGTGGGGGAGGTGGTAGCGGACCTTGCCGCGGACGGCCCCAAACGGGACTGGTTCCAGATCCTCGCCCTTGTTCGCGTCGCCTTTGGTGACGAATGTCTTTGGGGTCGTGTTGTGCTGGACGCGCACCACTCGGTGCGTGACGTATTCCGCCACACCAGGGGCGGTCTGGAACGTGATGACGTCACCGGTCCGAATGGTCTCGGGAGCGGTCGGCTCGACCAGGACCAGGGACCCGACGGGGATCGTGGGAGTCATGCTGCCCGACAGCACGGTGAGCACCGCACCCCCAGTGAGGCGCGGGAGGACCAGCACCACCACCACCGCCAACGTGGCGGTGAGAACCGCGGCCGAGGCGAGGCCCCGTCCGGCCAGTCGGAGCACTGTCGTGAACATCGAACCCCCAGTTGACGTGGATCGGGGGAACCGGCCAGTGCCGGTTCCCCCGACGGCGGTCCTACGACTGCGTCAGGTCGTAACGGAACTCCCAGGTGGCGCTGTCACCCTGTGACGCGTTGTTGGCCGTCGCGGGCAGCTCCAACCCCATGGCGACACAGATGCCCTCGCCGGGGGCGAGCTTGACGCCTGCAGGAAGCAGGTTGACCTCATTGAGGCTCTCGAAGGACTTCAGAGAACGGCTCGACACCCGGCCGCCGCGCGGGTACGCGGATGAGTTGCAGGGGTTGGCCACGCTCGCAATGTTCGCGATCGGCGCCGAAGCGTTGACGGTGATCCGCGCGTCGTGGATGAAGTTCCCCTTGTTGTTGCCGGTGCCGGGCGTGTTGCACTCCCCGCCGTCGTCCAGCACCTCGGAGTTGCCCTTGCAGCCGTCCTCGGTGCCCAGCAACTTCTGCAGCTTGATCGTCAGGTCAGCCGCGGGGACGACCTGACCGTCGCGGCTCGCCACGACGAAGTCGAACTCACGGTTGACGCCGGGTGCCATAGCCGTCTGCGAGAAGCCGATGACGCCGGAGTTCGCATTCGTGTCGAGCGTGAGGTGCTCGGCACCCGCGCTGTTGCTGTACTCGTCGAAGTCCGACCACGCGGCGAACGTGCCGCCGGCGACGAGGGCGAGAACGGCGACCATCGCGGCGATGGAGCCAAAGATCTTCTTCCGGTTCATTGCAATCCCCCTCAGGGTTGTTTGTCTGTTGTCCGCTGCCCGCCGCTTCGCAAGTCAGAGCTGCTGACGGAATCCCGTCGTGAACGCGAGCCACTCGAAAGTGCTAGCCGTTCCGTTGCTTTGATTGCCCGCAAAGCCACGTGCTGTTCGTTGATGACGGCACGGTATTGGCATCACTCTGCAGGCACATGACTGCAATGAGTCATTACATCGTTCATGCGATTGAACGCAATTGGGGCGCTAACAAATAAAGAAACGCGGCCGCAGGCCACAAAGAGCCATTTGTGCGTTCACGACGTTGAACGCACAACCTAAGGGAATGCCTGCGACGGTGGGTCGCGACGGTGGGTCGCGTCAGCGCTGTTCGTTGAGCAGGCGCAGCGCGGCCTGGCGATCCGGCACGCGGAGCTTCTTGAACGCCGACGACAGATGCCGGCGTACCGTTACAGGGGACAGGAACAGCTGCTCGGCCATCTGCTGGGTGGTGAACCCGTCCCGCAGCCGCATCAGCACCTCCCACTCCCGCTCGGTGAACTCCACGGTGCGCGCCCCCACCGACAGCCGGCGGTGTCCCGACCCACGGAACTCCTCCACGAGCCGCGCCACCAGCGACCGCGGCACCGCGGCCTCGCCGGAGAGGATCCCCTCCAGCGCGGACGGCAGCCGGTCCGGGTCCATGTCCTTGAGCAGGTACCCCGATGCTCCGGCCCGGATGGCCGCAAATAGATCCGTGTCAGCGTTCGACACGGTGAGCATCACGACCGCGGTCCCGTACAGCTTGGTGGTGATCTCCGAGGCGGCCGCGATCCCTCCGCCTGGCATGTGGACGTCGAGCAGGCAGACGTCGGGTTCGTGCTGCAGAGCGAGGGTCACCGCGCTTGGCGCGTCCTCGGCTTCGGCGACGATCGTAGAGCCGGCCCCTTCCAGCGCCTCGCGCACGCCAGCCCTGGTAGAGGGGTGGTCGTCGGCGATGAGCACGCGCATGTTCGGCACCTGTGAAGATTGAGATGTGTCGTTCGAACCCTAGGCGACTGCACAGGCCGTGGGCGTGACTCGCGTGGGTCACCCGGGCGTTCAACCACTTGAACGACCAGGGGGCGTTACGGGTGAAGCGGACGAATGGCGCCCCGCCACACCGAGCCGGCGCCGGGCTGCTTGTGGTCCTCGGCACCGGCTACCAGGTCGGGCAGCGCGATTTCGCCGCCCTCGTCCAAACCACGAAGCTCAGAGATGGTGCGCCGAGATTCGTCCAGGGCGTGCTGCGCCACGGTCGCGACGAACTTGAGGTCGTCCGCCGTCGGTGTCCTGTGCGAGAGCATGCGGCTCTGCGCGGTGAGCAGGGCCAGGTCCTGTGCGATCCCGTCGTGGAGCTTGCTGGCCACGACCAGGCGCTCGTCGATGGCGCGCTGCACGGACGCGCGGTGCCAGTGCTCGATCAGCGCCCATGTGACCCCCCACAAGATGACAACGTGCCCGAGACCACGGGCGACGTCGCCCGGGTGCAGCGCGTTGGGCACGGCGGGGTTGATGAGCAGGTAGACGCGTGCCATCGCGAGAAGCACGAGTCCCACGGACATGTGCCGGGCGAGACCGTCATCGTCGCCGACGGCTTTGAGTCGGGCGGCGTACGCCCCGGCCAGCGTCAGGGCCACAAGCCCGAGCTGAATGATGGACATCAGCCACGGGATGGCCAGGGCGCGCTCTGCCGGCACACCCCCACTACCGATCAACACACCGGCAACCTCCGAGCGGGTCCATAACGCCAGGGAAAGCGTGAGCACGACCGTCGGGATGACAGCACCGTAGAGCAGGAGCACCCACCCATCCCCGTGCGTGTGTCCGCGTGGGATGTCCAGGCAGGCCAGCGCGATGACGGCCACCCCCAGAACTCGGCCACCGAATGCGATTGCCATGACTGTCGTCGCCTCAGCGGGCGGAACCGAGCGCCCGTATGCCAAGAGCAGTGAGCTGAGGCCGATGAGCGCGAGCCCGTACGCAACTGCAGCAACCGACACGTCCCGCTCGGATCGGAACCGGAGGACGAACAACGCCGCAGTGAGGAAGCTGACACTGCCCAGGACGGTGTCGAACATCGTCTTGCCGCCAGCGGTGGTTTGGATCTCCGCTCCCCCATGGAGCGCCAGCCCAGCAGCGACCAGTAAACCGATCGCAGCCGAGATGCCCCCTACGCCCAGCACTGCGTCCTCACTCATGGTTCCGACAGTGGCCGCGACTGTACGGGGGGTGATGTCGGCGTGCCGTCCTCAATGTTGATGAAACGAACGTTCAGTCCTATGAACGCGGCCAATCCGCGGAGCGGCCTGGGGAGGCGACAGGTCCGCAGATCATCCGAACCGCCGGCGGGATCAGGTGAAGGCGCGGTCGGTGTCGCTGATCAGACGCCGACCGAACAGCTTCTCGGACAGGCCGGTCTCGTCGGCGTACTTGCAGATGCCACCCATGAAGAACGGCCAGCCGGCGCCGAGCAGCAGGCCCGTGTCGATGTCGCGGGCGTCGGCGACCACGCCGTCGTCGAGCATGATCTTGGCCTCCTCGGCCGTCGCCTCGATGGCGGCGACGCGGATCTGCTCGGCGGACAGCTTCTCGCCCTGCGCCGGCGGCACCAGCGCCGCGATCTCGTCGAACGGCACCCGCCCCTTCGACCAGTCGTAGATCCCGGGCGTGCCCAGGTCGGCGATCTGGCGGAACGTCTCGTCGATCGGGAAGCGGTCGGGAAACGCTTCGTTCAGCGTCTCGGCGGTGTGGAACGCCACCTTCGTACCGACCAGCCCCAGCAGCTCGAACGGCCCCATCGGCAGACCGAGCTCCTTGATGGCGTCATCGATCTCGGCGAAGTCGTTGCCGTGGCGCAGCGCTTCGATGCACGCCCCGTTGAAGCGGGTCAGCAGCCGGTTGACGATGAACGAAGGCGTGTCGGCGCACATCACGCCGGACTTGCGCAGCTTCTTGGAGACGTCGAAGGCCGTGGCCAGGCTCGTGTCGTCGGTGCGCTCGGCCTTGATGATCTCCAGAAACGGCATCACGGCGACCGGGTTGAAGAAGTGGAAGCCGACGACTCGCTCGGGGTGGTCGAGGTCTGCCGCCATCTCGGCGATCGACAGCGACGAGGTGTTCGACGCCAGCACGGCGCCGTCGTCGACGACCTTTTCGACGTCAGCGAAGATCGCCTTCTTCAGGTCCATGCGCTCGAGCACGGCCTCGATGACGAAGTCGGCCCCCGCCAGGGGCTGGTAGTCGGTGGTGTAGGTCACCAGCGACTTGAGGAACTCGGCCTTGCCGGGCTTCATGCGCTTTCGCTGTACGCGCTTGTCCAGCTCACCGTCGATGTGCGACTTGGCGCGCTCCAGGACACCCTCGTCGATGTCCTTCATCACCAGCGGCACCTCGTAGCGCTGCAGGAACAGCGAGCCGAGCTGCGCGCCCATCAGCCCCGAACCGACGACGGCGATCTTGCGCACATCCCGCGCCTGAGCAGCGGGCTTCCACGGCTGCTTCTTGACGCGCTGCTGGGTGAGGTTGAACGAGTAGATGGCCGACTGTGCCTGGCGAGCCGGCAGCAGCTCGGCAAGCGCGTCGGCCTCCCCGGCGTACCCCTGGTCCAGCGACCCGTTGCGGGCCGCCATCTCGATCAGGTCGATCGCGAGGTACGGGGCCCGCGTCGCGCCGCGCACCTTGTCGTCGGCGAACTGCCGCGCGTTGGCGACCACCTCGTCGAGGTCGCTGTTGTCGGGCGCGGACCGCTCGATGGTCTCCTCGCCGGTCACCAGCCGCTCGAGGAGCTCGACGGACTTGTCGAGGAACTCCACGCCGTCGATCAGCCGGTCGGCCAGCCCCAGATCGAACGCGTCGCGCGCCGACAGCATCTTGTTCATGTTCAGCGGGTTGTGGACGATGATCTGCAGCGCTTTGGCGGCACCGATCAGACGGGGCGCCAGCTGCGTGCCGCCCCAGGCCGGCAAGATCGACAGGAACACCTCGGGAAACGCGATCGGCGCCGCCGCCGAGGAGATCGTGCGGTAGTCGCAGTGCAGCGCGATCTCCAGGCCGCCACCCATCGCCGCGCCATTGATGGCAGCAAGGGTCGTAAAGGGCAGCCCCGCCAGCCGGCGGAACGCGGCGTGCCCGCCCTGCGCGGCGGTGCGGGCGAAGTCGGCGTCCGCGCCCTTGGACTGATCGAGGTCTGCGCCCACGGCGAAGATGAACGGCTTGCCGGTCAGCAGCAGCCCCTTGACGTCGGACTGCGACTCGACGTCGTCCAGCGCGGCGTCCAGTGACCGCAGGGCCTCCTCGCCGAACGTGCTCGGCTTGCGGTAGTCCGCCCCGTTGTCCATGGTCACCAGGGCGAGGCGCCCGGCCCGGGGCGAGTCGAAGTAGCGGACCTTGAACTGCGTGATCGCGTCGGTCATCAGACCCTCTCCCAGAGCACGGTGCATCCCATGCCGAGGCCCACGCACAGCGTCGTGAGCCCGTAGCGGATGCTGTCGTCGGTGTCGAAGCGGTACGCCAGCTGCATCGCCAGGCGCGCCCCGGACATCGCCAGCGGGTGGCCCAACGCGATGGCCCCCCCGAACGGGTTCACCTTGGTCGAGTCCAGCGGGATGCCGAAGTGGTTGAGGAACGCCACGCACTGCACCGCGAAGGCCTCGTTCATCTCGACCGCGTCGATGTCGTCGATGGACAGCCCGGTCTTGGCGAGCAGCTTCTCGGTGGCCGGGATGGGACCCCAACCCATCGTCTCCGGTTCGACGCCGACGAAGGCGTAGTCGACCAGGCGCATCTTCGGACGCAGGCCCACCTGCTCGGCGACCTGGGGGCTGGTCAGCAGCACGCAGCCGGCGCCGTCGTTCAGACCGGCGGCGTTGCCGGCGGTGACGCGCCCGCCAGCGCGGAACGGCGCCTTGAGCGACGCCAAGCTCTCCAGGGTCGTGCCGGGACGCGGGTGCTCGTCGACCGACACGACCCGCCAACCGTCCTCGGTCCACACGGTCATCGGGACGACGTGCGTGTCGAACACCCCGTCGGCCTGCGCCTTGGCGACGCGCTCCTGCGACTGCAGGGCGTACAGGTCGGCCTGCTCCCGGGTGATGTCGGGCGCCTCGTCGTGGAGGTTCTCAGCCGTGTTGCCCATGACCAGGGCCGACGGGTCGACGAGCTTCTCGGACAGGAACCGTGGGTTGGGATCGACCGTCGAGCCCATCGGGTGATGCCCCATGTGCTCGACGCCGCCCGCGACCACGACGTCTTGTGCCCCGACGCGGATGGCGTTGCCGGCGTTGGTGATCGACGTGAGCGCGCCGGCGCACATCCGGTCCACGGCGTAGCCCGGGACGGACTTCGGCAGCCCGGCGAGCACGGCCGTCGATCGGCCCATCGTCAATCCCTGGTCACCGACCTGCGAGGTCGCCGCCCACACGTTGTCGTCGATCAGCGCCGGATCCAGCTGCGGCACCCGGTCGAGGAGGGCACGCAGTGCCCGCACCGCCATGTCGTCGGCCCGCGTGTGGGCGTAGTAGCCGTCGGGGCGCGCTCGCCCGATCGGGAGTCGGACGCCGTCGATGTACAGCGCGTCGCGGAGCTCGGCCATGGGGTCGTCCTTTCGCCGCCGGCAGACCACCGATGTTACCGGCCGGTAACTTGCGAGACCAAACCCGGCTCAACCCGGACGTCGTTCGTGACGAAACATCTCCCGATGGCCCCGCCCCGGACATTCGGCGACGGCCCCACCCTGCGGTCGCGGTGGGGCCACATCGTCGCGGCCGTAGCCACCCTTGCGGTCGGGCTGACCGTGACGATCGTCGTCGCCGCGCACGAGCGCAGCACCGCCGCGGAAGCGGCCGCGCGGTCGTTCAACATCAGCGCCGGCAACGTCACCCAGCACACCCGGCTGCACCTGTCGCGCTACGCCGAGATGCTCGAGGGTTTCCAGGCGCTGCACCGCGAGGCCGGCCACCACGGCGCGGACTTCGGCCACGACCTGGCCGAGCAGCTCGGCAAGCACCACTACCCCGGCTACGCGGCCGTGATCGTGGCGCTGCACGAGGGGCCCGGCCCGGCGGCAACCACGCTGACCGGCAGCCACATCGAACCGCACCGGTTCTCACCCGCCGACCTGGGGCTGGCGGGCGACAACCTGCCGGCGGTCGAGGAGGCGATGCGGCGCGCCGCCGAGACCGGGCTGCCCGTCATGACCTCACCGCTGCAGATGCCGGAGCGCTCGGCAAACCTCGCGCTGTTCGCGCCGCTGTATCGGGGAGGCATCACCCCGACGACCACCGAGGAACGTCGCGCCGACAGCGTGGGCTGGGTCGGCGTCGTGTTCCGCACCGAGGCGTTCTTCAACGAGGTACTCGTCCGGTCGACGCAGGGGCTGGGCACCGAGGTCTTCGACGGCACCGTGGCGGACGGGGAACGCGTCGCCATCCGGCCCCGCTCGATCGACTACGAGACGCCGTTGCACCGCACCATCGCCGTGGCCGCGTCGGGGCGGCTGTGGAGTCTGCGGATGCAGGCGCTGCCCACCGGCCAGGACCAGAACGCGGCGCGGATCATCCTGATCGCCGGCATCCTGCTCAGCGTGCTGCTCGCCGTGACCATCGGCGCGCTGGGCGGTTCCAAGAACCGCGCGGTGAAGCTGGTCAAGCAGATGACCGGCGACCTGCGCCGCAGCGAGCAGCGGTTCCGCTCGCTGGCGACCGCCTCACCTCTGGGGATCTTCAGCCTCGCGGCAGACGGCCACTGCGAGTACGTCAACGAGCGCCTGTGCCAGCTCACCGGGCGGACGCCCGAGCAGCTCCGCGGGGACGGGCTGAGCTCGGCGTACCACCCTGACGACCGCGCGGCCCTGCGCAAGGCGGTCACCGGCGACCAGGACCGCTACGCGTCCTTGCGCCTGCGGGTGTCCCTGCCGGACGGGACGATCCGCTGGGTCAAGACGCATGCCGCGCCGCTGCGTGACGACACCGACGAGCTCACCGGTTGGGTTGGGTCGGTCGAGGACGTGACGGCCGAGGTCGAGGCGCAGATCGCCAGCCAGCGCCTGTCCGTTGAGCTCGCGCACCAGGCACGACACGACCACCTCACGGGCCTGCCCAACCGCACGTTCTTCACCGAGCAGGTGACCGAGCTGCTCGGCGACGGCCAGGGTGTGGCGGTGCTGTTCTTCGACATCGACCGGTTCAAGGTGGTCAACGACAGCCTCGGCCACGGCGCCGGCGACCGACTGCTGGTCGCCATTGCCAACCGGCTGCGTGACGCCGTCCGCCCGGGCGACCTCGCCGCGCGGTTCGGCGGCGACGAGTTCGTCGTGGGCCTCGTCGACGTGCCGTCGCCGGACGACGCCGTCCAGGTCGCCGAGCGGCTCGCCACGGCGCTGAACCACACCCTTGTGGTCGACGGACACGAGGTGACGGTGACCGTCAGCATGGGCGTCGCGGTGGGGACCCGTGGCGCCGATGTGAGCGCCGAGACGCTGCTGACCCAGGCCGACTCGGCGATGTACCGGGCAAAGGCCCGCGGCCGCGCTCGGGTGGAGCTCTACCGACCCTCGCCCACCCCGGTCGGGGCACCACAGACGACGTTGGACCTCGAGCGGCAGCTGCGGCAGGCAGTGGAACGCGACGAGCTGCGGTTGGTGTACCAACCGATCGCGGCGCTTGGCACGGGCCGGCTCGTGGGCGTCGAGGCCTTGATCCGTTGGGAGCACCCGACGCGGGGGCTGCTCGGACCTGGTGAGTTCATCCCGCTCGCCGAGGAGAGTGGGCTGATCATCCCCGTCGGCGCGTGGGTGCTGCGACAGGCCTGCGCCCAACTGCACGAGTGGCGGTCGCTGCACGACGTCGGCGCTGACTTCTCCATGACGATCAACGTCTCAGCCGTGCAGCTGGCAGACCGGCACTTCTGCTCGGCGGTCGCGACCGCGCTGGCCGACCACGGACTGCAACCTGGCGCGCTGTGCCTGGAGATCACCGAGAGCGCCCTGCTCGCCGACATCGAGATGGCCGAAGAAGCGCTGCGCGACTTGCGAGCGCTCGGCGTGCGCATCGCCGTCGACGACTTCGGGACGGGCTACTCGTCGTTGAGCCACCTCAAGGTTCTGCCCGTGGACATGCTCAAGATCGACCGCTCGTTCATCCGGGACCTCGGCGTGGACGCCGGCAACACGGCGATCGTCGGGGCGGTGATCCGACTGGCGAACGCCCTTGGGTTGACCTGCGTCGGCGAGGGTGTCGAAGAGCCCGAGCAGCTGACCTGGCTGGCATCCCTGGGCTGCGGGCTCGCCCAGGGCTTCCACCTGGCCATGCCGCAGCCGGCCTCGGCGATCACGGCGCTGCTCGCGCAGCCGGCCCACCCGGAGTGGCAGGTCGACGAGGACGCGCTGGCAAGCCTGATGCCCTAACCCCAACGCCTCCGGACGCTGACGTCGACCGCAGCGGGGATGTCGCCCAGGATCTCGGCGGCCGCCTCTCGCATGCCCGCCGCCACGAGCTCGGCCGTCTCGGACGCGTCCTCGGCGGGCACCTCGACGACCAGCTCGTCGTGAACGACCAGAACGAGTCCTTCCGGGCGCTGTGGCAGGTCCCCGAAACGCTGGGTCAGCCGGCGCTCCACGGCGGCCAAGGCCAACTTGGTCATGTCCGCGCCCGCACCCTGGATCGGGGCGTTGCGTGACAGGGTCACGACGCTCCCCGCGGACGGGTCGAACACCCGCAAGCGTCCCAGCGGCGTGCGCACCCGCCCGCTGCGCCGCCCCGTCGCCTCCGCCTGCGCCAGCCACTCGGCGACCCGCGGGAAGGTCGCGAAGTACGCGTCCATCGCCGCCTGGGCGTCCGCGACCGCCATGCCCGTCGAGCGTGCGAAACCCGCAGCGCCCATGCCGTACATCAAGCCGAAGTTCAACGCCTTCGCGGCAGCCCGCTGCACGTCGGTGACGGCGTCGATCGGGGTGTCGAACGCCATCGCCGCCGTGGTCCGGTGCAGGTCACCGCCGCTGCGGAACACCTCGGCCAGGGCGTCGTCACCGGAGACCGCCGCCAGGATGCGGAGCTCCTGCTGTGAGTAGTCGGCGACCACGAGCGTCGCGTCCTCCTCAGCCCGGAAGCACGACCGGTAGCGCTCCTCCTTGGGGACCTGGGTCAGGTTGGGATCGCTGCAGGCGATGCGCCCCGTGCCGACGATCTGCCGCCAATCGGCGTGAATCCGCCGGGAGACGGGGTGGACGACGCGGTCGGCCCAGTCGCCACCCCAGTTCGAGGTCACCTTGGCGACCTGGCGGTAGGCCAGCAGCGCAGCGACGGCGGGGTGGTCCGCGTGATCGCGGAGCACGACCTCGCGTGTGCTCGGCAGCGTGATGCCCAGGCGGGCAAGGGCTTCGACGACCTGCTCGGGCGACTCGAGGTTGACCGGCTCGGGGCCGAACAGGTTGCGCGGGCTGTCGGCGGTCACCAGCTCCCGCTGGACGGTGTCTTCGAGCTCAGGCAGCTGCGTCTCGAGCCGGCCGAGCTCGTCGCGCCATCGTTGCGGGTCGAACCCGATGCCCCGCAGCTGCAGGCCCGCGAGCACCGGCAGCGCGCCGAACTCCAGCTGCGCGACCCGGGTCAGGCCGTGTCCGACGAGCTCGCGCCACTGCTGCTCGAACACCCCCAGCGTGGCCGAGGCGTCGTCCGCGGCGTACCGGACCTGCGTCTGCGTGACCGGGCCGCCCGCGGCGAACGTTGCTCGCACGGTCTTGTCCAGCTCCATGCCGAGGCGAAAGGACGCCATCCCTGCCAGACCGAACCCCGACGGCGTCTTCTCGCCCCCGTCGAGCAATTGCTGGGACAGCATCGTGTCCGCGACGCGACGCACGCGCATTCCGGCCGTCGCGAGGAATCGCAGGTCGAAGGCGCCGTGGTGGAACACCTTCAAGACGTCGGGATCCCCCAGCAGCGGGGACAGCACCTGCGGCGACACGTGGTCGGTGTCCACGACCAGCACCGGGTGATCGCCGCCGGCCGCGACCTGGACGAGCACGAGGCGGTCCACCAGCGGGTCCCAGCCGGTCGTCTCGGTGTCGACGCCGACCATCCGGGTGCCGGCGACCGCCGCCAGCCAACGGGTCACGTCGTCCGCGGTGACCGCGTGGACGTAGGGTTGGGATCGGGACATGGAAGCGATGAGGAAGTCTGCCGTATGCGCCTGACCGCGATGGTCCTGTTGTTGTTGGTGGCCTGTGGAGGGCAGCCGGCTGTCGAGCCGACGGCCCCCGGCCCCGACGAGCCCCCCGCCACCGACGCCGGCGAGGCGGCGCTGCGCGGCACGTTCGGCGGCGACGCTCGGCTGGAGGGCGGCTGCAGCTGGGTCGACGACGGCTCGCAGCGCTGGGAGGTGCTGTGGCCTGAGGGCTACGAGGTCACCTTCGACCCGCTGACCCTGACGACGCCAGACGGCCAGACGGTCGCTGAGGGTGACGGGGTCGTCGTGGAGGGCGCAGAGGAGACCGAGATGATGACGGTGTGCCAGGTCGGGCCGGTCTGGCAGGCGACCGGCGTCCGCGTGGAGTGAGTCCGTCAGTCCAGGCGGAATCCGATCTTCATCGCCACCTGGAAGTGGGCCACGTCACCGTCATCGAGGTGCCCGCGGATCTCGACGACCTCGAACCAGTCGAGGTTGCGCAGCGTCTCGTTCGCCTTGCGGATCCCGTTGCGGATCGCGGCGTCAACGCCCTCCGAGGACGTGCCCACCACTTCGGTCAGCTTGTAGGTCCGGTCATCGGTCACGGTTCTTCCCTCTCTCGTCGTGCTCGGCGGGCCGCCCGCTCCTCGGCGGCCATGGCGTCGGCTTCCTCGACCGTGGGGGCGGTGCCCCCCAGGTGCGCCGGGACCCACCACCGGTCGTCCGGGCCCGCCGGCTGCTGTGGGTAGCGGCGGGCGGCGTTGTCGACGAGCCCTTCGATCGCGGTCATCAGCCGCTTGGTGACGTCCGACGGGTCCTCGTCCGGGGCGTAGCTGATGGGCGGGCCGAAGTCGACGGTGATCGCCACGTTGCGCTGCAGGTTCTTCGGCCGCCCTTTGGTCAGCAGCCGCTGGCTGCCCCAGACCGCCCCGGGGATCAGCGGGGCTGACGCCTCCATCGCCATGCGCGCCGCACCCGATTTGGCGGCTGCCGGGACGAACGACCGGCTGATCGTCGCCTCCGGGAACATGCCGATCATCTCTCCGCGTCGCAGGGCGTCGATGGCGTCGCGCAGCGCGTCCTGCGCCCGGCCGAACCGGTCGACCGGGACGTGCTTCATACCGCGCATCAACGGTCCAGCGACGGGGTGGTCGAAGATCTCCTTCTTGGCCAGGAACCGCAGGAGCCGTCCCTGCTTGCGCACCCCGTAGCCGACAAACGTGAAGTCGAGGTATCCGACGTGGTTGGTGGCGACGACGGCCGGACCGGTCATCGGGATGTGCTCCACCCCGGTCACGTGGATCTTCCAGCCCATCGACTTGAACAGCGTCAGCGCCGCCCCGATGACGGGGCTGTAGACGGGCTCCACGGGCAGCTCCTGACGGTCGGTGTCCGCGAAGCCTAGCCGAGCGGCAACGCACGATGAATTGGCACGTTGGCCGACCACGACGGACAATCGCGCCTCACCGACCAGGAGGTCTCCATGCCCGAGCGGGATCGCCCGTGGCTGATGCGCACGTACTCCGGCCACTCCTCGGCCAAGGCCTCCAACGAGCTGTACCGGCGCAACCTGGCCAAGGGCCAGACCGGGCTGTCGGTGGCGTTCGACCTGCCGACGCAGACGGGGTACGACGCCGACCATGTCCTCGCGCGCGGCGAAGTCGGCAAGGTCGGAGTGCCCGTCTGCTCCATCGACGACATGCGGGCGCTGTTCGACGGCATCCCCCTGGGCGAGATGAACACGTCGATGACCATCA
>Ga0247713_1000720_pt1 | contig 18620 bp, 17 predicted proteins | sample 21E_NmetaG_FD_189936 | JGI IMG/M metagenome (GOLD analysis project Ga0247713, IMG submission 189936) | Soil microbial communities from hillslope of Landscape Evolution Observatory, University of Arizona, Oracle, AZ, United States - 2-1-E_N | ecosystem: Engineered > Artificial ecosystem >... | reverse complement strand
TGGGTGGGGTTCACGGCGAAGGCCCCCTTGCCTCGCTGCTCCTTGCCGTCGACCGTGGCCGTTGCCTCCACCTCCCAGAAGCCGGGCTTGTCGAAGGAGGTCCGGGCGCCGTAGACCCCCCTGGTGTCGGAGGAGCGCACGATCTGCGCCGTCGCCGGCGGCGGTGACGGCACCTCCGACCCGTGGACGGGCAGGTAGGACGCCTTGACCACCGGGCCGAACGGCGTCGGGTTGACGCCCCCCTCCTTGGTGCCGACGTGGGAGAAGCGCAGGTCGACGGTGCCGTAGCCGATCAGCCGCTGGTCGACGGTGATCAGTCCCACGATGAACCGGGTCGGCGCCCCGGTGGCCAAGTCGAAACTTGCCACCTGCACGGCCAGGTCGTCGGCGCTGGCCTCGTCCGGTTCACTCGATCCGTTGCAGGCCACAAGCAGCGACAGCACGGCGCCGGTGGCGGCGAGGCGACGGAAACGCATGGCAGTCATTTGTCGCAGGACGGTGCGGCGATGGCAAGTCGCCCCAACGAGGCGCGGTAGACCTCGGCCAGCCGGAGCAGGTCGTCGGGCAGGGTCACGGGCGCGGCAGCCAGCTCGGACTCCACCTTCTCCTTGGCCTGGAGGAGCTCAGCAGTCTGGGCCCGGTCGACGTCCTCCACCGCCCGGGCCACAGTGTGCAGGGACTGGTGGGCGCGGTCGAAGAACAGGACCTCGGCGCCGGCGGGGCGGATGGCCGCTTCGCACAGGGCGGCGTGGGCATCGACGAGTGGGGCGACGGCTACCCGCTCGCCGCCGAGCGTAATGCTGTCAGCCGCCCTCTCGGCCGAGCCGACGCACGACGCAGCGAGGAAAGCCAGCGCCAGCACGGCCGCGCTCCTCAGCACCCGTCTGCGATCCGGCGCAGCACCCGCAAAGAACGGCATCCCGCCCGGTCCATGGGCTCGAAGTTCCCGGACTTGATCGCCCGACGCCAGATCTCGTACGGCGGCCGACCGCCCTCTTTCGGATTCTCGAACACGTCGTGGATGGCCAGGAGGCCTCCTGCGCTGACCAGTGGGGCCCAGGACTCGTAGTCCGCGTGGGCCGGCTCGCGCCCATGACCACCGTCGACGAAGACCATGCCCAGGCGAGTCTGCCAGTGGGCAGCGACGACCGTCGACTCACCCACCACCGCCACGACAGTCGCCTCCAGCCCAGCCTCCTCGATGGTCCGGCGGAAGCGGGGCAGCGTGTCGATCCGGCCCGTCCGGGCGTCGACCAAGCTCGGATCGTGGTGCTCCCATCCCGACTGGTTCTCCTCCGAGCCCCGGTGGTGGTCGACACAGAACAGGACGGTGCCCGCATGCTCGGCGGCGTCGCCGAGGTACACCGCCGACGTGCCGCACCATGAGCCGATCTCGAGCAAGGGCCCCACGGCTGCGGCCTCCAACCCGGCCTCGTGGAGGGCGATGCCCTCGTCGGCGGGCATGAAGCCCGGCACCCCGCGGACCAGGTCGAGGCGGTCGGACCGCACAGGCGCGGCCCTCAGCCTTTTCCGGTGACCCCGGCGCTGTCCAGGGTGTCCATCTCCCGCAGGACCTTGGCCGCAGCCTGCACGAGGGGCAGGGCCAGGCATGCGCCCGTGCCCTCGCCCAGGCGCATCCCGAGGTCGAGCAGCGGCTCCATGCCGAGGTGCTCCAGTGCGGCGGTTGCGCCCGGTTCGGTCGAACGGTGACCGGCCAGGCAGTACCCAACGCATGCCGGGGCCAGGGCGGCGGCCACCAGCAGCCCGGCCACGGCCACGACGCCGTCGACCACCACCGGCACCCGAGCCGCCGCGCCACCGACGATGAAACCGGCCAGCGCGGCGATCTCGAGGCCGCCGAGCAACGCAAGGACATCGAGGGGGCCGTTGTCGGCCGCCCGACAGACGGCGGATTCGACGACGAGGATCTTGCGCAGATACGTGATGTCGTCGATGCCGGTCCCCCGGCCGGTGACCTCGGTCGCCGGTCGGCCGGTCAGGGCCGCGATCAGGGCGGCCGACGCGGTGGTGTTGCCGATGCCCATGTCGCCGGTCACCAGGCACCGCGCCCCGCCCGCGACTGCGGCGGCAGCCACGTCGGCGCCGACGTCGAGGGCCCGGGCCGCCTCATCGAGGGTCATGGCCGGGCTCGAGGCGAGGTTGGCCGTGCCGTAGCGGACCTTGCGCAGGAGAAGCCCGGGGGCAGGAACCAGGTCACCGGCGACCCCGACATCCACAACCACCACCTCGGCCCCGGAGTGACGGGCCAACACGTTGACGGCGGCGCCACCGGCGCAGAAGGCGGCGACCATCTGCGCCGTGACCTCCTGGGGCCAGGGGGTTACACCCTCCGCGAGCACCCCATGGTCGCCGGCGAAGACGGCCACGACGGCCGGCTCCGGGACCGGAGGCGGGCATGCACCGGCAATGGCCGCCAAGCCGATGCCGACGGTTTCGAGGCGACCAAGGGCCGCCCTCGGCTTGACCAGCCGGTCGTGGAGGGCGGCGGCCTCGGCCGCCGCCTCGTCGTCGAGTGGGGAGAGGCCGGCGACCGCGTGCTCGAACGCGGTCACGTCCGTTTCGCTCAGGGGTCGCTCACCCGCTCACGGGGAGGGACGGCTCGGGCCGGTGGGCGAACATCAGGCGGTTGAAGATGAAGAACTTCCCGACCCAGAGGATGCCGAACGCGGCGAGAGCGGCGCCGTTCACGATCAGGCGGGCCACGAGATCGGAGCTCGTCAGATGATGGGCGTTCGACTCGGCGTAGTCGGCGGCCCATGTCGAGAACACCAGGCCGAGCAGGGCGAGGCTCCAGAACGGGACGATCTCCTTCATCAGGTGCGACTTCCCGGTCTTGCCCCATGCCCACGCCCGGTTGAGGTAGTACGACGGGACGGCGGAGAGGCAGACGGCGACGATGTTCGACGTCCGAGCCGACCAGAACGACTGGGCGATGAACAGCACGATCTGGGACACGACGACCGACACGACCGACACGAGGCTGTAGCGGATCATCTTTCTCCCCCCCGGCGTGCGCGAGCGGACGAGCATTGAGCGGGGGGAGACGTCCACCATGATGATCGTATCGGCGACCTGCGGCCCGGGATCAAGCTCGGCTCTGGGATGGAGACGAACGCTCGGGGTCGAATTGGCCTTCACATGGAACAGCCGAGCCCGGAATTGTCTCACCCCTCCGCCAAACTGGGCACTCCTTCCCCCGTTGTTCTCTCCCCGCGCAGTCGCGGGGATCAACAAGGAGGGAGCATGCTCCGTTCCATCCCCGGCGCCTTGGACCCGGGCGCTCCGCCGAGCTTTCGGTCGCCTGACGACGTCATCGCCTGGATCCGCGCCGTCGACTGGCTCCTGGGCGCCGACCGGGCCGTCGTCCTCCATCTCGACGCCGAAGGCAGCCTCACGTGCGTCGCCAGTGCCCATGCCCGGCTGAACCACCTCGGTCCGCTCTCCAAGGAAAATCTCGCAGCCGAGGCGTTGCAGTGCGGGACAGCAGCCGTGCTGGCTGTCGACCTCCGCCCGAAGGTTCCTCCATCCGGGCCATCGGTAGTCGACAGGCGGCGGCACAATGCCCTGCGGATCGACCTCGCCGTGCACGGTGTGGCCCTGCTGGACACCGTGATCGTTGCCCCCACGGGAGGTGTTTCGGTCACGGGGTCTCTCAGCTACCCGCTCGGCTCGAGCTTGTCGTGGCTGCGTGTCCACGTCCCCGCACATCGGTCGGCGATCGCCGGAGGGGATTGGGCCCACCAGACGGCCGACGCATTTCCACCAGGGACCGCCAAGGTCCGGGATCCGGGTGGCCCGCCGACTCTGTGGCTCGCACCCCGGCCCGTCGAGTGACCAGTACCAAAGATTGGGCGGAAGCTACTTATAGGTCTACAGATCGTTCAGTAGCACTCGCCGCCTCGGACTCGGGCCACGCGTCCTCATTTACATCGGAAATCACCGCAGGGCTCATTTCGTCGCGGCAGCACGCAGCTGCTATCGCTGGTCCGCCGAGCGTCGCGCCCGTCGCCCCGTTCGCCTCTCCACGGGAGCGGCAGGCCCTGGTGAAGGTCCTGCGGACTGCAGCAGCTCGACGGGTTGCACCCCCAGCCGTTCTGCCAGACGCTCCACTGAGCGCAGGCTCAGGTTCTTGTCTCCCCGCTCGATGGCGCCGATGTACGTCCGGTGCACACCCAGCAGGTCGGCGAACGCCTCCTGCGACATGGCCCGCGCCAGGCGATTGGCCCGGACGTTGCTGCCAAGTATGTGTTGCAGGTCGCCCTCCACTGCTGAAAGGACAACCGATTCGATACCGGATAGTCTACATACTCATGAGTAGCACCGGCGCCAATGCTGGAAGGGAGAGCTACCGATAAGTAGCCCGCGGAGACAACATGACGCCCGGAGAGGCGCCACTTGGCTCTTATCCGGTTGTCCGGTCACTCAGATGGTTCCCCACGTGACCAACCACGCCGACGCCAGCTTCTTCGTCGAGGTAAAGGTAAATGCGGCAGCACGCTTCTGGCGAACCGCGGCCCAGGCGGATGTGCGGCCCGAGGACGATCCGCTTGCCGAGATAGGTCCTCTCATACTCGTGCGGGAACCGACCGAGCGTCGAGGGGGACAAGGTGTGGCTGTAGTCGATGCCCTGCTCGGCGAAGACGTTGCGGAAACCGCCGTCGAGCTGACCCTGCTGCCAGGCGTGGACCGCCCTGTCGACGGCGAGGAGAGCCTTCAGGACGCGGGCCGGCTGGCGATAGGTGGCCCGGCGGGCGCTGTCGAGGGCCTCGTCGAGGATCACCAGACCGGTGCATCGACTGGCGGCCCATTCCACCGCCTGGAGGACCGACTGAGGCTGCTCCGCCTCCGGCGGCTTGGCGGGGAGAGGATCCGGCGCGTTCCCGGCCCAATGGACGGCCACCGCTCGAAGGTTCTCCAGGGCCGTCGCCAGCTGCCCCGATAGAGCGGCGCATTCCTCTCGCAGCCGCTCGTTCTCCGACCAGGCCGACTCCAGCTCGTGCTCCCAATCGACGGCCAGGCTGGCCTCGCTGGCTCGAACGGCGAGCCGGTGGAGCTCCGCCCGCCGCTGCCGCTCGATCGCCATCGCGATGCGGGCCTCCAGCGCGGCGCTGGAAAAGCGAATCACGGAGACAGGCATGAGCTGTTGGAGCAGCTCTCGGCGCAAGGTCAGCCCGTTCGGACCGAGAGCGTGCTGGAGCCAGAGCGGGTGGTCCCGAGGTCGGCTTTCGGCCGTCAGCCCGGGCCAGTAGAGCCGCACGGCTCCGCCGTACACCGTGAGCGAGGTCCCGAGGCTCACGGTGAGCGCCCGGCTGGTGCCAGGCGAATCGAGGACCACGACGTGGGCCACCCCGGCCAGGCTCCTGGCGACCGGCACAGGGTCGATCAACGGTCCAGCCGTCCTGCGCCCAGCGGCATCCCTGCCGGGGGAGCTCATCACCACGACGGGAAGGACGCGCCCGGGATCGAAAAGAAGATCGGCCAGGTGGCCGACGCTCTCCTGGTCGCACGCATATTGCGGTTCGGCGGCCAAGGTATGCCCGTCCTCCTCGGCAGGGAGGCCCTCGAGCACGGTCAGCACCAGCGGTGGGGGCTCAACGCCAAGGGGTATGGGCCTCATACGGAAGCCTCCCGTCACGACGCCCAGCCGCAGGATCACTGACGCCCGCCCGGCGTCCAACCCGACCTTCGTCGTCATGACCCACGACGTCTCCGCGTGTCCCGGGACTGGGGTCTCCCACAACAGGGTCCAGACGCGATCACCGGGAAGCGGCGCCGCCATCATCCGCCACCGCAACGTCGCCGCCGAGGGACTGACAGCCGAGCCCTGCTCCCCAGTGATGTCGACGCCGACGTTGCGTCCCACCTCGTCTCGGACCAGGGACATCGCCTCCATGAACCGCTCGACGCCATTGCCCCCCAGCGGCAGCCGGTAGGCGTAGAGGTCAGGCAACGTCGGAGGGACTGCGGCCGCCGGCCATCATGGCCACTGATGCTACCGATCAGTAGCCCCGGCATCACCTCCCACGGGCTGCGCCCGACTCCAAAGGGCCTCGAACCCCTCCGCCTGGAGAGCGGCGAAGCCTCCGTGCTCGACCAGCAGGGAACCCTGGAGCCCCGCATCGGGCTCGGCGCCACCGGTCAGGGCGACAAGGGCCACCCGACGGTCGGCCACGACGAGCTTCACGGGAAGCTCCTCCACCAGGGCCGCCAGCACGCCGGCCCGGTGGTACTCGTCCATGGCCTTGCGGAAGGCGTGGGCGGCCGGGTCATGCCAGTGGGAAGCGACGTAGAGCGTCCTCGACTTGACCCCCCGGCCGAGCGCCTGCATGACACCGGGGTTCACGTACCCGGGCCCCTTTGAGTACGGCGGGCGGTTGAAGACGAGCAGCTCGGACCGGGTGTCGGCCAGGATCCGGGCATAGACGCTGGCCACCTGGGCCGCCGGCAGCACCTGGACATCCGCGGCGCTGGTCAAGGGCGCTTCCGGGAAGGAGCTGGCCAGGAGCTCCCCCACCCGGGCCGTCCGGGCCTTCTGCTGCCGGAGCCGCTCCTCCATGAGGGCGTCGAGCCGTTCCACCACCTCGGCGCGGCCGGGTGTGGCCCACGTGGCCGGGCCGTCGGCGGGCAGGCGCTGAGCGAGCCCCTTGCGGTTGAGCTCCTCCATGACCTGGTATGTGCTCGTCCGCGGCACGCCGGAATGGCGCGCCAGCTCGGCGCTGTTGGCCGACCCGAGCCTCAGCAGCGCCAGGAGCGTCCGCGCTTCGTAAACGCTCAGGTCGAGCTCCTGCAGCTCGCGCAGCAGCGCTTCAGGCAACGGACTTCGCCGCCAGGATCACCGGGGCTGTGCTGCGTCCTCCCACCTGCTGCCCTTTCTTGTCGAGGGGGTTGTCGCCGCTAAGTGCACGCTACATATATTTCACTTCCGCCGTCCAGTCTGAAACGAGGGCGGGGGTAGCCTCGGTCTGTGAGCCAGCACACGACGGTGGAGGCCCTTGGGATCGCGGTGGCGGCCGGGGTACCGGTGTTGCTGTGGGGCGCCCCCGGCACGGGCAAGACCTCGGCGATCACCGCCATGGCCGGAGCCATGGGCTGGCCCTGCGAGACGGTGATCGCCGCCATCCGGGAGCCGTCCGACTTCGCCGGCCTGCCGATCGTGGCCGAAGGCGAGGTTCGCTTCGCCCCGCCCCGCTGGGCCCAGCGACTGGCCACCCAGGGTCGGGGGGTGCTGTTCCTCGACGAGATCTCGACCGCCCCTCCGGCCGTGCAGGCTGCGCTGCTGCGGGTCGTGCTCGAGCGGGTGGTGGGCGACCTGCCCCTGCCGGACGGCGTGGTCGTCATCGCCGCTGCCAACCCGCCCGAGCAGGCGGCCGACGGCTGGGACCTCGCTGCGCCGCTGGCCAACCGCTTCTGCCACCTCGACTGGACCGTGGAGCCGGCGGCCTTCGCCCAGGGTCTGGTCAACGGGTTCGAGACGCCCCAGATCGCCCTGCTCCCCGCCACCTGGGTCGACGACATCCCGTACACCCGAGGACTGGTCTCGGCGTTCATCAACGTTCGGCCCGGCCTGGCCTGCGAGTTGCCCGCCGACGCCGCCCGAGCCGGACGGGGCTGGCCCAGCCCCCGGACCTGGGACATGGCAGCCCGCCTGTGGGCCGCCGCGGGCGCCGCCGGAGCCAGCACCGAGGCCGAGACCGCCCTCCTCACCGGCGCGGTCGGGGAGGGCCCGGGCATCGAGCTGCTCATGTGGCACCTGGAGATGGACCTGCCCGACCCGGAGGACGTCCTGGCCGACCCTGATGGCTTTGAGGTCCCCGAACGCCACGACCGGGCCCACGCCGTGCTGTCGTCGGTGGCCGCCGCGGTGGCCGCCAAGTCGACCCCCGAACGGTGGCTGGCCGGGTGGAAGGTCGTGGGCAAGGTCGGTGAGCACGCTCCCGACGTCGGTGCGGTGGCGGCCCGCACCCTCGCCCAGTGCCGGCCTCCCGGCGTGGCGGCGCCCCCCGAGGTCAAGCTCTTCCTCCCCCTGCTCAAGGACGCCGGCTGGCTCGACGGAGCTCGCGGCTGAGTCCACCAAGCGCGGGTAGCCTGGACGCTCCCGTGGAGCTCAACACCCACAAGCTGCTGGTGGCCCGGCTATGGGCTGTCCGGCGGTACCCGTACCTCACCGCCGCACTCTTCGCCTCCCCAGTGATCTCGTCGCCTGGGCTGAAGGGGGCGACGGTCGACGAGTCGTGGCGGCTGTACGTCGATCCCGAGTTCGTCGAAGAGACGAGCATCGAGATCCTGGGCGGACTCCTGGTCCACCACGCCGGCCACCTGGTGCGCGACCACGCCGGGCGGGCCAAGCACCTGGGCGTGGGCGAGAGGACGAGCAAGGACTGGGCTCTGGCGGCCGACGCCGAGATCAACGACGACCTCATCGGCACGGGGTTGCGCCTGCCCGACGACCGCGTCGTGCCCCACGAGCTGGGCTGGAAGCCCGGCCGGCTGGCCGAGGAGTACTACCACGCCCCCCACCACGAGACCCACAGCGAGCCGGACTGCGGCAGCGGGTCCGACGGTCGGGTAAGGGATTTCGAGCTGCCCGACGGCCAAGAGGGCAGCGGCCTTCCTCCCGGCGAGCGGCACCTGCTGCGCTCCCAGGTGGCCAGCGCAGTCCTGGACTACAGCAAGGGAGGCGCGGGCCGGCTGTCGGCCGGTTGGCGGCGGTGGGCAGAGGACATGCTCGATCCCAAGGTTGACTGGCGCCGGGTGCTGGCCGCGGAGATCCGCAAGGGCCTGTCCACGGTGAGCGGGCGGGTGGACTACACCTACCGCCGCCCGTCGAGAAGGGCGTCGGCCAGTCCCGACATTGTGATGCCCGCCCTCGAACGCCCCGTCCCCGAGGTCCTGGTCCTGTGCGACACGTCCGGCAGCATGGGCGACGAGGAACTGGCCATCGTGCTGGCCGAGGTGGACGGGCTGCTCAAGGGCGTCGGTCTGGCCCGCAACCGGGTGCGGGTCATGGCCGTCGACGCTGCGGTCCAGACCGTCCAGACGGTCACGAACGCTCGCCAGATCAACCTGGTCGGCGGCGGCGGCACCGACATGGGCGCCGGCCTGACGGCCGCGGCCCGCCTGCGCCCCCGGCCGTCGGTGATCGTCGTCCTCACCGACGGGATGACCCCCTGGCCACTGGAGGCGCCCAAGGGCATGCAGGTCGTGGTGGGACTGATCGGCAACCGCAACCAGGGCGGACGCATCTGGGCCGCGCCCCAATGGGCCCGGGTCGTGCCGATCGACGCTGCCGCCTGATGCCGCGGAAAGTGCGCTGGTACGACGCCCTCCCTGAGGCCACCGCCACGGTGGACTGTGGCGGGGCGCACCACCGGGTGACCTGGCGGCGGGGGAAGATCGTGCTCGAAGCGCACGACCTCACGTCGGAGCGGGCCATGTTGGCCTTCGGCGGCGAACTGTGCCCCTGCATGAAGGTGCTGGAGATGTGGGTCGAGCAGTTCCGGATGCCCCCCGAACTGTTCGGACAGATGCACACCTGGCTCGGCGAGAACGCCTTTCTGGTCCCGGTCGAATTTGCCCTTTCCCGCAACCTGGCCATGGTGCTGTCCTGGGAGCGGTCCTGGCGGTACCAGTCCTGGCTGCCCACCAAGCAGGCCGACCTGCTGGCCACCCTGCTGCAGGAGAAGGCGCTCGCCCCCCTTCGCCATCACATGAACGCCTGGAAGTCCAAGACCGGCGCCCGGGTCGTCTCCGGCTGCCAGGTGGCCCTCATCCCCTCCAACCGGCCGGCGAGTGTCGAGGGGACGACCGACCGGGTGGCCATGCGGGCCGTCGCCCGGTTGCACGCCCGATGGCTGGTCGACGTGTGGCCCCGCGGCATCGCCGTCGTCGACGACGCGTTCGTCATGGAGCTGGCCGATTCGGTGTCGCTCGACGATCTGCGGGTCGTCGCCGTGCGATGGGAGCTGGAGGGCTCGGGCACCTGGGCAACTGTCGCCGCACCGGCCCGCGTCCATCGTGACCCCGGGCCCACCGACGAGCCGTGGCATCTCACCTGGGAGGCCGCGTGAGGGCAGCCGACTCGCGCACCGAGATCCAGGCCGAGCAGGCCGTGGTGGACCACGCCTACCGGCGGCTCGAAGCCATGCGGGCCGAGGCCCGGGCCCTGGCCTCCGACGTGCTCGACCAGGGAGCGGGCGGCACCTTCGCCAATCGCATCGAGCGTGACGTGCGGATCGAGGTCACCGGCCGCCGGCTGGCCGACCTCCAGGTGGGCGAGGCCGGCCTGGTGTTCGGGCGCATCGATCCCCACGAGGGCGACCGCCTCTACATCGGCCGGCTCGCCGTCGCCGACGAGGACAACGAGCCGCTGGTGGTCGACTGGCGGGCCCCGGCCGCCGAGCCCTTCTACCGGGCCACGGCCCGCCACGCCATGGGCCTGGCCCGCCGCCGGCACCTGATCCTGCGGGGCCGGCAGGTCGTCGGCCTCGACGACGAGCTACTGGGTGACCGGGCCCCGAACGGCGCCGAGGCGCCGGAGCTGGTGCTCGTGGGCGAAGGCGCGCTGCTCGCCGCCCTGGACCGCTCCCGTACCGGCCGCATGGGCGACATCGTCGCCACCATCCAGCGCGAACAGGACGAGATCATCCGGGCCCCGCTGCCCGGGATCCTGGTCGTGCAGGGCGGTCCCGGCACCGGCAAGACGGCGGTGGCTCTGCACCGCGCCGCCTACCTCCTCTACACCCACCGTTTTCCCCTCGAGCGCTCCGGGGTCCTCCTGGTCGGTCCGAACCGCATCTTCCTGCGCTACATCGAGGCGGTGCTGCCCGCCCTCGGCGAGCACAGTGTCACCCTGGCGACGCCTTCCACGCTGGTAGGCACGGCGGTCCGGGGGACCGACTCGGCGGCGGCGGCGCGGATCAAGGGCGACCCGCGGATGGCGGGCGTGGTGGTTCGCGCCGTCGGCGACCGCGGCCGCGGCCTGCCCCGGGAGATCAGCGTGCTGGTCCGTGGCCACCGCCTCGTTCTGTCGTCGGAGTCCTCCTGGCGCATCGCTGGACAGGCCAAGCGCCGCCCGGGCACGCACAACGCCCGGCGAGCCGTGGTCGAGCGCCTGATCGCCCGCCATCTCCACCGCCAGGCCCTGGAGCACAACGAGGAGGTGGACGAGGACGAGTCGGACTGGGCGTCGTTCGAGGAAGCCGTGCTGCGTGAGCGCATCGTCCGAGAGGCGCTGGAACGTATGTGGCCGGTCCTCACCCCCGAAGACCTCCTGCACGACCTGTTCGGCTCGACGGCGCTGATCCGCTCGGCGGCGGGTACGTCTCTGGCCGAGGACGAGCAGCAGCTCCTCCACCGCCCGCGCAGCCGGCGCGCCACCGAAGCGCCCTGGACGGAGGCCGACCTGGCCCTGCTCGACGAGGCATCGGTGGTGCTCGGACCGCCGCCGGTTCGGGGGCGCAACCGGCGTCGGCGGGGGGGCGACGACGCCCGGCGCTGGGAACACCAGCGGGTCATGGTCGATCTGCCCGACCTCGACGCCCAGATGCGCCGCGACGTCCTCCGCCACCTGGAGCAGGGCGATGCCGAGGTCGACGAGCAGGCGCTCGATCCCCGCACCCGCACCTTCGGCCACATCCTGGCCGACGAGGCTCAGGACCTCACGCCCATGCAGCTGCGCATGCTGGCTCGACGTTGCCCGGCGGGCTCCATGACCCTGGTCGGCGACCTGGGCCAGGCCAGTGGCCCGTGGGCGCCGGCCAGCTGGGACGACGTGCTGGCCCACCTCCCCGTCCGCCGGCCCGCGGCCCACACCGAGCTCTCGGTCAACTACCGGACGCCGTCGGAGGTGATGGACCTGGCCGCCCGGGTGCTGGCCGCGGCCACGCCGGGCCTGTCCCCGCCGGCCTCGGTCCGCAGCGCCGGGCTCCACCCGCTCGTCACCGAAGCGCCGTCGGACCGCCTCGCCGACATCGTGTCCGCGGTGGCCGGGGCCGAACTGGAATCCGTCGGCGATGGGAAGGTGGCCGTCATCTGCCCGGCCGGGCTCCTGGACAGCCTCCGTACCTCCCTGCCGCCAGTGCCCGAAGGCGCGGGCGTGCTGGACGTGCCGGTGGCCCTTCTCGCCGTCGACCAGGCCAAAGGCCTCGAGTTCGACTCGGTGGTCCTGGTGGAGCCGGCGGCCATCATCGCCGAAGGGACGCCCGCCACCGGCCGGCGGGCCTTGTACGTGGCCATGACGCGCACGACCCGCCGCCTCCACATCGTCCACGTCGAGCCCCTCCCGCCGGAGCTGGTCGGGGCGGATGCCACAATGACGGGGTGACGGCCCCTCCCTCGGCCCCCAGCTGGGCCATCGAGCCGGTTGGGCCTCTTCACGGCGACGTTCGGATCAGCGGCTCGAAGAATGCAGTGAGCAAGCTGATGGTGGCCGCCCTCCTCGCCGACGGGCCCAGCACCATCGCCAACGCCCCCCGTCTGAGCGACGTCGAGATCACGGCCGGCATGCTGCGCTCCGTCGGCGCTGAGGTCGGCATCGACGGCGACCAGGTGCTGATCGACGCCGGCGCCCTGGCGGAGAGCCGCATCCCCGTCTCGTACAGCGGGCTGAACCGGATGCCCATCCTGCTGGTCGGGCCCCTCCTGCACCGCATCGGCGAGGCGTTCGTGCCGTTCGTGGGCGGGGACCGCATCGGCGCCCGACCCGTCGACCTCCACGTCGACGCCCTGCGCCAGTTCGGGGCCGAGGTGGAGCTGACCGACCAGGGCCTCGAGGCCAAGGCGGTGAAGCTGCACGGGGCGCGGATCCGACTCAACTGGCCGAGCGTCGGGGCAACCGAGACCGTCCTGCTCACGGCCGCCCAGGCCGATGGTCGCACGATCCTCGAGAACGCCGCCATCGAACCCGAGGTGGTGGAGCTGGCCCTGTTCCTCCAGCGGATGGGCGCCCGCATCGAGCTCCAGCCCGACCGCCGCTTCGTCATCGAGGGCGTGCCCCGGCTGGCGGGCGCCGCTCAGCACCTGGGCGGGGACCGCATCGAGGCCTTCTCGTACCTGGTGGCGGGGCTGGCCACCGGCGGATCGGTCCGCATCACCGGCTGTGCCCAGGAGCGCCTGGTCACGGCCATCACGACGCTCCAGCGCATGGGCGCCAACTTCGTGATCACCGACGACTCCATCACCGCCAGCGCCGAGCACCTCCGATCGTGCGCGGTGCGCACCAGCCCGCACCCCGGGTTCATGACCGACTGGCAGCCGCCGCTCGTCGTGCTCTGCACCCGCGCCCACGGCATGTCGGTCGTGCACGAGACGATCTTCGAGGACCGTCTCGGCTACATCGACGCGCTCCAGCACATGAAGGCGGAGGTGGAGCTGTTCGAGCAGTGCCTCGTCGGCGACCCGTGCCGGTTCCAGGAGACGGGAGCCCGCCACTCGGCGCTGGTCCGTGGCGTGTCCCCGCTACAGGGCGCCGAGGTGGCGATGCCCGACATCCGAGCCGCCTTCGCCTATCTGATCGCCGCCGCCGCAGCCGGCAGCCCGTCGGTGCTCCACGGCGTGCACCACCTGGAGCGCGGGTACGACCGGGTTTTCGACAAGTTTTCCGAGCTGGGACTGGGGATCCGGCAGCTGGGTCTCGTGGATCGTTCGGACTGATAGAGGCGCGTGCCGGCGGGGACAGGGTTTCCCCGCCGGCGCCGACCTCTAGACCTCGCCCCGCCAGGCACCGGTCTCGCGGCCGCGCTCCTCCATGAAGGATTTGAAGCGCTTCAGGTCGCCCTCGGTCTGCTTCGACACGAAGCCGAGCTTGTCGCCGACCGTCTCGGCCAGACCCTCGGGCTCGAACTCCATCTGCAGGTTCACCCTGGTGGCGGTGGCGCCGGTGGGCTGGAAGGTCACGACCCCGCCGTTCCCGGCGCCGTCGATGCTCCTCCACGCGATGCGCTGGTCAGGCTCCTGGTCGACGATCTCCGCGTCCCATTCACGCTTGGCGCCGGCGATCTCGGCCACCCAGTGCAGGCGGGTGTCGTCGAGCTGGGTGACCTGCTCCACGCCTTCCATGAACTGGGGGAAATCCTCGAACTGCGTCCACTGGTTGTAGACGGTGGACACCGGCAGCTCGACCTCGATCGACTTTTCAACGACGGACATAGGCGCAACCTCCTCATAGGCACTGATTCACGCGTGCCCTACCCATCTCCCCCGGTTTCATCCGGGTTTCCGGGCCGCAGCTGGAGATACGCCGCCTTCGCCGCAGCAACGACCGGAACGGCCACGAGGGCGCCCACCACCCCTCCGGCGGACACGCCGACGAGAGCGGCCGTCATGGTCGCCGGCGGTGAGAGCTTCACCGACCGGCCCACGATCAGCGGGCTGAGGATGTGGTTCTCGAACTGCAGGTAGAGGACGAAGAAGATGCTGCAGATCACGCCGGTGGTGGCGCCCTGGCTGAAGCCCAGAAGTACGAAGGGGATGCCGCCCGCCGCGCCGCCGATCTGAGGGACGAGGTTGAAGATTGCGACCCACACGGCCAGAAGAGGGGTGAGGGGGACCTGGAGGGCCAGCCCCACGGCGAGGACCGCCAATCCGGCGATTCCGGCGACCAGCAGCGACCCTGCGACGTACTTGCCGAACGTCTGGTACGCCAGCCGTCCGAGCCGGTCGGCCGGCGTGCGCCGGTGCTCCGGGACCAGCCGCCGGGCGCCCATGACGAGGCGCTGGCCGTCGAGCAGCAGGCTGATGGCGACCAGCAACGTGAAGAGCCCCACCAGCAGGCCGTCGGCCAGCGTCCGGGCCGCGCCGATGAGCGGGGTGTCCTCCCCCTCCAGGCGGTCGGGGAGGCTGTTGATCCCCCTACGGATGGCGTCGGCCGTCCCAGCCCGGGCGAGGTCGTCGCCGATCAGCGGCAGCTCCTCGATCTGGCCCACGACCCGGTCGGTCTCCCGGGTGAGGTCACGTCCCTGGTCGATGGCAGGGGGGATGAGAAGGGCGCCGGCGGCGACGACGGCGGCGAGGAACCCGAGCATCACCGCGGTGACGGCCCCGACCCGGTGGCCGCCGAGGCGGCGGGTCACTCTCCCCACCAGCGGGTCGAGGGCCAGGGCCAGCAGCGTGCCCACCGCCAGCACGGCGATCGCCCGGGGGGCGCCTCGGATCAAGGCGGTCACCGCCAGGAGGCCCACGAAGGCGACCATGACCCAGACGACGGACCGCCAGTCGAGGTCGACCTCTCTGATGGTCTCCCCCCGGGTGCCGGCCACCGGTCGGTACTGTACCGAGATGGCGGCGCCCATCCCCCGGGAGCGCCTGCGCATATCGGCCCGCTCGGCCGTCATCAGCGTCGCCATTCTGGGGGCCACACTGGCTTTCCTCGCCGTGGTGGCCGCCGCCCAGCGGGTGATCGGCTGGATTCTCGTGGCTGCCACCCTCGCCGGGTTGCTCCACCCACTCGTGTCGATTGTGGCCCGCCGGGTACCGCGGGCCCTGGCCACCGCCGCGGTGATGCTGGCGCTGGTCGGCACGCTGGGCACCGTCGGCTACGGCCTGGTCGACGACGTGCAGGACGAGACCCGCCGCCTACAGCAGGCCGGGCCGGAACGGGCGCGCCAGATCGAATCGTCCGAGCGCTTCGGCGACATCGCCCGCGACCTCAGGCTCTCCGAACGGACGGACCGCTTTCTCCGGGACCTCCCCGAGCGGCTCCGGGGCGGGACGACGGCCGAGGCGCTCCAGGCGGCAGCCACCCGAGGTGTGGCGTTCCTGGCCACCGGAGTGCTCACCATCTTCTTCCTCGCCCACGGCCCGCGCCTGGCCCGGTCGGCGCACAAGCAGGTCGCGGATGCAGCCCGGCGCGAGTGGCTCGGGACATTGGCGGTCGCCGTCTACCGCCGGGCGTTCGGCTACGCCAGCTCGTCGCTCGCCATGTCGCTGGCCGCCGGGCTCGCCGCCTACCTCGTCGCCCGGATGGCCGACGTCCCGGGACCGGCAGCCTTCGGCGTCTGGGTGGGGCTGTGGGACCTGGTCCCCCTTGCCGGTGCGATGGTCGGCGCGCTTCCCATCGTACTCCTGGCCGCTGCGTCGTCCGGGGAACGGGCCCTTGTCGTGGTGGTGGCGTTCGTCGTCTACCAGACCGTCGAGAACCTGTTCGTCCAGCGCAGCGTCGAGCGGTCAACCGTACGTGTCGGGCCTTTCGTCACCCTCGCCGCCGGGCTGGTGGGATTGGAGCTGAGCGGTGTGGCCGGAGCGCTTCTGGCCGTGCTGGCCGCCACTATCGTCGTCACCGCCGCCGACGAGCTGGCGAAGGCCGAGTCACCGGAAGTCAGTGAGCTTCCGGGACTTCCGACGGCCCCCGACGCTTCTCCAGCCACCGGCGCAGACCGGCCGCGTTCGAGTGGACGCCGTTGAGGATGGCCATGGTCTCGCTCGGGTCGCCGCCGAACGCCGCCGCCAGCGCGGCCGCCACGTCGTCGCCTCGCTTCCACGCCGCCTCCGCCACCGCCGCCCACTCTCGCAACCCGTCTTCCGCCTCGCCCAGCACGTCGGCCGGGTCGCCGTCGAGCACGCCGAAGTGGGCCAGGGCCAGCGCGGAGGGCCGGCGGGCGGCGAAGAGGTGGAGCGACTGGATCGCCAGGTCCAGGTCGAACTCGGGCGGCGGGGTGGCGGGTCGGAGCACGCCCACGTCCGGCAATCGGACACCCGCGGCGTCGCCCGCGAACAGCACGCCGGTCTCGGAGTCGTGGAGGGCGAGATGGTGGTTGGCGTGGCCCGGGGAGTGGACGGCCGTGAGCGCCCGGCCGGGACCGATGCGGATCTCGTCGCCGTCCTCGAGGGCCCGGATGCGCTCGATGGGCGTGGGGTCGAGGCGGCCGTAGAGGCTGTCGAGGGTGTCCCCGTAGACGCGGGCGGCCGAGGCCACGAGACGTCCGGGGTCGACGAGGTGGCGAGCGCCAGCCGGGTGGACGTACACCGTGGCGTTGGGGAAGGCCCGGGCCACGTCGCCGACCCCGCCGGCGTGGTCGAGGTGGATGTGGGTGACAACCACTCCCGCCAGGTCGTCGGCACCCATCCCGAGGCTGGCCAGGGCGTCGAGGACGACCGGCACCGAGCTCTGGCTGCCGGTCTCGACCAACACCGGTTCCGGCCCGTCGATCAGCCACCCGGCCGTGACCCGTTCCCAGCCGCCAAGCATGGTGTCGATCTGGTGCATCAGCCCACCAGCTCCGGCATCACGGCGCCGGCGAACTCCTCCACGCGGGCCAGGCCCTCCGACGGCCAGCTGGCGATCAGATCGGTGAAGCCGGCGGCCCTCAGCTGGTCGGCCTCACGGCGGACGGCGTCCCACGGCTCGGAGATGGACAGGCTGGTGGACCGGCCGATCTCGGCCGGGTCGCGCCCGGCCGCCTCGGCGGCCCGGTCGACGATGGCCGACTTGCCCGCCAGCTCCGAGGCCGACCCGAACCCGTGCCAGACGTCGGCATGGCGGGCGGCGAGGGGGAGCATGACCTGAGTGCCGTTGGCTCCGATCCATATCGGCGGGTGCGGGCGCTGCACCGGCCGGGGCCGGTAGAAGGCCTCCCGCAGCCGGAAATGGCGACCTTCGAAGTCGTAGCCGTCGGTGGTGAGCAGGCCCTTGATGATCTGCACCGTCTCGTCGAGGCGCTCGATTCGCTCGACCGTCGCCGGGAACTCGAAGCCGAGCCTGCGGTGCTCCTCCTGGTGCCAGGCCGCGCCCAGGCCGACATTGAGTCGGCCGGCCGAGACGTGGTCGACCGTCACCACCTCGGCGGCCAACAGTGACGGATGGCGGTACGTGACGCCGGTGACCAGGGCGCCGAGGCGGATCCGAGTGGTGACCGCCGCGAGGGCGGCCAGGAGCGTCCACGCCTCCAGACACGGGCCCGTGCGGTCGCCGTAGAGGGCGGTGAAGTGGTCGAACACCCAGGCCGACTCGAACCCGACCTCCTCGGCCCACGCCACCCGTTCGCGAATCTCCGGCCACTCGAGCTGGTGCTGGGAGACGTCGATGCCGACCTTCATCCCGTACACCAAACTCTCCCCGGAAGTAATCGCATAACACGACGATACGAGCACCAGGGCGTCATGTTGGGCGACAGATCCATGGAGGAGTCGGCGGGTGGCTCTTCTCAACTGACGTCATACGCTCGCCGCCGTTCTTACAATAGCGAAGGTGGGTGCAACGAGCGAAAAGCTCGAAACTTTTGGCAAATACACTGGCATGGGCGAACGTATGTTTGGTACAATGGAAACCGTGGAGGAGCGGAACAGGGAACCGGTTTCCGGCGAGCTGGAGGCGGAGATCGCCGGTGTCTGCGGGGTGATGAACGCCGCCACCGCCCGCCTGGTGGGCCTGCTCGCCCGGGTGCTGGAGACCGGGGCCTGGCAGGTCTCGGGGGTGCACTCCCCCACCCAGTGGGTGGCCTGGCAGTGCGGAGTGTCGCCCGCCCGGGCCCGGTCGCTCCTGGCCATGGCCCGCCGCCGGGGCGAGCTGCCGGCCACCACCGCCGCCTTCGAGGCCGGCGAGCTGTGTGAGGACCAGGTGGCGGTGATCTGCCGCCACGCCCCCGTCGGCGTCGATGCCGAGGCGG
>Ga0247713_1000717_pt1 | contig 18757 bp, 12 predicted proteins | sample 21E_NmetaG_FD_189936 | JGI IMG/M metagenome (GOLD analysis project Ga0247713, IMG submission 189936) | Soil microbial communities from hillslope of Landscape Evolution Observatory, University of Arizona, Oracle, AZ, United States - 2-1-E_N | ecosystem: Engineered > Artificial ecosystem >... | reverse complement strand
CCTGGTCGACACCATGCGGTCGCGCCCGGCCTGCGTGGGGCTGGCCGCTCCCCAGATCGGCATGGGCCTGCGGGCCTTCGCTCTCGACGTCACCGGGCACCGCAAAGCGGTCTCGTGCCACGGCGAGGTGGTGCTGTTCGACCCCGAGATCGTGGAGGCGGAGGGCTCGGTGCTGGCCCGCGAGGGGTGCCTGAGCGTGCCCGACCTGACCGGCGACGTGGCCCGGGCGGCCCGGGTGGTGGTGCGGGGCCTGGCCCTCGATGGCTCCACCCGCACCCTCGACACCGACGCCTTCGAGGCCCGCGCCGTGCTGCACGAGCTCGACCACCTCGACGGGCTGCTGTTCCTCGACCGGGTCGAGTCCCACGACCGGGTCTTCCGCCGCAAGGTCTACCGCTAGATCCGGCGGCCGGCCGGTACCCTTCGGCCGGTGCCGTTCCCCCGCAAGTACCTCAACGAGCACGAGGAGATCGTCCTCGACATGCGGCCCCACTGGTCGTTCCTCGGGGGGCCGGTGACGGCGCTGGTGGCGGCGCTGGTGCTGGCGGTTCTGGCCCGCAACCTCCCCGACTGGGTGCAGTACGTCGTCCTGCTCCTGGCGGTGGCCGCCCTGGTGTGGGCGTTCGCCCGGTGGGCCCGCTGGTACACGACCAACTTCGTGGTCACCACCGACCGGCTCATCTACCGCCACGGCGTGTTCACCAAGCGGGGCCAGGAGATCCCCCTCGAGCGGCTGAACGACGTGAGCTTCCACCGCAACCTCATCCACCGCCTGCTGGGGGCGGGCGACCTGCTCATCGAGTCGGCGGGGGAGCGGGGCCAGCAGCCCTTCGACCACATCGCCCACCCCGAGAGGGTGCAGAACATCATCCACCGCGAGATCGAGGCGGCCCAGGCCCGCGACGCGGAGCGCATGGCCGGCCGCCGCTCCGCCGAGCTGTCCCCCCTCGAGCAGCTGGAGAAGCTGGAGGAGCTGCGCCAGCGGGGTGTGATCTCCCAGGCCGAGTTCGAGGCCAAGAAGGCGCAGCTGCTCGACCGGCTCTAGCCCGGCTCAACGAGGACCACGGCCGTGGCCGTGGTGAAGGCCCCCGAGGTCGGTGCCCCTGAGGTTGTACACCGGCCGCGGCGCTCAACGAGGACCACGGCCGTGGCCGTGGTGAAGGAGGCTCGGCGAACGTCCAATCGTCGGCGTGGCACACCCCGCTCAACGAGGACCACGGCTGTGGCCGTGGTGAAGGCGTCCCGGGCGTTGTGGTTGTCCGCCATGCGGTTGCCCGCTCAACGAGGACCACGGCTGTGGCCGTGGTGAAGGCGCCTTCGAGACCACCGGTGTGACGACGGTGACCGACGCTCAACGAGGACCACGGCTGTGGCCGTGGTGAAGGCACGGCGACGTGGCGGGCTCGTTGCCGGCGTCGCCGCTGCCGCGCTCAACGAGGACCACGGCTGTGGCCGTGGTGAAGGATGTCGAGGATCTCACGGTCTACCTTGCCCGTGATGGTGCGCTCAACGAGGACCACGGCTGTGGCCGTGGTGAAGGGACGACGCTCATCGAGACACCTGCACCCGGGCCACGATCGCTCAACGAGGACCACGGCTGTGGCCGTGGTGAAGGAGCGCGTCAGCAGCCCAGCGCCAACCTCTCGTCATCTCGCTCAACGAGGACCACGGCTGTGGCCGTGGTGAAGGAAATTTTTCCACGGCCCGGGAAGGCCGGGTCCCTGTCCGCTCAACGAGGACCACGGCTGTGGCCGTGGTGAAGGGCCAGCAGAACGGGTGCGGCGTGTTCGCCTGGCCCCCCGCTCAACGAGGACCACGGCTGTGGCCGTGGTGAAGGGGGCGGCCCGAGGGCTGGCCGGACGACACGGCGCAGTGGCGCTCAACGAGGACCACGGCTGTGGCCGTGGTGAAGGCCGGGCCAAATGGGCTCCCGGCAGGACTCCGGGCAGCCGCTCAACGAGGACCACGGCTGTGGCCGTGGTGAAGGCTCATCGACTGTGAGAAGTTGTTGCTGGTGCTGCCACGCTCAACGAGGAGCACGGCTGTGACCGTGGTGAAGGACGACGATCAAGCTACTATTTCCGATCCCTCTCTGTCGCTCAACGAGGACCACGGCTGTGGCCGTGGTGAAGGTTGGACGAGGAATGCCGTAGTCTGGGCAGCCGACATGCGCTCAACGAGGACCACGGCTGTGGCCGTGGTGAAGGTGTACCTGCGGCCCGGCGCGGTCGGTATATGCGAAATAGCGCTCAACGAGGACCACGGCTGTGGCCGTGGTGAAGGCGGCGCGCCACCAGAGCATGCGCTTGGGGTAGGTGATCGCTCAACGAGGACCACGGCTGTGGCCGTGGTGAAGGCATGGACGCCGGGCGGACCGTCTCGGCGTCCGCCTGCGCTCAACGAGGACCACGGCTGTGGCCGTGGTGAAGGCAGCGTTCCCGGCGGGTCGGGCGGGATGAGGCGGCGCGCTCAACGAGGACCACGGCTGTGGCCGTGGTGAAGGTAGGCGTTGTCGGCGCCGACGCCGGCGGAGGAGCGCCGCGCTCAACGAGGACCACGGCTGTGGCCGTGGTGAAGGGCGTTCACCGGACGCGCTCCCCGCACTCGCAGAACGTCCCCGCTCAACGAGGACCACGGCTGTGGCCGTGGTGAAGGTGGTTGGTGAGGTCGAGGGTGGCGCGGGCGCCCGACCACGCTCAACGAGGACCACGGCTGTGGCCGTGGTGAAGGTCCTTCGGCGTGGGCGAGACGGTCATCACCGCGCGATTGCGCTCAACGAGGACCACGGCTGTGGCCGTGGTAAAGGATAGAAGATTCCCGCCAGCTTCGATCCGGGGAAGGCCGCTCAACGAGGACCACGGCTGTGGCCGTGGTGAAGGGTCGAGGTCAAGGACGCCGACAAGGGCGAGGTGGTGGCCCGCTCAACGAGGACCACGGCTGTGGCCGTGGTGAAGGTCGTAGAATTGAGCTGGCTGGCGTGGCCACGGATGCGCGCTCAACGAGGACCACGGCTGTGGCCGTGGTGAAGGGTGACCCGGGGACGCAAAGCCTCCGGCCTCTCTTGAGCGCTCAACGAGGACCACGGCTGTGGCCGTGGTGAAGGGTGGACGTGCCCCCGTAGCCGCTGGTGGACGTGCCCCCCGCTCAACGAGGACCACGGCTGTGGCCGTGGTGAAGGCCGACGACGGCTGCGGCCGACTGGCCGCCGAGACGCGCTCAACGAGGACCACGGCTGTGGCCGTGGTGAAGGGCGGCGGCGCAGGCGGCGCGGTCGGCGGCGTAGGCGGCCGCTCAACGAGGACCACGGCTGTGGCCGTGGTGAAGGCGGAACCACGACATGTCGATGCCGGTGGGGTCGATCTTCGCTCAACGAGGACCACGGCTGTGGCCGTGGTGAAGGGGTGCTGCTGGCACGCGACGACACGCAGCGCAATCGCGCTCAACGAGGACCACGGCTGTGGCCGTGGTGAAGGGCGCTACGCCAACGGCGCTCGCCACACGTTGGCGGACGCTCAACGAGGACCACGGCTGTGGCCGTGGTGAAGGCGGCTGCCGCTGCATCCTCGGCCAGGTGTGGGGCGACGCTCAACGAGGACCACGGCTGTGGCCGTGGTGAAGGCGCGTGGCACGTCAGCCCCCGGGCTCGCAGTCGGCCCGCTCAACGAGGACCACGGCTGTGGCCGTGGTGAAGGCCTGAGGGCGGAACGGATGGGCCGACTGGCTGCTGCGCTCAACGAGGACCACGGCTGTGGCCGTGGTGAAGGCGGTGCGGCGTACGGCGGAGACGACGGGGTTTGCCGTCAAGCCGTGGTCCTCGTTGAGCGGTCCAGGCCAACCTGCTCATCTGGAGCATCACCGCCGCCTGTGGTCCTCGGGGTCCACGGCCCTAGTGTATACGCGCCCGCTCAACGAGGACCACGGCTGTGGCCGTGGTGAAGGCCGGGGGCGGCGACCTGCACGTGCTCATGCTTGTCCGCTCAACGAGGACCACGGCTGTGGCCGTGGTGAAGGCAGGAGCAGCTCAACGACCCTGGCATGGGCTCCCTGCGCTCAACGAGGACCACGGCTGTGGCCGTGGTGAAGGGCGAAACTGCCAAGTCACACTGTTCTCGGCGAACGACGCTCAACGAGGACCACGGCTGTGGCCGTGGTGAAGGCATCCGAGCCAAGGTCGAGCGAGCCAAGCAAGACGGCGTCGCTCAACGAGGACCACGGCTGTGGCCGTGGTGAAGGGCTGCTGGTCATCCCGGCCGAGGCCTGGCTGCTGGGCGCTCAACGAGGACCACGGCTGTGGCCGTGGTGAAGGGCTGTGCCGATGTGTTCCCCCCGATGCCGGCGTTGCGCCCCGCTCAACGAGGACCACGGCTGTGGCCGTGGTGAAGGCCGTCGCCCCGTGAACGCCCCCCTGCACCCCGCCAACGCTCAACGAGGACCACGGCTGTGGCCGTGGTGAAGGGTGCCAGGAACTTCCCAGGGTTGCGGATGCCGAACCCCGCTCAACGAGGACCACGGCTGTGGCCGTGGTGAAGGCGGTGGCGGCGTAGGGGATGCACTTCCCGTCGGCGTCCGCTCAACGAGGACCACGGCTGTGGCCGTGGTGAAGGTCGATCTACTCACCGCCGTTCGCCTCGCTGTATGTCGCTCAACGAGGACCACGGCTGTGGCCGTGGTGAAGGAGCTGGAGAACGTCGACCTCCGCGGCACCAACGAGGTGCGCTCAACGAGGACCACGGCTGTGGCCGTGGTGAAGGCCGACGACGACGGCGTAGCGGCGGTGAGGGCGACGAGCGCTCAACGAGGACCACGGCTGTGGCCGTGGTGAAGGCAGAAGGCCCCCGCGGGGGCCCTCTGCTGGCAGCGACCACCGCTCAACGAGGACCACGGCTGTGGCCGTGGTGAAGGCCGTTCACCGGCGACGGGGTTGGGGCTTCGGATGGCGCGCTCAACGAGGACCACGGCTGTGGCCGTGGTGAAGGCGCCTTCGAGACCACCGGTGTGACGACGGTGACCGACGCTCAACGAGGACCACGGCTGTGGCCGTGGTGAAGGCTGCCTCCGTCACCGCTTGGCGGATGTTCAGAGCGAGCGCTCAACGAGGACCACGGCTGTGGCCGTGGTGAAGGCTCGTCCCGCAGCTTGTCAAGCGCCGCCCAGGGGAGCGCTCAACGAGGACCACGGCTGTGGCCGTGGTGAAGGCTGGGCGACGAGCCCGAGCCACGGCCGGTCGAGGACCGCTCAACGAGGACCACGGCTGTGGCCGTGGTGAAGGCGCCCGGACCTCCGGCAGGACCCGCTCGCCCTGCGACGGCGCTCAACGAGGACCACGGCTGTGGCCGTGGTCAAGGCTCACCGACCAGGCGGGCACGCTCCACCTGGACTGCGCTCAACGAGGACCACGGCTGTGGCCGTGGTGAAGGGGGCTCCCGGAGCTTGGCGAGAGCGGCGAGGTCGGCCATCGCTCAACGAGGACCACGGCTGTGGCCGTGGTGAAGGACGGGCTGGACTTGAGGCCGCGCGGGAAGGCAAACGGCGCTCAACGAGGACCACGGCTGTGGCCGTGGTGAAGGCCCAGCCGGCCCGGAGGGCACTCCCAACCCTGGGCGGCCGCTCAACGAGGACCACGGCTGTGGCCGTGGTGAAGGCTTCGGAGCGGGTCCGGGCATCGTCGGCCTCCAACACCGCTCAACGAGGACCACGGCTGTGGCCGTGGTGAAGGCATGACCGTGCGGGACGAGCTGCTCCGGGTCCGGGGGCGCTCAACGAGGACCACGGCTGTGGCCGTGGTGAAGGTTGAAAACGTAGCCGTGCTGGCAGACGGCGAGGTTCGCTCAACGAGGACCACGGCTGTGGCCGTGGTGAAGGGTGAACGGCGCCGGCGTGCCGCCGATGTAGACGATGGCCGCTCAACGAGGACCACGGCTGTGGCCGTGGTGAAGGTTGGCGTCGATGGCCGACACGTCACCGGCTGAGAATGACGCTCAACGAGGACCACGGCTGTGGCCGTGGTGAAGGCACATGCCCGCCACCCGCCCCGCAAACCGCTCGGCCGGCGCTCAACGAGGACCACGGCTGTGGCCGTGGTGAAGGTGCCGTAGGCGGCGACGTAGGCGGCGTGGGTCCAGCCCGCTCAACGAGGACCACGGCTGTGGCCGTGGTGAGGGTCCGCACGAAGCTCGGCGCCAGGTTCTGGAGGTTGTCCGCTCAACGAGGACCACGGCTGTGGCCGTGGTGAAGGCTTGCGCGCCGTCTTGACCTTGGTCTTGGTGATGGCCGCTCAACGAGGACCACGGCTGTGGCCGTGGTGAAGGGGTGCCGGGACAAGGGGATGTTCCACCTGGCGCTCTACGCTCAACGAGGACCACGGCTGTGGCCGTGGTGAAGGGGCTCGCACGTCGAAGGCGGGACGGTCGTGGCTCAAGGCCGCTCAACGAGGACCACGGCTGTGGCCGTGGTGAAGGTCGTGCCCGGGCTGGGCCGCACCTGCGCCGTCAGCCGCGCTCAACGAGGACCACGGCTGTGGCCGTGGTGAAGGCCGCCAGGCGAGCTGGGCGGCGGCGGTGAGGTCGCGCGCTCAACGAGGACCACGGCTGTGGCCGTGGTGAAGGGCGGAACTTCCACACGTTCTGGCACGAGGAGTTCGCCCGCGCTCAACGAGGACCACGGCTGTGGCCGTGGTGAAGGTCCACCGGCTGGGCCTGGATGCCGCCCGAGCCCACCGCTCAACGAGGACCACGGCTGTGGCCGTGGTGAAGGTCCAGCATCACCTGGCGGCTGACCCACCACTCGTCGGGCGCTCAACGAGGACCACGGCTGTGGCCGTGGTGAAGGGGACAAGGGCAAGGTCCGGGCCCTCACGTCGAGGGACGCTCAACGAGGACCACGGCTGTGGCCGTGGTGAAGGGTCGAGCGATGCCCCGGACGAGTTGAAGGACCGGTTCGCTCAACGAGGACCACGGCTGTGGCCGTGGTGAAGGCGGAGGGTCTCGTCGGACGCCTCGATGCCGGCCTCATCCGCTCAACGAGGACCACGGCTGTGGCCGTGGTGAAGGCTAGTACCAGTAGGTCACGTGGAACCCGCCGTGGTTCGCTCAACGAGGACCACGGCTGTGGCCGTGGTGAAGGCGGAACTCAGGCGAGGCCGTCGGCGAGGCAGACATCGCTCAACGAGGACCACGGCTGTGGCCGTGGTGAAGGGACCTGGAGGTCGGCGGGCGATGTCAGCCGCCGGCCGGTCGCTCAACGAGGACCACGGCTGTGGCCGTGGTGAAGGTGGCAAATGACAACTTCCTTGATCAGGCAGCCTGATCCGCTCAACGAGGACCACGGCTGTGGCCGTGGTGAAGGCACGTCGTCGGGCTTGTCGGCGGCGGCACGCTGGAAACGCGCTCAACGAGGACCACGGCTGTGGCCGTGGTGAAGGCTGCGTCCAGAACTGGCCGCCCGCCGTGCCGACGAAGAGCGCTCAACGAGGACCACGGCTGTGGCCGTGGTGAAGGCGTACGGGGTGTAGGCGGCTCCGAGCACGAACGAGTGCGCTCAACGAGGACCACGGCTGTGGCCGTGGTGAAGGCCAGGTTGGGGGCCTTGCGGATGCTGGCGAGGTCGACCGCTCAACGAGGACCACGGCTGTGGCCGTGGTGAAGGTAGACAACCGCCCCATGCGGTCCGGGCGCTGGCGGCACGCTCAACGAGGACCACGGCTGTGGCCGTGGTGAAGGCGGCGAAGATGTAGCCCTTGGGCGGCCGAAACGTCGTGCCGCTCAACGAGGACCACGGCTGTGGCCGTGGTGAAGGTGAACAAGCTGGTCGGGCAGGTGGGCGGGCGCCGGCCGCTCAACGAGGACCACGGCTGTGGCCGTGGTGAAGGGCGGATGCTGACGGTGCGGTGGCCGTTGGCGTTGGCGGCCGCTCAACGAGGACCACGGCTGTGGCCGTGGTGAAGGTCGTTGGGCCAGTGCCTGATGGCATGGAGCTTGACCACCGCTCAACGAGGACCACGGCTGTGGCCGTGGTGAAGGGACCGTCGCGCACGATGCCCAGCGAGGGGTAGTCGAGCGCTCAACGAGGACCACGGCTGTGGCCGTGGTGAAGGGAGTGAAGTATCCATCTACGGTCGAAAGGTTGTACACCGCTCAACGAGGACCACGGCTGTGGCCGTGGTGAAGGAGCTGGCTCGGGCCGAGGCCCGAGGGCTGCGGGAGAACGCTCAACGAGGACCACGGCTGTGGCCGTGGTGAAGGCGAACGACTGCGCCAGCAGTGACATGAGGGTGTTGACCGCTCAACGAGGACCACGGCTGTGGCCGTGGTGAAGGCCTACGTCCGCAAGCTGCGGGCCGACCGCTCCGACCTCGCTCAACGAGGACCACGGCTGTGGCCGTGGTGAAGGGGTTAGGGGAATTCAGAAACTTGCCAGTTTCGTATTGCGCTCAACGAGGACCACGGCTGTGGCCGTGGTGAAGGGAGGGCGAGCCGTCGCCGTTGAAGTAGCGGCAGGCCCGCTCAACGAGGACCACGGCTGTGGCCGTGGTGAAGGGTCCATGAACACCCGCACACCGGGGAAGGTGTCCAGCGCTCAACGAGGACCACGGCTGTGGCCGTGGTGAAGGGCGGGGGCCTTCCAGACCTGACCGTTGGCGAACCCGAACACCGCTCAACGAGGACCACGGCTGTGGCCGTGGTGAAGGCAAGGCCGAAGCGGTGGAGGAAGAGGAACGGCTGGTGCGCTCAACGAGGACCACGGCTGTGGCCGTGGTGAAGGGCGTTGGCCGGTCTCGCGGCCGCCCGCGGCGAGCTTCGCTCAACGAGGACCACGGCTGTGGCCGTGGTGAAGGTCGAACCGCCAGCGGCTGTAGTCGCCGTGGTTGGAGTGCGCTCAACGAGGACCACGGCTGTGGCCGTGGTGAAGGCAGCGGTGTCACGGTTGGGCTCACGGGGGTTGTGCGGTCCGCTCAACGAGGACCACGGCTGTGGCCGTGGTGAAGGTGCCACCCATGGCCACGCCGGCGGCGCCGGCGGCCAGGGCGCTCAACGAGGACCACGGCTGTGGCCGTGGTGAAGGGCTCGTCGGAGTACTCGCCCTCCAGCCCGCCGCCGCGCGCTCAACGAGGACCACGGCTGTGGCCGTGGTGAAGGGCTGCTGACCACATAGCGTGAGATTCTGTGCCAAACCAGATGTCATGGCGGCTCTCATTACCCCTGTGCGTGAGCACAATGGCTATCGATCTTTCAGGTTGTCAAGGATCACCGGTGGTTCGGGGGTGTCGCTAGAGGATCCAGGGTGAGCCCAGCTCCCGGCGGACGGCTTGTCCGAGGGACGTGCGGGATTCCTTGATGGACCCCTGGATCCGGTAGACATCGACGCGGTCGGTGGATGGGTCGAGTACGTCTGTGAGCTCTTTCAGCAACCGCACGTAACCCACCTCCGATACCCGGCACGCGAACACGGAGTACTGCACCCGGTCGCCGTACCGCTCGCAGACGGCGGCGACCTTCGCCAGGCGCCGTTCGCCGGCTCGGTCGATGGTAGCGATGTCGTAGGTGACAAGGACATCCATCAGCTGGCCAGGACGAACGGCGGATAGGCCGGAAGGTCGCCCCTGAGCCGGCGGGCCAGGAGCGTCGCCTGGACGGACGGGAGAGCCCATATCGGGACCCCTCGCCCGAGCAGCCGGTGCGCCAACTCCTCCCCGCGCCAGGCTTCGACGGCCTCCAGCACGACCGCCCGCCCACCGTCACTGAGGTAGGTCGCTCCCCCGCCCGTACGCACGAAGTGCTCGAGCCGGAGTTGGCGCCGAGCCAGCAAGCGTACGGCGAGCCGGTCTGCCAGCGGTCGGAACTCCTCCAGTACGTCGAGGGCGAGCGCGGACCGGCCGGGGCGCAAACCATGAAGGAAACCGACCTGCCGATCGAGGCCGACCGAGTGGAGAGCGCCTTCGACCTCCGTCTGGGCGACCCCGTAGAGAAAGCTCAGCAGGGCGTTGACAGGGTCCCGTGGCGGGCGACGGCTACGAGTGAGAAAGCTCCCCACGTCGGTCCTGCCCGCCAGGTGGGCGCACAGACCCTTGAAGTAGCGGCGGGTGGCGTCACCCTCGAGGCCCCGGACCGCATCGCCATCCCTCGCCGAGGGCAGAGCCGAGATCCGTTCGGCGATGACCTCACGAGCGACGGTCATCACGGTGCGCTCTGGGTACCGCGCCTCAGCTTCCCACCGCGCCAGCAGGGAGCGGTAGGACTGGAGCTTGCCGGCCACGAACATTCGGGCGAGATCGAGGGCCGCGTCGGCGTCGTCAGCGGCCCGGAGCTGGGCCACTCGCAGGTAGACGTTGCCGGTCGGCGGCCCCGAGATTGTGAAGCGGACTCGCCCGCTGCGCCGGAGGGCGGCCACCCGGACCGAGCGGCTCACGCACAGGTCGATCGCCTCAGTGGTGATCTGGCCGCCGAAAAGCACCACCGCCTCGATGGACTCGATCGGCACCCGAGCTTTGCCATCGGGTCGGCTGACAACGAGGTTGCCCTTCTGGGCCCGCACGTGGGACCGGTACTCGGTGATGTAGAGGGTGTTCAGGATCCGCTGCACATGACCTCCCGAACGTAGGCGTCAACTGACTGAGGGTCGGCGACGACGCCCGGCAGGCAGTGCCCGAGGAGCTGGCACTCCACGCAGCGCTGGTCGTTGGGCGGTGGCGGCAGCCGTGAGGCGGTGAACGTGGCCCGCACCTCCCCGATCGCTGCGATCGTGCGGCGCCGTAGGCGGTCATCGACAATGACCGTCTCGCGCCGCCTGATAGCCGAGAACCACAGGGCGCCCTCCGGCACCTCTCGGCCGGTCATCTCCTCCAGGCAGAGCGCCTGGGCCGCGAGTTGAACATCGCCCGCGGTTCCGTGCCGGCGGCCGATCTTGTACTCCACCGGGACGATGCGTCCATCGTCATGGAGCTCGACCGCGTCAGCTCGCCCGGTGAGACCGAATTGCTCGGACCAGAGCGGCACCGAGCGCAGCACCCTACGCCCGCGCTCGGTCTTGTGTTCACCGCTGTCGGCTCGCCGGTGGCCGTACTCGCCCTTCACCACATGCACGTTGTCCGACCACACGCCATCCACGTGGATGAGGGCACATTGGCGTGGGCAGTACTCGTGGTGCTCGAGGGCGCTTATCTGCACGACCGGCTCGATCGTCACCAGAGCCGCTCCGCGCCGTAAGCCCGGTACGTGTCAGCCGACCCGCGGGGACGCTGGTACACCGATCCGAACAGGGCCGTAACGCCGAGGCGTCGAAGGCGGCGGCCGACGGCAGCCGTTACCGAACCGTCGTGCGGCAGGGTTGCGGCTACCTGGTCGAGCAGGGCATCCACCCCCCACAGATCGATGGGCTGGCGCCACGCCGGCCAACGGAACGCCCGCCGCTGTGATGCCCTCGACGTGAATCCGCGCTGGAGGCCCCCGGCCCGGTCGCCGTCACCTCGCATCGGGAAGAGCTGGAGCCCCTCGAAGGCGAGGCATTCGATGACCGGGTCGACCATGACCTCGGCGGATGCATCGACGCCGGCGCTCGTACGGGTGATGTCGAAGCCGAGGCCATTCGCCTGGACGCGATCCCCCCTCCCGTTGATGGTTGACCCAACAGAAGCCACCAGCGACACCGGCTCCGCGGGCAGCCTCTCCCGGCAGGCGACGACCCGCTGGTGCAGGGTCAAGCCTTTGGGCACCGCCGGGTCGAACGGCCCGTGCACGATCTCGCCGTCAGGAACGAGGTCGGTGAGCGTTGCCGCCAGGGACCAATCCGCGGGGTTCGCCCGGGCCACCGCCGCCCTCTCCCGGTAAGCCTCCGGGCTCACCGTCCGAGGCAACTCGGCATAGCCCTCCCGGTAACGGGCGATGGTCAGGCGGGCGAGGTCGGCGACGGTGGGCATCGCCCCCGCGACTGCTTCGGCGAGGTCCCCGTCGATGCCGCTGAACACTGCCCTGGGGGACCCTCGGCCCTCCCACCGCAACCGGGCATCCGGCAGCAGGCGGAGCACGCCGATCGCGGCAAGCCAGGAGTTGAGCCACCCGACGCCGAGACCGGTGGCCTGTTCGTCAGGTCCGACAGTCATCGAGCCGCCTCCGATCCCTCAGTTGTACTCGGCCCGGCCATCTGGGACAGCCCATGGTCCGACTGGCGGACGACGGCCTCCAGCAGTGCCAGGCCCCACAAGCCGTACCGCTCGCACACGCGCCGGAACCGACGGGGCTGGTCGGTCTCGATGACCGACAGATCCGCGGGGCATGCCACTTCCACGGCATCGGACGCGAAGCGGACCTCGGACGGCGGGGCCGGGTCGACGACCGGCCAGAACGACGGCCGGCCCCAGCCATGGTGCGCGGCGACCAGGTGCAGGACCAGGTCGGTGTCGGTGCTCACGCCCATCTGCTCGACCCACCGTTCGGCCAAGCGGAGGCTGAGCAGCTCGTGACGACCGCCCCGGGGCCAACCGCTGACCACCCGCCGCGCCTCGCTGACCGATCGGTCGTAGGACGACTTAGCCAGTTCCCCGACATCGGAGCCCGACGCCAGCCAGCGCTGGAACCGGCGATCGGACTTGCCGGCGTCATGGAGCCGACCGGCCAGGCGGCACGCCTCAACCAGCTCGGGACTGAGGCCGATGCAACCGGCGAGGTCCGCGGAAGCGACGCCCACTTCCTCGAGGTGCCCAGCCAAGCTCTTCGAGCCGCCGGGCCCCAGGAAGCTCAGATCCTCGAACGCATCCACCCGCACCGGTGCAGAGCGTTGCTGGCCCCGGGAACGGGGCAACCGCAGGATCAGCGCACCATCCGGAAGGGGGCTCAGGGCCCTGGCATTGGCCAGCCGCTCGGCTAGTGAGCCCGGCCCCTGCCCTAGCCATGACGGCGCGCCCCGAAGCGCACTGGCCAGGCTCGGCTCGCCCGGCCCCCGCAGCAGCTCCCAGGCGGTGTCCTCCGTCTCGGAGGGATCGAGACCTCCGTTGGTACGCAGCAGCCCAAACCCCTCGGCGATCAGTTGCTCCTGCGCGGCATCGACGCCGGCCTGCTTGAGTACATCCGAGATCAGCCACTCGTAGAGAGGGAGGGATGAGCCGCTGCGCAGCCTCACATCGGCTACGGCTGCGCCCGAACCCGGCGCCCAGCCCCACTGGTCGTAGAGACCGGCCTTCGCATCGAGAACGACTAGCTGACCGGGGCGGAGATCGGGCACACCGTCGGCGCGTAGTGGCAGAGGCTTGACCGTGCCACCGTCGCGCTGGACGACGAACGCCCTCTCCGCGACGGGGGCAAGCGCCTCCCTCGCCTCGCCGAGGGGGACATCGACCGTCTCGTCGGCCGCGACGTGCGGCCACAGCCGCAGGCCGGCCGCTTCATCGGCATCCAGGCTGACCTCTCCCGCTTCGGTCCTCTGGTACAGCTGCCACTCGTTCACCAACCCGGCCCGCCAGGCCACTGAGACAGGGGCCAGCTCCCGCTCCCCGGGCGCGATGAACGCATCCACAGGAGCGGCGCCCGGCACCGGCTCGCTGGTCTTCGCCCACTCCCACAGGTGCGTGGGCAGCAACTCGGGCGCCCGAGGCCCAGCGTCGGACGGTTCGCCGAGGACGTCGGCGATCCGGCTCGGCGACAGGTCGGTCTGGCCGGCCTCGCCGACGGCCGCCTGCAGGCGGGCCCACACGAGGTCGGCTTCGGGCTCGTAGAGCTTCGCTCCCCCGCCGTGGACCACCACGGCGGTGCCGGTCCCGCGGCCGAACCGGTTCAGCCGGCCGAAACGCTGGACGAGCGACCGGACACCGGCCGTTTCGGTGACCAGATGGTCGACGTCGAGGTCGGCGCCGACCTCGAGGGTCTGGGTCGCCACCACGATCACGGGCTGGTCCTGCGCCCTCCGGTCCTCGCCGGCCCGGCACCGCGCCAGCACGCTCTTACGCTCCACCTGTGCCTCCGGTTCTCGCATGCGCCCGGTGAGGAGGTGTAAGTCGGCACCACCGATCCCCCGAAGCCGCTCGAAGACCGCTCGCGCCGTGGCCGGGCGATTGGCGAACACGAGGCAGGACCCGCCGGGCCCAGCCTGCGCCAGCCAGGTGGCCGCCTCGTTGGCCAAGGAGTGGGCTACATGCTTCTCGTTGGTCGGAGGGGCCAGGCGCGTCCTCTTGGTGGCACCGAGCCGCTCCCTTACGAGATCGCATTCGAGATCCCGTTCGTCGAGCGTGAACCGCTCGCCCGAGGCGGCAGCCGTCGCCGTGAGCGCCACCAGGGTGACGCCGCGCCGGGTCGGCGGCAGAACAGGAAGAGCGGCCGCATCGCATGCCCGGACCATCGCGTGGGTCTCCACCAGGGCGGCCGACAGGTGGGCCTCGTCGAGCAGGACCAGGCTGTCGGTACCGGCCAGGGCGGCGTCGACGGGTCGGAGGCTGCGGCTCGACCCGTACCCGCTGAACAGCCAGCGGCTGGCGAACATCGCGGGTGTGGCCAGGACGAGCGTCGGCTGAGCCGGGTCGGTCGGCCGGTCGCCCAAAGCCACCCCACCCCGCAGCGCAGCCACGTGCAACGGCTCCGTGCCCCGCCCGCCGAGCGCCTTCAAGGATCGGGCCACGAATGCCGCGGCGCCGGTCGTCCCAGCGCCCAGGGCTTCGGTGAGGACTCGGGCGAGGTGCTCGGCTCGCTCCCTCGCCGCGTCGACCAGAAGGCGGCGGTCGACGACGTACCAGATACGCCTCGGGAGCCGGCGCTCGACCGGAGCGTTGGTGGCGTCAACGGCCAGGGCCCACACGGCGATGTCGATGCAGGTGGTCTTGCCCAGGCCTGTCTGGACGCCGATCGTGAGGACGCCGTCGTCGGCGCCCCAGCCGCGGACGCGAACCCGCTGGGCGAGCCGGTCCTGCCAAGGCAACGGCGGACGACCATGAACGGCCTGGTGGAACTCGGCGAAGGTGCACGCTTCAGTCATGGCCGCCCTCCTCTCGGCCGGCGGGCGGAGCGAGCAGGCCGAGCCCGAACGAGCGAAGGTGGCCGAGTGCGATCGGTCCCCTCACCAGTGAGCTCAGTTCCACCGCCAAGTGGGTGTAGGGCCGTCGCTCCTTGCCGGACCGTACCGCCTCGTGCGGCCTCAACTCGACCGCCCCCCGAGCGAACGGGAGTGGGTGCAACTGGGCGTCGACGGGCGGGGGGAGGTGGGCTTGAGCGCACCACCGGGCCACGTCGTCGAGTGAAGGGCCGCCCTTGGTAAAGCGGTCCTGCACGACCGGGAAGGCCGAGACGAAGCGCCGGCTCGGCCTGGTCCATCGTGCCGGGTTCGCGGCGGTTCTTGCGCCCCATCGGTGGGGTTCGACGTGGACCACCTGCCCGCCCGCGAGCCGGAGGTCGGTGATGCGTGCCACCGCGGCCCGGACCTCCTCGACGAGAGCGGCAGGAGCTCGCTCGGGAATGGCGACCGCCAGCCCGTGGACTCGGCCGTCGCTGTAGTCGTAGCCCACGTTCGGTAGCGCCAGGAACTGCACCTGGTCCCACTCGGCGGTCGCCGCGCCATGACCGGTGACCTCGAAGGGAAGGTCGGCGCCCGGACCGCGGAGCTCCTGGAGGTGGGAGATGGTGGCCGCCCGCAGCGCCTCCGTAAGGCGAAGGACGTGTCGCCCGGCGATGCTTCGCGCCAGGTCGAGCCAGATCACCGCCGGCATCGGCGTGACGACGACGGGGCCCTGAGGCGCGGGCATACGGTAGGGGGTGCGGTTGGGCGGTAGATGGGCCCGCCGCACCCACTGGCCACCGGTGAACGCCGCGAACTGCCGGTCGAGGTCGTCCACCATGCCGGCGTAGGGCGTCTCGACGAAGACGTCCCCCTCCTCGTCGGGGCGCCAAACGGCTCGCCCGTCGGTCGCCTGTACCGGCCCCTCCTCCTCGTCGAGCAACCGGACGGTCACCCGGACCGGAGAGTCGGCGCAGCCGAAGTACCCGATGCGGGCAGCGCGAGCGCGCAACCCATCGATCTCGGCCGGCGCCGGCCGTACCCCGGGCCACACGTAGGTGATCCGGGGCGTGCGGGGCGCCAGGACAGTAGACCGGCGCACGGCTTCCGCCTTCCGCAGCGGGTACTCCTGCACGGTCGACCCTCGGGCGTTGGCGTCGACCACCACGAACCGATCGTTCTGGGAAGACCGCAGGAGGCCCGTGCGAGCAGCGGCCAGGCCCTCCTCGTCGTCGACGGCCCGGTCGCACACGACCAGCGGTGGGTCGGCCTGCTCGAGCAGGGCCAGCTCGACGCCGGTGGTGGCGCGCATGCGCGGGCCCGTGCCGTCGGCCGCCACCAGCGCAGCCAGAAGGCGTGACGGCGAGGGAGGCCACTCTCCGGGATCGGAGTCGCCGGTGATGGCGATGTCCTCGGCCGACCCGGCACGGATGGTGCCCAGCAGCAGTTCCACGTCGATGGCCAGCATCACTCGGCCCCGGGATAGGTAGCGACGATCGCAGCCCGCAGCGACGGGTTCGGCGTCAGGACCACGGGCTCGGCTCGCCAGGCGCCTCCGACCGGGAGACCGGTCGCCTCGGCGGCCGCCACCACTTCGGCGAAGAGGGCCCGGGCGCCGGCCGGCGCGAGCGGGTCGACTGCCTCGTCGGAGGCCGCACCGAGCCAGGTCCAGGCCTGGGAGGTGGGGCGGAGGTCGCAGCCCGAGCGCAGGCTGAAGCTGCGGCCGAAGGCGGCGGTGTGGCCCACCAGGCCGAGCGCCACCAGGACGGCCCGGCCAGCAGCGTTGCGCTCGGGCATGCCGAAGTGGAGCCTGCGCAGACCGGCGAAGCTGACCGTGGCCCGCTGGGTGATCCGCCGGAACGAAAGGGCGGCGATGCCAGACTCGGTGGGGACCTGGCCGTGGCCGATCTCGGAGAGCTTCTCCTGCTTCTTGCCCTTGGCGGCGGTCGACTTCTTCTCGCCCTCGGTGAGCGTCCATCCGGCGGTGTCGTTCTCGTCGTAGAGGACCTTGTCGGTAGTCGTGAGGTTGAGCGGGTCACCCTTCACCCCGAGCATGACGGTGTCGAGCGCGGCCGGCTCCCATCCCACGATCTCCGATACCCATGAGCGGGCCAGCTTGGCCTGCGAGCCCTTCTTCCCGAGGTGCGACATCCAGAATCCGTAGAGGAGGCTCTGGGGCACCCATTGCATGAGCGGCTCGGCGTTGACATCGGTGCCCTGGACGAGGGCACGCCCGATGGGGGTCTTGAGGAACGCCATACCGTCCAGCTCGGCGTCCCGCAGGTAAGCGTCGGCGTGGCGGTGCGCGAACCGGAAGACCGAGATCGAGCTGGGAAGGTGCTCGGGCAGCGTGAGCCCCGCCAGGTCGAGGACCAGTGAGGGGATCCCGAGGGTGGCAGCCAGAGCGTCGAGCTGGGCCTCGTGGCGGCCCGCCTGGCTCGGAACGTTGTCGATCACGGCGACATCGACGGGGCGGTCCTCGGACCAGCGCTTGTCGATCTGGTGCCGCGGCGGGTCGCCTTGGGCACGACCGGCGTAGGACGCCGGCTTGACGGGTGAACCGGGGCCGGCAATCGGCTCGAGCTCGGCCGCGAGCAGTAGCCCGGCCTCCTCGCTGTCGTCAGCGCACGCGCCGATGAGGGTTCTGGCGGTGAGTTGCATGAGCTCTCCTTCGGGGGTGGAACGCCGCCGATCTGGCTGCGTGAGTAGTTGTAACGAGGGGGTATGACTCGAACTAGAGTTCGTATCTGGCTATGGATGAGCTGGGCCGCCCGCTCCCGCGGATCACGAGCGAGGGACTGCGTTCCTACGGGAGCAGGGCCGGGCTCATCCCTCGGTTGCGCCCTCGAACGCCACTTGGAGATCCCGATGACATCACTGCTGCACGGGCCTGGTGGCCCCCGAGTGGTGTACGGGATCTCGGCAAAACCTTTACGCCCCAAGTGTACCAAAGTAGCTCTAGTAAACCAATACGGTAATCATCGGCCATCGGGTTCGCTGTTTGGTATCGTCAGCGTCGGCCGGCCCTCGTTGAGCTTGGTTAACTAGCGGATCTTTGATCTAGGCCATACAGCCCTCTCGCCGGCCCTTTCCACCCCCGTCCAGCTGGGACTTCAGCTAGGGGGGCACCCGGGCTTCCTCCAGCCTCCTAGCCTGCGGAGGCTGCCGCCCGGCCGGCCATGGCCTGGGCGAGGGCCCGGTAGGTGCCGGCGGCATCGCCCCCGAAGGCGTCGGTGGCGTGCCAGATGGGCGGGCCGTCGGGCGAGTGGTCGACGCGGTACAGCCCGAAGCGGTGCTCGTAGGAGCCCCACTCGTAGTTGTCGGCCAGCGTCCAGTGGAAGTAGCGGGTGAGGGGCAGCCCCTCGTCGACCGCCCGCTGCACGGCGGCCAGGTTGGCTCGCAGGTACCGGACCCGGTCCCACCCGTCCAGGCGGGGGTGGACGGCGCCCCCCTTCACCCGGTTGCACAGCCCGTTCTCGGCCACCCACAGGTCGAGGCCGGGCTCGTGGTTGAGCCGGCAGTAGGTAGCCAGGCCCTCGGGGCGCACCTCGTCGTCCCAGATCTGGCGGAACGGCGACCACGTGCGCCCGCCGACCGTGTGCCGCCCCGGCCGCTGGAGCCGGTGGCCGGTGACGGGGTCGTAGTAGTTCACCTGGACCACGTCGAGCGGGCGCTCGTGGGGGCCGGCGTACACCTCGCTGACGGCCCGGGGCAGGGCCTTGTCGAGGGGGAGGACGCTGGCCGCCACCCTCTTGATCAGCCGCTCCATCCGGCCGGGGCGGCACACGGT
>Ga0247713_1000715_pt1 | contig 18774 bp, 17 predicted proteins | sample 21E_NmetaG_FD_189936 | JGI IMG/M metagenome (GOLD analysis project Ga0247713, IMG submission 189936) | Soil microbial communities from hillslope of Landscape Evolution Observatory, University of Arizona, Oracle, AZ, United States - 2-1-E_N | ecosystem: Engineered > Artificial ecosystem >... | reverse complement strand
AGCCTGCCGGCGACCAGCAGCCACCGTGGCAGCGCGGTGGCCGCCAGCCGCCGCACGACGCCGTAGCGGCGGTCGAAACCCAGGGCGATCGCCTGGCCGGTGAAGGCGGTGGACATCACGGCCAGGGCGAGCACGCCGGGGGTGACGGCGGTGATCCGCGGGTCGGGCAGCGGGACGACGTCGAGCACGGTCAGCCCGACCAGCAGCACCGTCGGGATGAGCAGCGTCAACAGCACCTGCTCGCCGTTGCGCAGCGCGAGCCGCAGCTCGGTGCCGGCCTGGGCGGCGAGCATCGCCGGCAGTGCGCCGCGCCCGGGCCGGGGCGTGAAGGTGCCCGCCGGGAACCGGCCGGTCACGGGCGCAGCTCCCGCCCGGTGAGCTCGAGGAACACGTCCTCGAGACTGCGCCGGGCGATCTGGACGTCGTCGGCGAGCGCGCCCTGCCCGGCACACCAGGCCGTGACGCCGGCCAGGACCGCCGGGTCGATCCGCCCCTGCACGAGGTAGCGGCCGGAGGCCGTCTCGGCGACCCGGCAGTCCGGCGGCAGTGTCGTGGCGAGGCCGCCGACGTCCATGCCGGGGCGGGCGCGGAAGCGCAGCTCCTGCTGCGGCCCGCCTGCGGTGAGCTCGGCGGGGGAGCCGCGGGCCACGACGCGTCCGTGGTCGACGATGACGACGTCGTCGGCCAGCGCCTCCGCCTCCTCCATCAGGTGGGTGGTGAGCAGGACCGCGACGCCGTCGCGGCGCAGCGCGCCGATCAGCTCCCAGACCAGCCGGCGGCCCTGCGGGTCCATCCCGGCGGTGGGCTCGTCGAGGAACACCAGCTCGGGCCGCGCGACGATCGCGCAGGCCAGCGCCAGCCGCTGCTGCTGACCGCCGGAGAGGCGCTTGTACGGCGTGCGCGCGCAGGAGCCGAGCCCGAGAACCTCGATCAGCCAGCCGGCGTCCAGCGGGTGCGCGGCACACGCCGCCACCACCCGCAGCATCTCCGCGGCGTGCACGCCGGGATAGGCACCGCCGCCCTGCGGCATGACCCCGATGCGCGCCCGCAGGTGGTCCGGGGCGCCGGCCGGGTCGACGCCGAGCACGCGCACCTCGCCGGCGTCGGCCCGGGTGAAGCCGGTGCAGACGTCGACCGTGGTGGTCTTGCCGGCCCCGTTTGGGCCGAGCAGGGCGAGCACGCGGGCGGCCGGCAGCTCCAGGTCGAGCCCGGCGAGGGCGGGGGTGGCGCCGAACCGCTTCACCAGCCCGCGCAGCCGTACCGCGGGCGCCGCGGCGGGGCGGGACGGGCTCGGGTCCACGTCGGGGAAGTCTAGAGAGCGCCGACCTCGACGGCCGGTGCGGCCGCCGGGGGCGCCGCGCGGCGCCGGTGCAGCGCGTACAGAACGGCCAGGCCCACCGCGAGGATCACGCCGCCCGCCACGATCGCCATCGGCAGCTGGTAGGCGCGGAACTGGAAGTTCACCCCGGTCGGTGGCACCAGCACGGCCAGGGCCGCCGACGCGGCGAGCGCGGCACGCCGGTACCGGGGCAGCCCGCGCACCGCGGCCAGCGGCAGCGCCGCCCACAGCACGTACCAGGGGTGCACCACCGGCCCGAGCAGCACGATGGCGCCGAGCCCGGCGCCGATGCCGGTGACGGGCTCGACCCGGCCCCGCAGCACGGCGAGCAGCAGCACGGCACAGATCAGCCCCGCCACGGCCAGCCCGGTGGCCCGGGCGAGACCGATGGTCGCGCCGGTGTGGTCGCCGAACCCGAGCAGGTTCCCGACCTGGCCTGCGAGCTGGCCGAACGCGGTCGGCATCGACATCCAGCTGCGCAGCGCGCTGGGTCCGTCGAGCGTCCCCAGCCAGCCGAACCCGAGCCCGGTCAGCAGGCTCAGCGCGGTCAGGGTCGCAGCGGCCGCGACGGTGAGCACGGCGGCCACCGCGACGACGTCGCGCGCCCGCGCGCCGAGCCGGCGCGCCTGGTGCATCCCGACGAAGCCCAGCGCGAGCAGGGCCGGCAGCTTCACCGCCGCCGCCGCCGCCACGACGACCGCCCCGAGCAACAGGTAGGGGTCCCACAACCGCGGCCCCGCGCGCAGCCCGAGCTCCACCCCGACGAGCATCAGGCCGAGCATCAACGATTCGTTGTGGATCCCGCTGACCAGGTGGAACAGCACCAGCGGGTTCGCCGCGCCGAGCCAGAGCACGAGGCCCGGATCGAGGTTGCACCGCCGCGCGAGGTGCGGCAGCGCCCAGACGACGGCGGCGACGCCGACCAGGGCGAGCGCGCGGTGCGCCAGTACCCCGAGGACCACGTCGTCGCCGGTCAGCCCGGTGATCCCGCGGCCCAGTGCCATGAACAGCGGGCCGTACGGCGTGGGGGTCTCGCGCCAGATGGTCGGCACGGACCGGGTCAGCGGGTCGTCGATGCCCAGCGCGGGCCCCGGCCCGAACGAGTAGGGGTCGAGCCCGCGGGCGGCGACGGCACTCTGGGCGAGGTAGCTGTAGACGTCGGTGGAGAACAGCGGCGGGGCGCAGGCCAGCGGCAGCGCCCACAGGATCCCGGTGCGGGCGAGCTGGCGGGGATCCGGGGCGGGCGGCACGGCGCCCCGGCGGTGCAGCATCCGCCCGATCCACAGCCAGGCGAGCACGAGCATGCCGATCCCGGCGTAGACGATCGCGATCGAGACCGTGGCGTTGCGGGCCGGCAGACCCAGCAGGCGCACCCCGCCGAGCGGGTTGGGCACGGGCAGCGCGCCGGCGCCGAGCGCGCCGACCGCCATCAGCAGCGTGCCGGTCAGCCCGAGCAGGCGGGCGGTGCGGGCGGGATCGCGGCGCGCGGCCGCCGGGGCGGCGGCTTCGAGCACGCGCGCTCCACCGGCCATGGGCAGAGGGTAGCGAGGGCCCGGAGCGTGAGCCGCCTCACCCGAAGGGCGGGGGCCTTTGCCCGCGCCGGGCATATACGCAACACTGGTGTTGTGAAAACCGCCGCTGCCACCCGCCCGCCCGCCGGCGACGCGGGCACGCGCGCGGCCGTCGCCCGCCTGCTGATGGAGCAGGGGCCCGTCACGGTCGCGGCCGTCGCGGCCGAGCTGGACATCTCGGCGGCCGCGGTGCGCAGGCACCTCGACGCGCTGATCACCGATGGCGAGGCGCGCACCTGGCAGGCGGCCAGGCACGGCCCGCGTGGGCGGGGGCGACCGGCCCGCCAGTACCTGCTCACCGACGCCGGGCGCGCCCGCTTCGGCCACGGCTACGACGAGCTGGCCGTCGAGGCCCTGCGCTACCTCGTCCAGAACTTCGGCGACGCGGCCCTGCGCGGGTTCGCCACCAGCCGGGTCACGGAGCTGCTCGGTGCCGACGCCGACGGCATCGCCGCCGCCGCCTCCCCGGACGCCCGCGCCGACGCGCTGGCCCGCGTGCTCACCGCCCGCGGGTACGCGGCCAGGGCGCGCGAGGCGGGCAGCGGGGTGCAGTTGTGCCAGCACCACTGCCCGGTGGCCCACGTCGCCAGCGAGTTCCCCCAGCTGTGCGAAGCTGAGACGGCGGCCTTCTCCGAGCTGCTCGGCACCCACGTGCAGCGCCTGGCCACCATCGCGCGCGGCGACGCCGCGTGCACCACCCACGTTCCGCTGGACGCTCCCAAGGTACGGCGGAAGTCCGGGACGGCCGGACAGACCACCACCACCACCATCCCGAGAGGGAGGCAGCCCGAATGACGACCACTCCTGAGGCCCTCACCCAGGAGGAGACGCTCGCGTCGCTCGGCCGGTACGACTTCGGTTGGGCCGACCCCGACGTCGCCGGCGCCTCCGCCCGGCGCGGCCTGTCGGCCGACGTCGTCGCCGACATCTCCGCGCTGAAGAACGAGCCCCAGTGGATGCTCGACTTCCGCCTCAAGGCCCTCGACCTGTTCGAGCGCAAGCCGATGCCGCGCTGGGGCTCGGACCTGTCGGGCATCGACTTCGACAACATCAAGTACTTCGTGCGGTCCACGGAGAAGCAGGCCACCTCCTGGGAGGAGCTGCCCGAGGACATCAAGAACACCTACGACCGGCTGGGCATCCCGGAGGCCGAGAAGGCCCGGCTGGTCTCCGGTGTCGCCGCGCAGTACGAGTCCGAGGTCGTCTACCACGCGATCCGCGAGGACCTCGAGGAGCAGGGCGTCATCTTCCTCGACACCGACACCGGCCTGCGCGAGCACCCGGAGCTGTTCCGCGAGTACTTCGGATCGGTGATCCCGAGCGGGGACAACAAGTTCTCCGCGCTGAACTCGGCGGTGTGGTCCGGCGGGTCGTTCATCTACGTGCCGCCGGGCGTGCAGGTCGACATCCCGTTGCAGGCCTACTTCCGGATCAACACCGAGAACATGGGCCAGTTCGAGCGGACCCTGATCATCGTCGACGAGGGCGCCTACGTGCACTACGTCGAGGGCTGCACCGCGCCGATCTACAAGTCGGACTCGCTGCACTCGGCCGTCGTCGAGATCGTCGTGAAGAAGGGCGGTCGCTGCCGCTACACGACGATTCAGAACTGGTCGAACAACGTGTACAACCTGGTGACCAAGCGGGCCAAGGCCGAGGCCGGGGCCACCATGGAGTGGGTCGACGGCAACCTCGGCTCGAAGGTCACGATGAAGTACCCGGCCGTGCTGCTGATGGGCGAGCACGCCAAGGGCGAGGTGCTCTCGATCGCCTTCGCCGGCGAGGGCCAGCACCAGGACGCGGGCGCGAAGATGACGCACCTGGCGCCGCACACGTCGTCGACGATCATCTCGAAGTCGGTGGCCCGGGGCGGCGGCCGCACCTCCTACCGCGGGCTCGTCCGGGTCAACCCGAACGCGCACCACTCGCGGTCCACGGTGAAGTGCGACGCCCTGCTCGTGGACACGATCAGCCGCTCGGACACCTATCCCTACGTCGACGTCCGCACCGACGACGTCTCGATGGGGCACGAGGCCACGGTCTCGAAGGTGAGCGAGGACCAGCTGTTCTACCTGATGAGCCGCGGCCTGACCGAGGACGAGGCGATGGCGATGGTGGTGCGCGGGTTCGTCGAGCCGATCGCGCGCGAGCTGCCGATGGAGTACGCGCTGGAGCTGAACCGCCTCATCGAGCTGCAGATGGAGGGGTCGGTCGGATGACCGAGGTCACTGGCCTGGCTCCCGAGCTGGCCGGCGCCAAGGAGGGCCAGGGTTCCAAGCCGCTCGCGTCGGCGAGCGAGCGGTTCACCTCTTACGACGTCGAGGCCTTCGAGGTCCCGAGCGGTCGCGAGGAGAACTGGCGGTTCACGCCGAGGCGCCGGCTGCGCGGGCTCGAGCGCGCCACGACGTTCGATGCCCCGTCCGCCGTGACCGTGTCCGACGGCGCGACCGTGGAGACGGTCGGCCGCGACGACGAGCGGATCGGCGCGGGCGGCGTCCCGGCCGACCGCGTCGCCGCCGCCGCCTGGTCGGCGGTCGCCGAGGCCACGATCGTCACCCTGGACGGCACGCCCGACCCGGTCACCGTGACGGTGACCGGACCGGGCGAGGGCGTCACGGCGGCCGGACACGTGCAGATCCGCACCACCCCGCACACGCACGCCACCGTGGTGGTCGAGAACCGGGGCTCGGGCACGCTCGCCGACAATCTCGAGGTCGTGGTCGCCGACGGCGCCACGCTGCACCTCGTGGTCACCGAGGAGTGGGCCGACGACGCCGTGCACCTGGGGTCGCACCACTTCTCGATCGGCCGCGACGCCGTCCTGCGCGCCGTCGCGGTGCAGCTGGGCGGGGACCTCGTGCGTGTGGTCTCGACGGTGAACTACCGCGCCCCCGGCGGCGACGCCGAGCTGCTCGGCCTGGGCTACGCCGACGCCGGGCAGCACCTGGAGCAACGCCTGCTCGTCGACCACGGCGTGGCGCACTGCCGGTCCAACGTGCTGTACAAGAACGCCCTGCAGGGCGATGGCGCGCACACCGTCTGGATCGGCGACGTGCTGATCCGTGCGGCCGCGGAGAGCACCGAGACCTTCGAGTTCAACCGCAATCTCGTGCTGACCCCGGGCGCCCGCGCCGACTCGGTGCCGAACCTGGAGATCGAGACCGGCGAGATCGCCGGCGCCGGGCACGCCAGCGCCACCGGCCGGTTCGACGACGAGCAGCTGTTCTACCTGCAGAGCCGGGGGATCCCGGAGGACGTGGCGCGGCGGCTCGTGGTCCGCGGGTTCTTCGGCGAGATCCTGTCCAAGATCCCGCTGCCCGAGCTGCGCGAGCGGCTGGAGGCCGCGATCGAGGCCGAACTGGCCGTCACCGGTGCCTGAGTTCCCCACCACCACGGAGTCTGAGAGCCACATGTCCACCTTGGAGATCAAGGACCTGCACGTCGCGATCGCGGTCGACGGCGGCACCAAGGAGATCCTCACCGGCGTCGACCTCACGGTCCGGGCCGGCGAGACCCACGCCATCATGGGCCCCAACGGCTCGGGCAAGTCCACGCTCGCCTACGCGGTCGCCGGCCACCCGAAGTACGAGGTCACCCGCGGGAGCGTGACGATGGACGGCACGGACGTGCTGTCCATGACCGTCGACGAGCGCGCCCGCGCCGGCCTGTTCCTCGCCATGCAGTACCCGGTCGAGGTGCCCGGCGTGTCCACGGCCAACTTCCTGCGCTCGGCGGCCACCGCCGTGCGCGGCGAGGCGCCGAAACTGCGGACCTGGGTCAAGGAGGTCAAGGCCGCGATGTCCGACCTCGACATCGACCCCGCCTTCGCCGAGCGCAACGTCAACGAGGGCTTCTCGGGCGGGGAGAAGAAGCGCCACGAGGTGCTGCAGCTCGCCCTGCTCAAGCCGCGGATCGCGGTGCTCGACGAGACCGACTCCGGGCTGGACGTCGACGCCCTGCGGGTGGTCAGCGAGGGCGTGAACCGGTTCCGGGAGGGCGGCGAGACCGGCGTGCTCCTGATCACCCACTACACGCGGATCCTCCAGCACATCCGCCCCGACCGCGTGCACGTGTTCGCCGGCGGCCGCATCGTCGAGTCCGGTGGCCCGGAGCTGGCCGACGACCTCGAGGCGCACGGTTACGAGCGGTTCACCGCGCGGGCGGAGCCGGCGGGAGCGGCGTCGTCGTGACCGCCGCCGACGTCAGGGCCCCGGTCGGGCCGGACGTCGCCGCGTTGGACGTCACGGCCCTGCGCGGCGACTTCCCGATCCTGCAGCGCACGGTGCGCGGGGGGCGGCCGCTGGTGTACCTGGACTCCGGGGCCACCGCGCAGCGGCCGCGCCCGGTGCTGGACGCCGAGCGCGCCTTCCTCGAGCAGCACAACGCGGCGGTGCACCGCGGCGCCCACCAGCTCGCCGAGGAGGCCACCGACGCCTACGAGGCGGCGCGCGCGCGGATCGCCGCGTTCATCGGGGCCGACGTGAACGAGGTCGTGTTCACGAAGAACGCCACCGAGGCGATCAACCTCGTTGCCTACGCGTTCGGCAACGCCAGCGTCCGCACCGGTCTCGGCCCGGAGTCCGAGCGGTTCGCCCTCGGTCCCGGCGACGAGATCGTGATCACCGAGCTGGAGCACCACGCCAACCTCGTGCCGTGGCAGGAGCTGTGCCGGCGCACCGGGGCGACCCTGCGCTGGTACCCCGTCACGGACGAGGGCCGGCTCGACCTCGACGCGATCGAGCTGTCCGACCGGACCCGGCTCGTCGCCTTCGCCCATCAGTCCAACGTGCTGGGCACCGTCTCGCCGGTGGCCGAGCTGGTCCGCCGCGCGCGGGCCGTCGGCGCGCTGGTGCTGCTCGACGCCTGCCAGTCCGTGCCGCACATGCCGGTGAACCTCACCGCGCTCGAGGTGGACTTCGCGGTGTTCTCCGGGCACAAGATGCTCGGGCCGTCCGGCATCGGGGTGCTGTTCGGACGCGGCGAGCTGCTCGCGGCCATGCCGCCGTTCCTGACCGGCGGTTCGATGATCGAGCTGGTGCGCCTGGAGGGCTCCACCTACGCGCCGCCGCCGCAGCGGTTCGAGGCCGGGGTGCCGATGACCTCGCAGGCCGTCGGCCTGGCCGCCGCGGTCGACTACCTCGACGACATCGGGATGCACCGGGTGCACGCGCACGAGCTGGCGCTCACCGACGCCACGCTGCGCGGGCTCGCCGAGGTGCCCGGGGTCCGGATCCTCGGACCGCGCACGCTGGAGGACCGCGGCGGTGCCGTGGCATTCGTGGTGGACGGGGTGCACGCCCACGACGTCGGCCAGGTCCTCGACGACCGCGGGATCGCGATCCGGGTGGGTCACCACTGCGCCTGGCCCCTGCACCGCCGGTTCGGGGTGGCGGCGACGGCGCGCGCGACGTTCCACGTCTACAACACGCTCGACGAGGTCGCCGCGCTCGTCGAGGGCGTGCGGGCGGCCCGCGAGTTCTTCGGGGTGAGCTGATGCAGCTCCAGCAGATGTACCAGGAGATCATTCTCGACCACTACCGGTCGCCGCACGGCGCCGGGTTGCGCGAGCCGTTCGACGCCGAGTCGTTCCAGATCAACCCGACCTGCGGCGACGAGATCACCCTGCGGGTGAAGCTCGCGGGGGACACCGTGACGGACGTGTCCTACGAGGCCCTGGGCTGCTCGATCAGCCAGGCCGCGGCGTCGGTGCTCACCGACCTGGTGGTGGGTCGCTCGGTCGAGGAGTCGATGCGGATCCTGGCGGCGTTCCAGCAGATGGCGCAGGGCCGCGGCACGGTCGAGCCGGACGAGGAGCTGCTCGGCGACGGTGTCGCTTTCGCCGGGGTGGCCCGCTACCCGGCCCGGGTCAAGTGCGCCCTGCTCGGCTGGATGGCATTCAAGGACGCGGTCGTCCGCGTGACCGACCGGAAGGGAGCCGTGACGTGAGCGAGGAGACCGATGTGGTGCGAGGAGCGGCCGGGATGCCCGAGCCACCCGCGCCGCGCGCCGAGGAGCCGTCCGTGGAGGACCTCGAGGAGGCCATGCGCGACGTGGTCGACCCCGAGCTCGGCATCAACGTGGTGGACCTCGGGCTGGTCTACGGCATCCAGGCCGAGAACGGTGTCGCCACCATCGACATGACGCTCACCTCGGCGGCTTGCCCGCTGACCGACGTGATCGAGGACCAGACCCGGGCGGTCCTCACGGGCGGCGCCGGCGGCGGACTGGTGGACGACATCCGGATCAACTGGGTGTGGATGCCGCCGTGGGGCCCCGAGAAGATCACCGAGGACGGTCGCGAGCAGTTGCGGGCCCTCGGCTTCCGGGTCTAACCGCGGCCGGTACGTCGGCTACCCCCGCATCCGCATCACCGCTGGGTCAGCGGCCGGCGGGGGCGGGGACCACGGCGGTCCTGGTGAGCCCGGACGCCCACGGCAGGAAGCCGTCGAGGAACCGCTCGGTGGCGGGCATGAAGTGGCTGCCGAAGTGGCTCCACGGGTCCAGCGTGGCGACCACCAGCCGGCCGGGCGTGGTGACCTCGTCCACGTAGAGCAGTGCCTCCCCGGGACGGAGCTCGACCAGCACCTGCGCGCCGGCCGGCGGGTGCAGCACCCCGTGGTAGTGCCAGGTGCAGTCGCGCAGCCCGAGGTGGTCGAACAGGCCGTGGTCGGGGTGTGGCGAGCGCAGGCCGAGGTCGGCGCCCCGCTCCAGCCACCACCAGTAGTTCGTGGGGCGGTGCTCCCACTCCACACCGGGCAGGAACTCCGGCACCGGCTCCCCGCCGCTGAACGCGAGGACCGTGCCGCCGGCGTCGAGCAGGTCCCGGAACCGGGGCGCGGCCGCGGTGAGCAGGCCCCGGTGCAGGCGTTCGGGCACGATCACCGCATCGAAGCGGGTGAGGTCGGTGTCGGCCAGCGCGGGCAGGGGGAGCAGGCCGCCGGTCAGGTGTCGGGCGTACTTCGGCTCGGTGAGCGCCCGGTGGTGTGCGGCTGACCCGCCGTAGACGGCGGCGAGGCCGCCACCCGCCCGCCCCGGGAGGGCCGCACGCCGGCGGGTGGACTCGGCGACGACCCAGTCCAGGAGCTGGCCGGGGATGCGGGTCGCCGTGCCGTCGCCGGACGCGCCGTAGCCGAGCAGGTCCGCGCTGGTGTGCACCAGGATCGTGCCGGCGGTCGAGACGCGGTCGACGTAGGTGGCGGGCAGCCCGCCGGCCAGCTCGGTGAGCACCTCGGCGCCGGGTGGCAGGGGGTGATGGCCCCGGGCGAAGAACCCGGCGACGCCGCGGCGGAACGTCAGGTCGTCGGGATCGACACCGGCGAAGACCGGGTGCTCGGCCACCCGTTCGACGCGGTAGGCGGCCAGGCCCGGCCGCGCCAGCGGGACGAACGCCGAGGCGCCCGGCAGCCAGTCGCGCAGCAGATGCCCACCGAACACGACGACGCCCCCGCCGTCGAGGTAGCGGCGGACCACGTGCCGGATGCCCGCGAGGTACTCCTGGTCGACCGTGGCCGGGAAGACCAGCCCGGCGTAGCGGGAGAGGTCGGCCGAGCCCAGGGCGTAGCAGTCGAGCTGCTCGAGCCGCGGGTCCTGCGCGGTGCCTGCTTCCGACCGGATGTCCATGTCGATCCTGGCGACGACGCTCACGCTTCCTCCTCCATGACGGTGCTCCTTCACATCGGGTGCAGGGTGGCGGCGGCCGCCACGAGCGCGGCGGTGGCGGGGTGCGCGGGGTGGGCCAGGACCTCGCCGGTGGCGCCCTGCTCGACGACCCGGCCGGCCGCCATCACGGCCAGCCGCGAGCAGGAACGCGCGGCCAGGGCCAGGTCGTGGGTGATGTGCAGCACGCCCAGGCCGCGGGTGGTGCGCAGCTCGTCGAGCAGGTCGACCAGCTCGGCGCGCAGGGCGGCGTCGAGCATCTGGGTGGGCTCGTCGGCCAGGATCAGCCGTGGACCCGTGACGAGCGCGCGGGCCAGGGCGACCCGCTGCCGCTCGCCGCCGGACAGCTGGTGCGGGTACCGGGGCAGGTACCGCCCGACCGGGTGCAGCCGCACGGCCTCGAGCGCCGCCGCGGCCAGCTCCCGGCGGCGCTCGCGACCGGCCAGGCGGTGGATCACCAGCGGCTCGGCGACGATGGCGGCCACCGGCAGGGTCGGGGGCAGCGACGTGTACGGGTCCTGGAACACCAGGTGCAGGTCGCGGCGCAGCGCGCGCCGCCGCCGGGCCGACCCGGCCCAGACGTCGTGACCGTCGAGCAGGATGCGCCCGGCGTCGGGCCGGACGAGCCCCGCGACCGCCCGCACGACGGTCGACTTCCCGGCGCCGGAGCCGCCGACCAGCCCGACCGCCTCCCGCGTCCCGACCGTCAGGCAGACGTGCTCGGCCGCGGTGACCGGCGCGCCGGCCCGGGACCGGAAGACCACCGACAGGCCCTCGACCTGCAGCAGGGCCGGCTGCCCGGGTGTCCTGCTCATTCGACCAGCGCGTTCGCGTCGCTGGGCACAGCGGCGCGGCAGCACCGCGCCCCGCCGCCGAGGGGTTGCCCGGCGGCGGTGATCCCGACGGCGGCGGGGTGCCCGGCGAAGCGGGGCACGGCGGCGAGCAGCGCGCGGGTGTACGGGTGCTCGGGATGGTGGACGACCTGCGCGGCCGGGCCGACCTCGACCAGCTCGCCGCGGCGCAGCACGCCGATCCGGTCGGCCACCGCCTCGGCGACCGGCAGGTCGTGGGTGATCACCAGCATCGCCAGGCCGAGCCGGCGTCGCAGGTCCGCCAGCAGGGCGAGCACCTCGGCCTGCACGACGAGGTCCAGCCCGGTGGTGGGTTCGTCGGCGACGACCAGCGCCGGGTCGTTGGCCAGGGCCATCGCGATCACCACCCGCTGCCGCATGCCGCCCGAGAGCTGGTGCGGGTGGTCCCGCACCCGCGCGGGGTCCAGACCCACCAGCTCGAGCAGGTCCGCGGCGCGCCGCGCGGCCGCCGCCCGCCCGACCGCCCGGTGCGCGAGCACCGCCTCGGCCAGCTGGTCGCCGACCGTGCGCACCGGGTTGAGCGCCGCCATCGCCTCCTGCGGGACGAGCGCGACCCGGTCTCCGCGCAGGCGGCGGGCCGCCTCAGCGTCGAGGCGGGCGACGTCGTGGCCGTCGACGAGCACCCGCCCGGCGCTCACCCGGGCGGCCGGGGGGAGCAGCCCGACCGCCGCCGCCGCGACCGTCGACTTCCCGGAACCGGATCCGCCGACCAGCCCGAGCACCTCGCCCGCGCCGACCCGCAGCGAGAGTTCGCGGACGGCCGCCCGCGCACCGTAGGTGACGGTGAGGTTCTCGACCACCAGCGGATCCCGGACGTCGGAACCGCGCGGTGCCCCGGCCCCGGGAACGGCGTCGCGGCTCCGACGTGCGGGCGGGGGCGCGTCGCGCAGCGCCGGGCGGGACCGCTCCTCGAACGCGGACCCGAGCAGCGCGAACCCGAGCACCGTCACCGCGATCGCCAGGCCGGGCGGGAGGACCCACCACAGCCAGGCGTCGGTGAGGAAGGCGCTGCGGGCGTGCGCGAGCGAGAGCATCGTCCCCCAGCTCTTCGCCGAGATGTCCCCGAGCCCGAGGAACGCCAGGGAGGCCTCCAGCAGGATCGCGGTCTTGGTCGCCAGCACGAACTGCGGCACCACCAGCGGCGCCACCGCGGGCAGGACGTGGCGGGGCAGCACGTGCAGCGGGCCGGCGCCCATCGCCCGCTGGGCCTGGATGTGATCGCGCTCGCGCAGCGAGAGCACCTGGCTGCGCAGCTCGCGCGCCACGCCGGCCCAGATCACCGCGGCGATCACGGCGATCTGGGTGAGCAGCCCGGGCCCGGCGAAGACGCCGATCACGATGGTCAGCGGCAGGACCGGCAGCGCCAGCACGACGTCGACGAACCGCATCAGCGCGGTGTCGACCCAGCCGCGGGTGTAGCCGGCGAGGACGCCGACCACCGCCCCGATCACGGTGGCGGCCAGCGCGGCGACGACCCCGACCAGCAGCGAGGCCCGGGCTCCGTGGATCAGCTCGGAGAGCAGGTCGTGGCCGACGTCGTTGGTGCCGAGCAGGTGAGCCGCCGACGGCGGGCCGAACGGCCGGCCGACCCGTTCGGCGGGGTCGTAGGGCGACAGCAGCGGGGCGGCCAGCGCGACGAGGGCCAGCGTGGCGAGGATCGTCAGCCCGACCGCCGCGCTCCGGCGCGCGTGGCGCGGGGGCCTGATCATGTCGACGCCGGTCATGTCAGCGCCGCCCGGCCCTGCCGGACGCGGGGGTCCAGCAGCGGGTAGGTGAGGTCCGCGACCAGGTTCGCGCCGATGATCCCGACGGTGACCAGCAGGAACGCGCCCTGGAGCAGGGGGTAGTCGCGGACCACGACCGCCTCGAAGATCAATCGACCGAGCCCGGGATAGGCGAAGACCGTCTCCACGACCACCGCGCCGGACAGCAGCGCGCCCGCCGCGAGGGTGATGTTGGTGTACACCGGCAGCAGCGCCGTGCGCAGGGCGTGTCCGAGGGCGACCTGCCGCCCGGTCAGGCCCTTGGCGTGGGCGTGGCGGACGAACGGCTCGTCGAGCACGGTCACCATGGCCGCCCGTGTCAGCAGGAAGAACGCGCCCAGGGTCGCCAGGGTGATCGTCGCGACCGGGAGTGCCATCCGGGTGGCCACCTCGGCGAGCCAGGCCGCGCCCGTCGCGTCGATCGTCGTCGCGCCGTAGGAGGGGAACCAGCCCAGGGTCACCGAGAACACCGCGATGAGGATCATGCCGACCCAGAAGCTCGGCATCGCGTCCAGCACGAGCACGCCCGAGACCAGGGCCGCGGCCGACCGGCTGCCGCGCCGCCACGCCGCGAGCGCCCCGAGCAGCGTGCCCAGCACGGTGGAGGCGACGATCCCGGTCCCGACCAGCGCGAGCGTCCACGGCAGGCGCTCCAGGAGCACGTCGACCACCGGCCGGTTGAGCGCCACCGACGTACCGAGGTCGCCGCCGGCCAGGTTCGTCCAGAACGCCAGGTACTGCTCGGGGACCGAGGCGTCGAGGCCGTAGCCCGCCCGGATCTGCTCCAGCTGCGCCGGCGTGAGGTCCCCGGTGTCGCCCCCGTAGAGGTAGTCCACGGGATCGCCGGGGGCCAGGTGCGGCAACGCGAAGTTGAGCGTCACCGCCACCCACACCACCAGCGCGTACTGGAGGAGCTTCGACGCGGACCGCCCGAGCACGGGTGCTCAATCCCCCGCGACGACCGCGTTCGCGCCCCGGACCACGTCCGCGGGCAGGAGCGACCATTTGTGGACGATGCCGAAGCCCGGGGACTCGGCCCAGCCGGCGTAGCGGTCCGGGCGGAACGCGTAGTACTCGTCGGGGTAGTACAGCGGGACCGAGGTGGGCTGGTCGTTGAACATCGCCTGGATGTCGTCGAGGGCGGCCAGCCGGTCCTCGATTGTCGTGCTGGCCTGCCACTGCCGGAACAGGGCGTCGAACTCCGGGTACGGGATCTCCGGGTGTTCCCAGAGGTACCCGGACCGGTGGGACATGATGAACTGCGTCGGGTCGGCCACGCCGTGCGCGGTGATCGTGCCGATGACGAGGTCGAAGTCCCGCTCGGTGGAGCGCTCCGCGAGCGTTCCGGCGTCCAGCGGCACCGCCGTCGCCGCGACCCCGACGGCGCTGAGGTCCTCGGCCACCAGCTCGGCGGCCCGCATGTCGATCGGCTGCCCGCCGTTCGCGAGGATCTCGTAGCGCAGTGGCCCGCCGGGCCCTTCCCGAACGCCGTCACCGTCGATGTCGACGAGCCCGAGGCCGTCGAGGATCGCCCGCGCCTCGTCCGGGTCGTACGGCGTGGACAGCTCCGGGTTCGCGAACGGCGCGTCCGGGTGCGGGTATCCCTTGTCGGCCGGGCGGCCCTGGCCGAGGAAGACCGTGTCGAGCATCTCGGCCCGGTCCACGGCGCGGCTGATCGCGCGGCGGAAGTCCGGGTCGTCGAAGGGGGCGTTGCGGAAGTTCAGCCGCAGCTCCGGGAACTGGAACGGGGCGGTCCTGACCAGCTGCACGGGGCTCCCCGGTGCGGAGAACTCCGCGATCAGCTCCGGGGAGACCGGTGCCAGCGCGGCGTCGATCTGACCCGACCGCAGCGCGGTGAAGGTGGCCGACGGATCCTCGATGACCGGCATCACGAGCTCGCGCACGGTCGGCTCGCCGGCGAAGTAGCCGGTGTTGGCCTCGAAGCGGTAGCCGGTCACCGGGTCGAAGTCGACGAGTCGGTACGGGCCGGTGCCCACGGGCAGGTCGCGGACCTCCTTGGCGTCCTCCGGTGGGACCTGGGCCCAGACGTGCTCGGGGACGATCGGCAGGTCGGCGAGCGTCACGGTGCCGAGTTCCGGGCAGGCGAAGGCACAGGTGAAGCGGACCGTGTCGGAGTCCACGAGGCTCGCGTCGAACGTCGGGACGTCGCTCACGTGGTGGGTCCAGCGCCCGGTCGGTGCCTGCGCGAAGTAGGCGATGCTGAAGACGACGTCCTCGGCGGTGAACGGCTCTCCGTCGTGCCACACGACGTCGTCGCGCAGGTCGGCCTCCCACGTCGTCGGGTCGACGAAGCGGACCTCGGTGGCGAGCCACGGCCGGGGCTCCTCGACGTAGGGCGAGGGCGCGAGCAGCTTGTCGTAGACCAGCTCGGCGACGGCCTCGTCGCTCCCGGCGAACAGGTTGAGCGGGCCGCGCGCCTCGGGCAGCGCGATGGTGAGCCGATCCGCGGATGCCGGTCCGTCCACCGGTGCCGCGGCGTCCCCGTCCGCGGAGCAGGCGGCGCCGGCGATCGTGGCGGCGAGCAGGAGGGGGAGCAGGCGGCGGTTCACCGGCGGGCTCCGCTCGTCAGCAGGTGCTCGGTCACCCACGGCAACAGGACGTCGAGGTAGTCGCCGGCCTCGGCCGACCCGGTGTGGCCGAAGTGGGCGAGCGGGTCGACGGTGCTCACGAGCAGCGCTCCCGGCGTGCTCACGCGGTCGAGGTGGACGACGGGCGCGTCGTCCGGGGCGGCGAGCAGCACCTCGGCACCGTCGGGCGGGGTGAGCACGCCGTGGTGGTGCAGCCGGCCGGCGGCCGCACCCACCTCGGTGCCGGCCCAGGCCGAGCCCGGCGGGACCACGGTCTCCCCGGCCCCGCCCGCGGGCCGGTAGGTCCATTCGACGCCGGCAGGCCAGCCGGCCTGCTGGTCGCCGAACAGCAGCACCGTGCCGCCACGGGCGAGGACCGCGTCGAGGGCGGGGGCCAGCGCCCGCAGGCGTCGCCGTGGCGTGCCCTCCGGCACCCAGACGGCGGCGGCGCCGTCCAGCGCGGCGGTGTCGGCGCCGGGGCCGGTGTAGACCACCGCGTCGAGCAGGTGGCGGAAGCGGGGGTGCTCCAGCGTCGCCGTCTCCGCGGCCGAGCCGCTGGACAGCGCCACCAGCCCGGTCACCAGGTCACCCCGAGGTGCGCGCCCGCCACCCAAGCGATCAGCTGCGGGACGATCCGGGCCCGCGTCCCGGTGGAGGTGCCGTAGGCCAGCAGGTTGGCCCCGGAGTGCAGCAGGACCGTGCCGGCGGTGGTGCTGTGGTCGACGTAGGCGCCGGGGGAGCCGTCGGTCCGCCGGGCGATCACCTCCGCGCCGGTCGGCGGGTGGTGCCGCCCGCCCGGGTAGAGGAACGAGCCCTCGAGCTCCTCGGGATCGACGCCGGCGAACACCGGATGGTCGGCGAGCGCCGGCGGCCCGGCCGGGACCGGCTCGGTCCGCTCGTAGGGCCCGGCGCCGGGGAGCCAGTCGTGGGTGATCTGCCCGCTGAACACGACGGTGCCGCCGCGGGCGAGCAACGCGGCGATGCGGTCGGCCATCCCGGCGAGCAGCACCTGGTCCGCGCGGCCGGACAGGATCAGCCCGGCGTGCGCGTCGAGATCCGCGGACGGCAGGTCGTCGACCTCCACGAGATCGATCGGCATGGCCGCCAGCGCGGCGTCGCGGCCGTCCACGCCCCGGGCGCCGCGCCAGCGGCGCAGCACGTCGTCCCAGTCCGTGGGCCCGTCGTCCGCGCTCCGGTCGTCGCGGTGGACGAGTACCGCCACCTCGTGCATCCGCAGGTAGCAGGTCATGGTCGGACCTCCCTCGATCGGCGGACGCCCCGAATAGCGTGGTTAGGCTGTCCTCAGATCGCAGAGTAAGGTGAGGCTAACGTGAGCAGCAAGGGAGACCCCCGATCGGCCGAGCGGCCGAGCGGCCCGACGAGTGATCGGTCCGCATCGCCGACGATGCCGGCGCATCGGCGAGCTGGACCTTCGGTCACCCGGTGGTGTGAACGATCAGCACGTCCACGCCGGCGCGTCGCGCGACGTCCGACGGCACCGAGCCGAGCAGGCGGCCGGACAGCGTGTTCAGGCCGCGGTTTCCGACGACCAGCAGATCGGCACCCGTGTCGGCGACGACGGCGCGCAGCACGTCGACGGGCGCACCGTCCGCCGCCCGGGTGACGATCTTCGTGGCGCCGGCGGCGGCCGCGCGGTCCTCGGCCGAGCGCAGCGCTTCCTCGGCGGGGGTCCACCCGCGGACCAGGAACGCCTCGTCCTTGAGGGCGTCCTCGGCCTCGGCGGTGTCCTCCCGGCTCGCGGGGGTGTAGGCGGACACGATGACGAGTTCGGCGGCGCTGTCCCTGGCGACCGCGGCCGCCCGCTCGACGGCGGCGAAGGAGGTGGCGGAGCCGTCGGTGCCGACGACGATGGTGCGGTACGCGGACATGGGCAGCCTTCGGCTCGGCGGTGTGACGCGCCGCGATGTTACCGCCGGTAGCAGCCGGTCACGCACCGGCAGCGCGGGAATCACCGGACCGTGCGGAGCAGCTCGGGGACGACCAGGCGCCCACGGAGCGTCCAGCCGGCCGCGGCGAACAGCGCGTTCATCGCCGCGACGGTGCCGGCCAGGTCCGCTCGCCCGGTGAGGTAGGCCCAACGGTGCGCCGCGGGCAGGTCGAGGAACGTGTCGAAGAACCCGGGCACCTGCTCCGGGGGCATCCGCAGCAGCGCCACGAGGCCGCGGCGGCGCAGCAGGTGCACGAACCGGGCCTGCGGTGGCCAGATCGCGCGGCGGGCGGCCGCCAGCGCGGCCGCGGGCGAGCCCGGCAGGTGGCGGGCCAGCCGCGCGGCGACGGCGGGGGCGAGGGTCAGCGCGGCCGCGACGCTGAACCCGGTGGCCGGGTGTACCAGCGGCGCCGCCGCGCCGAAGCCGAGCACACCGGGGGCGCGGTGGCGGGGGAGGTCCACGGTGAACCGCACGCGCTCCTGCGGCGCGCCGTCGGGCGGGTGCACGCCGTGCCGGGCGAGCCGGGCGTACAGCCGGCGCCGCAGCTGCGGCAGCGGCAGGCCGGGCCGGCGGGCCAGCGAGGTCTCCTCCAGCAGGACGCGCCCGCCGCCGAGCGGCACCCCGTAGAGGAAGGTGGGCCAGCCCGGCTCGCCGTGGTCCCGGCGCCAGTCCATGAACAGGGCCTCGTCCGGACCGACCAGCGCGGTGGCCACCGCCGCGTCGACGACGACGCCGAACGCGGTCTGCTCGACGGGAGGCCGGCGCCCGGACGGGGCGTCTCGGACGAGCGGCCGTCGCTGCCCCCCGGCGTCCACGACGACACCGGCCCGCCGGACCGTGCCGCCGGCCAGTGCCACCGTGCCGCGCGAGCCCGCCGTGGCCCGGCCGCGCTCGACCCGGACCCCGCCGCGGGCCATCGCCGCGTCCAGGTGCGCCCGCAGCGCGGGCACGTCGAACACGGCGTAGTCCCAACCCAGCCGGTGCTCCACGTGGCCCACGGCGCGGCCCCGCACGCGCGCGGCGAGCTCGAGTCCGT
>Ga0247713_1000714_pt1 | contig 18781 bp, 17 predicted proteins | sample 21E_NmetaG_FD_189936 | JGI IMG/M metagenome (GOLD analysis project Ga0247713, IMG submission 189936) | Soil microbial communities from hillslope of Landscape Evolution Observatory, University of Arizona, Oracle, AZ, United States - 2-1-E_N | ecosystem: Engineered > Artificial ecosystem >... | reverse complement strand
GCCCGCCCCCGTGACGAGGACGGTCTTCCCGGTGATGTAGTGGGCGATCGACTCGACGTCGGTCTCGATCTCGTGGCGGCCGAGGAGGTCGGCCTCCGTGAGCGGACGGATGTCGGCAACCTGCATGGCCGAGCCGAGCGCCTCCCCAACCGGGGGGAGGACCATGACCTTCAAGCCTGCGGCCTCGGCCAGTTGGGATAGGTCCGTTATCACCTTCGAACTTGCGCTCGGGATGGCTATGAGCATCGTGGAGCAATCTTGGCGTCGGGCTATATCGACGATGTCGGCTCGGGTACCCATCACCGGTACGTCGAGGATTCTCAGGTACCGCTTCTCCCGGTCATCCTCCAGGATGGCGACTGGTACGTAGGGACTGTCCGGGTCGCGCAGCATCGACGTTATGACCTGGGCCGCTCCTTCGCCAGCGCCGAAAACAATTACGCGCTCCCGCCCTTCCATGGAAGGGCGTCTGCGTCTTTCCAGGACAGCTCTCCAGACATACCGCGCGCCGCACATTCCCAATAGGGCCGATAGGCCGCCCGTCATCGTGGCGCTCAAGGGGATGATTCGCGGGCTTGTGGGAAAGACGAACGCAAAGAGAACCACCGTCGTCGCCCAAACGGACTTCGCTAGAGCTGCGACTTCGTCGAAGGAACCAAATCGATATCGCCCTATATACAGACCGAAGAGGGAGCCGACGAGGAATTGGATGGCAGCGGCTAGTAGCCCCACCTGGATGACGCCGGCCCACACAGGCTGGGTGTAATCGAAGTCGTAGCGGACAAGGGTGCCGAACATGAGGCCCGCCATCCATGCAGAATAGTCAATCGCCAGTTGCGCGATAAATCGATTTGCTGCTAGGGCGCGAGGAAGGGAGAAAGTACTGCGCCAGTTGCTCATGTCAGATGAGGATGGGCTGGTCCCTCCACAGTCGTTCCGCGCTCCCCAAGCATCGGCCGCACGGTTCGCGGAAAGCGCGCATCGTCCCCAGCGAGAGAGCAACGCCGGTTCAAATGGATCTCCCAGTGTTGTCCGACACTGACATGCCGATCGCTCGCTGGTGCGACGGTGCTCGCCCTAGTATCACTATGCAGACCCAGTGCTAGCGTGGTGTCTAAACCACTCGACCGTCTCCGCGACCGCCTCATCCCACTGGGATAGTGGAGACCACTGGAGCGTGTCCCGAGCAGCTGAGGTATCGGCCCGGCTATTCCGGATGTCTCCAATCCGCGCGGGCAGGAACCTCGGTGGTATCCAGGTACCAACCTGCTTAGAAACGGACCGCAGCACCTCATTGACGGAACGCGAGCTGCCCCCAGCGATGTTGAAAACGCGACCGGAGGCGTCGGTCGACTCTGCGGCCAGAATATTCGCGCGCACCACATCCTGGATGTATGTGAAATCGCGAGCCTGTTCTCCGTCACCGTAAACCTCAGGGGGCCGATTCGATAAGAGCGCGGAGATGAATCGCGGAAACACCGCAGCGTACTGCGAATCGGCGCGTTGCCCTGGGCCGAACACGTTGAAATAGCGAAGGGATACGGTCTCCAATCCATACGCCGATGCCCAGACTGTGCAGTACATCTCTCCAGCAAGTTTCGATACTGCATATGGCGATGCAGGATTGACCGGGTCGGACTCGTGCTGGGAATCGCGACTGTTCGGGCCGTAACAACTCGATGAGGACGCGTAAACGACCCGCCGGGCACCGACGGCGCTAGCAGCGACGAGCACGTTGAGGGTGCCTGTCGCATTTGATTCGTGACTAGCAGCAGGAGCCTCGAGTGAGCGCGGCACGCTCCCCAGGGCAGCTTGATGAAAGACAGTCTCAGCACCTGCCAAAGCCTCGACCAACGAAGCTCGATCGCGGACGTCGCCCTCAAGGAAGCGGGCGCCGCCTGGAAGGTTCTCCTTCCGGCCGGTTGAGAGGTTGTCCAAGATTGTCACTTCATGCCCTGCGCGTAGCAAGGCTCTGGCGAGCGCAGATCCGATGAAGCCGGCGCCCCCAGTCACCACCATATTCATGTCGGCACGATACATGAAGGGCGGGCTGCGAGGCCTCGCGACGCTCACGGGCGGCGAGCTCGCCCGGCGAAGGCCGCGAGTCGCTCCAACTCAACTCCAGCGGGAACCACGTTGGGGGGAACGCCGCTCCAGGTCTAGACTGGGAGCCGGCGGTTTGTCATGGCCCCTGGCAGGTGAGGCTCGCGAAGCTAACCATGAGAGAGTTCAACCGTGACAACCCAGGCTGGCGCCGGCCCGAGAATGTGAAGATCTTCACACCATATGGGCGTTCCGCGCCTAGCTCGCGCGTGCGCGTCTATTCCTGGGTAGATCATTGCAAGCTCGAGGCTGAGGTCGTGAACTACATCGGAGCGCCCTCACATTCAGCTCCGGTACTGTTGCGGCGCGCCGACAGGGTGATTCGTGCGGAGCTGTCGCTGCGGTTGGGGCGTCCGAGCCGCTCGGGGGTAACCCTGGTTCATCGCGAGATATCCCCTCTCAGTCGAGGTCGCGTCGAGTTGAGAGCCATTGGGTGTGCACCTAAGTCGATTTACGACTTCGATGACGCCCTGCAATGGCAGGATGTTCGTCGGCATCCGGTGGCTCGTGCGATGCTTCCGAAGGGAAGGAAGATCGAGCAAGTGGTCGCCGCGGTCGATCGCGTTATAGCAGGGAACGAGGTACTCGCTGATTGGGCGGCAGCATTCGCGGCTGATGTCAGAGTGATTCCGAGTTGCGTCAATGTCCAGGAATATGCCACTAAGGTTGATTACGAGATCATGAGTCCCCCCCGCATCGTGTGGATGGGATCTCTATCGACCGAGAGGTTCCTCCTGGATATCGCTAAACCCCTCCATGAGCTCAATAGAGCCATGGGGTTGGAACTGTGGATCGTCGGTCACCCGCTAGGAGACAAGAGACTGGCACCGTTGGGGGGATTGGTCCGTCGCGTACCGTGGACGGAGGAGACTCAGCGAACGATTCTCGCGACCTGTGATGTTGGAATCATGCCATTACCCGAAGGATCGTTCGAGCGGGGAAAATGCGCATACAAACTGTTGCAGTACGGAGCCTCAGCACTACCGTTTGTCGCTAGCCCTGTTGGTGTGAACGCTACTCTTTTATCGGACATCGGACTGCCAGGCCCCAATACTCCGGGAGATTGGTTTCACGCCATCAGGGAACTCCTCGCGGCATCTCGGGAGGAGCGTCGCGTCCTGGGTGAGCGTGCTCAGAGGTACGTCGAGGAGCGATACTCCTACCGGCGCTGGGAGAGTGAATGGCTTGACGCGGTCACGACCTGGTAGAAGCTGTTGAGTCTTACGGAGGGCTTCGCTCGGTCTGCTGAATCCCCTGCGTCGCGGCTGGTATGGGGCCTGATTGCCATCTTCTGTGGTCTGGGGGTAGGCCTCGCCTCCGTTCTCTCCCTTCCAGCGGCCGTGGGGGCGGCCGGAGCTGTCTTTACGTGGCTTTCGGGGGGGTGGACACTGCTGCTGCTGCTGCTGCTTCCCGTCCGCGTCCCATCGCCTGTGATTGCGTCAACCGTAGGCCTCTTCGAGGTCGCCCTTGTCATACTGGCGGTCAGAGAACTTGCGTACAGGCGCCGCTCCCATGTCCTTCGGATAAGGTCCTCCGTCACCATCCCCGTGTCGGTGTTCTTCGCCCTGGCCGCCGCATCTACGATCTGGTCAGCGGACGTCACGCAGAGTGTCAGGGCCCTGATTCAACTGGGGGAAGTGATCCTCGCGGTTGTCCTCACGCGCGCCTGGGCGATCCGTACAGGCAGAGCCCGGGTATTGGCAGGATTCGTGGGGCTTGGACTCGCTGGAGCGTTCGTTGCCGTGGTCTGGCGTGTTTTGGTGGGGGCCGGAGATACATGGCTATTCCAAGCCTTGGAAGATGCCGGAAGAATTCGTTCGAGTGAAGTCCGATTGGGGTCACCCCTTTGGGGCAGCAGTTCGTATTTCGCGTCGATGTTGCTCCTTTTTCTCTTCAGTGCATGCGATCGCAGCGTACGGCCTTGGCTCAGGCGCGTGGCCGTAACAGTCTGTGGGGCTGCGATGGTCCTCACGCTCTCACGGGGGGCAATTCTCTCAGTCGCTATGGGGCTACTGTTGTGGGTCGCGCTGAATCGACGGGCGCGAGAATGGCTGTTTCGTAACCCATGGCGCGCGTTCGCCGTTGGTGCTGTTGTGACGTCAGCTGGCGTGTTCGGGTCGAGCCTCGTATCCCGATTTATGGCCGCCCGACCCTCATTACAGGGGCTTCTCGCGGACGAAGCTCGCGTCAATCTCTTCCAACTCGCGATTGAGTTGTGGAGTCGACGCCCAGTGCTGGGGCATGGTTTTGGAACATGGTCCACGCTTGTTCCGCCCGAAGCCGCCACGGGCGCGCACAACTACGTACTACAGCTGGCGGTGGAGCTGGGAGTCGTCGGTGTATTGGCATTTTGCGGGCTTTACGTGGTTCTCATCCGAGCTATGTGGAGGCATTCGGTTGCCCTTGCGGCGGGCGCCTTCGCTGTCTTCGTCAATGCTCTGGTTGAGGCAAGTCTAGAGGGAGTCCTCTTTTCCTGGATGTTTGGCCTCTTTGTGGGTATCGGGCTCAGCCCGCGGGAACAGGAAGCGGGAGACTCGGCCGTGACTCGCATGGATCGGCGCGTCGTGCGATAGGGCATGTTGAATGAGACTGACGAAGGCCCCGGCACTCGCACGCCGCCGCATAAGCGAGTACAAGCCTGCTCGGAGCGCAGCGTCCGCAACCGTAAATGATGTCCACGCGCGACTGGAGCCGCTGTGGGTCGTGTGGAACTTTAGGCCCGACTCGTAACTGCGTATCAACGCAACGGAGGGATCCTTAGAGGCGGAGTGTCCGCCGATGTGACTCACCGAAATGTCGTCAGATCCCCATACGGGAACACTTGCGGCGTTGGCCCGGAAGCAGAGATCGATATCCTCATAATACATGAAGTATCCCTCGTCGAACCCGCCGAGGGAGAGAAAGTCTAAGCGGTGCACCAGCATCGCCGCGCCGCTGACGTATCCTTTCCCTTCCGGACGGCGGCCGCGGACCCGAAGCCACCTGATAGCAATCTCTGTGGCGATGGTCCGAGTCCGGCCCCAATGTCGCGACAGCTCGTCATCGAGAATCTTGGCCCCGACGATTCCATGAAGGTCGGGCCATGCCCACGAGCGTATCGCTGCATCGGGGTTGAGAAAGAAGAGGTACTCAGCGGAGGAACTGCGCGCGAGTGAGTTGCACGCCTTGCCGAACCCGCAGTTGTCGTCGCAGTATTCCCCCCTGAAGCGGAGGGCGTTTTCTGCTGCGCAGTTTCTTGCTACGGATAGAGTATCGGATTGTGGATCGTTGTCGTGAACAGCCACGCTCACGTTTCCCGGGATGTGGGCTGCGCTTTCGATGGCCGAGCGAATCGTCTCGCGGTTCTTATAGGTGACGAGGCAAACCTCAATCGTAGGTCCCGACCGCGGTGTCATTGGGGCTCCGACACCGCGAAGCGGTGCTTCTGGGCAGTCATCACGGCCACGGCTACGAGGGCGCAGGCTAAGGCGTTCCCAAATGAGGTCGCAAGGGTTATTCCGAAGGTGCCGAAGTAGGACGTGAGAGCCCCAACGCTAGCGGCGGTAGCTACCATTCCTCCGGCGCTGCCGGCGATTATGTGTCGGTAAAGGCGAAGGGCTTGTCCTGCCCTGACGAAAATGACGTACCCAGCCATCGCCGGTAGGCCGAAGGCGTACCCAGCCAGTGCCTCTGACGTTGAGGCAGTGAGGTCCGGTCCGAACGCCCCCCTCTCAAATGCCCACGAGGACAGGGTCTCTCCGAATGCAATCAGAACGAGCGCACACGACGTCATGAGGGCCAAGACTGTGAGCGCGACGTGTGAAACGCGGTTCCGGAAGAGTGTGGGGGAGTGAGTGGCGGACTCGATGAAGTGGGGGAGAACCCACAAAGAGAGTCCCCCCACCAGCACGCTGAGAGGTAGCGCGACCAGCTTGTACGCGAACCCCACGCCGACTACCGCGACGTTCCCCAAGGCGGAAGCGGCACGACGCTCAATTACGAATGAGAACTGATTGAGGGTGCTTGCCATAGCGATCGGCAGAACTGTCCCCCCGATAGCACGACCGAATGTGGGGCGACGTGCCACGCGCACACGCGGCAAGGTGAGGAACCCACCCAGCGCGGTCACCGCTATGCTAAAGGACCAGCCCCCGTATATCGCCGTGCGAGCGGTGGGCAGGAGCAACAAAGCTAGGAGTGCGCCCAATGACCAGAGCGCGGTCAGCGAAGAGGCCCTGACAAACCGGCGTCGTCCGTTCAGCACGCCGGAGACACCCCCTAAGAAGATGAGGCCCGCGGTACCCGGGGCAGTCCAAACCAGGGCCCTGGCCACCTCGGCAGAGAGGGCGGAGTCGCCCGTCAAGAGCGGTGCGAGGACCGGAGCCAGCCCCGCCTGGAGCACAGCAGTAAGGGCGGAGAGCTGGGCGCTGGTCCTCAGACTCGGACGCGCCCTCTCGTCCGTGGCAGCCTCGGTTGCGGTCGAAATCATCAGGGCGTCCCCAAGGACGATAGCGACAGTTGCCTGCACGCCGATAACAACGAGAAAGGCCGCGACTGCGTCCGATGGGCCGAACCTATAAGCGATGGCTACGTCCCTGAGTAGGCCTAGGCACTTGCCAAGCAACACGAGTGAACTCAAACCCAGCATGAGGCGAAGGAACGTGCTGATGCTGTGCTTCGCGCCTCTAGCGTGGTCACGTGTCTGAGGATCGTTCCGGGGGATTGAACCGATTGCTATGGTCGGCTCTGCATGCGTGGGCGGCGGCAGAGTGCCATCAGAGGGTCCGGACCGGCGTTCTGGTAGCTCGGGCATCACATATACCGGTCCAATGCCTGTTTGAGTCCGACTTCTAAGGGGGTCGCGGGCCGGCCTAGGATTGGCTCCGCGTTCGCGACGACGCGGTCGTGCCTAGTCATAGCAACGGCGTGCAACACCTTGGAAGGCACGAGCTTCGAGACCAGCGAAGCAAACAGGCTCAGTGCTGTGATAGGAATCGGGATCGGCAGCACGGGCTTTTTCAGCAAGAAGGCGAGCAGGCCAAGTATCTCACCGAGCCGTACCGGCGCCGGTCCGCCGATATCAGCTAAAACGAACTCGGGTGAGCCCAGTGTCGTGAGGACTGCGTCCGCCACATCGTCTGCGAGTACCGGCTGAAGTAGTCCGCCCCCAACGACCTTGGGAGCTATCGGAAGTCTACGCAGCATCGATACCAGGAGTCTCACATTGCGGTCTCTGGGGGACCCGTAAATCATTGTGGGTCTGAGGAGCACGGTGGCGTGTGGTCGCTTGTGGAGAATCTCGTGTTCGATCGCTTGAAGCTCCGAAGATGACGGGTGTACGGTGACGCGCGCGGAGGCGGAGCCAATTATGGTCAGTGGGTGTTCAGAATCGATGGTATCCAACACGTGCCGCACTAACCGGATGCCAGCCATGTGAACCGTGCATTCGGATGCCTGCGCCCACCTCGCCCACTTGTCTCGCTCTTCTAAGCTGCCGCGAACGATAGTTACGGGTGACGCCCTCAGACGCTGGATGGCAGCGTCGCTCCTGCCGAGTGCGGTCACCTGATGTCTTTCGCAAAGCTTGGGAAGAACGACATCCCCCAGGGGCGAAGAGCCTCCCGTAACAAAGAGTTTCACGGGACTACGCCCAAGCCTCGGTAGGCGTCCACGAGACGCACTAGCACGTCCCGCTCCCGAAATCGAGTCGATGCCCGGGCGCGGCCCGCCCTGCCCATTGCGGATAGCCTCTCTCTCGGCAGCTTGGCCGCGAGCGCGAGCGTTGAGGTGAGCGCCGCAGCATCTCGTGATGGTACGAGCCAGCCGGTCTGCCCGGGAACGACGAGTTCGCGGCAACCCCTGATATCGGTTGCGACGACTGGGAGACCGGTGGCCATGGCTTCAATGACAGACCGCGGAACCCCCTCTCGCCAGCTCGGTAGGACGAATACGTCGGATTCACGAAGGCGCTGGCGGACCATTGCGGGGGGCAGCAGGCCGGTCACTTCGACCCTTCCCGCTGTTCGGCGCGCGAGGTCCCGGGCGTCCGCCGCCAACGAGTCACGGTCCGTGGGCAAGGCATCTCCCACTAGCGTCCAGCGAATACCGGGCAACGAGCGCGCTGCTGCCAGAAGCTCTCCCACCCCTTTCTCGCGCGTCAGGCGACCAACGAAGATTGCCCGAGTCTCGCTTCCGATGGGCTTTGAACCCGGGAACGCCTCGAACCACTCGTCTTCGACGCCATTACCTAGGAAGAGGAGGCTGCCGTGGTAGCCATAGGACCGGGCGCGCTCGAAGTCCTCTTGGCTTTGGAAGAGGAGCACGTCAGTGAAGCGGGAGAGCTCTCGCTCGATCCGGTTTAGCGCCCGGTCACGAGCCGAGATCTTATCCCACATGTGCAGGAATCCATGCACCGTGTACACAACCCGTGGGCCCTGCCCGAGGGCGAGAGCCAAGCGCCCTGGAAGCGATGCTGCCGGTGTATGGAAGTGAACAATCGCAGGTCGATGCTTCAGAACAAGGCGTCTCAGATGCGAGGCTGCGCGTGCCATTGCTACCGGGTTGAAAGTCCTTGGAAATCGAACGCCTAGTGGCTGGAAGGGCCGGAGCTCGGGGGAGAAGCCGCCGCTGGAGGTCGGCGCGCACACAATACGGACCTCGTAGCCGCACTGCCTCAGATGCTCCATCTGGGGCACGAGAAGCCGCGACGCCGTAAACTCGACGGCGCTCACGTGTAGGACAAGGGGGGGCCTCATTCAGTCCAAAGCCACGGAAGCAGAGTTTAGCGATGTTCGCGGTGTTCTGTGCGACACGAGTACGTAAATCAAGGCGACTAGAGATATGCCGGCGTAACCCGCAGTAGACGAGATCTTGCGCGTTACGGTGAACATCGCAAAACCAGTGCACGCATAGAGGCCAGCGAGCAGCGTCAGGCAGACGCGGGCGTGGCTCCAACCCCGAGCGACCAACTTCTGATAACCATGAGTCTTGTGCGGCAGGTGCACGGAATCTCCTGAGAGGAGGCGACGAGTGAGCGTCACAGAGGTATCCGCAATGTAGAGGCTGAGCGGAGCAAGGACCACAAGAGGTGGTACCCCGGCTAGGACAGTGCTGGCTCCAAGCGCCCCGAACCAGCCGCCCAAGAAATAACTTCCGGTGTCCCCCAAGAAAAGTCGTGCTCGGGGAAAGTTGAACGGCAAGAAGCCTAGCATCGATGCCCCCACCGAGGCAAGAAGCGGTTCCAAGTGGTCAAGTCCCAGGAACGTGGTGCTAGCCCATAGCCAGGTTCCGCTCACGGCTACAGCTTGAATGGCCGACAATCCATTGATGCCGTCCATGAAATTGTAGACGTTGGTAAGAGCCACAATCCATAGTGCGATTGCAGCGCCGGCGAGTACCCACCAGAGACCCGAGAGGTTTGACCCCTGTAGGAGTGAGACTGACGCTAGGACGCAAATGACTGACTGCAACGCAAGTCGCCTGGAAACGCCAATGCCGCACGTATCTTCAAGGAATCCGACGAGTCCCAAGAGTCCGCCTGCGAGGATTACACCCCGAACCAGTGGGTTCGTCATATCCCCGAAGATGGTGACGGTTGCCATACAGACAACCAAGGGTGCGACTCCGCCTCCTCGGACAACAGGGGTGGAGTGCATTGATCGGAAACTCGGATAGTCGAGCACGCCCCTCCGTCGGAGAAAGTGGGCCGCGACAGGAACGGCCGCAATGGTCCCGAGAAGGGACGCTAAAGAAGTTTTCTGCAAAGAGCACCTCTCGCCGCCGGCTTGGCGCGAGGATACATGCCCCGACGCATGGACCGCAGACGCGGGGCACGCCTGGCCGCGAGGGACGCCAGCGGTGTGCCCTCCTGCTGGGCCAGGACTTCCGCCCCACCCTGGGCGGAGCAGTACATACCCCATTCGGGGCCACTGTCGGACGTTCGTCAACGGTGAATTCCGAGTGGATGGCGCCGCCGTGCTGAACGCACTCACTTCTCAGGTGACAGGAGAGGTTCTGCGTGGGGCTGGAATCCGAGGGTGTTAGTCTCCCCGGTAGACTCTAGACCCATGGAACTGAGCCTCCGGGACTACCTACGCATCCTGAGGAAGCGGGTCTGGCTCGTCGCGCTGGTGACCCTCATGGCCCTAGGAGCTGCCATCGGCGTCACTGCTCTTGTGACCCCTTCGTTCCGGGCTGAGGCCAAGCTGTTCGTCGGCCAGCGCCAGGTAGCTACGACCGAAGTCCAGCAGGGGGTCCAAATCACGCAGCTGTCCTTCCAGTTGCTCAAGACTTACGCCGAGGTGATTCGCACACGGCCAATCGCGGAGCGCGCAGTTGAAGGCGAAGGCCTCGATCTTTCACCACTGGACGTGATTGAGCGGCTCCGGGCCGACCCTATTCTCGATACCCAGCTCATTCGCCTGTCGTTCGACGATCCTGACCCCGTGCGAGCCCAACGCGTGGTCAATTCAGTAGCGGCCGTATTTGCGGAAGAGGTGCAGCGAATCGAACACCGGCCCGAGGGTGCTGGGGAGGCCGCCGTGCAGGTGGAGGTCGTAGAGCCGGCGCTGCGGCCGGATGAGCCGGTCCGTCCCCGCCCCATCAGGAATCTGTCGTTGGCACTGGCGCTCGGCCTGATGTTGGGTCTGGGCGTGGCGCTGTTGGCGGAATACCTGGACGTGACGATTAAGGATAGGGAAGACATCGAGCGCGTGACTGCTCTCCCCGCCTTGGCGGAGGTCCCTGCCATGGCCGGGGGGGAGGCTTCTCTTAACAGGGACCCGCAGTCGCAGGCGTCAGAGGCATATAGGAAGTTGAGGACTGCATTGCAGTTTCTGTCCGTGGATCATCCGCTTCAGGTCGTCATGGTCACGTCTCCATTTGCGGCGGAGGGAAAGACGACGACTGCCGTTAACGTGGCCAGCGCCTTCGCTCAGGCGGGGTTGCGCTCACTACTCGTAGAGGGCGACCTCCGCCGACCTAGTTTCCAAGCCGTCTTCGGCCAGCAGGGAGGCCTGCAGCGCGGCCTCACGACCGTCTTAATCGGGCGATCCACCCTTGACGCGGCGATTTCGCCCACAAGCATCCCGAATCTCTCGGTGCTGCCAGCCGGCGCGTTGCCTCCAAACCCGTCCGAGCTATTGGCGTCGGATCATATGGTTGACTTGCTAGCCGACTTGCGTCGACGACACGAGATAATTGTGATCGATGCGCCTCCCCTTCTCCCCGTTGCCGACGCGTCCGCTCTCGCTCCGCGGGTCGATGGCGTCATCCTCGTCGCCCGAGCCGGAAAGACGAAGCGCGACAGGCTGCTCGAAGCAGTTGAGCTCACGCAGAAGGTGGGGGGCCGGCTGCTGGGTACCGTCCTGAACGGGACCAAAGGTGGTGGAGACCAGTACGGCTACTACTACTACGGCTACCGATCGAAGTCCGAGGCGCCCCCCGACGCGACCTTCGAGGTCAGGGACGCCTCGCCCCCAGCCCCCCAGCAGCAGCTCCCCGAGATCCGAGGTGGACAGACCGAGGAACCTTTGTAGAATGAGCGGACGCTGGGAGGGGCTTCCCGCTCCGCGTCGCGCCCCTGTAACTGTTCCTTGCGCCTAGGGGTAATGTCCTGGACACTAGTGCCGACACCATACGGACTAGTCCGCTAACGATCAGCACGGGGGAAGTCAGATGAGGAAGATCCGTTTACTAACAGCCGCCGGGGCGGTAGCAGCTCTTCTCGCCTTCCCCGCCGTGGCGCACGCCCAGTACCCGCCGGCCACCCCGGTTCCCACCGCCGCCACCTGCGCCACCGTGGACGACTCCACCCCGGCCCAGGGGCAGTCGGTCGATGCGAACGGTACCGGTGGATGTTTCACCCCGGGTGAGCAGGTCACCGGCCAGATCGAGTCCGACCCGGTGGTCGTGTTCCGCGTGAACGCGAACTCCCAGGGTGGTTACTCGGCGAACTTCACCGTCCCGGCCTCCATCTCCCCCGGCACCCACACGTTCCGGGTGACCGGTGGGACCTCCGGCCGGCAGTACGCCCGTCCGATCGTGGTCCAGGGCGCCGCAGCCGGCGGGCAGGGCACGGGCGGCGGCGTCGGGCTCCCGCGCACGGGTGCTGATGTCCTGGCTCTCGCGCTGTGGGCACTGCTCGCGATCGGCGGCGGTACGTTCCTGATCGCTGCCACCTGGAAGCGCTACCGGCTGGCTCACGTCGAGGCGCGGTTCGCCGCTCCCGACGACGCTCCGCCCGCGCTGAGCGCCGACCGCTACGAGGCTCCCACCCCGGTCGTCTACGACGAGCCGGTCCGGGCGCAGGTCGTCGAGGAGGCCCCCGCGGCCCACACCTCGGTGACCGTCGACGAGCCGGTCGAGGCTGACTGGGCACCCGCCACCGAGGAGGTCGTCGAGGAGGCTGCTCCGCAGCCCGCGACACCCGAGGTGAGCAAGCTCATCGGCCAGCTCCGCGAGGAGATCGACGCCTGGAACAACAAGCGGTAGCGGTACCCCCGCGCCGCGGGTTGCCCCGCCGATACATAGCTCTAGCGGTACTGATCGCGCCCGCCCTCGCGGCGGGCGCGATCGCTTTCTCCGCCGCGCGCGACGCCCGGGCCGGACAGGCCCACCTCACCGCCGCCCAGGCCGCCCTGCGCGACCAGCGACCCGACGACGCCCGAGCCCGCCTCCGCGACGCCGCCCAGCGCTTCGAGCGAGCCGAGGTCAGGCTCACCGGCGCGCCCGCCCGGCTGATCGGGCTCATCCCCGTGCTCGGACGCCAGGTCCACGTCGCCGCCTCCCTCGCCCGCTCCGGCATCCTCGCCTGCGAGGCCGGGGTCGGAGCGGCCGACGCCGTCGAAGCCCGCGGGCCGGACGGCTGGGCCGTCAGCGGCGGCCGGATCGACGTCGAAGCCCTCAGCCGCGCCGCCGAGGCGATCGAACGGTCGCTCCCTCCGCTCGAACGGGCGGTCGCCGAGATGGAGGCCTCGCCCGCCGGCCTGCTCCTGCCGCCGCTCGGGAACCTGCGCGACCGGGCCCTGCGGGAGAGCCGGGCCGCCCACGACGGCGCCCTCAAAGCCGTGCAGGGCCTGCGGGTGGCGCCCGCCATGCTGGGGTCGGAGGGGCCCCGCCGCTACATGGTCGCGTTCGGGAACCTGGGCGAGCTCCGCGGCAACGGCGGCTTCATCGGCTACTTCACCACCCTGCGGACGGACGCCGGGGCGATCGCGCTCGGCCGCGACGAGGGCCGTCCCCAGCAGGAGCTCCCCGAGCTGCGCGAGTTCGAGCTCCAGACCCCCGACTGGCTGCGCGAGCACTACAGCCGCTACGGCGTCACCGAGATCTGGCAGAACGTCAACGTCCCGGTCGACTTCCCGGTCGCCGCCGAGATGATGGTGCAGGCCGGACGGGAGTCCCTGGGTCCCCTCGACGGGGTGATCCAGATCGACCCCAGCGGCCTCGTCCCGTTCCTGCGCGCCACGGGCCCGGTGGAGGTTCAGGGCTGGCCCGACCCCATCGGCGCCGAGAACATCGAGCGGATCACCCAGCTCGACGCCTACGTCACCTACCGCGACACCCGTGCCCGGTTCGACTTCCTCGGGCGCGTCATGGACGAGGTCTTCGCCCGCTTCCTCGCCTCCGACCTCCCCCTCACGACCCGATTCCTGGACGAGGTGGCCCAGGCGGCCGCCTCCGGACACATCCAGGTGTACGCCACCCGTCCGGGTGAGCAGGACGCGCTGTCGACCGTGGGCGTCACCCGGTCCGTGGACCGCCCGGCTCCCGGGTCGGACGTGATCGGGCTGGCCGGGGTGAACAGCGGCGGCAACAAGATCGACTGGTTCCTGCGCCGCGATGTCACCTACGAGGTTGCGCTCGACGTGAACTCACCCCACGCCCTCGGACGCTTCAGGGCCGACCTGCACAACGAGGCCCCCTCCGAGGGCCTGCCCGACTACGTGATCGGCACAGCGATCGCCGACGATCCCCCCCCGAGGGGGACCAACCGTCAGACCCTGCTCCTCGTCCGTCCACCCGGGGACGTGGCCGGCGACCTCACCATCGGCGGCGACCCCTACGTGCTCAACGCCGGACGGGAGCGCCGCATGACGGTCTGGCAGGCCGCCGCGGACATCCCAGCCGGCGGCACCACCCGGGTGGAGGGCGAGTTCCTGGCCCGGGACGTGGTGACCGCCGACGGACACCGCCGCACCTACCGCCTCCACCTGATGCAGCAACCGGTCGCCACCCCGGACATCGCCCGCATCCGGATCGCCGCCGCCCCGAAGGGCTGGACCGTCACCGGCCCCACGTCGTGGGAGGGCCGCCTGGACCGCGACATGACCTTCGAGGTGACGCTCACCCACACGCTGCGAGCCCGCATGGTGGACCAGATCTTCCTGCGCCCCTGGCGCCTGGCCCGCTCCCTCGTCGCCGACGCCGTGAGCTGAGCCCCCCGCGCGGTCGGTCGGCTCCCCGAAGTGGACAGGTGGACACCGGCGCCCGCCCGGCTACCCCCGGTCCACGAAGCCTCGCCCCCGCAGGTCCTCCAGGAACGCCTGGACATCCACCGCCACCGAGGCCGGGTCCCGTCCGTAGCGGTCCGCGATCTCGTTCGCCACCGCCTCGACCGAGACCCGTCCCTCGATCACCCGCTCCCAGACCACCGGCCCCAGACCCTTCGAGACGAAGAACGTCCCATCGGTGAGGTCCAGCAGCACGAGCTCCCCCGAGACCCGCTGCACGGCCACGCGCGAGGTCGCCCGCCAGCTCATCGCCGCCCCAGCCAGTTCGTGGCGCGCGCCCGGCGCGCCTGACGCCGCAGGTACGCCGCCACCTCGGAGGCGCTGCCGAACCGGCGCGGGCTCAGCAGGTGGGCCAGGTAGCGCGCTCCCTGCACCGGTCCGAGCTCCCGGGCCTCGGCGAACGTCCGCCGCATCCCGGCCCGCGGGAGGAGTCCGGCCGCGGTCAGCCCGGTGGGGGCCGGGGGGGCGGCTCCCCATCGCGCCTCGCCCACCATCCTCTCCGCCTCCGCGAGCGCCAGCTCGAGCGCCCACCCCACCTCGAGGCGCTCCGCGATCGACCTCGCCTCCGCCACCACCGCGGGGGAGCCCAGCTCCACGAAGTCGCGCACCGAGATGTCCCGCCTGCGCTCCAGCTCGTGGTGGGCCAGGTGCAGGGCGAGCACCACGAGCAGGGCGGGCTGCCTGGGCCAGAGAACGCCGTCCCACCGGCTCGGCTCCGACAGCGGCACGAGCGCCGCATGGTCCAACCGCCGGGCCCGCCGCTCCAGGAACAGGAACCGGTGCAGCTCGCAGACGACCGAGCCCTCGCCCGACGGACGCCTCAGCTTCACGTGGTGCGTGAACCGGCGCTGCAGGTCCAGGTCCCAGCGGTCGGGTGCCACGTACCCGAGCCCGGACAGCAGCGCGATCCACCTGTCCAGCTCGTGCTCCGGCACCAGCAGGTCGATGTCCGAGTACGGGCGCAGGGCCGGGTCCGGGTAGTGGCGGGCCACGGCCGGACCCTTGATCAGGACGGGGGAGGCCAGCCCCGACCCCCGCGCCGCGGCGGCCACCCGTCCGAGCTCGAGGTCGAGCGCCGCGCACCAGCGCCGTGTCCGGGCCGCGCGCCGGGAGATGGCGTCGGCCTCGTCCGGGGTCGCCTCGATCCGGCGTTCACGCAGCTCACGCTCGGCGAGCAGGATCGTCCCCTCTGCCCACAGGCGCTCGGCCCGGCGTTCCGCGGCGGATGATTGCCCCACCATGGGGGGGACAGTACACTGCCTGCATGGACGGAGAGCGCCGCGAAGCCGTGGCAGAGCACCAGGACTGGCCGGACACGTACGAGGCCCCCACCGTGGAGCCGCTCGGCAGCGTGTGGGACAACACGGCCGGTGCCGTAGGCACCGAGACCGACGGCACGCTCGCCCAGACGCTCCCCACCGTCTAGAGCGTCTCCGCCTCCTCTCGCGTAAGCCTCCGCACCTGCACGTCCGAGAGCAGACGGGCGGCCGCGTCCATCAGCGAACGACGGGTCGGTTCGTCCGTCCACCGCCAGCCCCCCTGGACCGCGAGCAGCGAGGTCAGATTCGCCGCCTCCGCCTCCGGGCCGCGCTCGGTGAGCAGCACGAGCGTCTCCACCGCCGCCGGCTCCGCGGACGCGGCCACCACCGCCTCCCCTTTCCCCCGGTTCGGCCACGCGCCCTTCACCTCGAGCCCCTCCACGCGCACGGTGCGTGCGCCCGGGTAGGCGAGCCAACGTCCGTCGTCCGGCCGGATCACCACGTGGTCGTCGGCGAGCAGCGACCACCCGTCCGCCACGAGCCGGGCGGCCAGGTGCGACTTGCCCGACCCGGAGGGGCCCGCGACCACGAGCGCCCGCCCGTCCCGAGCCACCGCCGCCGCATGGGGGCAGAGCTCGCCCCGTAGGCCGGCCAGGTTCGAGAGCACCGCGTTCACGAGGAAGTGCTCCACGTCGTCGTCGGAGGCACCAGGCTCCCGGTGAAGCACGACCTCGTGGGGACGCACCACGAACGTCCCCACCCCGGAGAGCCGCACGACGAGGTCCGCCCCGTCCGGACCGGCCGACACCTGGGTGGTGGTGCCGTCCAGGAAGCGCACCGTCCGCCGGTCGGCCGTCGGCTCAGGGGGCGGCTCGTCCGGGCTCTGTCGGAAGACGATCTGCCCGTGGTAGCCGGTGCCCGGGTGCAGGCGGGGGAGCGGGAAGGGGGAGAGCAGCGTGAAGCCGCCCCAGCGGTAGGGTCTCACCCGAGCGCCTCCACGAAGGCACCGGCCGAGAGCGCCCGGGCCAGCAGTGCCCGCTCCCCGAACGAGAGGTAGTCCACCGGCGGCTCGCCGGCGACCCCCGGCGCGCGGCCGATGCGCTCGATGGCCTCTCGGATCGTCTCGGGTGTGGCCCCGGCCGTGGCGACCGCGGAGAACGACGTCTTCGTCTCCCTGTCCCGCACCGCCGCGGGCAGCTCCGGGAACCCGAGCTGCACGAGCGCCTTCGGTCGTCCGCCCGCGAACCGCACCGCGGGCGGCAGCGAGGCGAGGAACGAGACGACGTCGGGGTCGGCCAGGGGGTGCAGGAGCGGGACCCCCTCCGTCAGTCCGATCCGCTCCAGGTGCTCGAGGACGAGCGGGAGGGAGACGGTGAGCGCCACCCGCTGCGCCTCCACCCACGTGCGGGGACCCGGCCGGCGCATCACCTCGGCGAGCTCGGCGTCCACCCAGCCGGGGACGGCGGGCGGCGACGGAGGCAGCAGCTCCCGGCGGACGATGCCGGTCAGCACGCGGCCGGTGGTGCTCCCGGTCCGTCGCGCGTGCCCGGCCGCCACCGCGCGGAGGAGCCGGAGCTGTCCGGTGCGCAGCAGGTGGGAGCCGAGCCGGGTCATCGAGCCGAAGACGACGTCGCCGTCGTGTCCGTCCATCATCGCGGTGAGCCCGGCCGCCCGGGCGGCGCGCAGCTTCTCCCGCATGTTGCCGGTGAGCGGGGCGATGTCCGGACCGTCGTGGAGCAGGCCCTCCTCGACGACGAACGTGGCGGGACGCGGGTGCGTCCAGGTCACGTCCGCGCCGAGCGCGTTCCCCGCCGCCTGGATGTACGGCGTCTCGTCGGCGGACGGGTGGTCGAGGTGGCGCGCGCTCACCACCCGCGCCGGGCGGGGCACCATCGCCGCCACCGCGGTCGAGTCGAGCCCGCCGGACATCAGCACGCCCGTCGTCGGGGTGTGCCTGCGCTCCACCGCCCGCCCCAGCAGGACCCGGAAGGTCTCGATCGCCTCCTCGAGGCACATCTCGGCCGTGCCGATCTCCGGCTCCCACTCCGGCAGCACCCGGTGGACCCCGGCGATCCCGGTCCGGTCCGGGAGCTGCGTACCCCCGCCGATCCGCTCTATGAGGGCCTCTCGGTCCGCCGCATCGCCCGGACGGGCCAGCTGCTTCGGCTCCGACGCATAGGACCCGTCCCGGGTGAAGAGCGGCCGCTCACCGGGGTGCGTGCGGCGCGGGGTGACGCGTCCCGTGCGCCGGTCGATCACGACCGCGGCGTACGACCCGGGAGCCGACGGGTCGCGGGCCAGGGTGCGGGCGTCCGGGGTGCCGGTGGTCACCACGGCCCGATCCTCGTCGACGTGCAGGCTCGCGCCGAGGTGGGGGTGGGGGTTCGAGGGAGCCTGGACCCCGAGCGTGATGCCGTCCAGCTCGACCACCTCCCGGACGGCCCCCCGGTGGGGTGCACGCTCCATGGCCCGGACGGCGTCCTCCCGGGAGCCGCCCACCAGGACGACGAGCCCGCTCACGCGCCGAATCTGACGAGCTGGACACCGGCCGGCCCCGCCCGTCGCCCGTCCTCGCCGAGTCGGCGTCCGTCGAGCTCGACCCAGGCGTGGGCGACCGCGTCGTCCACCCTGGCCGGCGGCTCGACCGCGGCGATCACCAGCTCGGCCCGGTACCCGTAGCGACGGAGCAGCGTGCAGAGGGCCACCGACCGGGTGAGGCATGTGCTGCGCGTGACGTGAGACGCGCGCCGGACGGCCCCCACCACCGTGTTCACGGGAGCCCGGCGGCCCGCGGTCCGGACCGGCGGGACCGCGACGGGACCCCCCATCCGCCGCATGAGCAGGACCGCCCGGGGGACGAGGTGGGCCCAGCGCACCTTCGCGAGCATGGGTCGATGGTAGCCGTCCCGCCCCCGGGCGGTCCTGCTC
>Ga0247713_1000713_pt1 | contig 18847 bp, 12 predicted proteins | sample 21E_NmetaG_FD_189936 | JGI IMG/M metagenome (GOLD analysis project Ga0247713, IMG submission 189936) | Soil microbial communities from hillslope of Landscape Evolution Observatory, University of Arizona, Oracle, AZ, United States - 2-1-E_N | ecosystem: Engineered > Artificial ecosystem >... | reverse complement strand
GGCGCCGTCGAACGACCGGCCGTGCATCAGCCGCGGCGTGGGGGCTCTGGCGCTGGCACTACAAGCCGGACCCGCCGCAGCGTTCCGCGCCAGTCGCCGTCGCTCGTCCGGACGTCGAGCTCGACGCTCTCGCCGGGCTGCCACCGGTACGTCCGCACGTCCGGCGGCTGCGGCGTCTCGGACCCGTCGTAGCGCAGCGGCTCCTCGCGGTACGGGAAGTCGAGCCAGACCACGGGCCGCCCGTCGCGGAGCGCGAACCCGACGCCGGCCTGCCCGACGGGGCTCGCCTCGCGCGTCAGCAGCCCGCCGCCGCGCGCGAAGACCGCGGGGGTCGCGCACCGGTCGGCGCGGAAGCCCCACGAGTCCGACTCCATGCGCGCGACGTCCACCCGCCCCGGGGTGAAGCGCGGGTACACGCGCGTGCACCGCTCCGGCCGGTTCTCGCCGTAGAAGACGCCGGGAACGAGCCAGGCGGGGTCGTCCGAACGCGGCAGCTCGAGCGCGACGCGGATGCCGGCGTCGACGGGCGCGGCGCCGTCGTAGCGGACGCGCAGCGAGCCCTCGAACGAGAAGCCGTCCACGGGCGACCCGTCGGGCGCGAGCGCGCTAGGCGCGAGCATTCCACCCCTCCACGCGCAGCTCCGCCGCCGGCCCCTCGACCTCGATCTCCCGCGTCTCGCCCGGGAGCAGGTCGAGCACGTTGTCGGAGAAGAGCACCCACCCCGGCGCGTCGTACGGCCGCGCGTCCTCCAGGACGACCCCGACCGCCGCCACCTCCCCGGCGTTCTCGATCCCAAGTAACAGACTGCTACTTGGGGAGGTTCGGCGGTGGAGGCGCAGCTCCGTCCGGGGGAGGTCGAGCAGCGGCTCCAGCGTCGCCGTCTTCGACATCGCGTACCGGGTGCGGCCGTCGACGTCGAGGAGGAACACGTCGGTGGCGATCGCGTCGAGCGGCGCCGCGATCGTGCCGCCGCCGGTCTCGGCGACGACGGCGCCGGTGAGGTCGACGACGCGCGCGGGCGCAGAGGTCTCCGCGCGGAACTCCTCCTCCCCGCCCCACGCGCACGTGGCGAAGCTCGCGCTCGGGGCGCCGCGGTACGCGCGCGCGACGCCCCAGTAGGCGGGCTTCGGGTCGCCGCGGTGGTCGAGCGCGGACGTGCACCACGCGTTCGGGTACGACTCGTTCAGCTGCCACGGGAGCGTGCCGCTGCAGCGCGGCCAGCGCCGGCGCTGCGCCTCGACGGCGTACCGCAGCCCCTCGTACTGGAGCCACTGGCTCGCGCGCCGCATCGTCTCGAGGTCGTCGATCCGGCCGCCGAACGCCTCGCGGACGAAGTCGGCGTTGTTCCACCACGCGCCCAGGTGCTCGTACACGGGGTTCGACCGGTCGGCGGGCCAGCGCCGCTCCTCGCCGATCAACGCCTCGAGCGCGCGGCGGTTCGTCATCCCCTGGACGCCGAACTCGCTGTGCAGGAGCGACGTCCGCGTCTCGTAGTGCTCGTAGTGCGCGCGGAGGCCCTGGTGCTCCCACGGCCCGTGGACGTCGTGGTCGTGGTCGGGCCCGGTCGGCGACGTCGGATACCAGCCGCGCCCGGGGTCGAGCTCGCGGACGACCTCCCGGAGCGCGGCGATGGCGGGCGAGGAGTCGTCCGCCCACAGCTCGTTGCCGCCGCACCAGATCGCGAGCGACGGGTGGCCCCGCCGGCGCGGGACGATCGCGCGCGCCTCGGCGCGCATCAGCTCGACGAACGCCGGGTCCGTCGAGGGGACGTTCTCGATCCCGGAGCTCGACTGGGAGAACTCCTGCCAGACGAGGATCCCGAGGCGGTCGCAGAGCTCGTAGAACTCCGGCGTCTCGATCAGGCCGCCGCCCCAGACGCGCAGCAGGTTCACGTTCGCCCGCGCCGCGAGCCCGAGCAGGTGGGCGAGCTTGTCCGGCCGCGGCACGCCGTAGAGGGCGTCGACCGGGACCCAGTTCCAGCCGTTCACCGGCATCGCGCGGCCGTTGACGACGACGCCGTACGGGAGCGCCTCCTCGGGCGCCCCCTCGGTCGGGACGAGCTCGACCGTGCGGAACCCGACCTCGATCCCGAGCTCCGGCACCGGGTACAGCCGCTGCGCGCCCATCCCGTTCGGCCACCACCGCTCCGGCGAGTCGACGCGCAGCACCACCTCGCCGTCGACCTCAACCGTCCCGACGTCGCCGTCGAGGCGCACGACCGGGAAGGCCTCCGGCGCGGGGTCGAGCGTGACGGGCCGCCAGATCCCCTGGTGGACGAGCCGCGGGCAGAAGTCCCAGCCGTAGTTCATCCGCGGCTTGTGCACGCGCACGCGGCTCGTGTGCCCGACCTGCGACTCGCTCTCGGGAGCCGGGTGGATCACGACCGCGAGCAGGTGCTCGCCGTCGGGGACCTCGACCTCGAACGGCGTGAACGCCCCTTCGTGGCGCCCGACCTCCTCGCCGTCCACGAACACCGTCGCCTCGTGGTCGACGCCGTCGAAGCGGACGCGCCCGGCGGGGACGCGGCGGCGGAGGATCCACGACCGCTGCGGCACCCACTCGGCCAGCAGCGAGTTCCGCTCGCGGTAGAGGTCCGGCACCTCGCCGGCGCGGGCGAGGTCGTCGAGCACGCTGCCGGGGACGCGCGCCGGCAGCCACCCGGCGGCGTCCCACGGCTTCGTGAGGTGCCACCGCCACTCGTCGCCCAGGCACGCCTTGAGCTGCCAGCCGTCGCCGCCGAGGTCTACCGCCACTCGAGCAGGTCCACCTCGTGCACCTCGCCGTCCCGCGGGAGCAGGAAGGTCTTGATCTCGTGCGGCGCGAACTCCGCCTCCCAGGTGCGGCCGAGGACCTCGAGGGTCGCGCGCGCCGCACGCCCCGCCGACTCGTACGCGCGCGCGACGACCGCGCCGCCGCCGTCCTCCGCGCCCTTCAGCACCGTGAGCACGACGTCGCCGCCGCCGTCGGCCGCGAACGACCGGCGCTGCGGGAGCGGCCCGTCGTGGTACGTCTCGATGAGCGCGAACGGCGGCTGGTTCAGCTCGGCCGCGAGGCGGACGGCGCCGGCGTCGCGCCAGTCGCCGGCGTGCGGGACGAGGCGGACGACGAAGTTCTGGCGCCCCTGGTCCATGTACTCGAAGTCGCCGTCCTGCTCGAGCTCGCGCGGGTCGTGCCACGCCCAGACGGGGCTGCGGACCGCGCTGATGCCGATGTCGCCGCCGCGGACGTCGTAGCCGTACTTCGCGTCGTTGACCACCGTGAGGCCGCGGCCGCCGCCGGAGACGTCGACCCACGCCTGACCCGGCTCCTCGTGGCCGTTCGCCGGTCGCGCGACGTGCCCGTACGGGACCTCGTACGTCGCCTCGCGCGCGTCGACGCTCGTGGGATAGCGGAGCTTCAGCAGCTTCAGCTGCTCGTGCCAGTCGAGCGCGACGCGGACGTCGACGTGGGCCGCGCCCGCGGCGAGCACGTAGTCCTCGCGCAGCCGCGACGAGCCCCAGCGGCCCTCGACGCGGAGGATCGCGCGCACGGGGCCGCACTCGAGCAGCGCGACGCGCACGCACTCGAACTCCCCCACCTCGCCGTCGTAGCGCTCGACGGCGTGGCCCCAGGTGTCGCTGCGGTCGTCGACGACCACGGCGTGCGCCGCCGCGGGAGCCGCCAGGTCCGCGCCCGACGCCTTGTGGACGAGCCGCGCGATCCGCCCGCTGGCGGGGTCGATCTCGAGGAGCACGTGCTCGTTCTCGAGCGTCGTCCCGCTCGCGCCCAGCGGCGCGCCCTCGACGGCGCCGGGGCGAACACGGTAGACGCGGTAGCCGAGCGGCGGCACGACGACCGGGAAGACGAGGCGCCCGCGCGCGCTCGACATCGTGGTCAGCGGCCGCGTCAGCTGCATCGGCACGGGCTCCCCCTCGTCGTCCACGACGTGCGCGCCCTGCGCGCGCAGCCACGTGTACTCGACCTCGACGTCGGCGCGCAGCTCCCACGGGTGTGGGTTGAAGACGACGACCGGCCGCATGTCCTCCTCCTGGCCGATCGCGATCCCGCGCGCGAGCGACTGGACGGCGCGGTTGAACGCGAGCGACGCGATCGAGGCGGCGTGCCCGAGCTGGTCGCGCGCGTCCTCGTACGCGGGCTCGATCGACGTCCCGGCGAGGGTGTCGTGGAACTGGTTGAAGAGGAGCAGCTTCCACGCCTCCGTCAGCTCGGCGTGCGGGTACGGCTGCACGCCGAGCGCGTCGGCGACGACGCACCACTTCTCGGCCCGCTGGAGCAGGTTCTCGGTGCGGCGGTTCCAGCGCTTGATCCCGGAGTGCGTCGTGTAGCAGCCGGGCGAGTGGTACTGGAGCTCGCCGCGGACGGTCGGGAGCTCGCCGTCGCGCGCGACGGAGTCGAAGAAGCGCCGGAGGGAGCTCGGGCGGAGCTGCGGGCCGTCGGCGCGCCCGTTCAGCGCCTCGATCTGCTCGAGGTTCGCGATCGTCGGCCCGCCGCCGTGGTTGCCGACGCCGTAGAAGACCGCGTACTCCGCGCCGTCGTCGGGCAGCGAGGCGACCGCCTTCTCGACGTGCTCGCCGATGTCGTCCTTCGGCGCGCAGTACTCGTGCGGGATGCGGTACGCGAGCACGCGCGAGCCGTCCGGCGACTCCCACCAGAACAGCGGGTGCTCGAGCTCCTTCTCCTTCGGCCCCGGCCGGAGGAAGACGTACGCGTCGCAGCCGCTCTTCGCCAGCACCTGCGGGATCGTCGCGTTGTGGCCGAAGGAGTCGAGGTTCGCGCCGACGGAGGCGGTGATGCCGAAGCGGTCGCGCAGGTACCGCTGCCCGTAGAGCGCCTGCCGGACGAACGACTCGCCGCCGGGGATGTTGCAGTCCGGCTCGATCCACCACCCGCCGACGACGTGGAAGCGGCCCGCGGCGACGAGCTCGCGGATCCGCGCGAACAGCTCGGGGTCGCTCTCCTCCACCCACTCGAAGAAGAGCGACGAGTCGCAGGTGAACTCGTACTCGGGGTACTCGTCGAGCCGGTCGACGGCGGACTGGAAGGTCGCGCGCACCTCCTGGTAGCCCTCCGGCCACTGCCACAGCCAGACCGGGTCGATGTGCGCGTTCCCGATCATGTGCAGGACGCGCCGGCTCATGCGCCCTCCCCCGCCGCCCACCGGTCGACGTGGTCGACGAGCAGGTGGAGCAGGAGCACGTGCATCTCCTGCACGCGCGCCGTCGCCTCCGAGGGGACGACGAGCGCGTGGTCGGCGTGCTCGGCCGCCGGGCCGCCGTCGCCGCCTCCGAGGAGGACGGTCGTCGCGCCCGCGTCGCGCGCGGCGGCGAGGCCGCGGACGACGTTCGGCGAGCGGCCGCTCGTCGTGAACGCCAGCACGACGTCGCCCTCGCGGACGAACGCGCGCACCTGCCGCTCGAAGACCTGATCGAACGAGTAGTCGTTCGCGATGCACGTGAGTGCGGCGGCGTCGACGGCGAGCGACTGCGCCGGCAGCGGCCGCCGCTCGCGCGCGAACCGGCCGACGAGCTCCTCCGCGAAGTGCTGCGCGTCGACGGAGCTGCCGCCGTTCCCGAACGTGTAGACGCGCCCGCCCTCCGCGAACGCGCGGACGAGGCGCGCCCCGACGGCGTCGACCGTCGCGAGGAGCGGCTCCAGGCGGCGCAGGAGCGCGGCGTGCTCCTCGATCGCAGCCGTGGCCGCCTCAGCCACGCGTCGCGACCGCTCCCGACCCGATCCTGTCCAGCACGACCGCCGCCGCGCCGACGACGCCAACGCGCTCGCCGAGCGCCGCGGGGACGACGTCGAGCGCCGCCGCGCCGGGGACGATCGCGCGCGCCCGCACGTAGTCACGCGCGGGCGCGAGGAGCGCGTCGCCGGCGGAGCTGACGCCGCCGCCGACGACGACGAGCTCCGGCTCGAAGACGTTGACGATCGAGGTGAGGCCCGAGCCGAAGGCGTCGACCGTCTCGCGCCAGACGGCGCTGGCGAGCGGGTCGCCCGCACGCGCCGCCGCGACGACGTCGGCCGCCGTCGGCTCGCCGAGCGCGGAGAGCGACGAGCCCGCGCCGTCGGCGGCGAGCGCCTCGCGCGCACGCTCGGCGATCGAGGTGCCGGAGACGTACGCTTCGAGGCACCCGCGCCGGCCGCAGCCGCGGCACCCGCGCGTCCCCCCCTCGACCGTGACGTGGCCGAGCTCGGCGCCGTTGCCGCGCGCCCCGCGGTAGAGCCGCCCGTCGGCGACGACGCCGCCGCCGACGCCGGTGGAGAGCGTCAGGTAGACCATGTGCCGCGTCCCGGCGCCCGCGCCCCAGGCGTGCTCGGCGGCCGCGGCCGCGGTCGCGTCGTTCTCGAGGGCGGCCGGCCGGTCGTACTCCTCCTCGACGAGCGCCGCGAGCGGCAGCTCGCGCCAGCCGGGGAGGTGCGGCGGCGCGAGGACCGTGCCGGTGGCGACGTCGAGCGGGCCGCCGCAGCCGATCCCGACGGCGGCGATCTCCGCCCAGCCGATCCCGGACTCGGCGACGGCGCGCCGTCCGAGGTCGAGCAGCCGCTGCACCGTGTCCGCGGGCCCGCGCTCCGGCAGCGTCGGCTCGGCGAGGAACGAGTGCGTCGTCCCCGCGGCGTCGACGACGCCCGCGGCGAGCTTCGTGCCGCCGACGTCGAGCGCGAGGACCGGCGGGAGCGCCGCGGCGCGCGCGCCGTCGCTCCCGAGGGCCGGCAGGGCCCGGGTGGCCATGCCTAGCCCTTGCGCCCCTGCGTCGCGATCCCGTGGATGAAGTACCGCTGGAAGATCGCGAAGAGGATCAGCATCGGCACGACGGTGAGCACCGTGCCGGCGATGACGATCTGCCACTCGCCCTGGCCGCCGCCGCCCTGACCGAACTGGTCGAGGATCGTCTTGAGGCCGAGGGGGAGCGTGAAGAGCGCCGTGTCGCGGAGGTAGATGAGCGGGGTCATCAGGTCGAACCACTTCGCCTGGATCTCGAAGATGAAGACCACGATGAGCGCCGGCTTGGCGAGGGGCATGGCGATCCGCCAGAACATCGTCCAGTAGTTGTCGCCGTCCATCCGCGCCGCCTCGAAGTAGTCGCGCGGGATGCCGAGGAAGAACTGCCGCAGCAGGAAGATGTAGAACGCGCTGCCGAACAGGTTCGGCACCCAGAGCGGGTACTGGGTGTTGACGCCGATGTCCGGGAGGAACGCGAAGCGCCCGCCCTCTCCCGTCAGCAGGCTGAGCTCGTTCCAGATCAGGTAGACTGGGATCATCGTCACGGCGCTCGGGAGCATCATCGTCGCGAGGATGAGCGCGAAGAGCGCGCCGCGGCCGGGGAAGCGGAAGTACGCGAACGAGAACGCGACGAACGCGCTCGAGATCATCACGAGCCCGGCGCCGAGGAGGCTGATCCAGACGCTGTTGAAGAGCCACGTGGCGACCGGCGCGATCGCGAAGACGTCGTCGTAGTTCCACGACCACTCGCGCGGGATGATCCGGTTGTCGAAGACGTCGGACTGCGGCTTCAGCGAGGCGCTGATCAGCCAGATGAACGGGTAGACCGAGATGATCGTGATCAGCGACAGGAGGACGAGGAACGGGACTGCCTTGATGCGCCCGAACGCCGCCCTCGGGCCGCCGCGGTAGCGGCGGACGAGCGTCTGCGGGATCGTCGCGGTCGCGGCGCCGGCCGCGCCCGGCGCGAAGTTCTCCTGCGCGCCTGCGGTCATCCCTTCTCCCCCTGGTAGAAGACGAACCGCCGGCTGACGACGAACTGGAACGCCGTCACGATCATGATGATCACGAACAGCAGCCAGGCCATCGCCGACGCGAAGCCCATGTTGAAGAACTCGAACGCCTGCCGGAACAGGTAGACGACGTTCATCAGCGCGGCGTCCGGCGCCTCCGCGCCCGCGGAGCCGGCGCCGAAGTAGGCGGTGTAGACCTCGGTGAACGTCTGCAGGCCCGCGATGGTGAGGACGATGAAGGTGAAGAAGAGCGCGGGGCTGATCATCGGCAGCGTCACGTCCTTGAACTGCCGCCACGGCTTCGCGCCGTCCATCGCGGCCGCCTCGTAGAGGTGCCGCGGCACCGCCTTGAGCGCCGCGAGGTAGATCACCATCGTCCCGCCGATCGTCCAGACGCTCATGATCACGAGGCTCGGCTTGATCCAGTTCGGGTCCGTCGTCCAGAACGGGCCGGGGATCCCGAACCACCCCAGCACCGTGTTGACGATGCCCACGGAGCCGTTGAAGAGCAGCAGCAGCATGATCCCGATCGCCACCGGCGGCGTGATGTCCGGCAGGTAGAAGGCCGTGCGGAAGAAGCCGGCCATGCGGACGAGGCGCGCGAGGATCATCGCGAGGCCCAGCGCGAGCGCCATCTTCGCCGGGACGCTGAGAATGGTGAAGAAGAACGTGTTGTAGAGCGACGTGCGCACCTTCTCGTCGCTCAGGAGCTGCCGGTAGTTCTGCGCGCCGACGTACTCGGTCGGAGCGAACCCGGCGATCTGCTCGACGCCGTAGTTCGTCAGCGAGAAGTAGAGGCTCGCGACCATCGGCCCGGCCGTGAGCGCGAGGAAGCCGAAGACCCACGGGAGGATGAACGCGTAGGCGACCCAGGTCTCGGCCCTGGTGAAGCGGGAGAACCAGCGCCGGGCCCCCTTGCGGGGGCCCGGCACCGTCGTACTGTGGGCGACGCTCGTCACGTCAAGCGTCGACCGGCGCTACCTGTTCCGCCTGATCGCGGCCACGGCCTCGCGCTGCGCCTGGTTCAGCGACGCACGCGGGGTCTGCTGGCCGGCGAGCACGCGGTTGATCGCGTCGATGTACGCCTGCTTGATCTCAGCACCGGCAGGCGACACCGGGACGGCGAACCCGTACTTCGAGGCCTGCACCAGCTTCACCACGGCCTCGTCGAACTGCTTCCGGCCCATCGGCTGGAAGATGTCCTGGTAGATCTTGACGTCCGCGCGCGCGTTCGCCGTGTACAGGCCCGTGAACTCGCGGCCCTGGCGCTTGCGGAGGTCGAAGCGGTTCTTCGCGACGGTCATCCACGCGTCGACCGACGTCATCGCCTTCATCCACTTGCAGGCGAGGCCCGGGTTCTTCGCCCCGCGCGGGATCGCCCAGCCGTTGCCCTGGAAGAAGGTGATCGGGCCACCGCGGCGGTTCGTGAAGAACTTCGCCGTGATGTCGACGCCCGGCGAGTTGTCCGCCATCACGTTGTAGTACCAGCTCTCCATCGGCCAGGCACCGACCTGGTTGCGGGCGACCTGGTTCTGCCGGCCGAAGAAGTCCCACGTGTCGCGGAACGCCTTGAACCGGTCCCACCCGCCGTGATCGCGGATGAGCGAGTGCGTGAACTCGAGCGCGGCGACCGCCTCGCGCGAGTTGAGGCGCGGCGTGAGGCCGTCCTTGCTGACGATGTCGGCGCCGAACCACTTGACCCACAGCGGGAAGAACTCGGGGATCTTCGGGTCGAACCCGATGCGGGTGACCTTGCCGTCCTCGATGCGCAGCATCTTCTTGTTCGCCGCGCGGAGCTTCCGCCAGTTCGTGGTCTGGATGTCGGCGGGGTTCACGCCGGCCTGCCGCGCGACCTCGTTGTTCACGATCAGCGTGATCTGGTTCGTGAACTCCGGCAGCGCGTAGACCTGCCCCTTGTAGGTGACCTCACGGAGCGCCGCGGCGCGGTACTGCTTCAGGTCGATGCGCTCCGACCGGATGCAGCTCGTGAGCGGGACGAACGCGCGCTTCGCGGCATAGGTGCCGACGGAGGCGCGGCTGAGGTAGACGACGTCCGGCACGTTGCGGGACGCGAGCATCGCCAGGAACGCCTGGTCGTTGAAGCCGCCCCGCGGATTGTTGACGGTGACGCCCGACCCGAGGGAGCGCGTCGCGAACTCGGCCCGGCCGTTGGCGACGTCGTCGCCGGGGCCGAACCCGTAGATGTTCAGCGTCCCGGCCAGCGCCGCGGAGCTGCTGGACGTCGCCGCGGGCTGTGCGCCCGCCGCGCTCGCCGCAGTGAGACCAAGCAGCGCAGCCGCGGCGACCAGCAGCGCTCTCCCCTTCCAACGACCCGCCATGTTCTTCCTCCAGCTCGTGAGTGACCCCTAGAAGAGCCCGCCCGCTGAGCGAGCGTGTGGGCACGTAACCAGAGGAGTGGCAGGACGTCAATAGTCCGCTCGGTCCCGGCGCGTAGGACCGGGCTGCGCCGCGTTAGGCCGGAGGCGCCGTCGAGCCGCGCACGACGAGCTCCGGCGGCAGGCATTCCACCCGCGGCGGGCGCGTCACGCCCTCGGCGCGCTCGAGCAGCAGCCGCGCCGCGGTGCGCCCCAGCTCCACCGTCGGCTGCGCGACGGCCGTGATCCCCGGCTCCACCATCTCCATCCAGCGGACGTCGTCGAAGCCGACGAGCGAGACGTCGTGCGGCAGCTTCAGCTCGCGGCGCCGCAGGACGCGCCAGGCGTGCTCGGCGAGGACGTTGTTCGCCGCGAAGATCGCCGTCGGCCGCCCCTCGTCCAGCAGGCGCCCGATCCGCTCCTCGACGTCGGGCGCGTCCTCCCTGAGCGAGAGCACGAGCCGCTCGTCGACGGGGACGCCCGCGGCCGCGTGCGCCTGGCGGTACCCGCGGAGACGGCCGGCGTCGGTCGTCCAGTCCGTCTCGGGGACGAGCAGCGCCACCCGCCGGTGCCCGAGGTCGAGCAGGTGCGACGTCGCCTCCTCCGCGCCACGTGCGTTGTCGACGACGACCGCGTCGCACGGCGCGTCCGCGAGCTGCCGGTCGACCTCAACGACGTCGATGCCGTTCCGCACGAGCAGCGACGCCGCCTCGCGGCCGACGGGCGTGAGGATGACGCCGGCGGCGCGCATCGCGAGGAAGGTGCGTGCGCCCATCACCTCGCGCTCGCTCTCGACGTTGTCGGAGAGCAGCACCATCTGGTAGTCGGCCGCGCGCAGCGTCTCGCCGACGCCGGCCGCGAGGTCGGCGTAGAACTGGTTCCGGAGGTCGGAGACGACGACGCCGACGACGCGGCTGCGCTTCTGCTTCAGCGTCCGCGCGGACGCGTTGGCGACGTAGCCGAGGCGCTCCGCCGCGAGCAGCAGCCGGGCGCGCGCGTCCTCGGAGACGTAGCCGCGGCCGTTCAGCGCCCGCGACGCGGTCGACGCCGACGTACCGGCGGCGCGCGCGACGTCGGCGAGCGTGACCGGTCCGCGGTGCGCCGCGTAGACGGTCGCCGCCGTCAGCGCCGCGCCGGGATCGACGCCCGCCACGCGTCCCACCTCCGCCGGATCGCGTCGTAGTCGCCGTCCGTCAACTGCTCCCCCGTCGAGTCCACGTTCGAGACGTAGTACAGGGCCGGCACCCCGAGGTCAACCTTCGCGTCGAGGTACGCGCGCCACGTCCGCAGGTCGGGGACGCACCAGTCGTCGGTGTCGATCGGGAGCTCCGGGCACGCGGCGCGCGTCACGGCCGCCCGGTAGCGCATCTGCCGGACCACGGCCGGCACCGGCCCCCGGTCCTCGGCGCGGATCATGTCGTTGAGGCGGATCATGTCGGTGACGTCGACGAACGCGGGGTGCGGCGTGTGCGTGATCACGAGCGCGTCCGGCTTCGCCGCCTTCGCCGCCCGGTGGACGACGGCGAGCAGCTCGTGGAGGAGCGCGATCCCCCACCGCGGTCCGTGCGCCGAGAGCGCGTGCCCGCTCGGCGTCCGCGCGGTGAAGTCGATCTTGAGACCGTCGGCGTCGATCCCGTCGCGGCCGAGCATGTCCGTGACGATGCGCGCCAGCTCCTCCCGCGCCGCCGGGTTCCCGGGATCGACCGCGACGGGACGCCCGTCCGGGTCGCGGACGCAGAGCTCCGGCGGCAGCCCCTCCGGGTCCCACGCCTTCCACCAGAGGAGGACGTGCTGCCCGCGCTCCCGCCGCTCCGCCACCCAGCCGCGCAGGTCCGGCCACTTCGCCTCGTCGGGCGTGCAGGTGCCGTACTCCGCCTGCCACTTGTCGTCGACGACGACGGTGCCGGGGACGACGCCGCGCGCCTCGAGGTGCGCGAGGAACGCGTCGTAGTCGGCCTGTGTCGCGAAGTCGGCCGCCGGTCGCCCCGACGCCGCGCCGAGGTGGCACTGCGCGCCCCAGCCGCAGAAGATCGGCTCCAGCCACCACTCCGGGGTCTCGCGGGGCGCCGGTGCCGGCGCCGCGCCGCGGACGACGAGATCCTCGCGGTGGCGCCGCAGCCCGCGATACGGGGACTCGACCCCCGGCGTGAGCAGCAGCGGCGGCGGCCGGAACTCGCCGTCGACGCGGGTGTGGCCGTCGTAGTCGAGGACGAACGCGAAGCCGCCCTCCGCGGGCCGGTACCGCAGCTGCACGAACCGGAGCTCGTCCACAGGAGCGACGACGCCGACGTCGAGCCAGCCGTCCGGCACGTCCGCCTCCGCGTCGTCGACGGCGGCGGTCGCGAACGCCAGGTAGAGCGGCGCCGGCGTGAACTGCCAGTGCCCGCGGCCCGGCTCGCCGTCGCCGGAGGTCCCGACGACGGCGCTCTCCGCCGCGCCGCGGACGAGCCGGTCGGGGTCCCCGGGGTTCGGCGTGAAGAGCGAGCGGAACGCGGAGCCGCTCGGGAGGAAGCCCGTCGGCAACCCGGGCACGAGCGACCGCCCGCCGAGGAGGTGGACGTCGCCGACCGAGCCGGCGCCGCGCACCCACGTCCGCACCTCGAGCGCGTCGTCGCCGCAGACGAGCGTCGTCCCGGCCGCCTCCCACGCCGTCGAGCGGCGCTCGAGCTCGATCGTCGCGCCGTCGTCGCCGACGCGCGGGGGCAGCAGGTCGAGCGTCTCGTCGGCGCGGTCGACGCGGTCGACGGCGGCGAGGAGGCGCAGCGTCGCGAGGTACGCGCCGGACGGCGCCGACAGCGTCGCCTTCGCCCCGGTCGCGGCGACCTCCAGCCGGTAGGCCCGCGTCTCGACGACGAGGCGCCCGTCGTCCGCGGCGGTGATCACCGGACCTCCACCACCGCCTCGGCCTGCTGCCCGAAGCGGACCCCGCCGACGGTGAGGTCGGCTGCGACGCGCGCGCGCGTCGCCGGGCCCTGCGGGTGGAGGCGCAGGCGGACGACGCCCTCGCCGCGCGGCTCGAGCTCGACGCTGCCCTCCGCGCCGCTCCAGCCGTCGGGCGCGGCGAGGACGACGTGCGCCGTCTCGGCGCGGTCGAACGGGTTGACGACGTGGACGTCGAGCGCGAGCTCCTCGCCGGCGCGCACCGTCGGGCGGTACGGCTCGATCCGCGCGCCGAAGCCCTCGGCGCGCAGGTCGAGGTCGTCGGGGAGGAGGTCGCGGTGGAGGGCGGCGACGCGCTCGCCGTCGCGGCGGATGCGCTCGAGGTACGACGGCGTCACCGCCCGCGGCAGCCAGTGCCCGCTGATCACGAGGTCGGGCGCGAGCCGGGCGTAGAGCTCCGCGCCCTCGACGTAGTCGTGCACACGGAAGCGGTTCCGGTACTGGTAGTTCGGGACCGGCTGCGCCTCCTCCTCGGCGAGCTGGTCGCCGGCGGCGAGCACGCGCCGCCCGTCGACCTCGAAGAGGATCCCGGCGGCGTACAGCGTGTGGCCCGGGAGCGCGTGCGCGGACAGCTCGTACTCGCGCCACGCGACCGTCTCGCCGAGCGGCAGGCGGCGGTCGACCGGGATCGGGTCGAACCATAGGCAGGGGAGGTCGTACCGGCGCGGCTCCTCGAGCACCGGCGCCACGTTCTCCGGCGCCCACACCTCCGTCCCCTCGACCTCGCGGAGGAGGTTCACGCCGGCGACGTGGTCGTCGTGGAAGTGCGTCGTCACCACCGCCTCGACCCGGTCGACGCCGTGGTCGCGCCGCAGCGCGTCGAGCGAGGTGAGCAGCGGCCGCCGCGGCCCGCGCCCGCTGACGAGGCCGCCGCCGAGCGGCGCGACGTCGTAGCCCCAGTCGATCAGCAGCGCCGCGCCCGACTCGGACAGGAGCGCGTAGCTGTTCCCGAAGCTCGTCCGGCAGCGGAGGAGGTGCGGCGTCACCTCCCGCCAGGGCTTCCGCCACCAGTCCTCGACGTCCCACGGCGTGCCGCGGCGGAGGTCGACGAGCTCGCGCAGCCGCGCGCTCAGCCGGGCGAGCGCGGCGCCCGGGTCGTGGATCGGCTCGCCGTGGGACGGGAGCAGCAGGTCAGGGCGGCGGTCGGCGAGGACGCCGCACGAGACGATCGTCGCCACCTGCCCCTCGACGCCGCCGTACGTCCACTGCGTCGCCGCGAGCGACCACGCGCGGCCGTCGCCGTAGACGAGGTCGCCGGTGAACGCCACGCGACTCCCGCCGTGGTCGAGGAGGTACGTGACGGAGCCGACGGTGTGCCCCGGCGTCGGCAGCGCGTACGCCTCGACGGGCCCGTACGAGCGCGTGCGGTACTCCGCGACCGTGCCGGTGACCGGCACCTGCTCGAGCAGCGAGAACCGGTCCTGCCGCAGGTCGTAGTCGTTGTCGAGCTCACGCCGCCGCCAGAGCTCGTCGGCGCCGGCGATCAGGTGCAGCTCCTCCGGCGGCGCCCACACGCGGATCCCCTCGTCGACGGCGCGGCGCAGCCCCTGGAGCTGGTCGCGGTGGTGGTGCGTCAGCAGCACGTCCGTGACGCGGTCGACGCCGAGGTCGCCGAGCCGGTCGAGCACCGCGCCGCTCCCGAAGTCGACGAGGATCGCCTCTCGGCCGGAGCGGACGACGTACACGTTGCACGTGTCCCGGAAGCGCTCGATCCCGTCGGGCAGCGCGTCGGCGGAGCGGGCGGCCATCCGGGCGCGAGTGTAGTCGCCGCGGGCGCGCTCTCTGGGAACGATTGCATTTCGTCGCCTTTCGTGGCTAGATTCCCCGCCGATGGGCGAGATCGCGATCCAGAACGTGACGAAGGAGTTCGCCGGCGGCGTCGTCGCCGTCGACGACGTCACGCTCACGATCGAGGACGGTGAGTTCATGGTGCTCGTCGGCCCGTCCGGGTGCGGCAAGACGACGCTGCTCCGGTCGATCGGCGGCCTCGAGGAGGTGGACGGGGGACGGATCTCGATCGCCGGCCGCGACGTCACGCGGCTCGCTCCGGCCGCCCGCGACCTGGCGATGGTCTTCCAGAACTACGCGCTCTACCCGCACATGACCGTGCGCAAGAACCTCGGCTACGGGCTCCGCGTCCGCCGCACGCCGCGCAAGGAGATCAAGCAGCGCGTCGAGGAGGTGGCGAAGATGCTCGGCCTCGAGGAGCTGCTCGACCGCCGCCCCGGGCAGCTGTCGGGCGGCCAGCAGCAGCGCGTCGCGATGGGCCGCGCCGTCATCCGCGAGCCCGCCGCGTACCTGATGGACGAGCCGCTCTCGAACCTCGACGCGAAGCTCCGCGTCGGGATGCGGACCTCGCTCCAGCAGCTCCACGCGCGGCTGCGGACGACGACGGTGTACGTCACGCACGACCAGGTCGAGGCGATGACGCTCGGGAACCGCGTCGCGGTCATGCGCGACGGGAAGATCCAGCAGGTCGACGCGCCGCAGCGGCTCTACCAGGAGCCGGCGAACCTGTTCGTGGCCGCCTTCATCGGGTCGCCGTCGATGAACCTCGTCGCGGGCACGATCGAGGGCGACGAGCTCGCGATCGGCAGCCTCCGCATCCCGCTCGCCCGTGAGCGGCGGCCGAGCGACGCGCCCGACGGCCGCGTCGTCGTCGGCATCCGCCCGGAGGCGTTCGAGGACGCCGCGTTCGCTCCCTCCGGCGGCCCGACCGTCGACGTGCAGGTCGAGGTGATCGAGGAGCTCGGGTCGGACGCGTTCCTCTTCTTCGCGCTCGACTCGCCGCCGATCGTGGTCGGGGAGGCCGCCTCGGCCGACGGCGACGAGGAGGACGCGACACTCCTGGCCGGCAGCAAGGGACTCTTCGCGGCGCGGGTCGACCCGCGCACGCGCGCGGAGGTCGGCTCGGTCACGCGGCTGACGATCGACCCGTCGCGGCTGCACTTCTTCTCCCCGGAGACCGGCGCGAGCCTGCTCTTCGGGCGCGCTCCGGTGCCGACCGCCGCGTAGGGCCGCGGCGCTGATCCGGCACACCGACTACACCCGCCGGCGCCTGCGGCGCACGGCGGAACGTCTCGCGGCCGCCGTGTACCCGGAGACGGCGCCGCCGGACGAGCTGCTCGTCTCGCCGCGCGTCGACCGGATCTCGCGCGAGGAGGCGCAGGCGCTCGACTACCGCCCGGCCGAGCTCGGCGAGCGCTTCGGGCCGCTGTGGGCGACGTACTGGTTCCGCGTCCGCGCGACCGTCCCCGAGGCGTGGGCGGGCGAGCGCGTCGACCTCCGCTGGTTCTCGAACAGCGAGGCGACGCTCTGGGTCGACGGCCGCGTCGTCGAGGGGCTGAACAAGCACCACCGCGAGGCGCTCCTCGTCCGGACGGCCGATCCGGGCGCGCGGCTCGACCTCGAGGTGGAGGTCGCGTGCAACGGGCTCTTCGGCCGCCAGGACGCCCCGGTCGAGCTGCACCGCTGCGAGCTCGGCCGCTTCGACGCCCGCGCGTGGCAGCTCCTCCACGACTTCGAGACGCTGCGCGCGCTCGAGGCGGATCCGGGCCTCGACCCGAGCCTCGCCGGCGAGCTGCGCTCGGAGCTGACCCGCTTCTGCAACGCGTGGGAGCAGGAGCCCGAGCCGGCCCACGAGATCCTGCGCGCGCTCCACGAGCGGCGGAACGGGTCGCGCGCGCACGAGGTGGTGGCGATGGGGCACGCGCACATCGACACCGCGTGGCAGTGGCCGATCGCCGAGACGAAGCGGAAGCTCGCGCGGACGTTCTCGACCCAGCTCCGGTCGATGGACGACTACCCCGAGTACCGCTTCGCGTGCTCGCAGGCGCAGCAGTACGCGTGGGTCGAGGAGCGGGACCCCGACCTCTGGGCGCGGCTCCGCGCGAAGGTCGAGGCGGGGCAGTTCGTCCCCGTCGGCGGCAGCTGGATCGAGCCCGACTGCAACCTCCCGTCGGGCGAGGCGCTCCTGCGGCAGTTCCTCCACGGCCAGCGGTACTTCGAGAGCCGGTTCGGCGTCCGCTGCCGCGAGTTCTGGAGCCCCGACGCCTTCGGCTACGCCGGCCAGCTGCCGCAGCTGATGCGGCTCGCGGGGATGACGCGGTTCCTCACCCAGAAGCTCTCCTGGAACCGGTTCACGCGGCCCGAGCACCACACGTTCGTGTGGCAGGGGATCGACGGCAGCGAGGTGCTGGCGCACTTCCCGCCGGCCGACACCTACTCGAGCGAGGCGACCGTCCCGGAGCTGCTGCGGACGGCGCGGGAGTTCCGCGACCACGACCACTCCGCCGCGAGCATGCTCCTCTTCGGCCACGGCGACGGCGGCGGCGGCCCGACGCGCGCGATGCTCGAGACGCTGCGCCGGGCGCACGACCTCCAGGGCCTCCCGCGCACGCGGCAGGCGACGAGCGACGAGTTCTTCGCGGCGCTCGAGGCGGAGGAGGCGGAGCGTCCCGTCGTCGTCGGCGAGCTCTACTTCGAGTACCACCGCGGCACCTACACGACGCAGGGGCGGACGAAGCGCGGCAACCGCCGCTGCGAGCAGGCGCTCCACGACGCGGAGTTCCTCGCGTGCCTGCGCGGCGGCGAGTACCCACGCGCGGAGCTCGACCGGCTCTGGAAGCTGCTGCTCCTGAACCAGTTCCACGACATCCTCCCCGGCTCGTCGATCCGCGAGGTGCACGAGGAGTCGGAGCGCGACCTCGCCGAGGTCGAGGCGGGGGCGGACGCGCTCTGCCGCGCCGCGCTCGGCGCCGACGGCGGCGTGCCGGTGAACACGGTCGGCGTGCCGCGCCGCGAGGTGGCGGAGCGCGACGGCCGGCTCGTCGTCGTCGAGGCGCCGCCGTACGGCGCCGGGCGCGTCGTCGAGGCGTCCGACCGCGTCTCGGTCGACGGGCTCGTGCTCGAGAACGGCCTCATCCGCGCGGAGCTCGCGCCGGACGGGAGCGTGACGAGCCTCCTCCACAAGCCGACCGGACGGGAGACGCTCGCGGCGCCGGGGAACCGGCTCGAGCTGTACGCCGACCGCCCCGTCGACTTCGACGCGTGGGACGTCGACCCGTTCCACCTCGAGCAGCGCCGCGACGTGCCGCCGGCCGAGGCGTGGGAGGTCCTGACCGCGTCGGAGCTGCGCGCGGAGGTCGCGTTCGAGCGGCGGATCGGCGCGGCGAGCCGGCTGCGGCAGGTCGTCCGCCTCGACGCCGGCTCGCCCCGGCTCGAGTTCCACACCGAGGTCGACTGGCACGAGTCGCACGAGCTGCTGAAGGCGTGCTTCCCGCTCGCCGTCCACGCGCCCTCGGCGACGTACGAGATGCCGTTCGGCTACGCCGAGCGGCCGACGCACTGGTCGACGAGCGCCGACGCGGCGAAGTACGAGGTACCCGGCCACCGGTTCGCCGACCTGTCGGAGCACGGCTTCGGCGCCGCCCTCCTCACCGACTCGAAGTACGGCTACAGCTGCCGGGGCGGCGAGCTGCGCGTCAGCCTCCTGCGCGCGCCGAAGCACCCGGATCCGGAGGCGGACATGGGCGCGCACGTGTTCGCCTACGCGATCCTCCCCCACGCCGGCGGCTGGCGCGAGGCGGGCGTCCTCGCCGAGGCGCAGCGCTTCAACGCGCCGCCGCGGTGGGCGGAGGCGCCGCCCGGCTCCGGCTCGTTCGCGGCCGTCGAGCGCGGGTCGCTCGTCCTCGACACGATCAAGCGTGCCGAGGACTCGGACGCGCTCGTGCTGCGGCTGTACGAGCCGTTCGGCGGGCGCGGGACGGCGCGGGTGCGCGTGGCGGCGCCGTTC
>Ga0247713_1000712_pt1 | contig 18847 bp, 21 predicted proteins | sample 21E_NmetaG_FD_189936 | JGI IMG/M metagenome (GOLD analysis project Ga0247713, IMG submission 189936) | Soil microbial communities from hillslope of Landscape Evolution Observatory, University of Arizona, Oracle, AZ, United States - 2-1-E_N | ecosystem: Engineered > Artificial ecosystem >... | reverse complement strand
TTCGGAAAACGCCACCTGGTAGATGATTCCGAACTCAAGGAGTCCTCCGATGACTCCTGCGCAAATCCACTTACGCATGGCTCTTCTTGCTCAACATGCGTTACTCCTTTGCTCGGGGCACATCCCGGAGGCAGCCGAAACCAAGCTATTGGCTTAAGGATTGCGCGCTTGATCGCGACCGCGTTCTGGGATTGAGTGGGCACTCTAAGCTACAGGGTTGTAGTTACGCAAATCGCGTAGACACTCGATAGACGCCCGGCCGGAGAACGCCTACCGATTTTCGAGCTGTTGCGCGGGTTACAGGTCCACGTTGTCCGGATGGGACGCGTCGGTGAATTCCCTGAACTCACCCGTAATGAGGAAGGCCGTCTGCTCGGCGATGTCCACCGCGTGGTCCGCCACCCGCTCGATCTGGCGGGAGATCACATGAATCTGCATTCCCCACTCGAGCAGCCGCATGTCGTTGCACATCGGGAGGATCTCCTGGATGATGCCGCGATTCAGTCGGTCCACCGGGTCGTCCATCTCGGGCAGGCGAAGGCACAGGTCGAGATCCCGGTTCGCAAAGGCATCCATCGATGCTTCTATCATCCTGAGCGCAATGCCACCCATCTCCATGATCGTGGTCATCACCGGCTCGTTGCGTGGCAGGTGCGAAACACATGCGCCGATTTTTGCAATATTCACCGACATGTCCGCCACCCGTTCGAGGTGCAGGCTCACATGCAGCAGCGCGGTCAGGAATCGCAGATCCGAGGCCATCGGGGACTGGAGGGCCAGCACATCGAGGATCTGGCGCTCGATATCCATGTAGTAGCCGTCCACCTCATCGTCGGCGGCGATCACCTCCCCAAAGCCGGAGTTGCTTTCAACCGAATGCAGCGCACTCTCGAACATGTTCTGGGAGGCCGCGCCCATGGAACGTATCTTGAGCTTCAGGTCTCTCAGTTCGTCGTCCAGCCTGCGCCTGATGTGAGGGCTCAACTCGGGTATCGCGCTCATGGTTCATCCCCTCGTCTAGCAGGCGAGCCGCTTCCTGGCCCGGACTGCCATGATGCAAATCTGGTCACGGGTTTCCCATTGCAGTGCAACGAGAAACTCCGTCTAAACTTTTCCTACTACTACCGTACCTCCGACGCGAGGTAAGCGGGGTCCGCCGTGAGCATGTATTGCAGCCGCTCGCCGACAATCACGCTGTGATCTGCGATCCGATCGAGCGCCTTGCCTATCAGGACCGCGCTGACTGCAACCTGGGTAGAGCCCGCACCCTCCAGCCGGAGGATCTGTTCCAACAGCCGGGTGTAATGGCCGTCCATAGCCTGGTTGCGATGAACCAGCGTGCCGGCGAGCTCCAGGCTCTGGCTGGCCCATGCCCCCGCCGCCGTTTTGTAGAGCCCCTGAGCAAGTTCGGCCATCTGGTCAAGGGTGTCGGACAGCTCGGAGTTCTCGGGCAGCTCGGGGGCATGCTTGACCACCCTTAGGGCCAGGTCGCCCATACGCTCCAGCTCCTCGAGGAGCCTCAGGACCGAGACTATGAAGCGCAGGTCGGAGGCGACCGGAGCCTGCCGGCGAAGCAGGTCGTAGCACCGCTCGGTAAGCGAGACGAGCATGGCGTCGATCTCGTCGTCGGCTTCCAGGGCCAGCGCTGCCACCCTGGTGTTGCGGGTGGTCAAAACGACCCTCATCCGGCTCAGCGCCTCACCAACCCTGGCGGCCATCACCTCCACCTGGAGCCGCAGCTGGTCGAGCTCGGCGTCAAAGCCTGCTCGGATGCCCGGAGGACCTGGCTCGGGCACGGGGTTAGCCAAACCGGCCCGTGACGTAGTTCTCTGTGCGCTCGTCGGACGGATTCGAGAACATCTTCTCGGTGCGGTCGTACTCCACCAGAATCCCGGTTCGGGTGTCGGAGGTTTCGTTGACCTCAGCGGTGAAGAAAGCGCACATGTCGCTCACCCGTGCTGCCTGCTGCATGTTGTGGGTCACGATGATGATCGTGTACTCGCTCTTGATCTCCTCCATCAGGTCCTCAATGCGGCCGGTGGCAATAGGGTCGAGGGCGGAACAGGGCTCGTCCATCAGGATCACCTCGGGGTCCACCGCGAGAGCCCGGGCAATGCACAGCCGTTGCTGCTGACCACCCGACAGGCCCATGGCCGAGGTCTTCAGCCGATCCTTCACCTCGTCCCAAAGGGCGGCCCGGCGTAGGGAGCGCTCTACTATCTCGTCCATCTCACCTTTGATGCCGGCGACCTTGGGGCCGAATGCGATGTTGTCGTAAATGGACTTGGGAAACGGGTTTGGCTTCTGAAAGACCATTCCGATCCGGCGGCGGACCTCCACCGGGTTCACGTCGGGATGGTAGAGGTCGACCCCGTGGTAGAGAACCTTTCCCTCCACCCGCGCGGTTTCCACCAGGTCGTTCATCCGGTTGAAACAGCGAAGAAGGGTGGTCTTGCCGCAGCCGGAGGGCCCGATGAATGCGGTGATCTGTCGCTCGCAGACGGTCATGTTCACGTTGCGAACGGCGCGGAAGGCACCGTAATAGACCGACAGGTCGTTTGCCTCGAAAACCTCGACATCTTCGGGGGGTGTCAGGGGCACATCGGACTCCGAGCGCTTGATGTCCAGCCTGGTCCGCGGGGTGGACGATGTAGAAACCGGCTTCAGGTTGGTCTCGGGCGGCATGTCGCTCATCTCCTCTTCTCGTACTTGTTGCGCAACAGGATGGCGACCGTGTTCGCCAACAGTACTACCACCAAAAGCACCACGATGGCCGCTGCGGTGGCGCTTCTAAAACCGGGTTGGGGCCTTCCGGCCCAGGTGTAGATCACTATCGGCATCGCCGTAAACCGCTCCTGCAGGGAGGCCAGCGTGTATCTGTCTCCCTCGGTCAGGAACCCGGTGGTGGCGCCTACCAGGATCAAAGGCGCCGCCTCCCCCAGGGCTCGAGCAAGCGACAGCACCGTCCCGGTCAGGATGCCGGGCCCGGCATAGGGAAGCACGTGGCTGCGAATGACCTCCCAGCGGGTAGCACCGACTCCGAACCCTGCCTCCCGCAGGTTGTCGGGCACCGCTCGGATGGCTTCAGCCGAGGTGATGATGACGATCGGCAGCACCAGGATCGCCAGGGTCAGCCCGGCCGATATCACCGTGGCGCCGTTGGCCTCGGGACCGGTGATGGACCGCAGCGCCCGTACGAAGATCGCAAAGCCCAGCAGGCCGTACACCACCGAGGGCACCCCGGCCAGATTCCGGATGTTGACGTCGATCAGCCGGGTGAAGCGGGACTTCGGGGCGTACTCCTCCAGGTAGATGGCGGCGCCGATCCCCAGGGGGAAGGCAATGAGGACCACGAAGACCCCGATGAAGAAGGTGCCCCTCAGCCCCTGACTGATGCCGGCCCGGGCGGGGGAGATCGCCAATCTGCCGGTCAGAAAGTCGCCGAGCCTGGTGGCCAGGATTCCCCAGCCCTCGGTAATGACGCTGTAGAGCAAGGTGGCCAGCAGCAGCAGGGTGATCGATAGGGCGCCCAGCAGGAGCATCTTGAATATCAGGCCCGCCGCGTCGAACCGGTGTCCCTGCAGCCTGCGGCGGACGTACTCCGGCGAGCTGGTCAGCGGCTTGGTGTCTACAGTGATGTCTCAAACCTCCTGCATGGACTCAATACTTCTGGCGGACCCGGCGCACGAACCGGCCGGCGAACAGGTTCAGCGACAGGGTGATCACGAACAACAGCGCCCCTACGAAAAACAGGCTTTGAAAGGTCAAGCCGGCGCCTTTCACCGCGTCGGTGCCGCCCGCCATCGAGGCCATCGCAGCGGTCATCGTCTGTCCCCGGTCGAAGACATTCCACCCGAACAGGGACCCCCCGCTCGCCCCCGCTGCGATCGCGACCACCATGGTCTCGCCGATCGCCCGGGAGATTCCGATGATGAAGGCGGCAACCAGGCCGGAAACTGCCGCAGGAATCACGACCCGAACCGAGGTGGTGACCTTTCGGGCCCCCATCCCATACGACGCCTCGCGCAGCGATCGCGGGACCGCCTTCATTGCGTCCTCCGCTATCGACGCCACCAGGGGAGTCACCAGAATTCCCACGCCTATCCCGGCAGCAGCCAGGTTGAAAAGCGTCGCCTGCTCGTTTAGGCGCTGGACGATCTGGGGCGAGACCCAGGTGAGAGCGAAGAAGCCCACCACCACGCTGGGGATGCCGGCCAGGATCTCCAACGCCGGTTTGACGACCCGCCGAACCCCGGGCCTGGCGTACTCAGCCAGGTAGACGGCGGCCCCCATCCCGAGCGGAGCCGCGACCAGCATTCCGATAGCCGTCACCAGAACGCTTCCGACGAAGATCGTCCGGATGTCGTACAGACCTCGCCGGGGGAACCATCCCTCGCTCCAGAGCGCGGAGAACTCCACCCCGGTGACGAAGGTGAGGGTTTCCTGGGCAAGGGTCAGGACTATCAGGACGCTGACCACTATGGACAGGGCGGCGGTGCCCATGAATGCGGTCCGGATCAGCTTCTCCTTGCGGACTCGGCGTGGTTCGCCGCGCAGCGACGCAAGGCCGAAGCCGTCCCCGGCCGGCGGTCGGATCAAGTGGCTCTCCAGTTGCCGGCGGCGCCGGAGCTCGGTGCAGGGCGATGACGGGCAGAGCCGGTCACCGCACGGAGCCAGTCCGATTGCCTGATGGCTCTACTCATCTGCGGAGCCGGTCCCGGCGCGGGCCTCGAATGCCTCGGCGGTGGCCCGCGCTTCCTCGTCGTTCAGTTCCACGTATCCCGCTTCGGTTGCCGTGGCGAGCCCGTCGTCGCTTACGTAGAGTGCGACGAACTCCTGCAGCGCCGGGTTCGCCTCGAGCCTTTCCAGGTTCACGTAGATGAACAGGGGCCGGGAGATCGGGTAGGAATTGTCGGCGATCGTTTCGGGGGTGGGAGCAACGCAGGCCCCGTCCTCGCCGGCGACCCGGAACGCCTTCAACCGGTCCCGGCTGGCATCGTAGAAGGCGTAACCTACCCAACCGAACGATGTGTCGGATCCCTGGATACCCTGGACGATGACGTTGTCGTCTCCGGACGCCTGGTAGTCCGGGCGGCTCTGGGCCTCGTGTCCCCGCGCCTCGGCGAGGTCTTCGATGACCAACTCGATGAAGCTGTCGTAGGTGCCCGATTCCTCGCCGGGTCCGGTGACGGCCAGCGGAGCGTTGGGAAACGGCGCGGCCTTGGTGTTGCCCAGTTGCTCCGCGAGGGAATTGGCGGCGCTCCAGTTGTTGAAGCCCTGGGATTCGGGTCCCACCAGTGCGTAGATGTCGGAGAAGGACAGACAATCGCTTGTCCGCTCGTTTCGGGGCGAGGTCAGCACGGCGATTCCGTCGTTGGCCACCTTGAGCTCCAGGTAGGTAATGCCGGCCTGCTCACAGGCGGCAATCTCCGGCTGGGAGATCGCTCGAGAAGCGTTGGAAATGTCGATATCTCCCCGGCAGAAAAGCTCAAAGCCGTCGCCGGTTCCCGGCCCGTCGATGGCGATGTTGACGTTCGGCGCGACGTCGTAGAACCTTTCCGCGACCCCGATCGAGATCGGCTCTACCGTGGAGGATCCGGAGATCACGATGTTCCCGGTCAATCCGTCGTCAACCGCAGCACGCCCGCATGCGGATGCCGCCGCCACCAGAACCAGTGTCGCGGCGAGCAACCGGCCGGATCGTGGCGGGTTGCCCATCGGTCGTTTGTGCCTCTCTCGCCGGTTGCCTGTCGGCGCCGGCAGGTACCGGTGAGCCGCAATCATGAGCCGCTGGAGGACCTGATCGAACGCATTGATCAAGAGCCTAAGCAGGCATTCCGCTGCTAAGGTGGTCTTTATCTGAACTCTTCCTGAACTTCGGAGGCAAACGTGCCGAAGCTGCTGGTGGTAGAGGACGATCCCACCATGTGCGAGATGCTTGCGTACAACCTGAGGCGCGAGGGCTTTGACGTAGAGGTCGCCGCGGATGGTGAGACCGGGCTTGCCAAAGCGAATGCCGCCGAGGTCTCCATGATGATCGTCGACCTCATGCTGCCCGGCATCGACGGCCTGCAGATCACTCGCGAGATCCGCCAGCGGCGCAAGGACCTGATCATCCTCATGTTGACCGCTCGCTCCGAGGAGGCGGTGCGGATCCAAGGCTTCGGATCCGGCATTGACGACTTCCTCGCCAAGCCGTTCTCGATGGGTGAGCTGGTGGCCCGGGTCAAGGCCCTGCTGCGCCGGTCCCGCGTGGAGGCGTTGCGCAACGGCGCGCCGCCCGAACTGGTTTTCGGCGACTTGCGGATAGTCGCCCGCGACTTTCGGTGCTGGGTGGGTGACAGCGAAATCGATCTGCGGCCCAAGGAGCTGACGCTTCTGGCCACCCTGGCGGCCGAACCGGGCAGGCTGCTTTCCCGGGCCGAGCTTGCCGAGAAGGTATGGGGCTACGACAAGATGACCGATACCCGCACGATCGATACCCACATCAAGAACCTGAGACGAAAGGTGGAACAACCTTCCGCCTTCACCTACATCGTCACCGTGCGCGGCATTGGCTATCGATTTCGCGTACAGCCGAAATGAGGCGCAAACCGAATCTACGGTCCCGCCTGATGTGGGTTCAGCTTGCGGTGGTTGGGCTGGGCACTATGGCCCTCTATGCGGTATCGGCAGGCCGCCTCGGACCGATGAGGGGGCCCTTCCTGCTGGTGATCGCCGCCACCCTGGTGGCCACGCTGGCCGCTTCCTCCCTGGTCGCCAAGTGGATCTCCGGCTCACTCGAACTGCTCGCCCTGGACCTCGCCCGGATCGCCAGGGGACACTCGGACCGGGTCACCCCCTCAGGCCCGGCCGAATCAGTACGCCTGTCGGAAGCAATCAACGGGATGGCGGAGGAACTGGCGGGTGTGATCGACGAGCTGAGAGCGGAGACCGGGCTGCGGGAGCAGATCCTCACTTCCATGCGGGAAGGGGTGGTGCTCGCCGACACCTACGGAGAGGTGATCTATGCCAACCAGGCCGCCTACGACATGTTCGGGCGCAGCCCTCGCGACCTCCTGCCGGCCCAGCTAGCGGGCGCGGGGGAACACGAGTTTACGATCCATCACCCGCGGCGACGTGAGCTTCGCTCCACCTCGGTGAGGCTGGAGGACGGGCGGACCCTGGTGGTGATCCAGGACGAGACCGTACGCAAGCGTGTCGAGTCCATTAGAAGGGACTTCGTCGCCAACGCTTCGCATGAGTTGAAGACTCCGGTCGCCGGGATCATGGTCACCGCGGAGACGGTGGAGCGAGCTTTGGACGGTGACGTCCATCACGCCAGGCGGTTTGCGGCCAACCTGGTTCGCGAGGCCCGCAGGTTGAGCGCCCTGGTGCAGGACCTACTGGACCTGGCCCGGCTGGAGAGGGGTCAGGGAGAGCGCTCCCCGATCCGTTTGGCGGAGGTCATCCAAGGCGAGCTGGAGGCACTGAGGGAGCGGATAGAAGCGAAGGGCCTGGTTCTGCAGGTGGAGCTTGACGACGGGATAGAGGTGCTGGGGGTGGCCGAGGACCTGGCGCTCATGGCTCGCAACCTTCTGGAGAACGCCCTGGTCTACACCGCAGAAGGGTCGATCCGGGTGCGGCTGGCCGACACCGCCAAAGCCTTCGAGCTACAGGTTACCGATACCGGGGCGGGGATTCCGTCGTCGGATCTGGAGAGAATCTTCGAGCGCTTCTACCGGGTGGACAAAGCCCGTAGCCGGGATACCGGTGGCACCGGGCTGGGGCTGGCGATAGTCCGGCACGTGGCCGAAAGCCACGGGGGGGTGGTGGAGGTCGCAAGCGAGCTGGGGTCGGGATCGACCTTCACCGTGCGTCTTCCTTATCCGGGCTAGTCCCGGACGCAGGTTACTCCGACCTTCTCGGGGCCCTTGTTGCAACGGGCCCTGATGAATCCCTCGATCGCCTTGGTGTTCAGGCTTTCGCACTGCTGCGAATGGCGCCAGGCGGCCAGCGCAATCGGCTTTTCTATGTCGGGGTTGGGAACGGCGATGACGCCGTCGACGTGGGAGTCGGCAAACTCGTCGACCTCGTCCACCTCGTCGTCCGTCAGGTCTTTGTAATGGATGACGATGCCGCCGTGTTCCAGGTTGTGGACCAGCGCTTCCTGTTCCGGAGCCTCCCGGTACGAGCCCCACGGAGCAGGCTGGGGCCGGTGGGGACCCGAGGTTGGAGGATTGGTCTTGTAGTCGGTGTACTGCTCGTTCGGGTCGATATGCCTTTGACCCTCGTCCTCGTGGGACTCGATGGGTCCACAACCGGCTTGTTCTGCAGCTGCTGCGAAGGCTGCCCTCTCGCCCTGGGCCCTTTGGATGGCAAACCAGGTTCCCCCGCCGATGGCAATGAGCAGGACGATCGCAATGAGAATCTGCTTGCGTCGCTTGGCCTGCTGACGTTTGCGGGCGACCGCGATGCGTTCCTGGCGGGCGGCTTCGCGCTTCATCTTGCGCTCTTCGGCAGACTTGCTCAGCGGAGCTGAGTCCTCGGCGGCTTCGGTTGATGCGACCGCCGCGGTCTCCTCTCCGGCGGTCACGTCAGAAGAGGCGTCCTCGGCGGCGGCTACCTTGTCCGCGTCGTTCGGCGCGGCGCCTTTGGCAGACCCGTTATTGCCCGCGGGCTTGCGCGCCTGCTGAGGTTTACGGCTCTGTGGTGGTCTCTTTTGACCGGACTTGCCCTGGGACGGGCGCTTCTTGGGAGGTGCCATCTGAGATGAATCTTAAACCACAACGGACAAATGCCGTCCGGAGGGGGTGGCCCCCGGCGCTTGGAGCGCCGGGGGCCGGTAACTAAATGGCTTCCGGCTTGTACTCGATCGACTTCATGGAGTTGAGTACCTCCAGCCGGTCGTCGAACATCCTCCGGCGGTACTCGACCAGCCTCAGCCGCCTGGCCAGGGTCTCGGCCCGGCGCTGTTCCCTGGTGCCTGCGTTGATCCGGAAATATTTCATCATGTTGATGTAGCCCTGGAACTTGGTGCGGAGCGGGCCCATTACCACGGGCGGAGGCAACTCGAAGTTCATCCATTCCGGCTGCTTGCGAACCGGGGTGTAACTCCAGCCGACCTTGGACGCCATGTGGATGAGGCTGTCGTGGTCCAGGGCCCGTGCCGTAACCGGGATGGAGGAGACAAGCTCGGCCGTGGTGCCGATGGGCGTGTTGTGCTGCCCGGCGTCCGGCTCGAGTAGGGCCGGCGCGTTATCCACGACACCGGGTTCCGCCAGCATGGCCGGCTCCGGCTGGTCTACAACCGCCCCGGGGTTGACGGCGGTCTTGCGAGACCGCTTGCGCTTCGGGGACGGCTCGACCTGGACTGCCGCCACCAACCGATCACTCTCGGCGGGGTCTGACGGTGATTCAAAAGCAGCCACTTGAAGCTCTGGTTCGTTTGCGGGAAGGAGCACCACCGATGGAGACAACTCGGCAACGGTTTCCTCTTCCTGGTCCAGCAACAACGAAACCATCTCGTCGTGGTCCAGATCGCTGCGTAGGTGCCGGATTGCCTTGTGGTTGAGGTCCAGGACGGCGGCTGCGCCCATCCGGCGAAGCATTACGTGGGAGTCGCACCAGAAGCACTGCAAAACCGGACGGCCGTGGTAGGTGGTTACCAGCTTGTAGTCATCACCCGCGGGGTCGCCCGCCATGTCGCACGAAGGGCAGTTAACTTTCTTACTCACGTCCGGGCAATCCTTTCCGTACGTTGAGGCGAAAAGGCTGTGCTACCAACCTCGAGTCACCCCAGATCGAGTTGGGTCACGTATCTATCGGCAGGAACCAAGGGTGATTCAGCGCGATTTGGAGTTTTTCGAGGATTTATAGGATCTTGACGCCTGGGCGCGCAAAAAGAAAGTTACGAACGCATAAAAGGTGCTTCGGGCGGCTTAGACGCCCAGGTCGAAGCTGAAGGTTCCGATGCTGCCGCCGGCGTTGCCGCCACCGCCGGTGCCTCCGGCCAACGTGGAGCTGGTGGCCGATGCCGTCGCGGGGCTGGTGCTGGTGGTTGCGGAGCCGGAGGTGCTGGCGGGCGCTTTCAGTGTGGTGTTTGTGGGTGAGGTACCGGAGGAGGAGCTCCGTGCAGCGCTGGAGGGACTGCCGCCGTCCGTGGTGGCTCCGGAGAAGTTGCCGCTTCCGCCGGCGCTTCCGCCGCCGCCGCCACCGCCGCCGGTCCCGCCGCCGGGACCACCGTCTGCGTCGCCTGCAACGCCCGGCCCGCCGCCGCCGCCGTCACCGCTGCCGCCGGTTGAGTTGCCCGAACTGCCGCCGGACCCGCCGCTGCCGGCCCTACCGGAGTCGGCTCCCCGGCCGCCGTCTCCGGTGGCTGAGGACTGCTGGCTTTCTCCGGAGGTGAGATCGAAATCCTGATTACAGGAAGTGCCCGCCGTGGCTCCTGACGAGGAACTACCGGTCCCTACCGCCGGGCAGACGTTCTGGGCCTGCGCAACTACGGTGAGCAGGAAGAAGACGCAGAGCGCCGAAGCAGTTGTTCCCAGGGCTCTAGGTGCCTTCATATCTACTACCTCCGTTGTTTTTCCGATCCTAACCTAAAAGACGGGAGGGTAGCCTTGCAAGAGAAAGAGAATTTCCGATTCAGCCATCGAGCGGCGTGACCGTGGCCTCCCACTCGGCGGACTTCGCCTCGCACGTGCCGCCGGCGCCCACAGCCGGGCCCTTGGGCGTGTAGGCGGTCCGTTTCACCGCCGACATCCTGGTCACGATTGCCCGGCCGTCCTTCACCTCGAAGTCGGTCGGGGTGACCTCCACAGTATTGGTGGCCTCGTAGGCTTCGGGAATGATTGTCCCGTCGGCCGCCCGGCAGGCGTTGCTCACCTCGGGCGGAAAGGTCTGGTTGATGCGGTAGACCCCGTTTTCGAAGTTGACCACCGACACCACCGCCCCAGCTTCCGGCTCGTCCGGATTGGTGGCCGTTATCTCCGAGTTGCACGGTCGGTCCTCGCACCCCGGCTTGACCTCCCAGATCCGGCGGATCTGGTTGCCCGGCTGAAACGTGGTCTCCTCTTCGGTGGCGCCGATGAGCCGGATGAGGGTGTAGTTGAACTCCCAGGTACCTTCCCACCGGGCGGTCTCCAGGCCGGGGGCGGCCTGCGGAGAGGGGCTGCGCGCAGGCTCGGGCTCGGCCTGATTGAAGCAGGCGGTCAGGGCCAGGAGTCCGACGGCCGCCAGCCGGCTCAGCCGCGCTGCCAAGGAAACCTCTCGGGAGGATCCGGGGGCCCGGCGCTTTCCTGCCGATCTGGATCCTCGGGCTTTTCGGCGGCAGGGAGAGGGGGCCGGGCCAATTCCACCTGCATCTGCCGCACCGTCTCCTCCAGCCGGTCGATGCTGTGGAGGAAGCCTTCTTTTCTGGCGGCGAAGTCGGATGCCTGGGCGGTCTTCACCCGGCCGCACTTACGGCAGGTTTGGGCCATCGCGACACCGTGCTTGCAGTATTCGGACATGAGGCTCCTAGAGGAGGGGACCACGGCACTTGCGGCACAATCCTTTGACTGTAAGGTCCTGCTCGGCGCACTTGCGGCATTTGGCCCAGTCGATCTGGGCGACGAACCCTCGAGGTTCTGAAATCACTCCAAGGGATTGGTTGTGGTAGCGGGCCTGCTCGTACTCATCGCCCTCCTTGCGCTCGACGAAGTCCCAGACGTACCTGGTGAACTCCCGCTCGCGCTGGAACTCGGGAATCGCATTGAGGTCGACCTTGATCCAAAGCACATATCAAGGATAGCGGCGACATAAAATCGGTTGATGGAACCGGACGATCCCAGACGCGATTGGCTGCCTTACCGCCTCGGGGATCCGCCGCGAACCACCCCCGACGACCCTCACCGGCAGCTTACCCAGATCGCGCCCGTGGAGCTGCAGGCGCAGGTGGTTGCCCGGGGGCGCGCAATGCCGGGGACCTTCGTGTGTCCCAGCCTGGTTTCCCTGCCCGGCTCGCAGGCGTTCGTTCTGGACGACTCCACGCCCACGCCGGCCTCCGCGGTGTTCATGGTCGCCCGCGAGTTCGCTCACATCCACCCGCCGGTGGACGGCAGCCTTCATATGGTCCTTCCTCCCCATATCGTGCGCCAGGTGGTGGAGAGGGGCTGGGGTGAGCAGCATCCGGTGGCGAGGCTGGGACTGCTGCCGATAACCACTCTGATGATCTACGGACCGCGGGACCCCGAGGAGCTGGAGGTGGTCCTCCGTCTTCTCGCCGCCTCCTGGAGCTACGCGCGGGGAGAATTGGTGGGTTAGGGCGAGGGTGTGATTACGATGTAGGCGTGAAGCCCCCCAGATATACCACCGGCGACCCCTACGTCGACGAGCGCCTACGCGAGATGGTCGCAGGGCTTGACTCTTTCGACGCCCAGATGGTGTTCGAGATGATGACGACCGCGCTGGCGCTTGCCAAGGATCCCATCTCCCGTCTGGACCGCAAGATTGCCAATACCGCCCTCAAGGAGATGCGCTACGCGTTCAGCGTGTTCGCCCCTTACCGCCACGTCCGCAAGGCCACAATCTTCGGATCCTCCCGGACCGCCAAGGGCCGGCCGGAATACGCGCTGGCCAGGGACTTCTCTCGTACCATCGCCGACCGGGGATGGATGATCGTCACCGGCGCAGGCCCCGGGATCATGGAGGCCGGCCACGAGGGCGCCGGGGGGGACCGGTCGTTCGGCGTAAACATCGTGCTGCCCTTCGAGGCCACCGCAAACCCCTATATCGCCGGAGATCCCAAGCTCATCAACTTCAAGTACTTCTTCACTCGCAAACTGATGTTCATCAAGGAGTCCGAGGCGTTCGTGCTGATGCCAGGCGGTTTCGGCACCCTGGACGAGGCTTTCGAACTGTTGACCCTCATCCAAACCGGTAAGAGCGATCTTCACCCGATTGTCATGCTGGACGTGCCGGGGGGCACCTACTGGAAGTCGTTCGACCGGTATCTGCGCGAGGAGCTGCTGGATCACGGCTATATCTCGGACAGCGACCTCAGCCTGTTCATGTACACCGACGACATCGACCAGGCGGTCGAGGAAATAGAACGGTTCTACCGGGTGTACCACTCGCAGCGCTACGTCAACGACCGGTTGATCCTCCGGCTGAACGTGATGCCCACCGAAGGGCAGCTAAGCGAGCTGTCGGCGGAGTTCGGCGACGTCCTGGAAGGCCCCATTCAGCCGGTGGAGCCCTCAGCCGGAGAGATAAGGGACAACGATGTGGTGGACCTTCCCCGGATTGCCCTCAACTTTGACCGCATTCACGCCGGCCGGTTGCGAATGCTGGTGGACCGGCTGAACGACATGGCGGTATAGCCGGTGCCCCCATCGGTCGGATAGCATGAGCGCATGAGGCGCAGATCAAGCGCATTTCTCTCACTTTTGCTCCTTGCCTCTCTAGTGCCCACGGGGGTCGACGCGGCGCCCTCGCGCGCCAATTTGCAGGCGGACATAGACCGGATCGAAACCCAGATATCAACCCTGGACGAGGACTTCAACGACGCGCGTCTGAAGCTCAGCACCGCCGAACGCCAGATCAGAGAGCTCGGGCTGGCGAAGCAAGAGGCCGACCGAAGGCTGGCCGAGTTGCGCCAGACCGCGTCCCAGCGAGCGGCTGCCTCGTACCGGATAGGTGCTCCCAACATGGTTCTGGTGCTGTTCGGGGCCGAGAACTTCAACGACTTCACCCGGCGCATGGGCCTGTCCAGCCGGGTGGGGGACTGGGAGTCCGGCATCGTGACCGAGCTTGAGATCGCCAACAACCGGTCGGAGGCCAAGGAAGCGGAGCTTCGGGCCGAGCGCGACCGTGCCAAGGCGCTCAGCACCTCGATCAACACCAAGCGTGCGCAGCTTCAGCGCAGGGTGGACGAGCACCAGGGGCTCATCGACCGGCTGGTGGCACAGGAGCGCCAGAGGGCGCAGGCTTCCGCCGCAGCAGCGGCTCGAGCCGCCGCCCGCAGGGGTGCTCCGCCGCCCCCGCCGGTGGTGGTTGACGCCTCTACCGTACGCAAGGAGCCCCTTATCGCTCCGCCGCCGCTTCCGGCGTCGGGCAACGCCCGCGCCGCTGTGGCGGCGGGTTACTCAAAGATCGGAACCCCCTACCAGTGGGGCGGAAGTGGGCCGGGTTCGTTCGACTGCTCCGGGTTCACCGCCTATGCCTGGCGGGCGGCGGGGGTGTCGCTGCCTCACTCCTCCCGAGCCCAGTACGCAGCCACGAAGCGGGTGGCCAGGGGAGACCTGCAGCCGGGCGACCTGGTGTTTTTCGGTAGCCCGATTCACCACGTCGGCATGTACGTGGGCAACGGAAACATGCTCGATGCCTCCACCTACGGCCGTCCGGTGGCTGTCAGGTCGATCGACCGGCGCGGCTACGTGGGCGCCGGCAGGCCGGGAGCTTGAGCGCGAGCCGCCGCCCGCATGCGGACAATGCATGAAGGTGGCAATCATCGGGGCCGGGGCCATGGCCGGAGCCCTCGCTATCCACCTCCACCGTTCCGGCAATGCGGTGGCGATCTGCGCCACCAAGTTCGATGCGCAGATCCTGGAGGCGATCCGGCGGGACCGTAAGCACCCCACTCTCGGCCACTGGATCCCCGAAGGAGTCGATGTTCACGACGACCGCCACTGGAGCCGGGGTTTTCGGCGCGCCGACATCGCCGTCCTGGCGGTCCCGTCGGTTGGGGTCCTCAGCTCGGTCACCATGGCCCTCGAGCACCTGGGGCGTCACACCGTTTGGGCGGTCGCCACCAAGGGCTGGGTGGCCGGCAGCGGCCGGCCGATGTCCGAGTTCATCGAGGAGGTATCGCCCGGCCATCCGGTGGTGATGGTGGTGGGCCCATCACTGGCGTCGGAGATCGCCGGCGGGACGCCGACCGCACTGGTGTGTGCCAGCAAGGACCCGGTGGCCGCTGCGATGGTTGCCGCAGCGATCACGTCCGGGTCGCTTCGCGGGTTCGTCACCGACGACATCGCCGGCGTGGAGGTGGCCGCAGCAGTGAAGAACGTACTGGCGATAGCCATCGGGATGTGCGACGGGCTGGAGGAGGTCAAGGGCCGCTCGATGACCAATACCAAGGGGGCACTGTTTTCCCGAGGCCTTTTGGAGATGGGCCGCCTCGCTGAGTCAATGGGGGGCAGGCAGGAAACCGTCCTCGGCTTCACCGGGGCCGGGGACCTCTACCTCACGGTGGCCGGAGGGCGCAACGGGCGGTTCGGCCGGCTGGTGGGGACCGGTCTCGACCCGATCAAGGCGTTCGAGCAGATGGGCACGACGGTGGAGGGTTTCGACAACACCCGGGAGGCCGTCCTCCTGGCGAAGCGCCACGGAATCCGGCTGCCGGTGGTGGAGATGACGCACTCGGTCCTGTTCGGCGGAGCCGACCCTGAGCAGGCCATACTGGAACTTGTGCTCAGTGCCCTTGAACCGGAGTCCTGACGGTGACATTCATCAAGATCTGCGGTATAACGCGGCTGGGCGACGCCCGCGCTGCGGTGAGCGCCGGGGCCAACGCCGTGGGATTCGTCTTCGCCCGCAGCCTGCGCCGGGTTTCGGCCGCCGAGGCCTCTGCCATCACCCGCCACATCCATCCCGCGGTCAACCGCATCGGGGTGTTCGTCAACGCGACGCAGGACAGGGTCGTCGAGGTCGCCGACAGGGTCGGACTGGACGGGGTGCAGCTTCAAGGCGCCGAATCGCCCGAGTTCATCGACGGCTTGAGGAAGCTCCGTCCCTCGCTGATGGTCTTCAAGGCGATAAGGCCGTCTTCGGCGGAGGACGTGGCGGGGGCCATGTCGTACCCGGTCGATGCAGTCTTGTTGGACCCGCGGGATCCGGAGAACCCGTTCGAGGCGGCCCCCCCGATCCCGGCGAGCTGGCTCCAGGGAGTCTCTGCCGGCCGGTTCGTCGTAGCCGGAGGCCTCAGCCCGAATAATGTCGGGGGTCTGGTCTCGACCCTGAATCCGTGGGGAGTGGATGTCTCCGGCGGAGTGGAGTCGGGTCCCGGCAAGAAAGACGGGTCAAAGATCCGTGCCTTCGTCCGCGCGGTCAGGGAGGCGGAGGCCGCCACGAGGTGAGGCCGACCCGGGCGGTGCAAAAGCTGGGCCGCCTGACGGTGAATCCGATAGTCCTGTGGCTCGTCCGCTCGGGCCGCTCCCTTCCGGGGGTCGGCAGGAAATCGGTTCTTGCCCTGGAGACGGTGGGCCGCAGATCCGGACTTCCGCGGGTCACGCCGATGGGCTACCTGCAGATCGACGACGACACCCTATGGGTGGTGTCCGAGAGCGGGCAGCGCTCCGACTGGTACCGCAACGCCCGCCGGGCCGGCACGGTCCGGGTGCAGGCCGGCGATCGGTCGGGCCCCGCGCGGGTTCGGCTGCTCCCCGGCGAGGATCCCAAGGCGGTGCTCAAGCGGATGAGCCGATTCGTAGCTGTGGCGAACCGGGCGCTGTGGGACCGGCCGGCGGTAGTAGAGATCCGTTTCGTGGATCCTTGAGCACGCTGGACCGCGCCGGGCTGAGGAGCCTGCTGGAGTCCCTGTCGGCCACTCTGGAGAGTGAAGGGCTGAAGTCGGTGGTGGCTCTGCCGGCCAGGCCGGGTACCGTCCTGCAGCCCGACCCGCCGCTGCCACCGGCACTCGCCGGCCGGCTGAAGGCGCGGGGGATCGAAGGCCTGTGGACCCATCAGGCGGAGGCGCTGGCGGCGGCGAGGAGTTCAAGCAACGTTGCGGTGTCCACCGGAACCGCCAGCGGGAAAAGCCTGTGCTTCAACCTGCCGGCTATCGAGTCCATACTCACCGATCGCCGGTCCCGCTCGCTGTACCTGTACCCGACCAAGGCGCTTGCCCAGGACCAGCTGCGGGCTCTGCGGGCGTTTGGGCTTACCGAGGTGTTGCCTGCCACCTACGACGGCGACACCCCGCCGGACGAACGGCCCTCGGTCAGACGCTTCGCCAACGTCGTCCTGACCAACCCGGACATGCTGCATTTCGGGATCCTGCCCTCCCATCCCAAGTGGGCCGACTTCTTCGCCCACCTCAAGTTCGTGGTGATCGACGAAGGACACGTGTGCAAGGGAGTGTTCGGCTCCCACGTCGGATGCATCCTGCGCCGCCTGCGGCGGATTGCCGCCTTCTACGGCTCCCGGCCGGTGTTCGTGCTGACCTCGGCCACGATCCCCAACCCGGCAGGGCTGGCCGAACGGCTGACCGGCCTGCCGTTCACCGAGGTGACCAACGACGGCGCCCCCCGGGGCGAGCGGCTGTTCGCCTTCTGGAACCCGCCCTTCGTGGACGAGCCGACGGCAACCAGGTCCTCGGCCAACTGGGAGAGCGCCCGGCTGATGGCGGCGTTCGCCAACCGCGAGATCAAGACCATCGCATTTGCAAAGTCCCGCCGGGCGGCCGAGCTGGTGGCAAAGTACGCCAAGACCATGGTGGTGGACTCCGAGGACCGGATTACTGCCTACCGGGCCGGGTACCTCGCCCCCGAACGCAGGGCGATCGAACAAAGGCTCTTTTCCGGTGAGCTGGTCGGCGTGGCCGCCACCTCGGCACTGGAGCTGGGAATTGACGTGGGGGGCCTCGATGCCGTTGTCATGAACGGCTTTCCGGGAACCGTCGCCCAAGTCTGGCAGCAGGCGGGCCGGGCGGGGCGCTCGACCACTGCGTCGGTGGCTGTGCTGGTGGGACGCGACGATCCCCTGGACCAGTACTACATCGCCCACCCCGACCTCCTGCTGGCAAAGCCGTTCGAGATGGCGCTGGTGGATACCACCAACCCCAACATCCTGCAGCCCCACCTGGCCTGTGCCGCCTACGAGAAACCGATCCAGCCGGAGGAGGTCTCCGAGTTTTTCGGAGAGGACGCCCTGAGGCAGGCCGAGGAGATGGCGGAGCAGGGCCGGCTGGCCCTGCGCAAGGCGAAGGGGGTCCAGCGCTACCACTTCCGGGGGGACAGCCCGCCCGGCGACCTGGACCTTCGGTCCATGGGTGCCACCTACTCGATAGTGGACCAACAAACGGGAGCTCTGCTGGGCACGGTCGACGGAGGCAAGGCGTTCTCTCAGATTCACCCGGGCGCCATCTATCTACACCAGGGCGACAACTGGGAGGTGGCCGAGCTGGACATCCCCAACCAGGTCGCTCTGGTGGAGCCGGCGAAGGGCCGGTACTTCACCCAGTCCCGTGAGACGTCCGATATCCGGGTCCTCCAAGCCCTGGAGCACCGCAGGGTGGGCCGGGCTGAGTTCTACCTCGGTCGGGTGGAGGTGACCAACCGGGTGGTGGCCTTCGCCCGCCGGGACATCGCCTCGGGGGAGACCCTGGCGGTGGTGGACCTGGACCTGCCCGAGGTCATCCTGCCGACAGTGGCCGTGTGGTACACGGTCGACCAACCGGTGATCCGGCGGGCAAGAATTTCGGCGGCCGACCTGCCGGGCAGCCTGCACGCCGCCGAACATGCGGCGATCGGGATGCTGCCGCTGTTTGCGATGGCCGATCGCTGGGACATCGGGGGCGTCAGCACCGCCTTCTCCGCCGACACCTCACTTCCGACCGTATTCATCTACGACGGCTATCCCGGAGGAGCCGGCATCGCCGCCCGCGGCTATGCGGAGGCCGAGGAGCACTTGAGCGCAACCCTCGAAGCGGTGTCGCACTGCCCGTGCGAGTCCGGATGCCCCTCCTGCGTGCAGTCTCCCAAGTGCGGGAACGGGAACGAACCGCTGGACAAGGCGGGGGCTATTCGTCTGCTGGCATCTATTCTTGGTAGCGATGGAAGCTGAAGCAGTTACCCCTTCGGGGATGAGTCCGGGCCGGCTGAGA
>Ga0247713_1000711_pt1 | contig 18859 bp, 14 predicted proteins | sample 21E_NmetaG_FD_189936 | JGI IMG/M metagenome (GOLD analysis project Ga0247713, IMG submission 189936) | Soil microbial communities from hillslope of Landscape Evolution Observatory, University of Arizona, Oracle, AZ, United States - 2-1-E_N | ecosystem: Engineered > Artificial ecosystem >... | reverse complement strand
GCGAAGCAGAGTTCGGGTCTTGACCTGGAACGATGCATCATTTCGAACAAGCATGAGAAGCGTCGAAAACCCGCCGGGCTCGGACTCTTAATCCGTAGGTTCAGGGTTCGATTCCCTGGCGACCCACTCCTATTTTCCCTGGTCAGACGCCAAATCCGCATTTTCGTCGTAGGTCGCCATTAGCGTGAAGTCCGCAATAAGTCCGCAGGACGGCGGCGACATTTTCTGGGAGGCGGCCAATGGCTCACGTGATCAAGGTCGAGCGTGCGACCAAAGACGGCAAGAAACGGCACGCATGGAAAGTCCGTTACCGCGACCCCGACCGCGTCGAGCGCGCTCGGACGTTCACCAAGAAGACGGATGCCGAGAACTTCGCCTCCTCGATCGAGACCGACATCCTTCGCGGCGACTATGTCGATCCGAGGGCCGGCAAGGTCGCGCTGGACACCTGGGCCGAGAAATGGGCGGCCGGGCTCAGCGTCAAACCCAAGACCAAGGCAGGCTACGAGTCTCTCCTCCGCAGCCGCATCCTTCCGACCTTCGGGAAGCGCAGGCTTGCCCAGATCCGCCGCTCAGATATCCAGGAGTGGATCGCCTCGATGCTCGCCGAGGGCCTCTCGGCTGGTCGCGTTCGCCAGGCCGTCATCGTCCTCCGTCTGATGCTCGACGCCGCCGTCGACGACAGGCTCATCGCCCGAAACCCCGCCGACCGCATCAAGCTCCCCAAGATCCCTCACAAGGAAGCGGAGTACTTCGACCCAGAGGTCGCCGACCGCATCGTGAGCGCCGTGCCCGAGGAGTACAGGTTGCTGTTTCGCATCCTTGCCATCCTCGGTCTCCGGTACGGCGAGGCTGTCGCTCTCCGTCGCCGCCACGTCGACTTCTTGCGCCGCCGTCTGCGTGTCGAGGAATCCCTCGCCGAAGTCAGCGGCCAGTTGATCTTCGGGCCGACAAAGTCTCACGCCGAGAGAGCGCTTCCGATACCTCCGACACTCATGGCAGAGCTCGAACAACACCTGGAGACGATCGATCCGGATCCAGACACGCTCCTCTTCACCGGCGAGAAGGGTGGCCCGCTTCGTTACCGCTACGCGTACATGGACATCTGGCGGCCGGTTCTCAAGAAGCTCGGAATGCCAACGGTAGGTATGCACGCGCTCCGTCACTCCGCAGCGGCTCGAATGATCTCCGCCGGGGCGAGTCCGAAGGCCGTGCAATCGATCATGGGCCACCGCTCCGCGGCATTCACGCTCACCGTCTACGGCCACCTCTTCGATGAAGACCTCGACGCTCTCGCCAAGCGTATGGACCAGCCTCGATCGCTGGGGGCCTAGGTGAAGCTTCACGTTGAGTGGTCGAAGCCCATCCCGCTGCGGCCCAATCGCGACGGGATCTCTTACTCCGTGGATCTCACGAAAGTAAGCGAATATCCTGGCGTCTACATCTTCGGTCGCCGCCACGGGGACATCTTCGAAGCCCTTTACGTAGGCAAGTCCATGAACATCCGCAGACGCGTGAAAGGTCATCTCAATAGCCTTCGGTTGATGAAACATCTGCGAATGGCGAAGACAGGCAAGAAGGTCCTGCTCGTAGGCGAATACATCACAAAACCTGGACAACGGATCGAAAAATGCCTCGGCTTGACGGAACGCGCTCTCATCCGAAACTTCCTCTCAGAGGGTCACGATCTCGTCAACCTGCAGGGCACCAGGATCCGACGCCATGAGCTCGAGTCGACGGGTCGCCATCCCAAGAAGTTCTTTCCGTCGCTCATTTATCTCGAAAGATCGGGGGGCGACTGATGCCTTTGGAACCGGAAGTGGCTCCAGATTCAGAGAATCTCAAGGAGTGGCTGAAGAGAGTCGGCTACGAGGAGTCGCGGACCGTCGAAAAACTGATGGAGCACATCTTCTTATCGGAGGTCCTGCAGGAATGTTGGTTTCAACGAAGGCAGATTGTTGAGGTTCTCCGTGCGGAAGTCGATGCTGCGGGATACGACTTGGTGCTCGAAGCCGCGGGCCGAATCAGGCACGTGCAGCTGAAAGCCAGCCGTCAAGGTGGCAAGACCTCTAAGCAGACGATCAACGCAAAGCTCCCGGATCGTCAGGGCGGATGTGTTGTGTGGATCGCATACGAAGTCGATGAGAAAAATGGTCGAGCCCAACTGAAGTACCGATGGTGGGACAGTGACGCGTCAACCGCCCCCAGAGTTCCGGGTCGGAACCCGCGTACCAAGAAAGAACGGCCGAACACCTTCGTCCTGAAGAAACAAGACTTTGAGCTGATCGAACACACGGACACGCTCGTGGACCGGCTCTTCGGTTCGGCCTCTTCCTCCGACGATTAAGAGGTCTGCCCTCACCGCTTTGTCAGTGGTGGTACCCATTCCCGCTTCATGTCCTTCTCCAGCTGGACTGCGCCATCGTGAGACTCACATTCGATCCAAGCGACTTCGCATCCCGCTACCCACTCGTTCACGTCGCGAACGTCATCCGCCGATGGCGCATACGTGCCGTCCTTGATCGACTTGGCGGTAGCAATCCCGAGCTCTTCAGCAACATTGCGTCGGAAAGCTGAATTCGTCATCGACTGCCCTCGCCTGAGGTGGTTTTCCCACAGCCGACTCCTGAGAGAGCCTGCCTTTCCTACATAGACGGGGGTCGAGTCGCGGTACCACGCATAGACGCCGAGACCGGCTGGGATCGCTTTCTCCGTCAATATCGCGGCAGCGCTTCTTGAGCGCGCGTTCATCGCTTTCCACAGGGGCCCTTCCACTGGCTTTGCCCGTTCCGCTACAACGTGTTCGCGGGAATCGAGGCTCAGTCCCTGGGGGTTCTCGGGAAGTAACCAAACTTCTATGGTGGCGCCCGGCTGCTCATCTTGTCTCACATACCGTTTCGCAGCTTCAAGGTGATCCACGCGATCGTCCTGCGGCTGAGGGGCCCCCCTCCAATCCCGCGCACCAAAGATGCCCTCCATCGCGTCCAGCGTGGGCTTGACGAGATTGTCAATGTCCCACCGTTCGTTCGGGTTCTTTGGCTGCGCTGTCCTGAACTCAATCCTCACCAGGAAACGGCCGTCTACCGGAGACTCCACGTCGGATACAACGACAGCCCTCCGCACCGCTTCTTTCCATGGACCCTCGTGTGCCGTAGCGAATGTGGCGGGCCGACCCTCTACCTCTAGAGTCACGAGGTACCGTTTCATCCGTACCGCCCGGAAAGCTCTACCGAACTGCTGTTTCGAGTTTCTTGCGTTCGACATCTCCGAGTTCGTGGACCTAGCCTCACGGTTCCGAGGTCAGTTCATCTTCGACTGCGGCCCTCAGCTGTGAAAGATCACGCGTTGCGATGCTCCAGACCTCGTTTAGATCAACCTGAAGGTATTCATGAACCAAGATGTTCCGTAGTCCCGCAATCGCCCGCCAATCCACTTCGGGACGAGAGTTCTTGAAGTCCTCCGACAAGCGCTTCGTTGATTCCGCGAGTACCTGTAGAGCCCGGATCAGCGCGTCTTGCCTCATGGTGTCGTCGAGGAACTCGGTCTTGCTAGCTGGGAGATACTCGTCGATCCGATCAAGACACTCGATCACGTGAGCGACATAGAGCTGCTGGCGATCCTTCACAATGGCCGCGCCTCCGCCAGGACTTGGTCTCGGATGACGGTGTGAAGTGAACCTGGCGTCAACACGTGCACCTTCCGACCAAGAAGCTCTTCGAGGTCAAGGATCAGCCGAGAGTGATCGAGAAGGCTTCGGTTCTCATCCAACTCCACGAGAAAGTCGACGTCGCTGTCTTCATGTTCATCGCCTCTGGCGACCGAACCAAAAACCCGGACCCTCCTCGCGCCATTCCTTGCGGCAACAGAGAGGATCTCCTCCCTCTTTTCATCCAACAGACGGGCGATGTCCGTCGTCACCTCCTGCTTGTTCATAGCTCCCTCATCTCGTCGTTGCTCGGGGTAGCCGGCCACGGCAGCATTGACGCGCAGGTTCCAGCGCTTGACGATGCGTCCCGTTGCAGACACGGAAGGGTCGAGCGATACGACGCCGCTACTCATGCGGGTCCTGCACGCCTCGACAACCCCCGCCGGCGCTTGGTTCATGGTTTCAAGTAGGTATCCGAGACGCTTGTAGACCGACCGGTTTCCACGTCGCTCGGCGTAGCTGAGGAGAAGCTCTCCATCGAAAAAGGAGCTGCAGTACTCATCCAGAGCAGCCGCTACATGGCGAATGCCACCTCCGAGACGAGGGTCATCGAGCATGTCAATCACGGTACGCGAAGGGTCTGACACTTCTACGCGCGACTCTCGCCGCCAGATGGCCTTGGTTCCGAACATTTGGTCGGGCGCGACCTGCCTGACGACGAAAATTGTCCGCTGAATGGACTGCCGCTTCCTTCTGACCGGCTTGGCTGTGATCACTGCGACCTCATTGAAGATTTGGTCGGTAAGGCCCCAGTGCTCGCACGCGCTCCATCCCGCAATAAAGCAGGGCGCGAATACCTTGGAGCCCACAACCCAGGGGTCCTCGATCCACTGACCTGAAGCTCTCGCCTCGAGCGGGACGGGCACGTACAGGCCGTGCGCAACTCGCGTCAACCAGCCTTGTGATGCGAGATGGCGAAGAAGGCGCGAGGCACGTCCCGGGGCCACGCCAAGGCGGTCCGCCACTTCGTCGGCCCCGAAGGGCCCCCGGAACTCGCGATGAAGCACCTCCAGGTGGCGACGGTTCCTCCGAGAGATGCCACCTGACGGCGGATACACGGACTGCGCTTCTGATGGTCTGGCCGACATATCAACAGTTTAGTTGTACCCAACCAAACTGTCGAGCGTCTTATTTAGCGGTCTCATTGACGATATTGCTGAAAGACTGTATCCGACCAGCACCTACGCTCTCTTATAAGGCTGCTGGCATAAATAAGTATCGAGCTTATAGTAGTCAGGATGCTTATGACCATCCTCGACCATCTCCGCCGTGCTGACGTTCAGGCCACCGTGGGGGACGCTCCAGACGGAGTCGATGGCCTCATCGAACTAAAAGCGGACGGACTCAAGCAGGTGTTCGCTGTGGAGCAGCGGCGCCGAGCTCCATATCCAAGCGAGATCCGTGATCTGGGTTCGCGGCTGATCGATATCTCCGACCACGGCGCCCCACTCCTAATTGCGCCCTACATCTCGGAGAACGTTGGGCGTCTCCTCACCGACTATGGATGGTCGTGGGCCGACTCAGTAGGAAACTTCGGCATCCGCTCGCGCGGGCTGCGCCTCTTTCAACGGATCGTCAGTTCTCCACCGACGCCCCCGCGCCATTTGCCGCAGGGAAAGGGAGCGCTCGGAATCGTGCGCTTCCTGATTCGGATGTCTGACGAAGCAGGCGGCTTGGGCCCCACCGAACTTTCGAAGATTGCAAGCGTCAGTCAGCCACGGGCTTCGCAGGTTCTTTCACAGCTCGAGAGACTCGGTTTCGTCGAAAAGGCTCGGGATGGGTACCGCGCCGATCGAGAAGCTCTTCTCGATGCCTTCGTGACCGAATACCGAGGACCCGGAGGCACTGAGCTATTTCTCTACTCCCTCGACCCCCCCACCAATGCTGCTCTGCAGGTTGTCGAGGCCCTCCCTACAGATCGAACACGAGTGGCAGTGTCGGCCGACGTCGGTCCGGATCTCATCGCATCCTGGAGGTCCCCCACCGTTGCGGTCATTTACTGCGAGCATCCCGTGGACATGGACGAAATCGACATGGTCGGGGCTCCGTCCCTGGACCAGGCCAACGTCGTCCTACGGTTCCCAGACGACACTTCGGTCTTCCGTCACCCGCCGCTGGACGCCAAGGTCTCGGGCAATGACCTGCCCCTGACAGATGAGACTCAGATGATCTGGGACTTACTCCAGCTCGGAGGTGACGATCGACACGAAGCAGCTGATCGTTTGAGACAAGCCCTACTTGGTCTGAGCGGTTCTAGATAGCTGCTATCCCCAGAAGAGTGCGGTCGGATCTTGTTGGACCTCGGCTAGCGCGGCAGAGAGGTCAGGAGTCGGATCGAAGAGGTCGTAGAAGTGCCACTTGCCATTTCGGTCGCTCCAATAGAGCGCCCACTTCTCATCCTCGTACCGGAGTTGAGCGACCGTTACACGGCTCCACTCCGGTCCGTAATCCTCCCGCCACGGTGGCCGGCGCTCAACGATCGTCACGGAGTTGCCTCGAATCTCGTACTCGATCCTGATCTTGTCCCGAAGGTGCGACGGGGCCCGGTCCTCGCAATAGCGGCCGACATCGCGCTCGACGGTCTTCCTAACCAGCTCAGGTAGAGAGCCTTTGATCTGCGGGCTCACAGTGCCTTATCCCTTACCCGGCAATACCGTGCCCTCTGGGGGGAACTCCCACCCGCGCGCTTCCAGGAAGACCCGTAGGTCCGGGGGGACACATCGCGCATGCCACCACTCGCTTCGCATGTTCGCTTCATCCCAAAGGAACACGTAGCCGCTTTCTTGCTCCTGGCTCTCGCCACAAACCGAGCAAGTGGGTGCGGCGTGGATCACTTTGCCTTGCTGGTGCACTGCGTCTCCTCTCCACACAGGGCCGGTACAGACGATAACGAGCCCCTGACTCAACTACTTTTGCCGCGTTGCCCCCTCTACAGCGAGATCTCGAGGCTGCGTTCAAGACCAACGTCATTCTCACGAGAGCGGCCCAAGCGACGGTCGCTGTGGTCTTCGATCTGTCGGTCAACCTCCTCCTTCTCCCGTCGCTGCTCGGCGTTGCGCGGCTCCGCGCCAAGGGCTCGCTTCTGATCAGTGATGTCGTACTTGTCCCGGTAGTCCTCGATCGCGAGGACGGCCTTGCGCCACTCGTTCTTTTCTGACGGACGCTCCGGTGCCTGTCCGACGGATTGAGCGAGGTAGGTAGGCAGATTGCTCTCTCGATCTCGAAGCAATGCTCGATTGCGGCGCTCGAGCTCATTCTCGATCTCTTGCACGCGCCCCACCAGCGGGCTCTGCTGGTCAACCCACCGCTTCCAATCTTGTTGCGATTGGACGAGCTCTTTCTCTTGATCTTTCATTGATTCCAGGTTCTCCACGAGTCGGTCTTCGGCTCGCTCACAACCGTTGATGCGTCGTCGGAGCTCATCCACCTCGGACTTCCGGCGCGCCTTGGCCAGAGCCCCCAACGACGCGAGCTTCTTCTCAGCTTGCGCGGCTACCCGACGCTCTTGCTTGATCCATTCACCTATACGTTCGGCCTCGTGTCGAATCTGACTCAACTTGCCACTCGGATCCCTGGGACCGTCCGATAGTCGTTCGTAGATCGATTCCTGCTCCGCGCGCAGGGCCTTTGTGTCCTTCTCGGCGATGTCGCCGTTTGCGTCGAAGGCGAGCGACTTTGCTCGGCTCCTCTCCAACGAGCGCACCAGCTGATCCACCTCGTAGGGACGGTCTACCGCTCCCCCGACCTCGTCGCGAGCACCATCACCCATCACCACGTAGAGACGGTTCTCCTCACGACCGCGCGACATCGCCACGTAGCCCCACTCGCGGTAGAGGGACTCATCGCCCAAGACGAAGGCCCGGTCCGTCGTCATCCCCTGGGCCTTGTGTCCAGTGATCGCGTACGCGTGAGCAACGTTCCTCTCCTCCAGATAATCAGGCGGAAGGAACACGACGCGATCGTCGTCGAGCCTGACCTGGATCCCACGCTCATGGAGGTGGACGTCCTCGACCACGCCGCGGCTCCCGTTGATGACCCCCAGCCGGCGGTCGTTGCGCAAGGTCATGACCTCGTCGCCGACGGCGAACGACCGGCCCCCGATCGTCAGCTCGACTTCCCCGATCAGTCCTTCAGCCCGAAGGATGGTCCGAGCCTTGTCATTGAGATCGTCCATATCGGCTTTGCGTGCCGCGATCATCACGGCGTCGCCGTTTCGAGATGCCTGCCACCAGTCGGCCACTAGCGCTGCGCGGGTCCCGGCGGCGTCTTTCCCGACGATCAGCCTCTCGCGCTCTCCGTAGACCTCGACGGCCTCAGCGGCTTGACCATTCCGCAGAAGCTCCAGCGCATCGCGCTCCCACGAGTTCTTCTGGCGCCTCACTTCCGAGAGCTCGGTTACGGGCAGCTGCTCCTTTAGAGCACGAAATGCCCCACCGGCCGCGATCTCAGGGAGCTGCTTGTCGTCTCCGATGAGCACGACCTTGGCACCGGCGCGTTCGGCATGGTCGAGAAGCGTGTCGAGCTGCCGGGTCCCGACCATCCCAGCCTCATCGACCACGACCACCGAACCGCTCTCCAGCCCCGGCGCGTTCCAGTCGTCGATGTCTTTCATCAGCGCGGCGATCGTGGAGCTCTCGATCCCCGACCCTGCCTCGAGCTCCTTGGCCGCTCGGGCCGAGAGCGCGCATCCGATGACAGTGATGCCGGATGCCTCCCACGCGCCGCGTGCCGCGTCCAGAGCGAAGGTCTTGCCCGTGCCGGCCTTGCCGACCACGACGTCCACGCCCCGGCCGCTGCGTGTGAGGGCCTCGACCATGCGGCGTTGCTCGGAGGTGAGGGAGCTTCGGCGTGCGAGGACATCCTTGAGAAGACCCTTGTCGGCGATCGCCACCGAATCATCCTGACGATCCACTGCCCGCCGGATGAGCTGCTCTTCGAGCCGGATCAGCTCCTTGGTCGAATAGCGAGTGGCGTCGTTCACCGCGGGCACCACCTGGCCGTTGGCGAGCCGGAGCGAGGTCGAGGTGAGCAGGAAGTCAGACTTGGCCGCCGACAGCCGCACAACCAGATCGGAAGAAAGGAGTCGCTCGGCCTCCTTCTCGATCTGTGCCGCCGAGGCCCCCGGCCCGCGTCGCTCACAGAGGGCCTGGATCACCTCGCGCACGGTGAAGCTGCTCGCGTCCCGGGTGAGCCCCTCCGGTCCGAACAGCTCGGCAGCGAGATCAGGCGACAAACGCCTTTGGGTCTCGTGGGTCCGACCGATCACCTGTCGGAGGTCGCGGCGGGTGAGGCCCACCTTCTCGGCGCGCCGCTCCCACTCCGGCTGGAGACCCTCGGGACGAACCTTGTGGTCTTTGGCCCGACGGGTATCAAGGGTCGCCACCTGAGCGGCCTTGGCAGAGTGCTCGCAGCGCTGTTCCATCCGGATCTCGATCTCGGCACGGCGCCGGGAGAACTCGTCGATGGCGGAGCGCGGGATGCCCTCTATCTCGGCGGTGCCGTTTCGCACCTGCGTCCACTCGACCCCGACGCGGCGGCTGATCTCCCTTCGCAGTTGTTGTTGATAGAGGTAGCCGGCGGTCTTGGCGTGGCTGTATAGGAGACGGCCGTCGAGAGCGCTCCACTTGCGGTCCCAGCAGCGAATCAGGTTGGCGACGAGGACGTGGGTGTGGAGCAAGGGGTCGCCCGCCCGCGAGGTCCGGTGGCGGAAGGCGGCCGCCACGAAGCCCGATGAGCCGATCGGCTCGACCCCGTCGGTGCCGCGGCGGCCGACCGCGGTGTGACGTTCAAGGTAGTCGAGAGCGGCGGCGACCGCGGCGTCATGGGCGTTGACGATCTCGTTCGAGACTTCCTTGGGCCCGAGGGCATGGAGGAGCGAGGCCGACTTCGGGGCCCGGAAGGTGAGATCGAAGCCTGGCATCCGAGCCTTGTGATGGCGGTGGCTGATCGCCTCGCCTGTGGAGGGATCGCGCCCTTCGAGGACGGGCGTCAGCTCTCGCTCGAGCACCCGGCCCTCCAACCCGAGATCGCCGGAGCCGCCTCCGAGCCAATAGCCCGGAGCCTCGCCAGAGCCGAGGTAGTAGTCCTCGACCCCTCGAGCGACCGAGTTCAGGTAGTAGTCCTGCTGCCCTCTGGCCAGCTTCCCGATGTTGAGCATTCGCCACCGCCGACTTGACCCGTAAATCCCTTTCGTGTAATTACTAGCATGTAAATGCAAGTCTGTGCAACGTTCGGCTCGTACTCTCTTCTCGGGGAGGTGGATCCGATAAGGCCGCGCGAAACTCAGGGCAAGAGACGTTTTCAGGATCAGCCAACCCGAGTCTGGGTCGCAATCGGCTATGTCGTAGGTCTACTTGCTCTCTCGGAGTACCTGACGGGTCAATGGTGGCCCCCCTTCGGCCTCACGGGGCTGTGGTTCTACGCCGCGTTCGCTGCCCTCGTCCTGGGCGACTTCCTCATCGAACCGTTCTTCACCAGACCAGCGGACGCCATCGCGAACGGCATCGCTCTCCTCATCGCGGTCGCATCGGTCTCCCTGAACGACGCACAGGTCGACCCAGCCACGGCCAAGGCAGGTAGAACCGTTCTCTTTGCCTACGGCCTGATCATCGTGGGGATGGCCCTGGTGGCAGTGGTGTTCAAGGACAGCTCCGGGCCTCGTGCGGGAATAGCGGCAGCAGCAGCCGGCCTCGTCGGTCGGTACGGTCGCTCAAGATGGGCATTCAGCGTTCTTCTCTTCGCTGCAGGCTACGCCGCCTTCGCTGATGAGGCAGACAAGGTCGCTGTCCTTTACCTCTCCTGGCTGGCGGTCACAGTTCTGCAGCCGTTCGAAGCCATTGCCGAGTGGGTTGCGGCCCGAGGTGCCCGACCTCGTAGAGGTCCGATTGGAAGGGTCGAGAGAATCGAGGATCCTGGGATCCTCGTAGCGCGACTTCCCGTGGGTTCGACTCCATCACTCGGGAGCAAGGTACTGCTGGGCACCGGGCAGCTCCCAGGAACGGTCGTTGACGTCACCACAAGCCTCGAAACTCCTGTCGTTCGGGTCGCATCGATTTCGGCTGCCCCGTTCCCGGTCGGGGCAGAGGTTCAGGTCCTCGAGGAAAAAGCTGAGGATCCCGTCGTAGGCCACGTAGGGGCTGGAACCAATCTTGACGAGCTAAGCCTCGACACACCTCCCGCGGTGGCTGACCTTGGGCTCTCAGAGGGACGATTGGTGGCTGCTCCCATCGGAGCGATGGATGCCCTCTTCCAAGTGACGAGCGCTGAGGTAGTCACCTCTCGTGATGTCGATCTGCAGCGAGATCTTGTCCATGTGACGGCAAGAAAGTTAGGTGTGTGGAATGAAGGTGCAACGAGCTTCGACCCGGTGCCCTGGATCCCACGTCCCGGAGAGCCGGTGAAGCTCCTGTCGAGCCCTCGGGCCCCGGTCTTTGTAGCCGAGAGGATCGGCCACGTGCCGGGAACCACCTATGGAATCTCGATCGATCTCGACTACGCCGTCACACACAATTCGGCAATCCTCGGGATTCTCGGAATCGGGAAGACTCACCTTGCCTGGGAGCTCATCCAGAGGATGCTCGCCGCTGGCATAAAGGTTGTGGCGTTAGACATTACTGGTCGCTACAGCCAGCATCTCAGTAGCATCTGCTCCCCCCAGACCGAGAACGCAATTTCGGAGCAGATTGAGAATCAGATTGTCCCGACGGTTGGGCAGACGCTGGTCCGCGGCGAGGAAGCCGGAAACATCCCGGAGTTCCGAGCAAGCATGGCAGCCGTTCTGCAGGCATTCTACGATGGCGATCAGCGCTTGCTCATAATCAACCCCAACCGCTTCGAGGTATCGCGGATGGAGGGCAAGCCGTACCAACAGCATGCGAATCTTCTGGTTCGCCTGACCATGGTGGAAGTTACGCGCATCATCTCCGAGCAGCTGTTGGACATCGTTCAACGTGCGGATGCGGCAGCCGACCCGCAAGAGGAAGCGGATCTTCGGCCAGAGAAGGCAAAGCTTTGTTTGGTTCTGGAAGAGGGCCACTCGCTGGTCCCTGAATGGAACTCGACCGCAAGTGACTATGAGCAGACAGCGGTGAACGGCACCGCTCGGGCCCTCCTGCAGGGTCGAAAGTACGGATACGGCTGTCTCTTGATCACGCAGCGGACAGCGAATGTGACCAAGAGCATCCTCAATCAGTGCAACACCATCTTCGGATTACGAATCTATGACGCAACTGGAATGGGGTTCCTCGAGAACTACATCGGACCTACGCACGCTCGCCTTTTGGCTTCCCTCAAGGATCGCAGCGCGATCGTGTTCGGCAGAGCATCCTCCTGCAACGCCCCGCTCATCATCGATCTGAACGACGCAGCAGCGTTTGCTTCGGGCTTCTGGGGGCCCGTGTCCGGGAGCATCCCGGTTACAAGCGGCCCCGAACCACAACAGCCTCCGAGCGAACCACCAAACGCCGAAAGCCCTTTCTTTTAGGACAGGTCGTAGACCTTCAGCACCTCGTCGCCGTAGTGGTTGATGACTTTCACAGCGAACCGCCCGGTCTCCGGTTTCTGAAACGGCCGGCTCTTGGTGGAATAAAGCGACTCCCAAGCCTCTTCATCGATCTCCGCCTTGAGGGCCCTCTTGAGCTTGTCGTAGGGCTTGTCCCCGCCGGTGAAGTAGGCATGGCGCACGAAGAAGCTTTCGTTGTTGTAATTGGTGTCGACCAGCCAGCAGGCGATGTCATCGGTCGATGACGATCGGATCTCACCGGTGGTGGGGTCGTAGATGTCGAGGCCGCGAATCTCAACAGTCACCTGCCCATCTTGTTCCTGAACATCGAGATCAGGCTCACCGAAGACCATGAACAGGTTGCCGGAGCCCGTCTTCTTGAGGAGCTCCTCCCCCATCGTCAAGTCAGGATTCATGCGTGTGGGAAGCACGGTCAGCTCTCCATACTCCTTCGCGGCCTCGGGTACCGCGGGATCGAAAGCGAAGCCGCACACGACCACCATGTCGAACCCCTCCCCGCGCCGTGCTTCCTTGGCCGCCTCGCGGAGCAGATCCTTTCCAACCGTGCCGTGCTCGGGTCCTATAGCAACAGCAACTCTCTTAACGTTTCGGTCTTTGTCTGTGAAGTCGCCGGCACCTTGGATGTACCGCCCGGCGAAGGGCTCAAGAGTGTCAAACACGAGTCGCTCATTACGGATCGTGTTCTGAACACCAGCTTTCTTGAGGTTCTCCAAGATGCTCTGCTCAAACTGACCCGCGTCGTACTGCTCTGTGAACTCACGCATTGGCCGTTCCTCGTCCGGGGAAAGAACCCGATGGGGAGAGAGACTCTCGACGGTAAAGGGACCGGTTACTCGAATACGACTCCGGTCTTCAAACGGCTGGTCGTAGAGGACCTCCCTGTCGGCGCGACGAGCGATAGCTGCATCAATCTCGTCGCGTGACATCCCTTCCTGTATGTCCGGGTTGTTGGAGATCGACTTCAGCGTGACGTGAGGGACTGTCTTGTAGACAAAGCCCTTACGGACGTCCTCATTCGTTGCGGGGATCTCATCCGGAACCCTGTTGTCGATCTCAATCTGCTTCTTCAAGCCTTCTGGCGAATCAGCGAGGAGGTAGTAGGGGTACCGCGCGGTCATGAGCCGGGTCCGAGCAAGCGCGAGCGCAACGCGTGATGTGTCAGCCGTGATCCATCGGCGTCCCCATTGCTCCGCGACGTAGGCAGTCGTTCCTGACCCACACGTGGGATCGAGAACAAGGTCGCCTGGATCCGTGGTCATTAGCAGGCAGCGCTCGGGGACGCGAACATGAGTTTGAACAACAAAAACCTTTGGATCCCCAAAGCCAGATGTGACGGTGTCATCCCAGATATTCGGTCGAACACTGGCTGGGAAATCATCGAAATAGCGCACATACCGCAGGGAATCTCCAACCGCCATCAATCTTCCGGCAGCCAAGAGACGAGACATGCCCTCTTCGTTCGTTTTCCAGCCGCCCTTTCTGGGCCGAAATGATTGTCCGTTGAACATCACTTGAAAAGTGGTAGTTGGGCCGCCTGTTTGAGACGTCAGGTTGTCGTGCGAAAAGACGCGTTCAGCCTCTCGCAGTTCCGCTTCGTCATTAACCCGCCTTCTCGTGCCATCAGGATCTTCAATCCAGACGTACTGAGTGGTTCCTTCCTCACCCAGGACCTTGTTGCGGAATAGGCGTCGGTACTTGAGCTGCTTGCGATCCCTGGCGTACCAGAGGAGGTAGTCGAAAACAGCGGGAGGAAGGTCGGTTGTGCCCGTAGGGCTGCCCGCGCCGGTCGTCTTCTTGTAAGCGATAGAGGAACAGAAGTTGTCAGCTCCGAATACCTCGTCGAGCAAGGAACGAACGAGATGAACGTTCTCATCACCGATCTGCACAAAGATGCTGCCACTTTCCGTTAGAAGTTCACGCGCGACGGATAGGCGATCCCTGAGGTAAGCCAAGTAAGAGTGAATGCCCATCTCCCAGGTATCCCGAAAAGCCTTCACTTGCTCGGGCTGCCGTGTCATGTCCTCGACCTTGGAATCCTTGACATCTCGCTTGCGGGTCGACACCTGCCAGTTAGAGCCGAACTTGATCCCGTAGGGAGGATCCACGTAGATCATCTGGACCTTGCCCTTAAGACCTTCCTTTTCAGCGAGTGAAGTCATGGCCAGCAGAGAGTCGCCGAGGATCATGCGGTTCGACCAGTTGTGCTCGTGCTCGTAGAAGTCGATCTCCTGCTCGAACTCAAGGCCGTTGAAGTCGTCGAAGAGAGTCAGCTCGGGCTCGTCCTCGGGACGCTCCGCAGTCCTCCTGAGGTTCTCGACGAGGGCCTTCGGGTGGATCTTCTCCTGGATGTAAATGGGGACGGCGGGAACTTCGAGATCTTCGGAGTCCTGCTCGTCCTTGCCCTTCCAGACGAGTTGCGGGTCAAGCGACGGATCACGTGGGTAGAGGATGTCAGTCGGTGTCTTCTCGTCCGACTTGACGAAGTCGCTCAGTTCCTCGGTCGGAATGTTCTTGCGGGTGTCCTTGTGGTTCGTCGCCTCGACCGGCGTCTTCTTCTTCGTTGTCTTCTTAGCCGGCACGGACCAACTCCTCCTCTTTACGGAAAGCTGCTACCGCCGCCCTCAGCGTGTACGCCGCGTTCCAGGGGTCGGCATCTTCGATGTACATCCACCGGCCAAAGGCACCGTGGTTATTCACCGCCGGAACCCAAAGGGTCCGAGCGGTCTCGGACTTGGCCTTCTTGTCTCGCTTCTCCTTCTGGCCCGATACCTCAATCACGACATTCAGGTAGTCGGGGTCACCGGAGTGGAGCTTCTCACCATCGTCGTAGCAGACAATGAAGTCTGGGATGTAGGAGTGCTCTCGTCCCGAGATCGCGTAAGGGATCACAAACCCCAGACCCTGGTTCTTCACATACGAGTAAACCTCGTCCATCTTTTCCAATGTGTCGGCGAGCTTAGCTTCCCATCCGGAGTCGAGAGTCACGTGGCTAACGTGTGACTTATCGACTCGGGTCGGCCAGACCTCTTTGGCGGTGTCGAAATCCACTGAGTGCGTCGACCCCTCTGAGTCATAAGGAGCCAGGATTGGAAGGATGCGCGCTCCCTCAACACGGGCGCGTGCGATCGCCTTGTGGATTCGATCGGCCGCGTCATATGCCCGCTCTTGGATAAGTAGCATCTGCTTGAACGTGTTGTCCTTCAACACCACGCACTCATCGAGCCACCTCCGGGCGATCTCAAGGATCTGCGGAAACAGCCACGGCTCCATCTCTTTGGGCTTGTCTCCATCGCCTCCGACTACCGCTATCGAATGGTCGTCAGAGAAGTACTGCTCAAGAACGAGTTTGGCGAGCTTGAACGCAACCTGCTGCTCTCGCATCCTCTTCAAAGCGGCCAAGTCGTGCGTCGACGTTTCCCCCACGATCGGATGCATCTCGGTCTCACTGGGGATGTCCTGCGTCGACAGGGCGAGCTTGGATTCCTCCGTGAAATCAGCTTCCAATCGGTCGCCGGGCATCTCGTAGCGATAGCCGATCACGCGCGGGAACCTGATCCCTCGCTCGGCCCGCTCCTCCAGCGCCCGCACCCTCGTGAGAATCTTGGGCTTCGGTGGCGTCGGATTAGTTCCCGCAGCAGGAATGAACGAGAAGGGAACGCCGTAGACCTCGGCATATTCGGGCTCGAACATGCCGTCCTCGTTGGGTGAATAGTTCATCCGCCTTAGTCCACGACCGACGACTTGCTCGCACAGAAGCTGAGTCGAGAACGCCCTTACCCCCAGGATATGTGTAACGGTGTTTGCATCCCACCCCTCGGTCAGCATTCCGACGGAGATTACGCAGCGGATGTGTTCGCCGAGCTTGCCGGGCTTGCCGACCGTGTTCATCACTTCGCGCAGCAAATCCTCATCCGAGACGTCGTCGATGTCGCGGCCCGGGAAGCGTTCTCGATACTCGTTCTTGAACTCCTCAATCTCAGTTGAAGCGATCTTCTTGAACTCGGCCGACATGGCTTCGCCCGATTCGAGTTGCACAGAGTCCACCAGGATCGTGTTTGGACGAAGTGCCCAATGACCATCTCGTACGTTGGAAAATAGGTCGAGGTTGCCGGGGACGGGAACCTTGGTCCCGTCCTTGAGCTCCTTGCCGAAGCCAGCCACCCAGTCGAACACGAGCTTCGAGACGTTCGTGTTGCTACACACCACGATGAAGACGGGTGGAGTGGCGCCACTGCTGTCTGCCTCCTGCCATCTCTTGAAGTACTTTTCGTAGTTGCCGTAGAGACTCAGGAGCGCACCCTCCAGCGCAGCCGGAAGCTTGGGCGTGCCTGATACCGCGTCAGTCTTCCGTCCGCGTTTGGGGAGCTCGGTCTTGATGTTCAACCAGAGGTCCCGGTACTTCGGCGCCTTGCCAGTCATCGCATCGTCGGCGACAGGGACACGCGGCACCTTGGCGATGCCGGATTCGATCGCGTCGATGAGAGAGAAGTCCGACACGACCCACGGGAAAAGCGTGCCCTCTTGGTAGCCCGAGCCTCGAAGGAAGAAGGGAGTCGCCGACAGGTCATAGACGACCTTGATGCCGATCTTCTTCTTCACGGCCTCAAGACCCGAGATCCAGATGCGAGCTTCCTCTTCTCGGATCTTCACTTCCTGCTTCTGGTCCGCCGAAAGCTTCTCCTCCTCAGCGTCAGGCTTGCGCCGATAGCAGTGATGAGCCTCGTCGTTGACGACGATGATGTTCTTCTTGTTGCCCAGCTCCCGACAGACCCGTCGCACCATCTGATCGGGGGTTTCGGTGAAGGCACTCGTCTTGTCGGCGCCGAGAATGGTCTTCGTCAGCTTGCCCGCGCTGGCGGTCTCTCTGGGCTTGAAGGCGTGGAAGTTCGTGATGATGATCTTGGCTTTGTGGAGCTCTGCCATGAGGTCGGGCGGCAAGATGTCCCGCTCGCGGTAGTAATTGTTGGGGTCGTTCGGCAGAAGAACGCGTAGGCGATCCCGGATGGTGATCCCAGGCGTGACGAGGAGAAATGAGTCTGAGAAACGCGCGTCTTGAGGGTTGGCAGCCTTGTTCAGCGCCTGCCAGGCGATCAGCATCGCCATCACCACGGTTTTGCCGCTTCCCGTCGCCATCTTCAGAGCGATGCGGAACAGACCCGGGTTGGCGTCCTCGTTGAACCGCTTCAGGTCGTTGTCGATCCAGGTGTCGCCGGCTTTCTTGGCGACCTCCGCGATGTAGATAGCGGTTTCGACGGCCTCGATCTGACAGAAGAAGAGCTTGTTCTCGCGGGCTGTGTCGGTCCAGTAGTCGAGCAGACGGGTGGTAGTCCGGGTCACCCCTGCCCGGCCACCGATGCGCCAACGATCCACCTCAAAGCGGACTCGGTTGATCCAGGTGTTCTCCTCGATCCGGTCCTTGGTCCACTCGGTGTCGATGACCTGTTGTTTGCCGCGTTTCTTGGAGGCCGGGATCGGGATGAAGTAGGAGCTCTTGCGGCGCTCTTCGACCACCTCATCGGTGATGCCGTCGTCGGTGAACTTGAAGTGCCGTTTGGGCTCCATGTAGGGAGAGTTAAGGATTGGATTCTCGATAACGACTACGTCCGCCAACCGCCCTCCCCCTTGCCTCGTCAGCGTTCCGGGACCCGTCCTTAACGCCCATCCTTACCGAACCAGACATTGCCTCTAGGCGCAAACGACACCAGCGGCGCGTGGATACACCGCCTGGGCTCCTCAGCCACGAGCTCCTCCTTCACCCATCGCCGGCTCCTGCCGCCGATCGCTGCTCTCTAGCAGGACAGGTGTCGACCGCAAGGGCGCTCCGTTCCTCAGTTCCCTCCGGTACTCGCGTCTCTGCGAGATGACGAGGGTCACCCTTGTCACTCGGCCCCTATGGCCCTGCTTCCGGCCGCTCAACGGCGACTGGAAGGAGACGGCGATGGCCAAGACGAAGAAGGATCTCGATTCGAACCGCACGCAGAACGTGCTCACGTCATCGCTCGACATCTCGTCACGGTTGCTCTCCACCGAGGACGTCGCTCGGATTCTCGTCGTACCGGTCTCCACGTTGTACTGCTGGCGGTACAAGGGCACCGGGCCGAAGGCCTACCGGGTCGGCAAGCACCTCCGGTATCGAGTCTCTGACGTCGTTGAATGGCTGGAAGGAACCCGCTAGTTAGACCGCCTGCTCATTCACCAAGTCGTCGCCCAATTCGGCCGCATCGGAGATCATCCGATCCCAGTGGATGGGTCAGCGCGTCGAAAAACACCAGATTCGCTTTCGGGAGGAGCTTCTTGTAACGAGCCTTCCTCGAAATAATCGTGTTCGACCTTGTCCGACTAGTCCGGCGAATCCCTATCGCGATATCCCGGTCGCCCCACTCCTTCATGCGATCCACCAGGTGGCGATCCTGTTGCGAGAGGCTGTGTCCGAAAACGACCAATGGGCCAGCATGTTCGGCGAAAGTCGAATATGCGAACGACAGATAGTCGGATTGGTAAATGGATGTCAGCTTGTCTCGTGATGACCCCTCTGAAATAAAGAGAGGAATCGCGCCCGTGGGGTAGTCGGTTCTGAACTTCTCCAAGAGATTGAACATCGACTTGCGTCGCTTCACGGTGGTCCCGTCAGG
>Ga0247713_1000710_pt1 | contig 18863 bp, 14 predicted proteins | sample 21E_NmetaG_FD_189936 | JGI IMG/M metagenome (GOLD analysis project Ga0247713, IMG submission 189936) | Soil microbial communities from hillslope of Landscape Evolution Observatory, University of Arizona, Oracle, AZ, United States - 2-1-E_N | ecosystem: Engineered > Artificial ecosystem >... | reverse complement strand
CAGGGGCCAGATCCTCTGGGCCTTCGGGGAGGCCGTCGACCCCGACACCGGCGAGATCAAGCCCCTACGATCCGTGCCCCGAGGCCTGGGAGCCAATTGGGTTCAACCCTCGTTCGCGTAGAGCCGCAAAGATCGCTGCTATGACGGCGATCACCGCCGTCACGAGCGTTCCGAACGCCTCCCAGTCGGCGGGTCCCCACGCGGTGAAATCCGGCATGGCCTCAACGGTACGGCGTTACGACGACGTCCCTAAGTGATGGCATCAGGAGGGCGAGCGCAATAATGGGAGTGAGCTGCTGACAGGCGTTTCAGATCCATGGCCGACGCGGAGGTGGTTTGCGCCTGGCTTCGCGATAGAGATCCACAGCTGATCAAGCAGCATCCGCGGGTCTCGACGACCCGTGGAGGAGCATTCGATCACGTTCAACAACCGATACGACGACCCGCAGGGCATCTACCGAGTCCTGTACGCCTCGACGCAGCGCGTCGCGACCTTCGTCGAGTGTCTCGCCTACTACCGCCCGGACATCGAGCTCGTCGCGGAACTGCAAGCCATCGTCGGCGAGGAGGACCACAAGGAGCCGCCCCCGGCCGCCATCGTCCCAGCCGCCTGGGTCGAGCAGCGATGCGTCGGACGAGGCGTGCTCGTCGGCGACTACGCCACATCGGCCACGACGAGTCACTCACGGAACTGCGCGATGGGGTGGCCGCGCGGGTCGTCACCACGGCCTGCATGATCTGGATGCCGCCACCATCCGACTCACGGCCCCGCGTGCGTTCACGCAGGATGTCTCGCCTACGTGTTCGCGCAGAGCAGACCGCCGATGGCCAGCGGCGCTGAATGGGCTCGCCTACCTCGACATACGGCGACGACCTACAGAACTGGGCGATCTTCGAGCCGGCCGCTGAGATCATCGACGTCACGAGGTTCGACCGCCATGACGCCGACCTCCGCCCTCACGCTCCACGGCCTTCAGCTCGAGTAAGAGCGTCGCCGCGGGCGGCGTCACGTCAGGTGGCCCACCGGTCGAACAGCGCGTCGAGGTGGTCTTTGCCGCTGACCGCCTTCATGTCGTCGCGGATCTCCTTCTGGCGCAGGTCCACGCGCTGGAGCTTCCCGGCGACCAGCCGGATGAGCTCGATGCGGCCGAAAAGGTTGAAGTGCTTGTCCGCGTACTCAGCAAGACCGCGGGCCTTGTCCGCGGCGTCGGCGAGTGAGTGCGTGTGCGGGTCGAGGATGTCGACCGTCAGCCCGCCGCCTTCCTTGCTCCGGAAGACGAGAAGGTCGGGGAACATGCCGTACCACTCGCCGCCGCTCTTGTACGGCACACGGAGCGACCATTGCTTGCGGGATGGGTTCCGGAGCCACGCGACGAAGTCGTCTCGCGCCATCTCCTCCTCGATCGTCTTCGCTTCCCAGGTGCCGAGCTTGTCGGGATAGTTGCCGTGCTCGTCAACGTAGAGATGCTTGGTCCAGGTGACATCCGCCCTCCTCGCGCGAACGGTCTCGGGCGGCCGGAGCTTCGTCTTCTCCGGTTCCGCAGCGAGGCAGAGGATTTCCTCGTAGGCCTGCCGCCGGCCTTCGGGAAGGGACTCGATGGCGGCGTCGTGCTCATCCAGCCACGACTCGGTCCGAGCGCGCGCAGTGGATTCGAGCTTCGTGAGCGCGACGCCGTCGTTCGAGAGGAGGAACGCCTCGATCTTTGCGTCGTCGAGCTCGGCATCGCCGGTCTTGACGCGGTGGCGGAAGTACTCGTCTCGAAGGCCTTCGCGAAGCCGGCGCCGTGCGGCGCGGAACAGGTCGTCGACATTCTCGGGCGCGGCCTCAATCTCCTCCGTCCGGCTGTTACCGGTGAGCCCCGGTCGCAATGCCACGTCGAGCGTCCGAACCGTGATCTTCCGGCGGTCCTCGACAAGCGCCTCGTAGGTCTCCTCCCCGGCCATCTCCGAGCGGCGGTCGAGCAGCACCTGCACGAGCGCAGCTCGGGCAACCTTTGGTGCATCCGAATCGATCTCGTCGGCGGACAGCAGCGCGGCGAGCTTCATCACGCGGTTGACCTGGTTGGCATTGGGTCGGACCGGTCCGATGTAGGTCGGGAGCTTCGCCAGCAACTCGAAGGCGGCGTCGGAGGCGTCGGCGCGCACGAGCTCGATGACGTTCGCGGCGTCCTCGACGTCGATCGGGACGTCTTCGTCGTCGCGCCCGGTCAGCTTCTCGACGACCTTGCCGACGTTGGACCGGTCGTAGTGCGGCAGGTAGAGCGAGACGGCGTTCAGCGACTCGTCCTTCTCGATCCTGCGAGCGAGCGGCGTCCGGACCATCCGGCCGACGAGCTGCGCTATGTACGTGGCATCACGGGCCGGGCGGTAGGACATCATCACCTCGGCCCGCGGGCAGTCCCACCCGGTGTTGAGGCTCTCCTTGAAGAAGACCACCAGCACGTATGGGTCCCGATCGATGTCGGCCGGAGCGAGATGACGGATCTTGCGGCCGGCGATCTCGAGCGCACCCGCGTCAGGGAACGCGTGGGCGATCGCGTGGGGGCCGAGGCCCTCAACCTCGGCTTCGATCGCCTCGACCGCCTCGGTAAGCTCGGTCGCCGTCACCTCCCCGGAGCCGCGCCGGTCCTGCACTTGAACCATCAGGAGCGGCCGGACGGTTCGCGGCTCCTTCTCCTCCTCGCAGTAGGTCGCCCATCGCTCGGTGAGGACCTTCCAGTCCCGCGCCGCCAGCCGGAGGAGCGACACGTCCGACGGCTGGGCCTCGTCGGTGTGGCGGATCGACACCACGTCCTTGAGCAGCCCCGAAGAACGCACCTCATCCGCGGTGACCGTGAGCTGCCACTTCGTGCGATCACCTCCGGCAAGCAGAGCGTCGAACCGCTCCGGTGTCGCGGTCATGCCGAGCAGGGCCGGCACCGGCGGCATCTCACCCGGTGAGCCCTTTACGAACTTCTGGATGATCGTCTCTGCCTGCTCGCGGTTGCGGTCGCGCATGCCTCGGTGGGCTTCGTCGATGATCACCAGGAGCCGGTCGGCGCCCGTCTCGACCGTGTTCGCAACGGTCTGCCAGAACGTGTACGTGCGGTAGTCGCCTTCATGGTCGACGAGACCGCCGCCCTTGCCGAGCTTCTGCGTGTTGACGAAGTAGACCCGGTGGCGACCGAACACACGCTGGTCGAAGTTCGACGCTGAGACCACCTTGAGCTGCAACGGCCCAAGGGCTGAGGCGTGCAGCAGCATCTTCGAGAAGGTCTGCTGGTTCAGCTCGGGTTGGTCGCTGATCCAGAGGACCGCGAGATCGTCGAGCGGCGGAGCCTCTTCGTCACCTTCCAGCAGCCGCTCGATGAGCGCGGTCGCCATGACCGTCTTGCCCGACCCGGTCGGAGCGGCGAACGAGATCGCTTGGAGACCGCCGCCGGCGGACGCCACGCCGATCGCGAGCCGCGTCTTCGAGGCCAGTTCGGCGACCCGGGCGTCCTGGAACTCCTTGAGCGGGAGCCTCACCGCTGCTCCGTGTTGATCTCGAAGTTCCGCAGGTAGTCCCGGTAGAGCATCGACACTCGCAGGTCGGGAGGGAGGTGTGCTCGCATTCGGGCGAACGCCTCCTCGCTGGTCGTGACCAACCACACGTGCGTCAGGTCTGGCCGCTTCTCGGTAAGCGCACGGAACTTGGCGAATCGAGCGTCGTCGAGCAGAACTGCCCATGGGCTGTCGTCGGGTGCGACCCACGGCTCGCCGCCGGCCTTCGGTATCGGGCCAGCCGGCGTGGCAGCGAGACGCAGCATCGGCAGGATGGCGTCGAGCTGATCGCCGAGCCGGACGCTGTCGGGGTCGAGGTACTCCAGCTTGTAGAACTCGACCGACTCTTCAAAGCCCTCCGATAGGGGCGCGCCGTGGAGGTACTCACCTGGCACTGGATCCGCTGAAGGGGTCGCGCCGGTAAGTGCTGCCGTGCACCGCGGGCGCGCCACGCGCTCGAAGACGCCATGTGCCTCGTAGTCAGGATCCCCGGGAAACTTGCTGGCGGCTGCAAGACGCCTGCTGTCCGCTTCGCCAACCTCGTTGCTGGTCACGATGACCGAACGGCGGTTACCGCCGTCCTCGGCGTTGAGAAGGCACGTCGCATGTAACGTCGTACCGGAACCAGCGAAGTAGTCGAGCACCAAGGCGTCCCTGCGACTCCCGATAGCCGCCTCCAAGCAGTCACGCACTGCGTAGAGCGACTTCGGGTACGTGAAGAGGTTCCGCGCGCCGAGGAGCGAGGCGACGAGTTGCGTACCCCACGCGGCGCCCGCCGTATGCCGGCCGCGATTCCACATGGTCTTGGCGACCGTTCGACGCTCCTTCTCCGAGTGGAGCAGCACCTCGCCGCGCGTGCCGTGGCCGACGACCTTGACCTCGCCCCGCTCGATCGCTTGGACGGTGCCGGTCATCAGGTATTTCAGCGTCCATGTGCCGCGCGCTTCATCCCGTCTCGTCACCTGGGCGTAGCCCCGCTCCGCAAGCCACTCCAGCCGTGGCCCCTCGACCCGCCAGATTCCGAGCTTGCCGTCCCGCCGAACCGGCCAAGCAGCGGGATACCCATCGATCTGCTGGGGACGGGCGTGCTCGTGATCACCCGTGAACGGGGCGCCAACCCCCACGATCCTTGTCTCATCCTCGCTCAGCAGGACCGGATAGCAGAGGTTCGGGCGCTCTGACCGGTACCAGGCGTTTCCTCGGCGGAGCAAGGACTCCCATTCCACGCGGACTCCGGGATCGCGGCGTTCAGCCGTTCGAGTCAGCATGTCGTCGATGGTCGGTGTCGGGAGAACATCGCCGAAGAAGCAGAACATCGCGTATTCGTCCACACGAGAAAGGCCGTCGCCGGATGCGCCGCTGGGATTGATGCAGATCGTCACCATCTGTCGGCGCGCATCGGGGAGCATGCGCTCCAGCAGCATTCCAAGGTGGTGGACCTCATTCTCGTCGACGGTGACGATGAGGACGCCGTCATCCTTCAGCAGCCGGTGAGCGAGCAAGAGGCGCTTCTCGATGAACGACAGCCACTTGCTGTGTCGCCAGGAGTCCTGGTCGTCGACGTAACGGTTGTTGTACCTCCAGTCGCGCGCGCCGGTGTTGTACGGCGGATCGATGTAGATGCAGTCGACCTGGCCCTCGTAGAGGTAGAGCAGCGTCTGCAGCGCGTGATAGTTCTCGCCGTTGATCACTGTGTGCGCCGGCCCCTCGGAACGCCGAACCTCGCCGATTGGCGTCAGGGTCGGGTAGATCGGCTCGCCGAACCGTTTTACGACCGCGACGTCGCCGGGCGAGGCGTCGAGGGTCGAGTCGTCGTCCGCTGCGAGGGTGACTGTCTTTGTCGTGGCCTTCTTGACGGTGTAATCGGGGCCGGTGTCAATCTGGCTGCGGAGCCGGACACGCTGGCCCCGGCGGGCCGGGAGTCCGATGACGGCCACCGTCTCGGGAATGTGCTGCTCGAAGACGAGGCCGAAGTTCCGAGTTTCCTTGGCCTCGCTCGCCGCGGCGGCGAGAGACTGCCGGAGGGCGGCGTCCTCTACCTGCGCGATGAGGTCTTCAAGCTTGGCCACTGTCGTCCTCCCTGCTTCGCCCTAGGCACGATAGAGCAGTGGTCTCGCGCTGGTCCGCGAAGCCCTGGACGTCACAGCCGCCCACACCGGCATGCGACGCGGCGAGGTCGCCGGGCTGTGGTGGGTGACGCCGACCTCGACGCCAAGCTCATCCACGTTAGCCAGGGCGCCAACTACGAGATGGCACTCACCGCGTGAAGACCACGAACGGGCGAAGCACCATCGACGTCAACGACGACGTCGTGCGCGCGCTCCATGCCTGGCGGCGCAAGCAGGCCGAGGAGCGGCTGCTGCTCGGCGCCGGCTACGACGACCACGACCTCGTCTTCGCCCGCGCCGACGGCGCCCCGACACACCCTGAACTGCTCAGCTCCACCTTCGGCCGATCGTCGCCCGCAGCGGGCTGCGGAGGATCCGCCTTCACGACGTCCGCCACACGCCGGCCACCCTGCTGCTGAAGGCCGGCGTGCCGATCAAGGTCGTGAGCGGGCGCCTCGGCCATGCCACCGCGAGCTTCCCTCTCGACGTCTACGGCTGGGTGCTGTTGGGGAGGAAGGCCGAGCCGCGGCCGTGTTCTCGCGGTTGATGTCCGCGCCTCACGACGAGCCGGCCCAGGGCTTTTCAGCGTCGGGTCAGGCCCTGGCTCGTCAACTTCCTGGTCGAGGACTGGCCCGTAGCCGAAATGCTGCTCGACCGCCTGGAGGTCGTGCGCCGTATCACCATGCGGCCCGCCTTGCTCACTCGACTCGAGCAGGTCGCTGAATCGGGCGAGATCGAGCAGCCGCGGTGTAGGCCGCCGCGCTGATCGCCGTTGGCGCGATCCGGCGATTCATGACGCATCACGTCGCACCAGGGGCCATCGGGTACGCAACTAGCCAGTGATTATCGGCACAGCTCCCTCGCGTCGGGGTTCCATGGGAGCGCTGTCGCCGACGGTCCTCGGTCGACATGAGCGCGTGCCTGACGGCCTCAGCCCTGGGCTGAGAACTCATACCGCCACTTTAGATTTGCTCCCCAGCTGTACGGCTTCAGCTCGAGGAAGTGAAGGCGGCCAACGATGATACCCGGCGCGAGTCCTAGCTCCTCCGCTAGCGCCCGGGCGTCCGCGAGGGTGTCGACGTCGTGGAGCCGTCGGCGGTACGCCGGTGGGATCAACAGATCAGCGGCGAACTGGTTAGCGTCCCGCTCGGCGTCGTCCGCTTGAGTGTCTTTCCCCTCCAGAATCGTCTGGCGCTTGGTTTCCTGCAGGATGTGACGACCCTCATGGAAGAAAGTGAACCAGAACACGTCGTTGGATTTGTAGCGGAAGCTGAGCTGGATCAGCCCTTTCTCGGGGCTCAGCCAGCGGGCTGCTCCGAAGACTCGGGCTCTGGGGGTCTCCTCCACCACAACCACGGCCACGCCTGCCGCCGCACAGAGCGCTTGAAGCTTCGATAAGAAGACTGCAGCGTCCCGAATCAAGGTTAGCTTGCGCGCCTCCTGTAGAGCCTCGGCAAAACGGCGCCGGTCGAATGGCTCACAGGAGATGGCCTCGGCTTCCAGCTCCCCAATCCTCAGCCATGCGGCCACGGAGCCTGGGTCGGCTTCGTAGGCAAGGGACTGGCGGAAGGCGACAGCCTCGTTCCACAAGGTCTTGAAGGCGTCCCGATTAGCGACACCAAAGAAGTTCAGCACCTCACGGAGCTGCTCGACGGGTTGCGTCCTTTTGGCAAGAAGGCCACGTTTAATTAATTCGGCGACTGGAAGCTCTTTGAGCCACCCGACGTCCGCTTCCAGGTCCTGGGACTCCGCTCGACGGAATGCACCGGCATCGTGAGTCGCCTGCAAGCCGAGCCAGATTCTCATTGGCACCCCCAACGCTCGCTCTAGGCGGGCCGCCGTGTCCGCCGTGATGGACGCTCCCCCCTTGACCAATTGGTTAACGTGCTTGGTCGATAACCCGGTGCGGCGAGCGAGCTCTGCTTGGCTCATTGCTTTTCGAACGAGCAGCTCCTGCAGTGTCTCGCCAGGCTCGACGAGGTAATCCGGCTCATAAGCCAGCCCCCTTGTCACCATAAGACTGAAACACCTCCCTTCCGATGGTCTGCTTAGGGCCTTGTCTCGATAGCTATGATGGTGATCGCGGTGGCCTCCTTCCAATCGACGACCGCGCGAGGCTCCTGCGCTGGTCCGTCCTGCAGCGCCTCGACGACAAGATCCAGTGCTGGTTCGACCTCTACGCCGATGCGAGGTCGGCGTCCTCGGCGTAGCACGCGACAGTGGACAAGCAGCCAGCGCAGGTCCTCGAGGCGCTCCACCGAAGCCAGCTGGCCCAAGCGGTGAGCGATCCCGTCGCCCGACCTCTGCCCGTAGGTACGACGCAGCTCAGCGCGCGAACAGCACAGTCGGTGCAGCTTGGTGTCCTCGAAGTCGATGTCCACGCTGGCGGCCCTCACACGTCCCTTGCAGACCAAGACATTACCATCTAGGTATATGTCTCTGGCGGATGGTGCAGCGAGATATGCACCGATGACGCGAGGAAACGCTGGATCCAAGTGAGTCCCAGTGCTACGGTCATCAGCGTCGGGCGACCAGAGCTCGTCCCGGTCGGCTCCGACCGGACATGACGTGGAGCCGGCCAAGCCCGCCAAGACCAAGCCGGCACCCACGACCTACCAACGGAGGACTCTAGTGTCCACGACGCCCGCCGCCTCTTCGGCGCGCCGACCATCAGCTCCGGCCGCCGGCATCCTGAACCGCCCACCCGCACATCTGCTTCTGGCGTCGTACGACTTCGGGGGTGAGCGCTCTCCTTCCGCCACCCGCTCGACATTGGAGAGGCTCCGGATCCTCGTGCACCACGAGCTGCGCAGCGACCTCGACGAGCTGACCGCCAGCAGTCCGAAGGAGCTTCCGCCAGCGGAGACGGGTGAGCTGGGCTTCATCGACGGCCACGACCGGGCGCATCTAACCATCACCCTGGGCGTCGCCAAGTCGGGCTTCGATGCCCTGGGGGTGGCGTCCGTCGACCAGCCGCAAGATCTGATCCTCATGCCCTGGCCGCAGCTGGGTGACGCTCCGGCTGTCGCCGCAAACGGTGACCTGGTACTGCAGATCTGCTCCGACAACACCTACATCAATGAACACGTCGTGCGTCGGATCGCCGAGGAGCTCGGTGACTCCCTCCGTCTTGCGTGGGCCGTGACCGGCGAACAGCGCTACACCACCCGGGCCGGGCGAACCGCACGTGAGGAGGGGCGGGCTCTCATCGGCTTCCTCGATGGCACGGACAACCTGCATCCCCGCAAGCAGCCCGCTGACGCCCAGCTTGTTTTTGTCGACCCCGACCGCACCACCTCCTACCCCGCATTGCCTGTCAGTGGCCCGTCCGGCCCCTATGGGCCGGTCGGACCCGTCTTCCCCGCCGACCTCCGCTCGCCGCCGGCGAGGGAGCCGGAGTGGACCCGAGGCGGAACCTACATGGTGGCGCGAGCCAGTGTGAACGACCTCAGCACCTGGGACCGCCAGACGCTTGGGACACAGGAGCAGATCGTCGGGCGCTTCAAGGTCTCCGGCGCCGCTCTGGACCTCAACGACGACGAGCAGCTTCAGCGTGACGAGCCCTACTTCGCCCAGCACCAGGACGACCGCCGGGTGGCCCTGAACTCCCATATCCGAAAAGCCAACCCGCGTCGAGTGCCGGAGGACGAGATGCGCCGGATCTTTCGGCGGGGCTACTCGCTCATCTCGGCTCAGCCGGCTACGGGCCTCCTCGGCGGCCTGGTGTTCATCTGCTTCGGGCGGACTATCTCGACGCAGTTCGAATTCATCACGCGAGCTTGGACGAACAACCCGGACTTTCCCGAACCCGGCACCGGCGTGGACGCCATCCGTCCTTTCGACGCCACGGTGCTGGCCGGCGGCTACTTCTTCGTCCCCGCTGTGGCCCGTGCCAGCCAGCCCTGGACATGGGTACTGCCGTTGGAGTGATTCGCCGGGACCGTCCGCAGCTGCAGACAGGGCTTCCGCGGCTGTATCGTGTACGAACATGTGTTTGATGAAAGGAGAGACAGATGGCCGACCGACGCGCAGGAAAAGGACCCTACGTACCGGACGAGGGAGGTGGTAGGCAGCCCCGTGCTCGCAATCAAGACGGCACCTGGCGAGCAAAGCGTTCCGACGCGGGCAAGCCCCGCGGGCCGTCCGGGAGTGCAACCCGAGGCGGCAAGAAGAAGTAGCTGCCTACCCAACGGTCACGTCGCAGGCGGCTCCTTCATTACTCATGAACGGCGAGAGCCGGGATCCCTATCTGGCAACACATTAGTTCGAGTGGATTTGGAGACGGATGCGCGTTACTGAGGTTCTGGTCCGGTTTTATCGGGTCTTCAACTACGACTACCTGCGGAAGTATCATGATCGGTCGAGCGAGCTGCCGTGGGAGATACTAGAAGACGGCTCGTGGTACCCCTTTGTCTCCGTGCCGTTGGCCGACGACATCACCACGATTGTCGGTGCGAACGAATCGGGAAAGAGCCAGATCTTGGCCGCCCTCAAGGTTGCGTTGACGGGCGTGGGCGCCGAGCGGCGTGACTTTTGCCGCTACTCAAAGTTCTTCATCGTCGATCAGGCGATGCGTCTACCCGACTTCGGCGTGACACTGGGCCACCTCGACCAGGACGAGCAGGCCGCTGTCGCGAAGATCTGTCGCCCCGAGCTAGAGGTGCTGCCGGTCTCCTTCACGCTCGTACGCGGAGGCGACGGAGTCACCAAAATTTGGGTTCGCACGGGCGCCGGCTGGCAAGAGACCAAGATCTCCGGAAACAGCGTCAAAACGCTGAATGGGTTGCTGCCCAAACCATTTGAGATGCATTCAGACCTGCCGCTGCCCGACGTGGTGCCCATCGAGTACCTCGCGCACCCGTCGTCCGCCCCAGGAGCGGCCGCCCTACAATCGCGAGCGTCGCGACAGAATGTCGTGTCCGCGGTGCTGCGGCTCGGCTCAAGTGTGCTCGGCACGCAGGAGCAGGTAGCTGCATCGGCTCCCAGGATCGCCGCAGCGTTCAGCGAGCTGGACCAGCCGGTCCGATCGACATCGCGGGCGGAGCTCAACTTGGCCGCCGACCTGCTCCTCAAGATCGCCGGTATAGGCCCCGACCACTTCGCCGACCTACTCAAGGCCATCGGTGAGGGCCGGGACGGCTACGTGAACGGTATCCAAGAGCAAATCAACAAAGCCCTCGCGGCGCATCTCAACTTCCGCAGGTGGTGGACCCAGGACAGCTCGTTCCAGCTCCGGGTGTCCGTGCGCGAGTCGGACCTCGCGTTCATTATTAGGGACAGAACTGGCACGGACTACTCGTTCGGTGAGCGCAGCGGCGGCCTAAAGTACTTCCTCAGCTACTTCGTCCAGTACCTCGCCCATGACGCGCCGGTGACTGGAACTGAGATCCTGTTGATGGACGAACCCGACGCCTACCTATCCAGTCAGGGCCAGCGCGACCTGCTTCGCGTATTCGACGCCCTGGCGCATCCTGAAGATGATCGACGTCCCTGCGCAGTCGTATATGTCACCCACTCACCCTTCTTAATGGACAAGAACCACGCCGAGCGCATCCGGGTCCTTGAGAAGGGCGCTGGCGACGAGGGAACGCGAGTCGTACGTGATGCCGCCCAGAACCACTACGAGCCGCTTCGGTCGGCTTTCGGCGGCTTCGTCGCGGAAACCACGTTCATGGGCAGCTGCAATCTGATGATAGAGGGGCAGGCGGACCAGATCCTCCTAGCCGGGGTGTCCACCTGGCTCCGCAGGCGCAACGTGCCCGCTACGGAGCACCTCGATCTCAACGAGGTGACCCTAGTGCCAGCCAGTGGAGCGTCCCACATCCCGTACCTGGCCTACCTGGCTCGTGGACGCGATGTCGAGAAGCCCGCGGTTATCGTGCTCCTCGACGGTGACCAGGCAGGAGCGGATGCACGCAAGGCGATCCGTCGCGGAGGCGCCTATCGCAAGCCGTTGGTCGATGACGACCTGATCGTCCTGCTAAGCGACGACCCGTTCAATTTCACCACGGCTCGCAGTGGTGGAGTGGCTGACCTTGAGGATCTTGTGCCGGTTGATGTCGCCGTTGCCGCAGCACACCGGTACGCCCAGGAATTCCTCGTTGACCAAGAGGGCAACCTCAATCTGAAAGTCGCCGATGTAGATGCCACCAACGGCGTGCTTCAAGGCGTGGAAGCAGTTCTTTGCAATGCCGTCGGCGATCCCGATGTCAATCTGGACAAAGTGGGCTTCGCTCGCCATGTCCTCGCGGTGATCGCAGACCCCGATGCATCGCCGACTGCCATCGGTGATGGATCCCTAGAGGAACTCGAGTCGAACTTTCGGTCGCTCTTCACGGTGCTCGGCAGCTTACAGCGGAAGGCGATGATGGAGCAGGCGAACGTTAAGACGTCAGAGAAGGTGTCTCGCTCCACAGCAGCGTTTCTGGACGACCACACTGCCAGGGCGACAAAGGCGGACGTGCAGATCCTCTTTGAGCAGATCGGCTACACCCTGGACACGTCGCGCGAGTCCGAAGACATCCGCTCAGAGATTCGGCGTCTCGCCGATATCCACCAGCTGCATGTCGATTCGAGTTCTGACATCTCGAACTTCGACGGCCTCCGGGATGACCTAGTGGCGCTGTCATTGCTCCCGCGTCAGAACTCTCAGGTTCCCGCGGATGAGCCAATGTCGCTGGCTAGCCCGGCGCAGCCGCCACCGGCACCGGCACCCTCACCTCCCCAGTCAGCGCCGTCCGAACCGCAGCGGCGTCGGCGAAAGTCGTCTCGGCCATCCGGTGTAACCACCGAAGGCGAAGCCTCATGAATCTGGCATGACCCCAGTGGGAATCGCCGTCATGCAGCCGTATCCTGTGAAATCGATACAACATGCCGGTTGAAGCGCTGTGACTGGGCCGAGGCGCTGCCCGGTATCGCTCCGGCGCGAACATGTGTCACCGCCCGGTGGTTGGGAGTGAGTCCCCGAACTCTCTTAAGCTGGCTGACCGGTCGTTCACACCCGAGTTTGGCGGGGTAAGGGCCTTCCGGCTCATACCCCAACCCTGTGACCTGCGCTTATGGCTCCGAGAGGGGGATTCGCTCGGCAAATGTAGGGACAACAGGGCGCTGGACCAGCATCTCCACGGAGAGTTCGCCGACGCGGGCGTCATCTCCAGGAGGCCCGGGTCCACGCCGAGTCGTCGGCCCATCTGCGCGAGCTGCTCCAGGCCGACCACCGCTACGTGTTCACCCTGATCCACAAGTTCCGGATCGACAAGCAGGCGGGCGAGACCGAGATGCCGGTGCTCTCGGACCGCCAGGACGTGATCGTCATCACCGACGAGGCCCACCGCAGCCAGTACGACACCCTGGCACTCAACAATGCGGGGGGCGCTGCCCAACGCCGCCTTCATGGGCTTCACCGGCACGCCCCTCGTGGCCGGCGAGGAGCTGACTCGCCGGGAGTTCGGCGACTACGTGAGCGTCTACAACTTCCGTGACGCGATCGCCGACGGCGCCACCGTCCCGCTCTACTACGAGAACCGCATCCCCGAGCTGCAGCTCGTCAACGAGGCCTTCGACGAGGAGCTGACCGAGCTGCTGGAAGCGGCCGAGCTCGACGAGGACGCCGAGGGACGCCTGGTGCGGCGCTTCGCCCGCCAGTACGCGCTGATCACCCGGCCCGAGCGGCTCCGGACCGTCGCCGGGGATCTAGTCCGACACTTCGTCGGACGGGGGTTCACCGGCAAGGCGATGTACGTGGGGATCGACAAGGCCGCCGCCGTCCGCATGTACGACCTCGTCAGGGAAGCGTGGGCCGAGCACCTCGCCGAGCTACGGGCCCAGCACGATGCGCTGCCCGAGCTGGAGCGGCCCTGGCTGGCCAGCCGCATCGAGCTCATGGAGACGACCGACATGGCCGTCGTGGTCAGCCAGGGCCAGAACGAGATCAAGGACCTGGCTGACAAGGGTCTCGACATCAAGCCCCATCGGGCCCGGATGCTCGCCGAGGCGCTCGACGAGGACTTCAAGGACCCGAAGCACCCGCTGCGGCTGGTGTTCGTGGTCGCCATGTGGATGACGGGGTTCGACTCGCCCAGCGTCTCGACCATCTACCTCGACCGGCCCATGCGCAACCACTCGCTCATGCAGACGATCGCTCGGGCCAACCGGGTGTTCCCCGACAAGGACAACGGGCTCATCGTCGACTACATCGGCGTCTTCCGCGACCTCGAGCGGGCGCTCGCCATCTACGGGGCCGCCAACGCGGATGCCAACGTCGACTCGCCGATCCAGGACAAGTCCGAGTTGGTCGCCGCCCTGGCCGACGCCGCCGCCGCGGTCGTCGAGCTGTGCGAGCGCTACGACGTCGACCTCGACGAGCTGCGCCTGGCCTCCGGTTTCACGTTCATCGCATTGCGGGACTCGGCCGTCGAGGCGTTGCTGGCCGACGACGAGGTGCGGACGGAGTTCCTGGCCGCCGCTCGTGACGCTCGGAAGCTGTTCAAGGCCGTGCTGCCCGACCCGGCTGCGGCGGACCACCAGTCGACCGTGGCTGTCATCCGGGTGTTGGCCGAACGCATCGTCGACGTCGCCCGGCCGGAGCGGGCCGACCTCGAAGCGGTGACCGACGCCGTCGACGCCCTGCTCGACCGGTCGGTCGGCGCCGAGGAGTACGTGATCCGGGCCGCGGCCGAGGGCATCGAGCCCGACCCGCTGATCGACCTGTCGAAGATCGACTTCGATGCGCTCTCGGCCCGGTTCGCCGGGCGCAAGCGGGCCGAGACCGACCGGCTGGCCGCCCTGCTGAAGCGGCGAGCGGTGAGCGCGGCGCGGCGAAATCCCACCCGGTTCGAGCTGGTCGACCGCATCGAGGAGCTGATCGCCGAGTACAACGCCGGCAGCCTCAACATCGACGAGTACCTGCGCCGGCTCATCTCCCTGTCCCATGACCTCAGCGCCGAGGAGCGGCGGGCGGTCGTCGAGGATATGACCGAGGAGGAGCTGGCCATCTTCGACCTCCTCACCAAGCCCCAGCCCGCCCTCGACGACGCCGAGCGCGAGGTAGTGAAGGCCAGCGCCAAGCGCCTGCTCGCCCACCTGCACGACAAGCTGGTCCTCGACTGGCGGCGCAAGGCGGCAACCGCCTCGGAGGTTCGCACCACCATCCGTGACCTCCTGGACGCGGACCTGCCCGCCGACCCGTACCCGCCCGAGCTCTTCGACGCCAAGGTCCAAGCGGTGTTCGACCACATCGTCAGCGCCTACGGCGACGACGGATCGAGCGTGTACCGCGCGGACGATGCCGCCGCCGCCGCGACCGGGGGCTCGGCAGTGGCGGTGTTGACCGAGCCTGACCTCGACACCATCGCCGAGAGCGTGGTTGAGCGGATCAGGGTCGACGCCGAGTTCGCCTCCAAGGTGGCTGAACAGCTCGGCATGGTCGGCGGCGCGGCGTTGCGCACGGTCGCCGAGATCATCGAGAACGACGAGGACTTCGCCGTGGAGTTCAAGTCGACCGCCCGCTGGGACCTCCGCGAGGACCGTCCCAACAAGGCCATTGAGGATTCCGTCGTGAAGACCGTCGCCGGCTTCCTGAACACCGACGGCGGGACGCTACTCATTGGTATCGGACCGGACCGCCAGGTCGTCGGCCTCGACCATGACTACGCGAGGGTGAAACCGCCGAACGGGGACGGATTCGTCAACTGGCTAACCACACACCTGGCCAACGCTGTCGGCCACGCGGCCGTCATGCGCAGCCGGGCCCGGATCGCCGTCCACGAGGGCAAGGAGATCTGCCGCTTGGACGTCGCCCGCTCCTCCCGCCCCGTCTGGGCCAGGACGAGCAAGGAGGATCGAGTCTTCTTCGTCCGCATGAACAACTCGACCCGGCCGCTGCCGGAGCAGGAGCTGAACGGCTACATCGTCGACCGCTGGCCCGTGCAAGTCTCTACGGGCTACTCAACGTGAGGGGATGCTGTCCCATCCTCCGTGGATAATGAACGGGTACTCGAAGTTACAGGCGTGTAAGAATGGGAGCTGCGATGACGCGTGCCAGATCTCCGCTCGGAGACGTTCGCTTCGAGGTGGCCCTCTACAGCGTCGCCGAGGCGGCGCGGTACCTCGACGTGAAGCCCACGACCTTCACCAACTGGGTGAAGGGCTACACGAGGCTGCGCGGCGAAGGGAAGGCCACCGTGGGCGACCCCATCCTGACCACCTTCGCCCCCGACTCCGGTCGCCCGAAGGGGCCGACCATCCCGTTCGTTGGGCTGGTCGAGGGAATGGTCCTGGCAGCGATTCGGCGCAGCGGTGTGCCCCTTCAACGGGTCCGGCCAGCGCTCACTGAGCTGCAGCGACAGATGGGAGTTCCCCACGCTCTCGCCTCTCGCGCTCTGTATACGGATGGCGCGGAGGTCCTGTACGACGTGGCGGAACGGGCGGGCAACGGCCCTGAGGCTTCCAGCGCCCGCCAGCTCGTCGTCATCCGCAACGGGCAGCGCGTCTTCACCGAGGTCGTGCAGGAGTATCTGCAGAGGATCGAGTACGACCAGCGCGATGGCTTCGCCCGGCTCGTGCACCTTCCGCAGTATGAGCGAGGGCAGGTCATCGTCGACCCGTCGCGATCCTTCGGAAAGCCGATCTTCAGCGCTGGAGGAGCCCGGGTGCTGGATGTCTTGGAGCGATTCTGGACCGGCGAGAGCCTCGATGAGCTCACTGAAGAGTTTGGCGTCTCGCACGATGACCTAGAGGACGCCCTTCGTGTCGCATCCCGCCGGGCTGCCTGACCTCTTCATCGACAGGAGCCTCGGTCGGAAGAAGGTGCCGGCCATTCTTCGGGGCGCCGGGCTGAGGTTGAAGACACTGGCCGAGGTCTATGGAGTCCCGGCTGATCAGGGAATCCCGGATGTGGAATGGCTCGAACGAGCTGGTACCGAGGGTTGGACCGTCTTCATGAAGGACGCGGCGATCGCCACGAACCCAGCCGAGATCGCCGCAGTCAAGGCGTTCGCCGTTCGATGCTTCACCCTCGTACGCCAGGACATCGCAGCCCACAGAATGGCGGCGTGGTTCCTGAACAGTCTCGACGACATCGTCATCGCGTGCAGCCAGCCTGGACCGTTCGTGTATGCCGTCGAAGAAACCAGAATTACACCGCTCGCATGAGAGTCCACTTTCCTGACGCCGCAAGTGGCCTGCAGCCTGCGATCCCATTCTGGTCTGCGTCCCCTGGCGACCACGTGGCTACGTCGCCACAGCCCGGCGCCCAGCTCGCCGACGCCGAGGTAGCCAGCACCTCCTGGCCGTTGGGGGTCGTGAGGGATCGGACCCAAGAGGCATCAACCGCCGGGAGCGCCATCCTCGTCGAGGTAGGACCGACCCAGGGCCACGGAATGCTCGCAGAACGACCCGGGCCTGCCGTCGGGGCAATCGCACTCACCGGCCAGCAGCGGCCGCCTCTGGTAGCCGAGCGAGGGAACGCTCGGCGGAGGGTGCCACCAGGAGCCGGTACCCCGGCTGGTTCACGGACGCAGGTATTTGGCTCGGAGCTGCTCAGCCGAAATCGAACGGCCGCCGCGCAGGTCCTCGCGGGCCGCAGCGATGTCGGGCATCGCCGTCGGGTCCGACAAGAGGTCGAGGGGTCAGGGCCTCTTGGACGATGCGGTAGGCCGCGAGGTCGAGTCCCGGTGGCAGCGGGCGCGGTTCGCCGTCCGTGCGCAAACTCGACGGAGACACCAGCAGCCCGCGTGTCCGCGAGCAGCCGGGGGAGCTGGTCCAGTCCGGACGGGCGCCCGGTAACGAGAGGTCTCAAGGAGTGGGGAGGCGGTTGGCAGACCGCTCAGGGCTCGCTCGTACGTCGCGCCCCGCGGATCCGCCCGTCGAGGCGAGCGAGGTGACGGGCGGCGACGCCAGCGAGGGCGATCGTGAAGGCGGTGGCGACGATGACTGGACCGAAGTCGGATCCGGCGTTCTTCAGGAGCACGACGCCCGCCACGTTCGTGGCGCTGTGCAACAGGAGTGCGACCAACAACCGGCCGGTCAGGACCCAAAACCAGGTGTAGACCACCGAGAGCGCAACCACGGAGACGAGGAAGACCGCAAGCGGCGTACGGTCCTGGCCGCCTGTGTCGATGGCGTACAGCGGCGTGCCAACACGCCCATGCGACACCAAGGGCCAACGCCGCCCGAACGCTCCCCCACCGGGCAATGAGGCGCGGCAGGACGAACCCCCGCCAGCCCAACTCCTCTTGGAGCGACCCGATGAACAAACCGACGACGAGCGCCGGGGGAATGAGCGCGACGGTGCTCGCCTCCAGGCGAAACCGGGCGTCGTCGCCGATCACCATGCGGTGTAGCGCAACGGCGGCGAGAGCGAAGATGAGCGGGCCGCCGAGGGATAGGGCATACCACCGTGCGGCCATGCGCCAGCGCAGCAGCGAGCTGAACAGCCGCCGGACGCCGCGTCCGCCTTCATCCCGTGCCGTGCACAGGACGCCCGCCAAGCTCGGACCGGCGGCGGCGACGCCAACAGCGAGCTGGTGCAGCAGCGTGAGCTCACCTTCGACGGCGGCAAGGGGGAGCCATATGGCCCAAGAGAACGTGAAGGCGACCACGAAGAACACGACCTCGGAGGCCACGTGCCACCCTTGCACGGCGCCAGCGTAAACGTGCCTACGACCGAGGATCTAGGTGGGTTCGCGGGGATCCCGGCTTCTACGGTTACACAGCAGGCCGCGCGCCCGAGAACGGCACCTATTTCGCTCTCGATAACACGGAGCTCGGCGTCGCTCCGTCGTGCTCCCGATGGGACCGTCACGGCAGATGCAGTGCTTCATCCGTCAATGCCGAACGAGTCGGAGAAGTCACTCACTGATTGGCACATCTGGCGACGGCAACAATTCGGCGGCTACGGGGACTCGGGGGACCGGCCCCTCAGCCATTCTCTAAATCAGTCGTCGCGTGCGATCCCGGGGTAGTAGTTGCCAGTCGTGGTTTCGAGCGTCGGCCCATCCGTCCCAGAACTCGAAGGCAATTGAGACTTGCGGCGTCCAGCGGTCCTTCAGCGGAAGGAGTTCGGCGAGCACGTCGTCGTACCGCTCAGCGACGTCGTCGAATCGTCCGCCCTCATGTGCGTCGGCGTCAGCAAGAAGGTAACCATTCAGGTGGGTCCACCACATGGCCTCGTGGGCGTGTGAAGATCTCAGATCTCATCTCTCGCTGACCCCGCAGCGACGCATCGCCGCAAGA
>Ga0247713_1000709_pt1 | contig 18881 bp, 20 predicted proteins | sample 21E_NmetaG_FD_189936 | JGI IMG/M metagenome (GOLD analysis project Ga0247713, IMG submission 189936) | Soil microbial communities from hillslope of Landscape Evolution Observatory, University of Arizona, Oracle, AZ, United States - 2-1-E_N | ecosystem: Engineered > Artificial ecosystem >... | reverse complement strand
GTCGCGCAGCCGCGCCGCCGACGCGTCGAACGCGCCCGAGGCGGGGACGCTCGTGCTGCTCCCGCTCGACCCGGACGCGTCGGCGGCGCGGCTGCGCGACCGGCTGCGCGAGCTGACGGGGCGCACGGTCGGCGTCGTCGTCAGCGACTCGTTCGGGCGCGCGTGGCGGGTCGGGACGACGGACGTCGCGATCGGCGCGGCGGGCCTGCCGGTGCTCGTCGACCTCGCCGGGCGACGCGACCCCGCCGGCTACGAGCTGCACGCGACCGTGATCGCGGTCGCCGACCAGGTCGCCGGCGCCGCACAGCTCGTGATGGGGAAGCTCGACCGCGTGCCCGCCGCGATCGTCCGCGGGCTCGCCCTCGACGGCGACGGCCGCGCTCGCGACCTCGTCATGCCGGCCGAGAGGGACCTCTTCAGGTAGGCGCGCGGCGGCGGGAACGAATGTCGCTCGCGTCGCGTCGAAGTGGTGTGACACGGGACCGGGCGAGCGGCGTATGAACGACGTGCACGCAGCGTCGACCCCCGCGGCGGCCCGGCCGCCTCGCGAGACGACGTTCGCCGAGGCGGCGGCGGCGCACCTCGACGACGTCCACGCGTACCTCGTCTACGTGACGGGCGACCGCATGCTCGCGGAGGACCTGACGGCGGCGACGTTCGAGCGGGCGCTGCGGAGCTGGCGCCGCTTCGACCCGCGCCGCGCGAGCGCCCGGACGTGGCTCTGCCACGTCGCGCGGTCGACTGCGCTCGACTGGTTCCGCGCCGAGCAGCGGCGGTCGCGGCGCGAGGCGCGGGCCGCCGAGGCCGAGCCGCGCCGATCCGCTCCCGAGCCGCTCGCGGACGGGCTCTCCCCGGAGCTCGACGCGGCGTTGCGGCGGCTGAGCCCCGGCGACCGCGAGGTGCTGGCGCTGCGGGTCGTGCTCGAGCTCGACGGCGCCGCGGCGGCGGCGCTGCTCGGGATCACCCCCACCGCGTGCTCGACGCGCCTGAGCCGCGCCCTGAACCGACTGGAGGAGGAGCTTCGCGATGCCGACGTCCGCTGACCCCCTGGCCGATCCGCGGTACGACGACCTCGTGCAGGAGCTGCGCGCCGCGCGCCCGGAGGTCGCCGAGGCGCTGCGCACGCGCGTCCTCGCGGCGGCGGCCGCGTCTCCGCCTCCGCGGCGGCGCGCGGTTGTCGGGGCGCTCCGGGTCGTCGTCCCGTTCGCGGCGACGCTGCTCGTCGTCGCCGGGGTCGCGACGGGTCTGCGGACGCTCGACGCGGGCGGCGGCGACGACGAGGCCGCCGCCGGGTCGGAGCCGGCGCCGGCGCTCACGCACTCGCTCGAGGACGAGACCGCGGCATACGGCGCGCGGGCGCGTCGCGAGGGCGGCGGGGAGGCGCTGCTCGCGCCGCCCGCCTCTCCGTCGCGGCTCCAGGAGCAGCGGATCGCGCTCGGCGTCCGCGTCGACGACGTCGCCGACCTCGCGGACGCGACCGCACGCGCGATGGCGGCGACGCGCAGCCTCGGCGGGTACGTGGTCGCCGCGCAGTACTCCGCCGGCGCGGACGCGGGCGACAGCAGGCTCGTCGTCCGCATCCCGGTGACGAGGGTGCAGGAGGCGATCGCGCGGTTCACCGCGCTGGGGACGATCGTCTCGCAGGACGTCCAGCTGCAGGACCTGCAGGCGGGCGTCGACCGTCGCGCGGGCGAGCTCGAGCGGCTGCGGGCGCGGATCGCGCGCCTCGAGGAGCGGCTCGCCGCGCCGACGATCGCGCCCGAGGAGCGCGCGACGCTCCGCCGGCAGCTCGCCTCGGCGCGCCGCGCGGTCCAGACGCGCGTCGCGCAGCAGCGCGCCGCCGAGCAGCGCGGCCGCCTCGCCCGCGTCGAATTGAGCCTGACGACGGAGCAGCCCGCCGCCGCCGACGAGAACGGCGCTGCCGCCACGTTCCGCGCCGCCGCCGACCTGCTCCTCCTCCTGCTCACGTGGCTCGGCGCCGCCCTCCTCGTCGCGACGCCGTTCCTCCTCCTCGGATTCGGCGTCGCCGCCGGCTTGCGCCGGCGCCGCGGCCGGTTCGCCTGAAGCGCTGCGCGCTTCGCCGGAAGCGCTTCGCGCTTCCGGCGACTTCGGCGGCGCTGGCGTGGGTCGGGGGTTTCTGTGGGCTGCGGCAGGAGCGTGGTCCTGCCGCAGCCTGGCCGCGGCCGCTGCGCGTGGGTGGGCTGGCACACCGGGCGCCGGGGTGCGTGACGGTACGCGCGGTGCGAGGCCGGGCGGCGTGCGCCTTTCGGGCGCATGCCGCCCGGAGACGGGCGCGCAGTCGCCGGAAGCCTTCGTCTTCCGGCTCCTAACCGCGCTGGGCCGTGCGGGTGGTCAGCGGGTCGGCTCGGCGTGGCGCGGGGCGGGGCCCGACGGAACAGGACCCGTGCCTGGCACCGGACCAGGCCGGGGGGGACAGGACCCGCGCCCGGCACCGGACGGCGCCGGCAACCCTCGACCACCCTCAACGGTGTCTGACACCGGTCGGAGGGTTCCGTCACGTCGCAGCGGCGTCGGCCGGGCGGGATCACAGCGGCGAAGCCGCGTATCCCGCCCGGCGCGAAGCGTCACGCACCTGCCGACGCGCCTGGGCCCGGAGCGCCTGCGCGCGGAGCGCGCACGCGCGGAGGGAAGGACGAGCGCCCCCGGTCCACCTACGCCGAGCGAGCCCGGCCTGGTGCGGGCACGACCGCGCTCCTGCCCGCGCCCACTGGACGGGCGACCCACGCCGAGCGAGAGAAGGAGGGGGCCTGTGGGGGAACCATGGGTTCCCCCGCGACGCCGCAGCGGCTCGGCCGGGCGGGATCACAGCGGCGAGAGCCGCGTATCCCGCCCGGCGCGAAGCGCTCCGCATGTCGCCAGCGTGTCCGGGCCCCGAGCGCCTGCGCGCGGAGCGCGCACGCGCGGAGGGAGGCACGCCCGCCCCGGGTGCACCGACGCGCAGCCGCCACGGTCTGGCGCGGGCACGACCGCGCTCGTGCCCGCGCCCACACCACAGGCTCCACCCACGCCACCCGAGAAGCGGAGGGGGCCTACGGGGGAACCGCAGGTTCCCCCGTACGACCTAGAAGCCGCCGTGGAAGCCGACCGTCTTCATCTTCCCGAGGAACGAGGCGAGCATGGCCGCCGCGAGCACGAGGCGGACGACGGTCGCCTGCCGGTCGATGTTCTTCATGCGCTTCACCTCCTCTCGCGTCCGGGTCAGAAGTGCGTGTCGCGCAGCAGCTCGGCCGCGGCGCGGTACAGCTCGGCCGCGCGCTCGGCGTCGCCGCGGTGGCGCGCGCAGTCGCCGCGGGCGAGCAGCGCCTCCGCCATGTGGCTGACGGACGCGACTCGCCGGAACGCGTTCTCCGCCTGGTCGACCTCGCGCTCGGCCTCGTCCGCGCGGCCCTGGTCGAGCAGCGCGCGGGCGAGCACGAGCCGCGTCGCGGCCAGCTCCAGGACGTGGTCGGAGCGGCCGTCGAGCAGGATGAGCGCGCGCCGCGCGTGCTGCTCGCCCTCGAGCGGCATCCCGGTCCGCACCTCGACCTGCGCGAGCGATCCGACCGCATAGCCGGCGTCGACCTCGTTGCCGGCGTCGAGCGCGGCGCGGTGCGCGCGCGCGAGCAGCTCCCGCGCCTCCTCCGGCTTCCCGAGCAGGAACAGGATCCCGCCGAGGTTGTTCTGCACCTTCCCGGCGGAGACGGCGTCGCCCACCTGCTCGTAGAGCGCGAGCGCATGCTCGGCGTTGAATCGCGCGAGCAGCCACTGCTTCTCGCGCTCCGCGACGATCGACGCCTGGAAGTAGGCGTGCGCGGCGGTATGGACGTCGCCGAGCGCCTCGGCCAGCTCGATCGCGCGCTCCACGTCGGCGCGCGCCGCGTCCCAGTCTCGGCTCATGCGGTAGGCGCGGGCCCGCCGTTCGAGGACCCGCGCCCGTAGCCGGTCGGACGTGACGGGGGCGCGGTCGCAGAGGTCGAGCGCGAGCGTCAGGAGCGCCGTCGCGCTCGCGAACGCCCCCTGCGCGAGGCGGCACGAGCCGAGGCGGAAGAGGACGTCGGCACGGGCGACGTCGTCGAGCTCCGGCCGCTGCGCGAGCGCCCGCGCGCGCGCGAGCAGTCCCTCGGCCGTCTCGAGGCGGCCGAGCGATACGAGCGCCCACGCCTCTGCGAGCAGCGCGCGCAGCTCGAGCCGCGCGTCCGGCGTCGCGCGCTGCTCGACCGCATGCAGCGCCGCCAGCGCCTCCTCGTGCCGCTGCTGCTCGATCAGCGTCTCCGCCGCACCGACCGCGTCGGCGAGTCTGGTGGACGGGGCCGCAACCTCCACGGGCTCATCCAAGACGCGCGGCCCCGCGGCCGCCATTCGCTCTCTGCGGCGCCGAGCGTCCCCGATCCGGGTACCCCGCGCTCCACGCACGGGACGAGGCGCCGTGCGGGCGGGCGCCGCTACAGGAGGCGCAGCCGGATCGCGCGCGCGACCGCCTGCGTCCGCGTCCTCGCGCCGAGGCGGTCCGCCGCCTTGCGCGCGTGCGTCCGCACGGTCTCCGAGCCGATCTGGAGCCGCTCGCCGATCTGCTCGTGCGAGAGCCCCTCGGCGAGCAGCGTGAGCACGTCCAGCTCCCGCGGCGTCAGCGACACCGTCTGCGACTGCGGCTCGAGCACGTGCATGGCGAGTGCGGGGTCGACGTACCGGCGACCCTCCACGACGCTCACGAGCGCGCGCACGAGGTCGAGGAGCGGCGCCTCCTTCAGGACGATCGCGTCGGCACCCGCTTCGAGCGCCTCCGCGACGAGCTGCTGGTCGGCCTCCGCCGTATAGACGGCGAGCCGCGTCTCAGGGGACGCCTCGCGCAGGCGGCGGAGGAGCTGCCGGCCGCCGCAGCGCGGCATGCGGTAGTCGACGACCGCGGCGGCCGGAGCGTGCGCGACGGCCGCCGCGACTGCGGCGTCGCCGTCGCCGACCGCGGCGACGATCTCGAAGCCGTGCTCGTCGAGGAACTCCCGGACGGCGACGAGGAGGGCCGGGTGGTCGTCCGCGAGCAGGCACGTCGCGCGCGCGCCGTTCACGCCGCCGCTCCCGACGTTTCGCGCGCCCGTGGGGCGGACTCGGACGGCAGCGGCAGCTCGAACCGGAAGCACGTGCCGCGCCCGGGCGCGGATTCCAGCTGGAACCCGCCGCGCACCATCGCGACGCGCTCGCGGACGAGCTGGAGACCGAGCGACCCCCGGCGGACGGCGGCCGTCGCCTCGGACGGGTCGAACCCCGCCCCGTCGTCGACGACCTCGCACGTGAGGGTGCCGTCGGAGATGGCGAGCCGGACGTCGACGCGCGTCGCCTTCGCGTGCTTGAGCGCGTTCGCGAACGCCTCCTGCACGAGCCGGTAGGCGAGCTGCTCGAGCTCCTGCGGCAGCCGCGACTCGAGGTCGCCGACGACGACCTCGACGCCGAGCGCGCGCAGCGACCCGGCGGCCGCGTCGATCGCAGCCGAGAGGCCCTGGCTCTCGAGCACCGCGGGATGGAGCTCGACGAGGAGCCGCCGGATCGCGCCGGTGATCTCTCCGGCCTCGCGCGCGAGCGTCACGAGCGAGTCGTCCCGGCCGCGCGACGCCGCGAGCTCGAGCCGCAGCCCGAGCGCGGTCAGCCGCTGCACGACGTCGTCGTGGAGCAGCTCGGCGACGCGCCGCGCCTCGTAGTCCTGCGCGCCGACGACCTCGGCGAGGAAGCGGTTGCGCGTCGCCCGCTCCTGCTCCTGATCGGTGAGGTCGTCGACGGTGAGGAGCGTCGCGCCGTCGGGCAGCGGGGACGAGGCGACGGCGAGGTAGCGGCCGCCGGGCGTCCAGAAGCGGAGCGCCGTCCGCTCCCGCCGGTGCTCGGCGTCGACTGTCAGGCGGCCGACGAGCGACCGGATCGCGGCGTCGTCGCTCTCGACGAACGCGAGGAGCGTTCGCCACGCCTCGTTGCGGAACACGAGCGTGCCGTCCTCGCCGAGGATGCAGGCGCCGGTCCGGCTCGCGTTCAGCGCGGCGTCGCGCACGTCGTGCTCGCGCTCGAGGTCGCGCTGGAGCTTCCGCAGCGCGCGGGCCTGGCGCTGCAGGCCGTTCGCGACCGCGACGTGCCTGACGATCAGGAGGACGAAGAGCGCCACCACGAGCGCCGTCGGGACCGTCTCGATGCTGTGCCAGTCCGGCCCCTGCACCATCCCGACCGCGGCCGCGAGGAGCAGCGCGGTCGCGACGAGCGGCGCCGCCGTCCGCGGCACGCGCAGGCCGGCGCCCCAGGACGGCGGCATCAGCGCGCACAGCGCGACCGCGGCCAGCCCGAGGGTCCAGCCGAAGTCGAGCACGCTCGCGCCGGTCACGTAGTCGGAGGCGCTCGCGTAGTAGGTGTCGGCGACGACGAACGCGAAGAACCCGGGCGCGAGGACGAGGATCCGGCCGCTGTGGCCGAACGCGCCCGCCGCGATCCCGAAGAGGACGGCGGCGAGGAGGACGACGTCGCCGAGGGGGTACGCGATCGCGAGCAGGAGGAGCGGCGTCAGCGGCTCGTCGAGGACCGGGCGGAGGACGAACACGAAGCTGCAGAGGAAGACGATCCCCGTGAGGAGCGCCGCGTCGACGGCCGAGCCGGCCGCGGCCCGCGTCCGCCGTCGCGGCCACGTCAGCACGCCCGCCGCGAACAGCGGCAGCGCGGCGAGGAAGCCCGCGTCCGCGAGCGAGGCGTCCGGGACGGCGCCGACGACCACCTCGTAGTACGTCCACGTCGCCTGCCCGATCCCCCACGCGGCGGCGCCGGCGGCGAGGAACAGGAACGCCGTTCGCGCCTCGCGGTTCTCCGGCGCGCGGGCGGCGACCGCGGCCGCCGTCGCGGCGACGAGGCAGAGGGCGACGAGGACGCCGTTGAGGGCGGCGAGGCGCGGCTCCTCCGGGAGCGGGAGGAAGAACGCGGCCGCCGAGGCGGCCAGGACGAGCCCCAGCGCCGCGGCGAGCGGCCGACGCCCCCTCACGGCGCGAGCTCCCGCACGCGCGCGACGAGCTCGGCGCCCGTCAGCCCTTTCAGGAGGAACAGGTCGGCCCCCGCGCGCAGGCCGGAGTCGACGAGCTCGTCCTGCTCGTACGCGGAGACGAGGATCACGCGCGTCGCCGGCGAGACCTGCTTGATCACGCGGGTCGCCTCGATCCCGTCCATCACCGGCATCCGTACGTCCATCACCAGGACGTCGGGTGCCGCCTCGCGGCACAGCTCGACGGCTTCGAGCCCGTGCGCGCCCTCGCCGACGACCTCGATCCCGTCCTGGTCGCCGAGGTAGTCCGCGTAGCTCAGGCGGACCGCCGCGTGGTCGTCGACGACGGCGAGCCGGATCACGCCGCCTCCAGCAGCGCGCGCACGCGGCCGCTCAGCTCGTCGAGGTAGCCGTTCGCCTTGACGACGTAGTCGGCCGCGCCCTGGCGGAACGCCTCGACGGCGATGCTCTCGGCGCCTTCGCCGGTGAGCATCAGCACCGGCATGGCGGGGGCCGTCTCGCGCAGCGAGCGCAGCAGCTCGAGGCCGGACCCGTCCGGGAGCCTGTTGTCCACGACGACGAGCGACCACGTCGACCCGGCGCAGAGCTCCCGCGCCGTCGCCAGGTCGGTCGCCAGCGAGACGGCGACGTCGTCGAGCGTCGCCTCGAGCACCTGCCGCGCGAGCGCCGCGTGCTCGGGGTCGTCCTCGACGAGGAGGACGGGGTGGCGCGGCGCGCCGCCCTCCGCCGCCGCCGGCCCGACGCGCACGACGAGGCCGTCGCGCTCGAACCGGAGTTCCCCCCGTTCCATGAGTGCGAGCGTCGCGTCGACGACCGCCGGGTCCCACTGGGTGCCGCGGTGCGTTCGCAGCTCCGCGGCGATCGCGTCGACGCCCATCCGCGTCCGGTGCTCGCGCTTCCCCGACATCGCCTCGACGGCGTCCGCGACGGCGACGACGCGCGCGGCGAGCGGGATCTCCTCGCCCGCGAGCCCGTCGGGGTAGCCGCTGCCGTCCCACCGCTCGTGGTGGTGCCTCACGACCGGCCTGACGCGCTGGAGGCCCTCGAGCGGCTCGAGGAGGCGGTCGCCGATGAGCGGGTGCGTCCGCATCAGCGCCAGCTCCTCCGGCTGGAGCGGGCCGGGCTTGAGGAGGATCCGGTCCGGGATTCCGATCTTGCCGACGTCGTGGAGGATCGCGCCGAGGCGGATCGTCTCGATCTCGTCGTCGGTGAGTCCGAGCTCGACGCCGAGACGCACCCCGAGCGCGGCGAGCCGCTCGCAGTGCCCGTGGAGGCTCTCCTCGCGCGCCTCGATCGCGTTCGCGAGCGCGCCGGCGAGCGTCGGCGTCAGGAGGCGCTCGCGCAGCTCCGACTCGCCGCGGCGCGCGCGGTCGAGCGCGCTCGCGACGGCGCTGTGGAGGTCGGCATGCGAGAAGGGCTTCATCACGAGGCCGTCGGCGCCGAGGGCGAGCGCGCCGCTGAGATTCGCGTGCGTCCCCGCGCCGGTGACCATCACGACGGGGACGCTGGGGCGGATCGCGCGCGCGTTCTCGAGGAACTCGAGCCCCGTCGTGCCGGGCATGATGATGTCGCTGACGACGAGCGCGACGCCCGGATCGGCGAGGAGCTCCAGCGCCTCCGCGGCGGTCCCCGTGGAGATCACGTCGTAGCCGGCCTCCTCGAGGATCTCGGCCATGAGGTCGCGGATTACGCGCTCGTCGTCGACGACGAGGACGCGCGTCACGTGCGGGTCTCCCCGACGCGCACCGGCCGCGGCCACGCGCTCGTCACCCGGCTACCTCCTCCGCCGCGAGCGGGAGCCGGAGCGTGAACGTCGCTCCTTCCCCCGGCACCGACGACACGTCGAGGTCGCCGCCGTGCGTCTGCGCGATCCCGAGGCTGACGCTGAGGCCGAGCCCCGTGCCGCCGACGTCGCGCCGCGTCGTGAAGAAGGGATCGAAGATCCGCGTGACGACCGCGGGCGGGATCCCCGGCCCGTCGTCGGCGACCGCGACCGTCGCCCAGCCGCCCTCGCGCGCGACCTCGATCTCGATCGTGCCGCCGTCCGGGAGCGCGTGCTGGGCGTTCGTCACGAGGTTCAGGATCACCTGCTTGAGCTGCGTCGAGCTCGCCTCGACGAGCACCGGCGTCTCGGGGTAGCGCTCGACGATGTCGATCCCCTTCGCCGAGGTGGCGCGCCGGACGAGGTCGACGGTCTGCTGCGCGACCGCGCCCAGCGAGACGACCGCGACGTCGTCGTGGCGCTCGCGAGCGAAGTCGAGCAGCGCGCGGACGATCTCCTTGATCTCGAGGCCCGTCTGCTGGATCAGCTGCAGCCGGCTCTCGACCTTGCTCCCGGGCTCGGCGTCCTTCAGCAGGAACTCGGCGAGCCCGAGGATCGCGAAGAGGGGGTTGTTGATCTCGTGCGCGACGCCCGCCGCGAGCTCGCCGATCGCGGCGAGCTTCCCCGTCTGGACGAGCTGCTGCTCGAACCGGCGCCGCTCGCTCACGTCGGTGACGAGCGCCACGACCGCGAGCGGCTCGTGCTGCTCGGAGCGGACGACGAAGCGCGTCAGGTCGACGGGGACGAGCGTGCCGTCCGCGCGGCGATACAGCCACTCGAGGCGCTCGATCTCCTCCGTCAGGGCGCCGAGGGTCTGCTCCTCCGGCCACCAGGAGTAGGGCGGGCGCTGGCCGACGACGTCGCTGTTGCTGCGGCCGACGAGCTCGAGGAACGCGCGGTTGGCGGAGCGCGCCTCGAACGTGTGCGGGTCGAAGACGGCGATCGCCGTCGGGAGGTTCTCGAACAGCCGCTCGAGCAGCCGGTCCTTGAGGAGCGCGCTCGCGTGATCCTCGGTGACGTCGCGGAAGCTCATGACGACGCCGATCGCCTCGCCGGTGTCCGCGAACACGGGAGCGGCAGTGCCGTCGAAGATGCGGTCGCCGCCGTCGGCGCGCGTCGCCCGGTTCCGGAACCGCTGCGGCTGCCCGGTCCGCAGGGCGATGAGGCTCGGCTGTTCGTCGGGCGCGACGGGCGTCCCGTCGAGCGCGCGGACCTCGACGTCCGCGGGCGCCTGGACGGGCGCCGCCTCGCCGAGCGCGAGCATCCGCCGCGCCGCCGCGTTCACGAGCTGGTGGTGGCGCGTGTGCACCCACAGGCCCTCGCCGACCGCCTCGAGCACCGCGTCGAGCAGCTCCGACTCGTCCGACGCGCAGGCGGCGCGGGCGAGGGTGAAGGCCGCGGCGAGGGCCGCGCCGGTCTCCGCGCCGACCGACGGGTCGAGGAAGAGCGTTCCCAGCGCGCGCCCGTCGCGCTCGAGCGGGAACACACCGGGGCCGTCGTCGCCCGGACGTCGCGGCGCCGCCTCGACGCGCGCGTCGATTCCCGCTTCCGCGAGGACGGCGAGTCCGGCCGCGACGGCGTCGGCGGGCGCCGCCGCGGCGACGGCCGCGAGCGTGCGCTCGACGAGGCCGCTCAGGGCGGAGCCGCCGCTGCCGGCGGGCGAGGGGGCCGCAGTCGTGGACATCCACGCTCAGCATCGGCCCGAAACGCGCGTCCGACCAGCCCCGATTTCGCGCTGCGTGCGTCACCCGTTCCGGGGATCCTTCTCACGCGTGCGGGAGGCGCTGCGTCTGGCACAGTTCGGCGCGTGACGGAAGGGATCACCTGCGTCGTCGCCGACGACCACCCCGCGATGGTCGAGGCGATCGTCGAGGTGCTCTCCGACCTCGGGATCGCCGTCGTCGGGCGCGCCCGCGACGGCGACGACGCGATCGCCAAGATCGAGGCGCAGAAGCCGACGGTCGCGCTCGTCGACGTCCGCATGCCGCGGCTCGGCGGGATCGAGGTCGCGCGGCGCGTCGCCGCCGGCGGGAGCGGCACCGCGGTGATCCTCTACACCGCCTACGGCGACCGTGCGCTGCTCTCGGACGCCCTCGACGCCGGCGCCCGCGGCTTCGTGCTGAAGGAGGCGCCGCTCGGCGACCTCGGGCGGGCGGTCGAGACCGTCGCGCGGGGCGGGACGTACGTCGACCCGGTCCTCGCCGGCTACCTCGCGACCTCGCCCGCCGCGCGCGAGCTGCCGGCGCTGACGCAGCGGGAGCGCGACGTGCTCCGCCTCCTCGCCGACGGGCTCTCGAACGAGGAGATCGGCAAGCGGCTGTTCATCTCGCCGGAGACGGTGCGGACGCACGTGCGCAAGGCGATGGCGAAGCTCGACGCCGACACGCGCACGCAGGCGGTGGCGACGGCGCTCCGCCAGTCGCTGATCTCGTAGCGGCTACCGGCGCTTCCGCGCCGCCGACTTCGACACGCCGGCCGCCGCGAGCGTACGCAGCGGGAGCGACTCCGGCATCCCGACGAGCTCCGCCATCAGGCGCCGGAACTGCGCGGGCGGCAGCGCGGCCGACTCGTCGCCGGCCGTGCGCGGCCGGTACGCGTTGTCGGGCGACTGCCAGTACGTCCACACGAGCGTGGACGCGAACCGCTCGCAGCCGTACTCCGCGTGGCGCAGCCCGCGGACGCCGTAGCACCAGTCGCGGCCGCCGAGCACCCGGTTCAGCTGCGCGCGCGTGGCGTCGTCGAAGAGGAAGAAGTCGACCTGGTGCGCGTACTCGTCCTGGACGGCGGCCCACGCGAACGTGCCCGCGTCGAGCAGGTCGGCGTCGAGCCAGATGTGCCCCGGGCGCGAGTGCGAGTCGACGCCGCGCACGATGTGGATCGTGATCGTCGCCGGGACGAGGCCCCAGTCGAACGAGCTCGCCTCGAGCGCGGCGCGCACCTGCGCGCGCTGCGCCGGCGTGCCGCCGTCGAAGACGTAGCTGCCGCCGGCCGCCATCGCGTCGCTCGCGAGGAGGAGGGCGACGGCGGAGAACGCACCGGCGAGGAGGAACCGCAGCGACGAGACCATGCGGTCTCAGGTTCGGGCGGCTCGCGCTCCGGCGCGATTCTCGGTCCGGTGCGACCGCGGTCACGTCGCGGCGCGAGCTGCGTCCCCGTTCCGGGTGAGCGCCGCTGCCTCTACGGAGCGAGGCGGACGACCCGCCACGCGGCGCCCTCGCGCTCGTAGGCGAGGCGGTCGTGCAGGCGCGAGTCGCGGTGCTGCCAGACCTCGTAGCGCGCGGGGCGGAGGCGGTAGCCGCCCCACTGCGGCGGCCGCGGCACCGGCCCCTCCTCGCCGAAGCGGGAGCGCGCCGCCGCGAGCCCCGCGTCGAGCGCGTCGCGGCCCGGGAGCGGCTCGCTCTGGACGGCCGCCCACGCCGCGAGGCGGCTGCCGCGCGGGCGCGTGGCGAAGTACTGGTCCGACTCGGCGGGCGCGAGCCGTTCCACCGCTCCGTCGACGCGAACCTGCCGCCCGAGTGCGTCCCAGTGGAAGAGGAGCGCCGCGCGCGGATTCGCCTCCAGCTCGCGGCCCTTGCGGCTCGCGTAGCCGGTGAAGAACGCGAAGCCGCGCTCGTCGGCGTGCTTCAGGAGCACCATCCGCACCGAGGGCGCGGCGTCCGGCGTCGCCGTCGCCAGCGCCATTGCCTCCGGCATGCGCACCGCGCCGGCGGCCTCGTCGAACCAGCGGCGGAACTGCCGCAGCGGGTCTGGATCGACGTCGCGCTCGTCGAGCCCGTGGCTGCCGCTGTCGCGTGCGCCCACGCCGCGATTCTCCCTGTACGTTTCCGGCCGTGGCGGAGGAGAGCAGGCTCGACCGCGAGCTGATCGAGCTCCTGAACGAGCTGCGCGTGGCGCTGCCGGGCGTGCAGGTGCTGTTCGCGTTCCTGCTCACGGTGCCCTTCACCGGCGGCTTCCAGCGCGTCACCGACCTGCAGCGGGACGCCTACATGGTCGCGCTGGTCGCGACGGCGATCGGCTCGGCGCTGCTGATCGCGCCGACCGCGTACCACCGGATCCGGTTCCGCGACCGCGACAAGGAGCAGCTGCTGCGGACGGCCAACCGGCTCGCGCTCGCGGGGCTCGTGTTCCTCGCGATCGGGATGACGGCGTCGCTCTTCCTCGTCGTCGACTTCATCTTCTCGTTCACGGCCGCGGCGCTCGCGGCGGGGCTCCTCGCGGGTGTCTTCGTCTGGTTCTGGTGGGGCCTGCCGCTGCTGCGGAAGGCGCGCGAGGACTGATGGAGATCCGCGTCGTCGACGAGGTCGACGGCTCCTTCGGCTGGCTCGTCCGCGAGACGCTCGGGCGGACGTCGCACGCGCTCGCGTCCGGCGGCCGCGTGTGGCTCGTCGACCCGGTCGACGCGCCCGGCGTCGAGGAGCGCGTTCGCGCGCTCGGCGAGCCGGCCGGCGTGCTGCAGCTGCTCGACCGGCACGCGCGCGACTGCGTCGCGTGGGCGTCGAGGCTCGGCGTGCCGCACCACGTCGTCCCGTTCGGCCCGGTCCCCGGCGTCCCGTTCGAGTTCCTGCCGGTCGTCGACCGCCGCGTCTGGCGCGAGACGGCGCTCTGGTGGCCGGAGCGGCGGCTGCTCGCGTGCGGCGACGCCCTCGGGACGATCGGCTACTTCCGTTCGCGGCGCGAGGCGATCGGCGTTCACCCGCTCCTGCGGCTGCGGCCGCCGCGCTGGCTCGCCGCGCTCGAGCCGGAGCACGTCCTCTGCGGCCACGGCGAGGGAGTGCACGGGCCGGGGACGGCGGAGGCGCTCGCCGACGCGCTCGCGCACGCCCGCCGACGGCTCCCGGCGGCGCTGCTCGGCGCCGTGCGCCGCGTGCGCCGATGAGGCGGATCCTGCTGCTGCCGCTGCTCGCGGTCGCGCTCGGCGGCTGCGGCGGCGACGCGCCCGAGGCGCGGGAGGCGGGCGGGCCGCGCGCGCTCGTGGAGGCGCTCCGCGACGGCGGCCACGTCCTCTACCTCCGCCACGCGCTGACCGACCACACGCAGAGCGACGCGCTCGCGGAGCCGCTTCGCGACTGCGGGCTCCAGCGGAACCTGACGGAGGAGGGGCGACGGCAGGCGCGCGCGCTCGGGGAGGCGATCGAGGCGCTCGGGATCCCCGTCGGCGCGGTGCTCTCGAGCGAGTACTGCCGCTGCCTCGACACCGCGAGACTCGCGTTCGACCGCGCGGAGCCCGTGCCGCTCCTGAGCGGGATCCCGGCCGCCGGCGAACGCGACCACGCCGCCCGCGTCGCGGCGCTGCGGGAGCTGCTGTCGGAGCCGCCGCCCGCCGACACGAACCGCGTCGTCGTAGCGCACAAGGACAACCTCGAGGACGTCGCCGGCGTCGTCCTCGACGAGGGCGAGACGGCCGTGTTCGAGCCGCTCGGGAACGGCGAGTTCCGGTTCGCGGGGCGCGTTCCCGCCGCTGTCTGGACGAAGCTCGCGGCGGCGCTCGCGGAGGCGTAGCGATCGACCCGCGCACCGAGCTCCTGCGGCTCGTCCGCGACGAGGCGCGCGTGAGCACCAGCGCGTCGGTGCTGGAGCAGCACGGGAGCGACCTCAGCTACCACGCGCCGCGGCCGCCCGACGTCGTCGTCCTGCCGGAGTCCACCGCCGAGGTGGCGGCGGTCCTCGCGTGGGCGGACGAGCGGCGCGTGCCGGTGGTGCCGTACGGGGCGGGGACGAGCCTGGAGGGGCACGTGATCCCGCTGCGCGGCGGGGTCAGCCTCGACCTCTCGCGGATGGACAGCGTGCTCGACGTGCGCCCGGGCGACCGGACGGCGACGGTGCAGCCCGGCGCGACGCGGAGCGCCCTCGCGCGCGCCGCGGGCGAGCACGGCCTGTTCTTCCCCGTCGACCCCGGTGCGGACGCGTCTCTCGGAGGCATGGCCGCGACGAACGCGAGCGGGACGACGACCGTGCGGTACGGCGGGATGCGTGCGAACGTCCTCGCGCTCGAGGTCGTGCTGCCGGGCGGCGCGGTCGTGCGCACCGGCAGCCGTGCGCCGAAGTCCTCCGCGGGGTACGACGTCACGTCCCTCTTCGTCGGGTCGGAGGGAACGCTCGGCGTGATCACCGAGCTGACGGTGCGGCTGTACGGGATCCCGGAGCACACCGTCGCGGTGCGCGCCTCGTTCCCGGACGTCGAGTCGGCGTGCAGCGCGGCGGCCGCGGTCGCGGCGGCGGGCGTGCTCGTGACGCGCCTCGAGCTGCTCGACGGCGCGACGATCCGCGCGGTCAACGCGTACAAGGGGACCGCGTATCCCGAGGAGCCGAGTCTCTTCGTCGAGTTCGGCGGGACCGAGGAGGGCGTCGCGGGGGACCTCGAGGCGACGCGCGAGCTGTGCGAAGGCGAGGGCGCGCGCGCGTTCGCGGCCGAGCTCGACCCGGGCGCGCGGGCGCGGCTGTGGGAGGCGCGGCACCACGTCCTCTTCGCGCTCGTCGCGTCGGCCCCGGGGCGGGTGCACAAGACGACGGACGTGTGCGTGCCCGTGTCGGAGCTGCCGGCCTCGGTGCGGCACGCGCGCGAGGCGGCGGAGCGGCACGGGCTTCCCGCGGCGGTCGTCGCGCACGCCGGCGACGGGAACCACCACGTCCTCTTCATGCTCGACCCGAACGATCCGGACGAGCTCGCGCGCGCCGAGGCGCTGAACGCCGAGGTCGTGGAGGACGCGCTCGCCCGCGGCGGCACCTGCACCGGCGAGCACGGGATCGGGATGGGCAAGCTCGGCTACCTGGAGCGCGAGCACGGCGACCTCCTGCCGCTGATGCGCGGGATCAAGGCGCTCCTCGACCCGAACGGGATCATGAACCCGGGCAAGGTCGTTCCGCCGGAGTCGCCCGCGCCGCAGTAGCGGCCGCCGTCGCCGTCCGGCCGCCCTGCCGCGTCCGGCGCCCACCCGGCCATCGCCCGCACGGCCATGGCCCGCACGGCCATGCCAGGGGTCAGACCCCCGACATGGCCGGAACGGCCGCGTCCGGTCGCGGGACGCGGCTTCCGCAGCGGGTTCGCGACGCACCGCCTCCTCCGGCCGTGGCCGGAGCGGCCACGGCCGGGGTCAGACCCCCGACATGGCCCGGCGCGACACGCGGCGGCACTCGCTCCACGCGAGTGCCGGCGCGCCGGACGCGTCAGCCGCCGTCGCGCAGCTGGCCGAGCACGTTGAACAGGATCACCGCGACGACGATCACGAGCCAGAGGAGGTTCCCGATCCGGCTCGCCCGCGTCTCGGCCTCGCCCTCCTCGGCCGCGTCGACGGAGGCGAGGTCGAAGTCGCCCGCGGCGAGCTCCTCGCCGCCCGCGGAGACGTCGGCGTCGACGCGGGCGGTCGCCGGCGCCGCGCCTGCGTCCTCGACCGTCGCGCGCAGCGCCTCCAGCAGCCGCTCCGCCTCCCGCGCCTCCGCCTCGTCGCCGTCGGCGAGGATCCGCTGCGCGAGCGCTCCGATCGCGGCGAGGCGCCTGCGGTCGCCGGCGAGACGCGCCGGCTCGAGCGCGTTCCAGAGGTGGACGAGCGCCTCGGCGTTCGAGCCGCGCGCAACGGCCGCTCGGGCGGTGCGCACTCCGTCACCCACGCGCGCAGTATCGCGCCGCACGCCCGTGGAGCGTCCGCGAACCCGTATCCGACGCTCTATCGAGCCCGTTGGAATGGAAAAGGAGGTCGAAGACATATGGGTATCTCCACGAGCCTGATCCTGATCGCGCTCGGCGCGATCCTCGTCTGGGCGGTCGAGGCGACCGTGGCGGGGATCAGCCTGACCGCGATCGGCTGGATCCTCCTCATCGTCGGCATCATCGGCGTGCTGCTCTCGCTGATCTTCTGGTCGACGTGGGGCGGCTTCGGCGGCCGCGACCGCGAGCGCGTGGTCGAGTACCGCTAGCCGGAGCCCGGACACCGCACCGAGGGCGCCCCGCCGCGCGGCGGGGCGCCCGATCCGCTTCAGCGGGAGCGCGAGGTGCCGGCGAGCGCCGGCTCGAGCGAGAGGCGCAGCGTGGACGTGAACGTCGCGCGGACGCGGCCGGTGTTGCGGACGATCGCGTCGCAGCGCGCCGGCCCACGGTGCCGCAGGTCGAGCGTCGTCGTGCGCCCGCGAACGAGCGCGCGCAGGATCGGCGGCTCGCCCTCGCAGCGGATCTCCATACGCGCCTGTGCGCCCGCGGTGGCGACCCCGAGCCGCGCGCTGAACGTGACCCGCCGTCCCGGGCCGAGGAGCTCGTACGGCACCGAGACCGAGCGGCGCGCGCCGATCGTCCCGCGGCGGGTGACGACGACGGGCGCCGTCGACGCGGGAGGCGGCGCCGGGGCGGCGGGCGGCGGTGCGCCGGCGCCGCCGGTCACCTCGGCGAGGTCGGCGCGAAGCGCGGCGACTACGGTCTCGTCGGGCGGCGTCAGCCACCGGATCCGGTGCGGCGTCTGCAGGTGGAGCTGGACGTAGTCCTCGGCGAAGACCTCGGCGATCGCGCGATCCCAGCCCAGCGAGTACGTCCGCGAGACCTCACCGGCCGCGAGCCGGCGCGCCATGTCGCGCGCCGTCCACCAGCGCGGCGTGCCGTTCGGCTCGCGCGTTCCCGGAACCCCGTACGAGGCGTCGAGGTGGTGGGCGTACTCGTGGACGACCGTGTGCGCGAGCATCGCGGTGCGGGCGGCCGGCACGACGATGCGCCCGCCGCGGGTCGTGCCGCTGTAGCACCCGCCGGCGCCGGACCCGCACAGCATCCGCAGGTCGTCCGTCGCGACGACACGGACGGTGACGCGCGCGATCTCGTCGCCGTGGGCCGCGTTCCGGAGCAGCTCCGCGTACCACTCGACGTCGACGTCCGGCGCCTGCACGTCGAAGGTGATAGTCCGGCCCTCGCGGTCCTTGACGAGGACGACCTCGGCCGAGGCCGGTGCGGCGATGGCGAGCGCGCCGGCGACGGCGGCGAGGAGGGCGAGGCGCAGCACCCGCGCAGAGTAGACGCCCGCCGGCGCGTTCGGCATTAGCGCCACGTTCGCCTGCTGTTAAGAGTTGTCGCGTGCGGCACCCGCGACCGGTCGTCCTGCGGCAGCTCTTCCTCGGGCGGATCTGGGGCGCGTCGCCGGCGCTCGTCGTCGACGAGTTGCCGGAGCGGCTCGTGCTGTGGCTGCCGCCGGGCGTCGTCACGAAGCGCGCCAGGGGCAACCTCTTCGGCGGGTGGACGCTCGAGGACCGCGTCGTGTCGCGGCGCAACGGCATCCTGCGCGTGAAGGATCCGCGCGCCGACCACGCGATCCTCCACTTCTGGCACGAGGACGGGTCGTTCGCCGGGTGGTACGTCAACCTCGAGAGCCCGTTCCGCCCGACGGCCGTCGGCTGGGACTACGAAGACCACCTGCTCGACCTGTGGCTCCCCGCCGACGGTGCGTGGCGGTGGCTCGACGAGGACGAGCTCGCGCGCGCGGTCGAGCTGGGGCTGCGGACCGAGGAGGAGGCGCGCGCAGCGCGCGCGGCGGGCGAGCGGGCGCTGCGGCGGCTCGAGGCGGCCGACCCGCCGGCGCGGACGGGCTGGGAGGACTGGCGCCCCGATCCGGCGTGGCCGCTGCCGGAGCTGCCGCGCGACTGGGACGCTTCACCCGACGCGCCGGGGGCGGTACGGTAGCGCCGTGGATCGCCCGGAAGACCGCGAGCCGTTCGTCGACGACTGGTTCGACGACCCCGACGAGCAGACGCAGGTCCGGCAGCAGCCGCTGCGGCGGCGGCCGAGTCTCCCGCCCGGCGACGACCGCCGGATCCCCGGGATCGCGCTCGTCGGCGGCGCCGCGGCGCTGCTCCTGATCGTGATCCTGATCGTCGTGTTCACCGGCGGTGAGGAGGAGGCGGTGCCGCCGGCCGACACGGCGTTCCCGACGCAGGCGGAGCCGCCGGACACGACGGCGACGGGCGCCGCTCCCGCCGAGCCGGCGCCGCCGGCCGAGGCGCCGGAGCCGCTGCCGACCGAGGCGGTGATGCGGCCGGGCGACGAGGGCGAGCAGGTGCTCGCGCTCCAGCAGG
>Ga0247713_1000708_pt1 | contig 18883 bp, 16 predicted proteins | sample 21E_NmetaG_FD_189936 | JGI IMG/M metagenome (GOLD analysis project Ga0247713, IMG submission 189936) | Soil microbial communities from hillslope of Landscape Evolution Observatory, University of Arizona, Oracle, AZ, United States - 2-1-E_N | ecosystem: Engineered > Artificial ecosystem >... | reverse complement strand
CTTCCGGCGGGCGAGGTCAGGGCGACGGTCGAGGGGCGGGTCGCCTGGAACCGGACTCGCTCGCAGAGCAGTTTCTCGGTCCCCTCGGAACGACGAACCCGCCGCGACGAGCAGGCCGTCCGGGCGGCGGTCGAAGTGCCGATCGCAAGCCGCGCCAACGACGTCCTGCCGCAGATCGGCGAGCTGAACATGACCGGCGAAATCGGCCGCACTCATTATTCCGACGCCGGATCGCTCGACCGGATCGGAGCGGGCCTGATCTGGGACCCGACGCCGGCGTTCCAGCTGCGCGGCTCGGTCGAGAAGGTCGAACGGGCGGCATCGGTGCAGATTCTCGGCAGTCCGATCGTCGAAACGCCCGACGTCCGGCTGTTCGATCCGCTTCGTGGCGAGACGGTCGACGTCGTCCAGATCACCGGCGGCAATCCGGATATCGATCCCGAGGACGTTCGCACCCTTCGGGTCGGCGCCGAGCTTCGGCCCCTGCCGCGGATGAACCTGGTGCTGAACGCCGAATATACCGATACCGACGCGCGCAATTTCATATCCTCGCTGCCGCCGACCAGCCTGCCGGTGATGCTCGCCTTTCCCGATCGCTACATCCGCGATTCCAGCGGAAACCTGACGACCGTCGATCTTCGGCCGGTCAATTTCGATTCGCACCGCGAGAAGCGGCTGCGCTGGGGCTTCCGGATAAGGCCGAGGCTGAGTTCGGGCAGCCTGTCGGGCCCCGGCTTCGCCGCCGGCCCGTCGGACGGCGAGTCGGGCGAGGAATCGGCGCCGTCGCCGCAGCCCGACCGGCCGGCCCGGGCCGGAGTCCGGCCGGCAACCTTCGCCGAATTCACCGCCAACCATAATATCGTCTTTGCCGAAAGGATCGTCATCCGGCCCGGGCTCGACGATGTCGACCTGCTCGGCGGCGGCGCGCTCGGCCTTGGCGGCGGCCGGGTCCGGCACCAGCTCGACGGCACCGCCGCGCTCACGTCCGGCGGGCTCGGAGTCCGGCTGTCGGCCAACTGGCGCGGCAGGAGCAGCCTCGACGCGAACATCGGCGGGGTCAGCGACACCATCCGCTTCGACCCCCTGTTCGTGGTGAACCTGCGCGCCTTCGCCGACGCTGCCCGGATCGTCCCGCAATGGCAGTGGGCGCGCGGCACCCGCTTTTCGCTCAATCTGCTCAACGTGACCAACGACCGGCAGCGGGTCCGCAACTCCGCCGGCGAGACCCCGCTGCAATATCAGCCCGGCTACCGCGATCCGCTCGGCCGGACGATCGAGTTCGAAATCCGCCGGATGTTCCGCTAACAGGGGAGCCGGGGCCGTTTTGGGGTGGCGGCTCCGGCAATTTTCAGTCTGTCAGCACGGGTTCGAACGATGGCAAGTGACGTGGACTGCGTCCGCGACCGCAATTTCACCAGGGAAGCGGTGGTCCTCGACGGCAAGACTTTCGTCAACTGCCGCTTCGAGGGTTGCGAGCTCATCTATTCGGGCGGCCGCCCGTTCGTCTTCAAGAATACGACGGCGGACGAATGCACGATGAGCTTCGTCGGCCGGGCGGAAAACACCGTCCAGACCCTCGCCATGATGCACCGCTTCGGGATGCAGGCCTTCGTCGACGACATGTTCGACTTCATCCGCAACCCGGGTCGGCCCAAGCCCTAAACTCGGGCGCGCCCTCCCCAGCCCGCTTCCTTCGCGCCGGCCGGGCGACTACATCGCCAGCATGCATTTCCTCGACCAGGCGAAAATCTATCTGAAGTCCGGCGCCGGCGGGCCGGGCGCGGTCAGCTTCCGGCGCGAGAAGTTCATCGAGTTCGGCGGCCCCGACGGCGGCGACGGCGGCAAGGGCGGCGACATCATCCTCGAGGCGGTGCCGGGCCTCAATACGCTCATCGACTTTCGCTACACCCAGCATTTCCGTGCCGCCCGCGGCAAGGGCGGGGCCGGCCAGAACAAGACCGGCGCCGGCGGCCAGGACCTGGTCATCAAGGTGCCCGTCGGAACCCAGGTTCTGGCCGACGACGAGGCGCGCAGCCTGATCGCCGACCTGACTCGCGAGGGCCAGCGGGTGACCTTGCTCAAGGGCGGCGACGGCGGCCGCGGCAACGCCAGCTACAAAAGCTCGACCAACCGCGCCCCGCGCCAGCACGGCACCGGCTGGCCGGGCGAGGAAATGTGGGTCTGGCTCCGCCTGAAACTGCTCGCCGACGCCGGCCTGGTCGGCCTGCCCAACGCCGGCAAGTCGACCTTCCTCAACTCGGTGACCAACGCCACCGCCAAGGTCGGCGACTATCCCTTCACCACGCTTCGGCCGCAGCTCGGCGTCGTCCGCCACAAGGGGCGCGAGTTCGTGCTGGCCGACATTCCCGGGCTGATCGAGGGCGCCGCCGAGGGCGCCGGGGTCGGCGACCGCTTCCTCGGCCATGTCGAACGAACCAAACTGTTGCTGCATCTGGTCGACGCCGCCGGCGACGATCCGGCGGGCGCCTGGCGGACCGTTCGCGGCGAGCTCGCCGCTTATGGCGCCGGCCTCGCCGACAAGCCCGAGGTGGTTGCGCTCAGCCGCTGCGACCTGGTCGACGAGCAGCGCCTGGCCGAAGTGCAAAGCGAGCTCGCGGCGGCTTGCGGCAAGCGCCCGCTGCCCGTCTCTGCGCCGCTCGGCGAAGGGCTCGAGCCCCTGCTCGATGCGGTCATCGAGCGTCTCGGCGCGCAGGCGGTGGACGAAGCCGAGCCGGACTCGCGCCAGCGGGACTGGTCGCCCCTGTGATCCTCGGCCTGACCGGCGGCACCGGCTTCGTTGGCGGGCGGCTGATCGACGCCGCGGTCTCGGCCGGCCACCGGGTCTGCGCCCTCGCCCGCCGGCCGCAATCCCCGCGCGCCGGAGTCGACTGGGTCGAAGGCTCGCTGTCAGATCGCGATTCGCTGCGCCGGATCGCCCAGGGCAGCGACGCCATCATCCATGTCGCCGGGGTGATCAACGCCCCCGACCGCGCCGGCTTCGAGAAAGGCAATGTCGATGGCACTCTGGCGATGCTCGCCGCCGCCACCGCCTGCGGAGTCCGGCGCTTCGTCCACGTCTCCTCGCTCGCCGCGCGCGAGCCCGGCCTGTCGCTCTACGGCGCCTCCAAGGCGCGTTCCGAACAGCTGGTCGAAACCTCCGGCCTCGACTGGGCGATCGTCCGCCCGCCGGCGGTCTACGGCCCCGGCGACCGCGAGACGCTCGAGCTGTTCCGGATGGCGAGGCTCGGCCTCGTCCTCCTTCCGCCCCGGGGCCGGGTATCGCTGATCCACGCCGACGACCTGTCGCGGCTGCTGCTGGCGCTGGCCGATCCGTCGGCGCCGTCGCAAATCCTCGTCGAGCCCGACGACGGCCGGACCGGCGGCTGGAGCCATCATCAATTCGCCGAGGCGCTGGGCCGAGCGGTCGGCCGCCGCGGCCTTCGCCTGTCGGTGCCGCGAAGCCTGATGCGGGCCGGCGCCTTCGCCGACCGGCTGCTCCGCCGCGGCCGGGCCAAGCTCACCGCCGACCGCTGCGCCTACTTCTGCCATCCCGACTGGGTGGTCAGCCCGGCGCGAGGCGCTCCGCCGGAGCTTTGGCGGCCGCTGATCGACACCGAGCAAGGCCTCGCCGCCACCGCCCGCTGGTACAAGGAGCAGGGATGGTTATGAGCGGCCACCGTCCGCTCTCCCCATTGCGATTGACCTTCTGCAGCCTTAGCCTCGGCTATCAGCCTGGAGGGAACCATGGAAACCAGCGCCAGCGAGATCGCTGACGGAATTTATCGTCTGTCGACCTATGTTCCGGACATCGCCCCGCCGGCGGGGTTCACGTTCAACCAGTTCCTTATCGCCGCCGACGAACCGCTGCTGTTTCACTGCGGCCCGCGCGCAATGTTTCCTTCGGTATCGGCCGCGGTCGAGAAGATCATGCCGCTCAACCAATTACGCTGGATCAGCTTTGGGCATGTCGAGGCAGACGAGTGCGGGGCGATGAATCTCTGGCTATCCGCCGCTCCCCAGGCGAGGGTCGTTTATAGCGAGCTCGGCTGCGACATTTCCGTGAATGACCTGGCCGATCGCCCTCCCAAGGCCATGGCGGATGGGGAGGTTCTGGACCTCGGCGGGAAACGCGTTCGCCTCATAGCCACGCCCCACGTTCCGCATGGTTGGGAAGCGCAGGTCATGTTCGAGGAAACGACTCGCACCTTGTTTTGCGGGGACCTCTTCAGCCACGTCGGAGACGGCGATCCAATCACCGAAGAAGACCTAGTCGATCGTGCCATGTTTGCGGAGGACATGTTCCATGCAACGGGCCTCGGCCCAACGACCGCGCCCACGATCCGGAGCCTGGCCGAATTGGTGCCGACCACATTGGCCGTAATGCACGGATCGTCGTTTCGCGGCGACGGATCCAGGGCACTGAACCGATTGGCGGATCTCTACCAGGAGCGCCTGAGGGCAGCCGCCGCCTAACGTGGTGACTGCACGCTTCCGGCCCATTGCGGAAAATAGGAGAATGATGGACGATTTCGATGCATGGACCTCAGTCGGACTATCCTGGAGGCGAACCGCCTCTTTCTCGTTCCTAAATCGTCCGCCCATGCGCAATATATCATCTCAGAATATCGTGACCCCGTCACTCGCCATCTGAACCATGAGCCGCCTGGAAGCCTTCCTCTGTTGCTGGAGCGGATCGAGGAACAGCGGGCAGCGATGAAAGCTGGGCAGGCGCTTTTTCTGTCCGTGCTGCTGAAGGGTTCGGACGAGTTCATCGGCTGCTTCGCCCTCGAAAATATTGGCTCCGAGCAGCCGGAAATGGGCGGATGGCTGAAGGCGTCAGCATTTGGCAATCGCTACGGGCAAGAAGTCGCTGCCCGAATAAAGCAATGGGCTGGCGATCATCTTTCGTATCAGCATCTTCTCTGGCCTTGCGCCATCGAGAACATTGCCAGCCGGAAGCTGGCGGAATCTCTCGGCGGGTACATTGTTCGCGAATACGACAAGCGAACATCTGACGGCCAAACATCGCAATACGTGGAATACGCGATCCCGCGCCTCGCAATGTGAGCGCTGCGGTCTGACGACGCTTTCTGACCAAAGCGGAAATTGGCGCTTGCTCGGCCCTCCATGACACTGGAAATGTAGGATTTGATTTGCTTGGGTTGGGCGATGGCGATTCTGGGCCCGCTTCACGAAGGTCACTACGCTTCGGGACTGCCCCCTCGGCGCGAATGCCGTGGCGCTAGCGTCGGACGTGGCTTTTGTGACCTTTCGCTTGGCCGGCGACATCCGCCGGGGACGGGCTGGGCCGCGCCTTCTTCCTGCCCCATATCGTTGCGAAAGGGCTTGCTCACGACTAGGGCCGCGCCATGACCGAACGCGACGAAACCTATGCCAGGCTGAAGCAGCTGATCGAGCCGTTCAACAAGAAGGGCGCCCAAATCAGCGAGACCACCCGCTTCGCCCAGGACCTCGAATGGGACAGTCTGACGGTGATGGACTTCGTCGCCAGCGTCGAGGACGAGTTCGACATCCTGATCAGCATGAACCGGGTCGCCGAGATCGAGACGGTCGGCCAGCTGGTCGACGCCGTCGGCCAGCTCCAGGGCGACCGGTGATGAAACGGCAGTCCCTTTTATCCGTCACCCCCGCGACCGCGGGGGTCCCGCTTCTTTCCTTCCACGCCGGTGCAAAGTCAGCGGGATTCCCGCTTTCGCGGGAATGACGGGCTGGTGGACACCCCGATGACCGACCTTTTATCCAAGTTCGATCCGCTGATCGCGCAGCGCGAGGCGCTTTTGTCGACCGGGCTGACCGACCCGTTCAACCTGGTGATGGAGCGGGTCGAAAGCCCGACCGTCGCGATCTGCAACGGCCGCCGGACGATCCTTCTCGGCACCTACAATTATATGGGGATGACCTTCGATCCCGACGTCGTCGCCGCCGGCAAGAAGGCGCTGGACGAGTTCGGCTCGGGCACGACCGGCAGCCGCGTCCTAAACGGCACCTATGTCGGCCATCGCGCCGTCGAGCAGGCGCTCTGCGACTTTTACGCGATGGATCATGCGATGGTCTTCTCGACCGGCTACCAGGCCAATCTCGGCGTGATTTCAACCCTCGCCGGCAAGGACGATTACATCATCCTCGACATCGACAGCCACGCTTCGATCTACGATGGCTGCGCGATGGGCAATGCCCAGATCATCCCCTTTCGCCACAACGACGTCGAAGCCCTCGAGAAACGACTGAAACGGGTGCCCGAAGGCGCCGGCAAGCTGGTCGTGCTCGAAGGCGTCTATTCGATGCTCGGCGACGTCGCTCCGCTCAAGGAAATGGTTGCCGTATCGAAGGCGAACGGCGCCATGGTATTGGTCGACGAAGCCCATTCGATGGGCTTCATCGGCGAGAGCGGCCGCGGGGTCGCCGAGGACCAGGGGGTGATCGAAGACGTCGATTTCATCATCGGGACCTTTTCCAAATCGGTCGGTACCGTCGGCGGCTTTTGCGTCTCCAACCATCCCAAGTTCGAAATTTTGCGGCTGGTCTGCCGTCCCTATGTCTTTACCGCCTCGCTTCCGCCCTCGGTGGTCGCCACCGCCGCCACCTCGATCCGCAAGCTGATGGATAGCGCCGACAAGCGCGCTCACTTGTGGGAGAATAGCAAGCGGCTGCATTCCGGCCTGCGGCAATTGGGCTTCACGCTCGGCACCGATGAGCCGCAATCGGCGATCATCGCCGTCATCATGCCCGACCTCGAGACCGGAGCGGCGATGTGGGAAGCGCTTCTCGAGGAGGGCCTCTACGTCAATCTCGCCCGTCCGCCGGCGACTCCGGCGAACATGACCCTGCTTCGCTGCTCCTTGTGCGCCGAGCACACGGAGGGGCAGGTCGACGAGATTCTCGCCATGTTCGAATCGGCGGGACGGGCAACCGGGTGCCTGAGCTGAGCCGGACCGGCTTTCGCACCGTCGCTTGGAGGACTAGATAGGCGCAATGACGCCGGGCGGGGACGAACTGCGCTTTGACTGGCGCCGCGGAGGCGCGGCCGCCGGAGCGCTGATTGCTACCCTGCTCCTGCTGGCCATGGTGGTTCTGGTCGCGCTGTCCAACCAGGCCCGCGATCAGGCCCTTCAGGGCGAGCGCCGGGCCTATGACGTCAACCTGCTGACCCGGGCGGTGGATGCCAATATCGCCCGGGCCGAGGCAGCGCTCGGCCGGTTCGTCCTCGACGAGGACGAGCGCGGCAGCGGCAACATCTATTATGCTCACTGGCGCCAGGCCGGGCACCAGATCCGGCAGCTCGAACGGCTGGTCGCCGCCGATGTCGAGCAGCGGCAGCGAGTCCGCCGGCTGCGCGAGCTGTACGACCAGCGCGGGGAGGAATTCGCGCTCGCCGCCCGGGCGACCGTCGCCCGACTGGGCGCCGGCGGAACGAGCTATTTCTACGCCGCAGCGCGCTCCGACACCGGGCCGATGCTCAGCCGGATCCTGTCGGACATCGCCCAGGCCGAACGACTGGCGCTTCGCGAGCGCATGGAGCAGACCCAGCTCTTTTCGGCCGAGGCCGACCGGTTGACCGATTATCTGAGCTGGCTCGGGGTCCTGGTCGGGATCGGAGCCATCTTCCTCGGGGTGATTTCGGTCCAGGCGGTCCGCCAGTTCGCTTATGCCCGAAGGCTCGCCGAGAGCGAGACCGAGCGCGCCGAGGCCCTGGAAGAAGCCGTCCGCGAACGCACCCAGGAATTGCTCGAAGCCAACCTCGCGCTCAAGCAGGAGGCGGAGGAACGGCAGGCCGCAGAAGCCCAGTTGCGCCAGGTCCAGAAGATGGAGGCCGTCGGCCAGCTGACCGGCGGAATCGCTCACGACTTCAACAATATGCTGGCGGTGGTCGTCGGCGGGATTGACCTTGCCCGGCGGCGGCTGAACGGCCCGCGCCGCGAAGTTATGATGCATCTCAACAATGCGATGGAAGGAGCGACCCGGGCTGCCGCTTTGACCCGCAGGCTGCTGTCCTTCGCCCGGGCCGAGCCGCTGCTGCCCGAGCGGGTCGACCCGACCGGGCTGGTGGGAGGCATGTCGGACCTGCTCGACCGAACGATCGGCGAGCGGATCCAGGTCGAAGTCGACCTCGCTCCGGGCACCTGGTCGACCTATGTCGATCCGCACCAGCTCGAGAACGCCATCGTCAACCTGGCGGTCAATGCCCGGGACGCGATGAACGGAATCGGGCGATTGCGGATTTCCACCTCCAACGTCACTCTCGCCGCCAACGAGGTCGGCGACGTCCGCGCCGGCGAATATGTGCGGATCGCCGTCAGCGACACCGGCTGCGGGATGACCGACGAAGTCCGCGAACGAGCGTTCGAGCCCTTCTTCACCACCAAGCCGATCGGCAAGGGAACCGGCCTTGGCCTCAGCCAGATTTTCGGCTTCGCCCACCAGTCGGGGGGCGAGGTCGGGATCGAAAGCGAGGTCGGCAAGGGGACGACGGTGTCGATCTACCTGCCGCGATCCGAATCCGCGGAAGCCAAGGTTCGGCTCCACCCGGCCGCGCAGCGGCCGGAAAGCGATGCTCATGTGCCCGGGGCCAGGATCCTCCTCGTCGAGGACGATCCGCGAGTCCGGGCGGCAACGGTCGGAGCGCTGGAAGACCTCGATTACGAGCCCGTCGCCTGCTCGAGCGGCGCCGAGGCGATCCGGCTGTTCGACGAGCAGCCGTTCGACCTCGTCATCAGCGACGTAATCATGCCCGAGATGACGGGCCCGGAACTGATCCGCAACTTGAAGGCGCGCCACGCCAATTTCGCGGTGCTGTTCGTCACCGGCTATGTCGGCGAAGGCGAAACCGACGACCTCGTCGGCTATGAATTGCTGCGCAAGCCGTTCACCGTCGGGGCCCTCGCCAGCGCCGTCGCGGCCGCACTGGACCGCGACCCTAGCGAACCGCGCCGGACCGGAGGAGCCGCGGCAGCAAGGTGATTGCGGCAAGCAGCGGCCATCTCCGCTGCCACGGCTTCAGCGCGATTTGCGTGCCGGCATGGCGATTGATTTTCCAGGCAATGTAATCCGGGCCGCCGGCGAAAGTCGCGCTCGCCTTGGCCAGCCGGAGCACAGACAGCAGCTTGCCTTCGACCCGCCGTCGAGCCCAGCTGGCCTTGGCCTTTGGCAAAGCGGGAATGGCGGCGATCGCAGCCTCGCTGAACCGGTCATAGCGGTCGACGTCGGAATCGACGACCGAGCCGGCCCGGCCGCGCCGCTCGGCGCGAAGCTCGGCCGAGTAGGTCAGCGCGAATGCCCGCCGCCACCAGTCGAGCGGGCTCTCGCCCTCGACCCTTCCGGCCGCCGCAAGCAAGGTCGGGGCAGCGCGTTCCACCGAACGGATAACGGCTTCGGCCGCATCATCATCCGCCGCCCAGACCAGCCGGGATGGCTGGGCGAAGCGGGCCCAGACCGACACGCTGCGGGTTTCCGGACCGTTGCGGCGATGGAAATCCCTTTCGGTCAGCACCGCATATTTGGCGCGCAGTCCGCCATCTTCGAAATAGAATACGTTGGGCGGAAGCAGTCGATTGGCCGCGGCGAGCCAGCGCCGGTCGTAAGCGGAGCGATAGTCCGAAACGATCAGGTAGAAATCGAGCATCAGCCCGTCGAGCTGCCGCTCCCTGAGGCAGGAGCCGTAGAACAATACGGCCCGCGAGGCGCCGCCATGCTTCGCAGCGACCGCCGCGGCGAGGCGGGCGACCCTAGGATCGACGGGCGCGGCCAGTTCCTCGGCGACCAGTTCGCGCAAGCTTGGCATGGTCCTGTCTTATGCCGCGAGGCGGACGAAGGACAGCGGCTGGGCGCGGCGAAGGTGGATCGGGCTGCCGATTTCGGCCCGGAACGTCTCGCCGTCGAGAATGACGCTGGAACTGTCGCCCTCGATGCTGATCTCGTCGGCTTCCTCGAAATAGACGCCGCGGATCTTCGAGCGGCCGAGCTTGCCGAAGAGGCTGGCGAAAAAGGCGCTGAGCAGCGAGCCGAACCGCTCCTCGATGGCGACCAGTTTCAGCGGCCCGCCGCCCGCGCCCGCCAGTTCGCCCGACAGAAGGAGCTTGTCGAGCGTGGTCACGGCAAGCAGCGAGAAGCGGCCGGACAAGTGGCCGTCGCTGCGCACCGAGACTTGGAGCGGGGACGGATGGGGCGGCAGGAAGCTGGTCCTGAGCCGGAGAAACAGGCGCACCATCAGGGCGATGGCGGTCAGCGCGTGGCTGACCCCGTTAGGCAGGCCGAGGGGGTAAATCTTGTTTCGGCAGTAGAGCATGATGTCGGCCAGACCGGCGCCGCCGAGGAACATGCCGATTACCGGCCGCTGTTCGGCACCGCAGCGCAATGCGATCAGCTCGCGGGCAACGAGGTGCGGCGACAGGTCCGCCTGGGCAAGATCGAGGAACCTGCGAAGCGTCGTCACCGGGTCTCCGTGAGAGCCGAGATCGAGCGCGATGAGGTTGGTCTTGCCGCTGGGCAGCACCGCCACCGGCGGCGGGGAGTCGCCGAAATGACCACCATTATGAAGCTCGGTCAACGCCGCCTGCACCGTCCCGTCGCCGCCGTTGATCACCAGCACCTTGGGCCCGACCCTGGCGATCGTCCGCAGGGCTTCACCGATCTGGCCGGCACTTTCGACTTCATAGTGAAAGATGTCCGGATGCTCGGCGCAAAAGGCGCGGATCCGCGGCAGCTGCCCCAGATTGCCCGTCGACCTGGGGTTGGACAGCAGAGCGATTCGAGTCCGGGACATCAGCGGCGACCCGGCACGGCGGCGGGCGGCGGTGAAACCGCCGATGGAAGCAGGACGAGGCGCAAATTCGACATGATTTTACCGACCGGTCCGCTATAGGCTCCGGTCACTGCACCCATTCAGCAAGGTGCAACGACCCATGTCGCTATCTCCGGCCGCTTTGCGGCCAAATGATGGTGCAGGAACGACGAAAGTTGCCCGGTTGTCGCTGATTGACCGATATCTGGCCCGAAGCATTGCCGTGCCGTTGATCGGCACGCTGGTGCTGGCGGCGATGCTTCTCATCCTCGAGAAGATGCTTCGCCTGTTCGATTTCGTGGTCACCACCGGCGGCCCGGTCAGCGTCGTGTGGCAAATGCTCGCCAATCTGCTTCCCGAATATTTCGCCCTGGGAATCCCGATCGGACTGCTGCTCGGGATCCTGCTTGCCTTCCGCAAGCTCGCGCTGTCATCGGAGCTCGATGCACTCCGCGGGATCGGCGTTGGCTACGGCCGGCTGCTGCGCGTGCCCTATATGTACGCCCTTGGCCTGACCCTGCTCAACATGGTCATCGTCGGCTTCGTCGAGCCCTATGCGCGCTATCGCTACGAGGGCCTTCGGTTCGACCTGCGGTCGGGTGCGCTTGGGGCTTCGATCAAGGTCGGCGAGTTCAATCAGCTCGGCCGGCGACTGACCCTGCGCATCGACCGCAGCGAAGACCAGGGAACCTTGCTCCACGGGATATTCGTCGCGGTTGACGACCGTTCCGGAACGTCGGTCGCAGCCACCGCCGAACAAGGCCGCTTCCTTTCGACCGACGACCCGGAAATCATATTGTTTCGGCTGACTCGCGGCCGGCTTGTCCAGGATTCGCCCAAATTCTCGGCCCCGCGCACCTTGTCGTTCGACAGCTATGACCTGCCGATCAGCCTGCCGGCCGTGGAAAACTTCCGGCGCCGCGGCAACGAGCAGGACGAGCTGACTTTGCCCGAGCTGGTCCGCGTCGGCTATGGCCCGCCGCAGGAGCTGAGCCTCGCCGCCCAGGCCAATCTGCATTTCCGGCTGGTCGAGGTGCTGATGATGTTGATGCTGCCGCTGCTGGCGATCGCGCTCGCCGTGCCGCCGAAGCGAAGCACCTCCTCGCTCGGCATCTTCGTCGGCATCGTCATGGTCGTCGCCTATCACAAGGTGAATCAATATGGGGAGCAGGCAGGCGCCCAGGGCCGGCTCGATCCCGTCATCGCCCTCTGGGTGCCGTTCATCCTGCTCGCGATCCTGATCGGCTGGATGTATTATGTCATCGCCCACCGGCCGGGGGGCCAGCCCATCGGAGCGCTCGAGCGCAGCTTCTCGAGACTTGGACGATCGATCCGAAGGCTATTGCCGCGAACCAGTCCGGCATGATGAACCTGCATTTCTTTCCGTCGCGGCGGCTTGCGCTCTACACGGTCAAGTTGTTCGTCACCCGCAGCCTGGCGGTGCTCATCGCGCTTGTGCTGATCCTGATGACTCTCGACCTGCTCGGCGAATCCGGGAAGATCCTGCGAGTCGCCGGCAACGGCGACGCCGAATTGTGGCGCTATGTTTCGCTAAGGCTGCCGTTACTGATCTCCAGATTCCTTCCCTTCTCGGTGCTGCTCGGGACGCTGATCGCCTTTGCCAGCCTGAACCAGCATAGCGAGGTGATCGCAATGAAGGCGGCAGGGATTTCCGCCCACCAGATCCTCGCTCCGCTGATCGTCACCAGCCTCGTCATCGCCGGCATTGCCTTTGCGTTCAACGAAACCGTCGTCGTCCGGTCGGCGCGAACAGTCAGCGCTTGGGCCGACAACGACTATCGCCCGATTCCGCGGGAAAGCGGCATATTGTCCAACGTCTGGGTGCTCGCCGGCGAGGATCTCGTCCATGCCCGCCACGTCGGCGGCAGCGGGGCCGACTTTCACGCCGACGAAATGACCATCTATGACCGCGACCAGGGCGTTCTGCAGCGGGTGGTTGAGGCCGACCGGGCCGTTCCGGCCGGCGGAGCGTGGCGGCTGACCGGCGTGCGAATCTACGACACGACGATGAACCTGGTGACTCGTGAAGCCGAGATGACGGCGCTGCACGGGGTCGAGCCGGAGCGGCTGACCCTGGCCCGAGTCGACCCCGACAAGCTCGATTTCTTCACTCTCCGCGAGCGGATCGCGCAGATGGAGCGAGCCGGCCGGCCGACGGCCGCGGCGCAGGCCGGATTGTGGCACAAGATTTCCGGCCCGCTGTCGACCGTGCTGATGCCGTTGCTGGCGGCGGTGGCGGCATTCGGCCTTGCCCGCTCCGGTCAGGTGCTGCTCCGGGCGACGGTCGGCATGGCGCTCGGCTTCGCCTATTTCGTCGCCGACAATTTCAGCCTGGCGATGGGCAATGTCGGCGCCTATCCGCCGGTTCTTGCCGCCTGGGCGCCGTTCTTCCTGTTCTTCCTCATTGGCGAAACGGTCCTCATCCAATCGGAGGAGTGACCGCCACAATCATGCCTTTGCCGAACCGCCAATCATGTGCGCGAGGTCGCTTGGAAAGGGAAAGACGATGGTGTTGCTGCGCTCATTGGCGATGACGTTGAGCGTCGACAGGTAGCGAAGCTGCATCGCCTCGGGACGCTGGGCGAGGATTTCCGCCGCCTCGAGCAATTTCTGCGCCGCCTGGTGCTCGCCCTCTGCATTGATCACCTTTGCCCGTCGCTCGCGCTCCGCTTCCGCCTGGCGGGCGATCGCCCGGACCATGCTCTCGTCGATGTCGACATGCTTGATCTCGACATTGGCTACCTTGATCCCCCAGGCGTCGGTCTGCGCGTCGAGAATTTCCTGGATGTCCGCGTTGAGCTTGTCTCGCTCGGCCAGCATCTCGTCGAGCTCGTGCTTGCCGAGCACCGAGCGCAAGGTGGTCTGGGCGAGCTGGCTCGTCGCGGCCATGTAATTTTCGACCTGGATGGTCGCCTTCTCCGGGTCGATGACCCGAAAATAGATCACGGCATTGACCCGCACCGATACATTGTCCCGGCTGATGACGTCTTGGGTCGGGACATCGAGCACCAGGGTGCGCAGGTCCATCCTAACCATCTGCTGGATTCCGGGCACGAGTAGGATCATTCCCGGTCCCTTGACCGCGGTGAACCGGCCCAGCGTGAACACAACCCCGCGCTCATATTCGCGAAGTATCTTGATCGCCGACATCAGGAACAAGGCCGCGATCAGCAGCAGCGGGAGATAGAAGCTCAGATTGCCGATCAGGTCCATTGGACTCTCCCTCAAATCATCCGGGATGGATTTCCGGCGCTTGCGCCGAATGGGCGGGACCAACCGTCAGGATCAATCCGTCAATCGCGAGGACTTCCACGGTCTCGCCCGGTTTCAGTCGATCAACGCCCCTGGCGCGCCATCGTTCACCATGAACCAGCACATGGCCGCGCCCGCCCTTCCACGCGACGACCTCCGCGGTCGCCCCGACCATCTGCTCTCGTCCAGTGACGATCTTCGCTCGCCTCGAGGTCATCGCGAAACGGGCGATGACGAGAACGATGATCAGGCTGGCAACGGCAAGGCCGGCCGCGGCCGCCCAGCTGACCTGAAACTCGGGAACGTCGGTGTCGATCATGATCGTCGCTCCAATCGCCAGCGCCACGACTCCGGCGATGCCTAGCACGCCGAAGGATGGCGTGAACGCCTCTGCGGCGATCAGTGCGAGGCCAAGGAGAATGAGCGCGATTCCGGCAAAATTCACCGGCAGGGCTGCAAGCGCATAAAGTCCGACGAGAAGGGAGATTGCGCCGATCGTCCCGGGATAAAGTGCGCCCGGGTTCATGAACTCGAACATCAGGCCGTAAACGCCGATCAGCATCAGGATCAGCGCGACATTCGGGTTGGTGATCGCGCTCAAAACGCGGGTGCGCCAGTTCGGCGCGACCTCGACCAGCTGCACGCCCTCGGTGGCAATCGCCACCTGGCGGCCGGCGGCGGTCACCGTTCGTCCGTCGATCGACCGCATCAGCTCGCCCATGTCGCGGGCGAGGATATCGATTACCTGCTGCTGACGAGCGGCACTCGCGGCGAGGCTGGCACCGGTGCGGACCGCCTCCTCGCCCCAATCGGCGTTGCGGCCGCGAAGCTCGGCCAGAGCGCGGATATAGGCGACCGCATCGTTGATCGCCTTGCGCTCCATGGCGGTCCCACCGGCCTCCGCCGCATTACCCTGTCCGTCGCGGCCCTCACCATCCTGCGGCGATCCGCCTCCGCCGATCTGGACCGGCGTGGCCGCGCCGAGATTGGTCCCGGGCGCCATTGCCGCGATATGACTGGCGTAGAGGATGAACGTGCCCGCGCTCGCTGCCCGCGCGCCATCGGGAGCGACGTAGGTGACGACCGGCAGCGGCGAGGCGAGGATGTCGCGGATTATCTCTCGCATCGACGTGTCGAGACCGCCCGGAGTGTCCATTCGAATGATAATGAATGCCGCCCCGGCATCGCGAGCGCCATCGAAGCTCCGCTTTACATAATCGGCGGTCGCCGGCCCGATGGCGCCTTCAACTTCCAGCACATGGGCGAGCCGGTTAGCCTGGGGCTGGGCCGGCGACGCCAGAAGCCAGGCGCCCAGCAGAAGTGCGATCAATGCCAGCGCGCGTCGCGCGAAGCCCATCGGCCGGTCGGCTTGCAGCATGGCTCGTCCCCTAAAGGCAGATAAGCCCCGGGCGGCCAAACCGGTTCCACCGTTTCCCGACAGGCGGTATTTCGAAAGATCGTGTTCGGCCCGTGATCGCTGGAACGAAGCGGTCAGCTGGACCCCGTCGCGGCCGTGCCGACCTGATCATCGAGCGCAGAGCGGACTGCGCGGCCGAGATCCTGCTTGCGATAGGGCTTGCTGAGCAGCGGATCGCGCTTGACCGGCTGGTTCTGGCCGACGGCGAGCTCGGTGTAGCCGGAGGTGAGCAACACCTTCAGGCCTGGCCGGTCGGAGCGAAGCCGGTCGACCAGGTCGTAGCCGGTCATTCCGCCCGGCATGACGACGTCAGTCAAAAGCAGGTCGAAGCGCGCGCCCCCCGCAACGAGATCGATCGCGCGAGTTCCGTTTTCCGCTTCGATCGTTTGATAGCCGAGGTCGTGCAGCTGGCGGATGACGGTCTTTCGGACGCTCGGATTGTCCTCGACCACGAGGATCGTCTCGTCCCCGGTTGGGATGACGGAGTCGGGCTCGCGCGAAGGCCCGGTGCCAGAGCCCTGCGAGCGCGGCAAATAGAGCTTGACGGTGGTGCCGTGACCGAGCTCGCTGTAAATCTTCACGTGGCCGCCGGACTGCTTGACCCAGCCGAACACCTGGCTGAGCCCGAGCCCGGTGCCCTGGCCTTCCTCCTTGGTGGTGAAGAAGGGCTCGAACGCCCGGGCGATCACCTCTTCGCTCATGCCGGATCCGGTATCGCTCACGGCAAGCATCACATAGTCGCCAGGCGACACCTCGACGTGATGCGACGCATAATCATCGTCGAGGTGCACGTTCTGAGTCTCGATGATCAGCGTCCCGCCCCCCGGCATGGCGTGGCGCGCGTTGATCGCCAGGTTGACCAAGGCGTCGTCGACCTGAGTCGGGTCGATGTGCGCCAACCACAGTCCCTCGCATGTCCTCACCTGGATCCGGATATTCTCGCCGAGCGCCCGCTGCAGAAGGCCGAGCACGTCGGGGAGCCGCGCATTAAGATCGACCGCTTCGGCCTCGAGATGCTGCATCCGCGCGAACGCCAGCAGCCGCCGGACCAGCCCCGCGCCGCGCGCCGCGGCGCCGATCACATCGTCGGCCATCTCGGCCTCCTCGGAGCCCTCGTCGAGCCGGGCACGAAGCAATTCCGAATTGCCGTGGATGATCGCCAGCAGATTGTTGAAATCGTGGGCGACGCCGCCGGTCAAGCGTCCGATGGCGTCCATTCGCTGCAGCTGGCGAAGCTGGTCTTCAAGCGCCTTGGCGCTGGTCACGTCGCGGACAATCGCCAGGATCAACGGCCGCGATCCGTTCCCGGTGGCAATCGGAACCATTCTCGTCTCGACGGTTCGGGCACCGCCCGGAGTCGTGATCCGCCGATCATTGAATACGCGGGGCTGGCCCGAATCCGCCACCGCCTTGTTTGCGTCGAGAACGGCCGTGGCTTCGTCCGGCGGATAGAGGTCGAATTCGGTCTTGCCCAGTATCTCCTGCCGGTCGCGACCGAGAAGACGCTCGCCAGCGGCGTTGACGAGGACGTAGCGAAAGCCCTCGCCGCTCGGCTCCTTCAGCAACACCATGTCCGGCAGATTCTCGACCACCGCGTTCAGCAGGTCGCGCGCCTTCTTGACTTCGCTGGTACGCTGCTGGATTCGATCTTCGAGCGCCAGGTTGAGCGCGCGCAATTCCTCTTCGAGTTGGCGTCGCCGCTCAGCCTCCTGCTCGCGGACCCGGAACAACCAGGCGATGGCCGACAGGCACAAAACCACCCCGATTGCCAGCGCGAGACTCGTCAGCCGAGCCTGCCGCTCCAAGCTCCGGCGATCACGCCGGTAGGTTTCGGTTTGGTCGGCGATGATCGCCTCGGCCTCGCGCTTAGCCTGCTCCATCACACTGGTGCCGATCGCAACGCTCCGGCGCGCATCTCCCGGCATCGTTCGCAGAGCGACCAGTTGACGCGAGGATTCGATTCGCCGCTCGGCAAGCGCAAACAGCCGGTCGAGCCGCCGCTCCAGCTCGGCCGAGTCCTGCAATTTTCGGAGTCGTGCGCTGGTCGCCCGGACATTGGCAATTCCGCGTCGCTGGATGCTCAGGAAGCGATCGTCTCCGGTCAGGAAATAAGACCGCCCGCCATTCTCGACGTCCTTGAGGTCGGACAGGAAATGATTGGTCTCGACCAATATGTTCTGGGTGTGCTCGACCCGCCCGCTGGCGGTGATCAGCCGTTGAATGCTGACGAAGGCAAGCAGGCTGACCGCGGCAATGACAAAAAAGGCGATCGCCAGAACCACTTTTTGCCGCCCGAGCGACGGCGAGCGGATCGGCGGCCGAAGCGCCTCACGCACCGGCCGGCTGCTCGGCGCAAAGCTGATCGAGGACCGACAGCAATTCGCTTCGGCCAAACGGTTTTTGCATGAAATCGGCTACTCCCGCCTTGAGCGCGAGCAGTGTCAAATCTCCCGAGCCGGTCATCATCACAACCGGCAGGCCGATCGCCTTGTCGGACAGCGCCTTGTGGACGGCGAAGCCGTCCGGCCCGGGCATGTTGATGTCGAGCAGGATGCAGCCCTCCTCGAGCCGCTCGGCGGAATCGAGCAGTTCGCGGCCCGAGGCATATTCACGAACCCGGTAACCGCCCGATGCCAGCACCCGGGCGAGCGTTCCGCGAACGGCGGAATCGTCGTCGACGAGGTGGATCAGCGGCCTGGTCACGCGCTCAATCCCTTCTTACCACAGGGATTTATACTACGCGTTAACTACCGTATCGGCTGAACGGCGTCCGAAGAGAATGGCCCGAATCGGACATTTACTCAAACGACCCGGCGAATATGTCGGCCCTAGCGTAGCTTAGCCGAGACTCAGTCGCTTCCGAGCCCGCGACGCCGGCTACTCGCGGCGAGTCGGGCGACCAGCCGGGAAATCCCGCGGTGGCTGGACGCATGATAAACCGAGTCGGCCGAAAGCTCTCGGCACAGCCGCCGGTGCGCCTCGCTGAGCGCATGATAGGGCAGGCCCGGAAGCAGATGGTGAAGCGCATGGTAGCGAAGGCCGACGGGCGCCCACAAAACGGGCAGAGTTGCCGGCGGCGGCACATTGACGCTGTCGAGATATTGCTGGGTGACGGTCATCGGCTCGCCATCATTTTCCCACAAATGCGCGACCAGGGTGCGGACCTGATTGAGGAGCATCACGCCCGATGCGACTGCGAGGAAGATCAGGAACGCGGCCAGCGGGATGATCCCCGCCGCGGTCAGGGCGAGCAGCGAGATCGCCCAAATGCTCGTCGCACCCTCCTGGAGCAGCCAGTCGCGGCGAAACTCGCCCTCCGGTGCCGGGCGGCGGAAACGCGGGTTGATCTGGAGACCCGAATAGCGCTCGACCACCCGTTTTCGGAGCTTCGCCGA
>Ga0247713_1000706_pt1 | contig 18907 bp, 23 predicted proteins | sample 21E_NmetaG_FD_189936 | JGI IMG/M metagenome (GOLD analysis project Ga0247713, IMG submission 189936) | Soil microbial communities from hillslope of Landscape Evolution Observatory, University of Arizona, Oracle, AZ, United States - 2-1-E_N | ecosystem: Engineered > Artificial ecosystem >... | reverse complement strand
ACCAGACGGTCCGTGCCGACGGCCTGGCCCGCAGCGACAACTCCATCTCCACCGGCACCCTGGCCCTGGTGGCCCTGGGCGTCGGCGGCGTGGGCATGTTCCTCGCCGGCATGGCGGCCCTGTTCGCCGGCCGCAAGAGCACCGCTCCCGAGGCGGCCAAGGCCCGCAGCTAGAAGAGTCGGTCAGCCGCCCTCCGGCGGCGGGAACCGTAAGACAAGTGGCCTCCTCGCCTTCGAGCGAGGGGGCCACTTCCATGTCCGGCCCAGCGGCTCGGGCGCTACTTCTCGAGGGCGGCCCGGCCCAGCATGGCGGCGGTGAAGGCGGCCGAGAAGGCCGTCACGGCGGCGACAGCAGCCAGGACAGGGGCGCCCAAGGCCGCGGCGGCGCCCGCGTTCACGGCGAAGATGAGGCTCATCCAGATCCAGAAGTCCGCCTTCGAGAAACCCTCCACCGCCAACGAGGCTAGCGCCCGCCGGCGTGCGGGGTTCCCGAGTGGAGCTGAGGGGATTTGAACCCCTGACCCCTTGCATGCCATGCAAGTGCTCTGCCAGCTGAGCTACAGCCCCGCGCCCCAAGAACTTACCACCGCCGGCAAGCCCCCTCACCCCGTTACAGTCCCAGCATGGCCGAGGCCTATGACGTCCAGCAGGTGGAGCAGAAGTGGCAGGCCCGGTGGCGGGAAGAGGGCACCTACCAGGTCGAGGCCGACGACCCGCGCCCGCCCTTCTATTCGCTGTGCATGTACCCGTACCCGAGCGGGGCGGCCCACCAGGGGCACGTCCGGAACTACACGTTCGGGGATCTGATCGTCCGCCACCGGACCATGCACGGTTATGCGGTCCTGTCGCCGATGGGGTTCGACTCCTTCGGGCTGCCGGCGGAGAACGCCGCCATCAAGACCGGCGTCCACCCCCGACCCTTCACCGACGCCCGCATCGGCGAGCTCAAGGAATCCATCGAGCGGCTGGGCGCGGTGTACGACTGGCGGCGGGAGGTCCGCAGCCACGACCCCGCCTACATCCGCTGGACCCAGTGGATCTTCCTGCGCTTCCTCGAGGCCGGCCTGGCCTACCGCAAGAACGCCCCCGTCAACTGGTGTCCCGGCTGCCAGACCGTGCTGGCCAACGAGCAGGTGCTGGCCGACGGCACCTGTGAGCGCTCCGGCGACGTCGTCGAGAAGCGCAACCTCGAGCAGTGGTTCTTCAAGATCACCGACTACGCCGACCAGCTGCTCGACGACCTGGAGACCCTGGACTGGCCCGAGCGGGTCAAGATCATGCAGCGCAACTGGATCGGCCGGTCCGAGGGCGCCGAGTTCGATCTCCAGGTGCCCGGCGCCGGCAAGAGCATCCGGGTCTTCACAACGCGCCCGGACACCTCCTTCGGCATGACCTACGTGGTGCTCGCCCCCGAGCACCCCCTGGTCGCGGAGCTGACCACCGACGAGCAGCGGGAAGCGGTCGAGGCCTTCGTGGCCGAGGTGTCGACCCACTCCGAGGTCGAGCGCCAGTCGGCGGAGGGCCCGCTGAACAAGCGCGGCGTCTTTACTGGGGCCCACGCTCTGAACCCGTTCAACGGCCAGGACGTCCCCATCTACCTGGCCGACTACGTGCTCATGGGCTACGGCACCGGCGCGATCATGGCGGTGCCGGGCGAGGACCAGCGGGACTGGGACTTCGCCGAAGCCTACGGGCTGCCCATCATCGAAACCGTGCAGCGCCCAGAGGGCTGGGACGGCAAGGCGTACACCGGCGACGGGGTGGCCATCAACAGCGACTGGCTCAACGGGCTGACCAAGGCCGAGGCCATCGCCAAGGCCATCGACTGGCTGGAGGAGCAGGGGATCGGGGAGCGGAAGGTCAACTTCCGCCTGCGCGACTGGCTGCTGTCCCGCCAGCGCTTCTGGGGGTGCCCGATCCCGGTCGTCTACTGCCCCGAGCACGGGGCGGTGCCGGTGCCCGCCGACCAGCTGCCGGTGCTGGCGCCCGACGACGTGGAGTTCCGGCCCACAGGGGAGTCGCCCCTGCGCTTCCACGAGGGGTTCCTGCGCACCACCTGCCCGGCGTGTGGCCAGCCCGCCACCCGGGAGACCGACACCATGGACACCTTCGTCGACTCGTCCTGGTACTTCCTCCGCTTCACCGACCCGAACAACGACGAGGCGCCGTTCGACGCCGGCGTCGCCGGCCACTGGATGCCCGTCGGCCAGTACATCGGGGGCATCGAGCACGCCATCCTCCACCTCATGTACGCCCGCTTCTTCACCAAGGCCCTGTCGGACCTCGGCGTGGCCCCGAAGGAGCTGCGGGAGCCGTTCGCCCGGCTGTTCACCCAGGGGATGATCCGCATGGGCGGGTCGAAGATGTCGAAGTCGAAGGGCAACCTGGTGGCGCCGGCCAAGTACTTCGACACCGTCGGCGCCGACGCCCTCCGGCTGTTCCACCTGTTCGTGGGGCCGCCGGCCGACGACGTCGACTGGAGCGAACAGACCGACGAGGTGATCGACGGCTGCGCCCGGTTCCTCAACCGGGTCTGGCGCCTGGCCACCGGCGAGATGGCGGCGGTGCCCGGGGCCAAGCCGCCGGCCGGCGACATCGAGCGGGCCACCCACGCCCTGGTGGCCAAGGTCAGCGAGGACTACGAGCGCTGGTCGTACAACACCGTCGTGGCGGCCTGCATGGAGTTCACCAACCTGCTGTACAAGCACGTCCAGGCCGGCGCCTCGGTGGACGACGCGGTCGACAAGCTGCTCCTGGTGATGGCCCCCATGACGCCCCACGTCACCGCCGAGCTGTGGGAGCGCCGGCACCCGGGCGCCCACATCCACACCGAGCGCTGGCCGACGTTCGACCCAACGCTGGCCTCGGCGCTGACGGAGACCATGGTCGTGCAGGTCAACGGCAAGGTGCGTGACCGCATCGAGGTCGACGCCGGCGTCGACGAGGCCGAGATGGAGCGGCTGGCCCTGGCGTCGCCCAAAGTGCAGGCCGCCCTGGATGGCGGCGAACCCCGCAAGGTCATCGCCCGGCCGCCGAAGCTGGTCAATATCGTCCGCTAGGCCAGGCTCGCGCCGGCGGGCAGCTCGGCGCGCACGGTGTCGATGGCCGCCGCCAGTGCGTCGTCGGTGGCTTCGATGGTGAGCTCGAGGGCGACGGAGTCGTCCGAGGGATCGTCGGTGCGGTTGGCCGACGTCAGCTGCAGGCCGGCGGCGTCGGCGAGGAGGGCGGCGGCGCGTACGGCGAAGGTCGACGGGCCCCGGTAGGTCACCTGGTGGGTGGTCACGCCGACAGCCTAGGTTGAGGCCATGTCCGACCCCCGTGACGTCGAACGCTCCTACTCCAACGCCGACACCGCCGCCAAGCTCCGCCGCCTGGCCGACGCCATCGAGACCGACAAGCCGTTCCGCATCCAGATCGCCGGCGAGCGCATCCACGTGCCGAAGCGGGCCCGGTTCAGCGTCGAGCACGAGCGCAGTTCCGACGAGGAGGAGATCGAGTTCCAGCTCACGTGGGACCTGGCCGACGTGCCGGACGAGACCGCTGACGAGCAGACCGTCGAGCTGTAGTCCGCCGGCGTGATGGAGCCCTGGGAGCGGCGGTTCCGGGCCGCGTCGGTCACCTTCCCCCACTGGGCCCGTCACTCGCCCGACCGCCTGGTCCACTCGTCCAACGAGAGCGGGGCGTGGCAGGTCTACGCGTGGGACCGGGCCACCGGCCTCCGCCGCCAGGTCACCGACGACCCCATTGGCGTGCTGGGCGGGGCGGCCACGCCCGACGGCGCCGGCGTTGTGTGGTTCCACGACGTCACCGGCGACGAGGTCGGCCACTGGCGGGTGGCCCCGTTCGAGGGTGGTGAGCCCCGATCTCTCGTCCCGGGGGTGGCCGACGCCTGGTCGTCCGGCCTGTCCCTGGGTGACGGCCTGGTGGTCGCCGGCACCGCCGCCGACGACGGCTTCTCGGTCTACGTGGCCGAGGGCGACGGCCAGGCCCGGCTCATCCATCACCACGACCAGCCCGTCGACGTCGCCGGCCTCTCCCGTGACGCCAGCCTGCTCGCCCTGGCCCACGCCGAGCACGGCGACACCATGCACCCGGCCGTCCGGGTGGTCGACGCCCGCACCGGCGCCGGCCGGGGCGACCAGTGGGACGGCCCCGGCCTGGGCCTCGGCGTCGCCGGGTGGTCTCCGGTGGCCGGTGACCAGCGGCTGGCGATGACGCAGGAGCGCGAGGGCCTCCAGCGCCCGGCCATCTGGGACCTCAGCACCGGCCGGCGCCGGGACTACAGCGTCGACCTGCCCGGCGACGTGGAGATCGAGGACTGGTGGCCCGACGCCGGCTCGCTCCTGCTGAACCACGAGCACGAGGGCCGCAGCCGCCTCCACCGGTTGGATCTCGACACCGGGGCGATCGAGGGGCTCGACCACCCCGACGGCACGATCTCCGGCGCCGGCGTGCGGCCCGACGGCGAGGTGTGGTTCCGGCTGGCCAGCGGGGCGGCGCCGGCCACCGTCCGCACCCTCGCCGGCGACGAGGTGCTGGCCCCGCCGGGCGAGCGGGCGCCGGCCGGTGTGCCGTACCGGTCGTGGTCCTTCGCCAACCCTGCCGGCCAGCGCATCCACGGCTTCGTGGCCACGCCCGAGGGCGACGGCCCCCACCCGGCGGTCATGCTCGTCCACGGCGGGCCGACGTGGGCCTACTCGGACAACTTCATGCCCGACGTGCAGGCCTTCGTCGACCACGGGATCGCGGTCGCCATGGTCAACTACCGGGGCTCCACCGGCTACGGCACCGCCTTTCGCGACGCCCTCATCGGCAACCCCGGCTTCCCCGAGGTGGAGGACGTCGTCGCCGGCCTCGACGCCCTCGCGGCCGAGGGCAGCGTCGACCCGGCCCGGGCGGCGGTGGCCGGCGGCTCCTGGGGCGGCTACATCACCCTGCTGGCCCTCGGCCTGCACCCTGAGCGTTGGGTGGCGGCCACCGCTGCGGTGCCCGTCGCCGATTACGTCACCGCCTTCCGCGACGAGGCGCCGTCGCTGCAGGCCTTCGACCGCACCCTCTTCGGCGGTGACCCCGACGAGGTGGCCGACCTCTACGTCGAGCGCTCGCCGCTGACCTATGTCGACCGGGTGACGGCCCCGGTGCTCATCATCGCCGGCGACAACGACAGCCGCTGCCCTATCCAGCAGGTCATGAACTACGTGGAGGCGCTGCAGGCCTGGGGCGGAACGGTGGAGATCTACCGGTTCGACGCCGGCCACGGGTCGATGGTGATCGACGAGCGGGTCCGCCAGATGCGGGCCGAGCTCGACTTCCTCGTGCCGTACCTGAGGTAGCCGGCTACCCCGGGTGGGGGACGGGCTCCTCCCGGATGGCGCCCAGGCGGCCCAGCAGCAGCACGGCGCCGAAGCCCACGAGGGCCAGGGCGAACGGCCAGACGACATCGCCCGACGGCGCGGCCAGCTCGGTGGTGGACGTGCCGCCCGGCCACGGCCACAGGACCCGGACCGAGCCGAGCATGAGCCCGATCATGACCGCCACCACCCGGTCATGGTGGCGGTCCAGCATCCAGGCCAGGAGGCGGGAGAAGAGGGCGAGGCCGACGACGGCGCCGGCGAGGAACAGGCCGACCGCCAGCAGGTCTCGGTCGTTGACCGCGGCCAGCACGTCGTCGTACATGCCCATCGCCACCAGCAGGAAGGCGCCGGAGACGCCGGGCAGGATCATGGCGCAGATGGCGATGGCGGCCGAGGCCGGGAACGCCCACAGGGGGGCCTGGACCACCTCGCCGGCGTGCCCGGTGGTCTCGGTGCGCAGCCCGAGGGCCACGAAGAGGGCGACGGCCGAGGCAAGGGCGATCACGTAGTGAGCGCGCTCCGGGCGCTGCAGGAGGCCGCGGGCCACCACGGCGGACCCGGCGACCAGCCCGAGGAAGAGGCCGGCCAGCTTGACCGGCTCGTCCTCGAGCAGGTGCTCGATCACCGACGCCAGGGAGAGCACGGCCACGGCAATGCCCGCCAGCAGCGGGATCAGCAGGGCCCAGTCGACCTTGCGCAGGCCCTCGACCCCCTCGCGGGCCTGGCCCTTGGCGAGCCAGCCCAGGGCCCGGGCCCCGTCGCGGATGGCGTCGATCAGCCGGGCGTAGATGCCGGTGACGAGCGCGACGGTGCCGCCCGACACCCCGGGCACCACGTCGGCCGAGCCCATGACGAAGCCGATTCCGAAATGCTTGAGGTGCTCGCGTGGGCTCAGTTCTGCTCGCCCTTCAGAAACCGCTCGACCTCGGCGGCCAGCTCGTCGCCGGTAGGCAGGATGCCCCATCCTGCCTCGGTGGCCTCCGCCTGGCCGGCGCTCTCGGGGTCGCCGCCCTCGGCGGGGTCGGCGTCGATCTGGGCTTCGAGCTGTCGCACCAGGGCGGCGTGCTGGATGCTGTTGGTGGTGACCTCGTCGAGGTGCGCCCGGGTGGCGGCCGCCGCCTCACTCAGCTCCGGCGACGCCACCTGGATGCCGGCGACGGTGGCCAGCCCGTCGAGGAGCTGGAGGCTGGCCGGCGGGTAGGGCATGGCCGCCGCGTAGTGGGGGACGCGGGCCCAGATGGCGATCGTCGCGATGTCGAGCTGGTGCAGCCGGCGCTCGATGGCCGCCACCACGCCGGCCGGCACCTGCACCTCACCGGACACGACCCCCAGCTTGTTGGCCAGCTCGGCGTTGGTGGCGGTGGCGGCCAGCCGGCTGGTGCGGGTGTGGGGAACGCCGGCGGGGAAGGCGCCGAGGCCGACCGCCAACCGCACGCCGAACATCTCCGCCAGTTCGCCGATGGCCTCCGCGTACGCCCGCCACTCATGATCGGGCTCGGGGCCGGCGAGGATCAGCATGGCGTTGCCTTCGGCGTCGTGGGCGGCCAGCAGCTCCAGGCTCGGCCACACCAGGTCGGTGTAGACGCCGTCGAGCATGTGGGACATGGGTCGGCGGGAGCGGTGGTCGAGGAGGCGGTCGACGTCGAACGACGCCACCACCTCGGTCTCCAGCGCCGCCAGCATGGCCCCCACGGCGCCGGCGCCACCGAGGCCGGCGTCGATCCAGCCTTCGGGGGCCATGACCAGCACCGGGCTGTCCAGCTCGGGCCGGGACCGCAACTCGTACATGGCTCTCACGGTAGCCGGGGGGTCGTGCTTGACTACCTCTGATGACCGACGTCACCGATGCCACCTTCCAGCACGACGTAGTCGAACGCTCCTACGAGGTCCCCGTGGTGGTCGACCTGTGGGCCGAATGGTGCGGGCCGTGCCGCACCCTGGGCCCGATCTTGGAGCGGGTGGTCGCCGAAACGGGTGGCACGGTCGAGCTGACCAAGGTCGACGTCGACACCAACCCCCAGGTCTCCGCCGCCTTCCAGGTCCAGTCGATCCCCGCGGTGTACGCCATCTCCCAGGGCAAGGTGGTCGACTCCTTCATCGGGGCGTTGCCGGAGGCGCAGGTGCGCGACTTCGTGGCCAAGCTGGCGCCGGCGGAGTCCGAGGCCGACCGCCTGGCCGCCCGGGGCGACGAGGCGTCGTTGCGGGCGGCGCTCGATCTGGAGCACGACCACGCCGGCGCCGCCGTCGCCCTGGCCGAACTGCTGGCCGAACGGGGTGAGGCGGAAGAGGCGCTCACCCTGCTGACCCGTGTGCCGGAGTCGGCCGAGACCCGCCGGGTGGCGGCCTTGGCCCGGGTCGGCGACGCCGCCGGCGACGATGTCACCAAGCGCCTGGAGGGCCTGCTCGACCGGGTCAAGGACGACCAGGAGGCCCGCCGGGAGTACGTCGACCTGCTGGAGATGCTGGGCGCCCACGACCCCCGTACGCCCCAGTACCGGCGGGCCCTGGCCTCTCGCCTCTACTGAGCCGGCGTTCTGTGTCCGCCAGCGTGACGTCTTTGACGCTCTCAGGGACGCGGAATGCGGCTGCGGCGTCACGGTGACCACTGGCTGCTGATCGGCGGGCCCGTGCCGCCCGGATCGGCGGCCATCACCGTCGGTTCGGTGGTCTCGGTGCGCCGGCGCTACGCCGGCGACGCCCGCCTGCTGCGGCACGAGGCCGAGCACGTCCGCCAGTGGCGTGAGCTCGGGTTCGTCGAGTTCCTGCGCCAGTACCTCGGCGCCTACTTCCGCTGGCGCCGGCACGGGTTCGGCCACCAGGCCGCCTACCGCCTGATCCCGCTGGAGGTGGAGGCGGAGGCCGCCGCCGAGCGGTTCGCAGCCGGCTCTGGCAACGGAGGCCCGCAGCCTCTACCCTGAGAGGGTTCGGTGCCGCCCCGATCGGGGCCGCCGGGTCCTCGCTTTCCCCCTGAACGGTCCTTCTTCGTGGGGGTGCGCGCCCGATGGCCGACCTGCTGCAACCGTTGCCGGTCCGGTCGTGGTCCGACCGGCTGGCCCTTCTGCGCGACCAGCCCTGGTTCCGTCCGGCGACGGCCGCCGGCGGCGCCGTACTGGCGGTGGCCGTGCTGGTGGCCGTGGGCCTCTCGTTCCTCGGTGCGGCCTCGCCGGCGCCCAAGCTGACCCTGCCGCGCGCCGAACCCGGTTCGGCGCCGGTCGACGGGGCGCCGGCGCCGGCGCCGTCGGGGGTGCCTGGGCCGGCGGCGTCGCCGGTGACGGTCACCGTCCACGTGGCCGGGCAGGTGGCCAGCCCGGGCGTGTACGCGGTGCCCGCGGGCGGGCGGGTGGCCGACGCGGTGATCGCCGCCGGCGGCACTGCGTCCGAGGCCGACGTCGAACAGCTGAACCTCGCCGCCCGCCTCACCGACGGAGAACGGATCTACGTCCCCAAGAAGGGCGAGGCACCGCCGGTCGTTGCCACGCCGGCGCCGGCATCCGGCGGCGCCAAGCCGGGCGCGGCGCCCATCGGACCCGTCGACCTCAACACCGCCACGGCCGAGCAGCTCGAAGCCCTGCCCGGCGTCGGACCGGCCACCAGCAAGGCCATCCTCGCCTACCGGTCGAGCCGTGGCCGGTTCCGCTCGGTCACCGAGCTGCTGGAGGTACCGGGTATCGGCCCGGCGAAGCTGGAGTCGCTGCGACCGCTGGTCAAGGTGTGATGGGCGACCGGGCCACCGTCGCCCTGGCCCTCGCTGCGTGCGCCGGCGCCTGGGCCGCCCGGCCCCTCCCGCTGCTGCCCGTGCTGGCGCTGCTGGGCGTCGCCCTGTTCCTGCGCCGGCCGCTGGTCGTCATGCTGGCGGTGGCGCTGGCCGCCTCGGCCCTCGGCGCCCGTTCGTGGGACGGCCTCCGCCCGCCGGCGCTGGGGCCGTGGTCGGGCGTCGCCACCCTGGTGGGCGACCCGAAGAACGTGGCCGGCGCCTTGCGGGCCGACGTGCGCATCGGCGGCAAACGGGTGGAGGCGTGGGCGCGGGGCTCCGCCGCCCGCGGCCTGCGCGACCGGTTGTCGGGCGAGCGGGTGCAGCTGCGGGGCCAGCTGTCGCCGGTGCCGCCCGATGCCCGCCAGCGCCTGGCCCGGCGCCACATCGGGGCCCGCATGACGGTGAGCGCGGCGTCGCTGGACTCGGCCGGCGACCTCCCCAGCCGCCTGGCCAACGGGCTGCGCCGCACCCTGCTTCGGGGCGCCGCCGTCCTCGATCCGGGGTCCCGGGCGCTGTATTCGGGGTTCATCCTCGGCGACGACCGCGACCACCGCCCGGAGGTGACGGACGACTTCAGGGCCTCGGGCCTGTCGCATCTGCTGGTGGTCTCGGGCCAGAACGTCGCCTTCGTGCTCGCTTTGCTCGGCCCGTTCCTCGGCCGCCTACGCCTGGGTGGGCGGTTAGCCGGCGGCTTGGCCGTGCTCATGCTGTTCGGGATCCTCACCCGTTGGGAGCCGTCGGTCGTGCGAGCCGTCGCCATGGCCGCCCTCACCCTGCTGGCGGCGGCGATCGGCCGGCCCGCCTCGAGCGTGCGCATCCTCAGCCTGGCGGTCACCGGTCTGGTGCTGATCGACCCGCTCCTGGTCCACTCGCTCGCTTTCCTGCTCTCGGTGGGCGCCTGCGCCGGCATCGCCCTTTTCAGCACCAGCCTGTCCGCCCGGGTGCCCGGACCGCGACCGATCGCCAGCGCCGTCGGTGTCACCCTGGCCGCCCAACTCGGCGTCCTGCCCATCCTCGTCCCCGTGTTCGGTGGCCTGCCCGTCGCCGCCCTGCCGGCCAACCTGCTCGGCGCTCCGGTGTCGGGGCCGCTGATGATGTGGGGCATGGCCGCCGGCCTGGTCGCCGGCTGGACCGGTGACACCATGGCCCGGCTCATCCACCTGCCCACCGGCCTGATGATCCGGTGGGTGGCCGGCGTGGCCCACTGGGGGGCGGCGGCGCCGCTCGGCCAGCTCCGGCTCGCGCACGTGGTGGGGCTCGCTGCCGCGGCCGGCGTGGGGATAGTGGCCCACCGAAGGGGCCGCGCCGGCTGGGTGGTGGTCAGTGGGCTGGCCGCAACAGCAGTGGCCCTGGCGCCGGCGGTGGCGGTGCTGCGACCGGCCGGCGTCGACGGGCGCAGCGTCGTCCCCGGCGCCCGGCTGTGGCGCGCCGCCGGCGCCAGCGTCCTCGTGGTCGACGACCTTCGGGCGTCGCCGGAGGCGCTCCTCTCATCGCTGCATCAAGCCGATGTCCGGGCTCTCGACGTGCTCGTCGTCACCCGCCCCGGCGCCGCCGCCGCGTCCGACGTGCGGGCCCTGCTGAGCCGATTCCCGCCCAGGCTGGTGCTGGCGCCGGCCGGCCACCGCCTGCCCGGCGAGGTGACGGTGCCGCCGGCGGGGAGCGAGGTGGCGGCCGGCGGCGTGGTCGTACGCATCGAGGCGGACGGCAAACGCTTGGCGGTGGCGGTCGCCAGGGCTGGTGTACCGTAGGTGTATGTCACGCACCAACATCGACCTGGACGACGACGCCTGTCGAGCGGTGATGGAGCGCTACAAGCTCTCGACCAAGCGCGAAGCAGTGAACCTGGCGTTGCGAACGCTGGCCGCCGAGCCGCTGGACCTCGACGCCGCCCGGCGCATGCGGGGATCCGGCTGGGAGGGCGACCTCGACGAGCTGCGGGGCAGTCGCGTCTCGTGATCCTGGTCGACACGTCGGCGTGGGTGGAGTTCCTGCGCGACACCGGGAGCCCCGTGTGCCGGCGCGTCGACGAGCGTCTTGCCACCGACCTCGCAACCTGTGACCCGATACGCATGGAAGTCCTTGCCGGCGCCCGGGACAGTGAACATTCGAATGGCCTGCGCCGGCTCTTGGCCAGGGCTTCCTCGCTCGCCGTGCAGCCCAGCGACTACGACGAGGCGGCGTCCCTCTATCGCACGTGCCGCCACGGCGGTGAGACCATCCGCAAGCTGATCGACTGTCTCATCGCGGCGACGGCGATTCGCGCCAACGTGCCGGTGCTGCACGCCGACAGGGACTTCGACGTGTTGGCCCGGCACACGGCTCTACGCCTGGAGACCCCGTAGCGGCCGTCACTCGCGCAAGCCAACGGCAACGGCGCTGTAGCTCATGCCGCCGAGGAGGCCGAGTGTCTTCACCGGCCCATCATCCACCGGGCTGGCGTAGCGTTTGCGCCAAGAGGGGGCGGCGATGGTCGAGGACGATGTCGCGAGCAGGAAGACCTACCGGTACCTGCGGATAGGCATTGTCGGGGCCGTGGTCCTGTTGGGAGCATCCGTCCTGGTGGAGCGGAGCAAGGTGGCCCCCGGCTGCTGGCAGACCTCGATCAGCGCCTACTACTACACGCCGGCGCGGGCGGTCTTCGTCGGCGCTCTGATGGCGATCGGCCTGAGCCTCATCGTGATCAAGGGCAACACCGGGTGGGAGGACGCCTTCCTCAATATGGCCGGCATGCTGGCGCCCGTCGTCGCCCTGGTGCCCATCGGCAACCCCGGAACGTGCTGGTCGATCGAACCCAGCCCGCTGCCGACGCTCAGGAATCCGGTGACGGGTGAGCTGGAACTGGCTGCTTGGGTCGAGCAGAACATCGAGAACAACATCCAGGCGCTGCTCTGGGCCGGTGCTGCGGCCCTCCTCGCCGCCGCTGTCATCGCCGCAGTGGCCTTCGCCGTCGGCGCCAGGCGGGGTGAGCAGCGGACGCTCGCCGACATCTCGCGTGGACCGCACCGGGGCACGTTGCTCAGCCTCGTCGGCGCCCTGGCCTTCCTTGTCGCCGGCGCCGTGCTGTTCGCCACCTGGGACCGCTTCGAGGAGAACGCACACGGCCTGGCCGCGTACGCCATGTTCGGGTGCCTGGCCGCCGCCGCCGTGGTGAACGCGCTGGAGTGCCGGAAGTTCGGCCTCCGCTGGTACGTGAGGCTCTACGGGCTCATCGCCGTCCTCATGGCAGCAGCCGCCCTGCTGATCCTGGTGAGGAACTGGGACCACAAGACGCTCGTGCTGGAGATCGTCGAGATCGGTCTGTTCGCCGGCTTCTGGATCGTGCAGACCCGCGAGCTGTGGCACACGACCGTGCGGTCATCGCCCGCCGGGGGATGACTACCGTGCCGGCATGATGACCTTTGACGACGCGGCGGCGATCGCGTTGGCCTTACCGGACGTCACCGAGGGCGAGAGCCACCGGGGACGGACATGGTCGATCGGCAAGAAGACGTTCGCATGGGAGCGGCCCTTCAGCAAGGCCGACGTCAAGCGCTTCGGTGCGACCACGCCTCCGGACGGGCCGATCCTCGCCGTAAGGGTCGCCGACCTGGACGACAAGGAGGCGGTGCTCGCCGAGCAGGCGAAGGGGTTCTTCACCATCCCTCACTTCGACGGCTACCCCGCGGTGCTGATCCAGATGAAGGTGGCGACCAAGAGGCGCGTCAGGGAGGCCATCGTCGATGCCTGGCTGGCTTCGGCCCCGCCGGCGTTGGCCGACGAGTACGTCAAGGCGCACCCGCCCCGCTAGCAGCCGGTCATGGCCTTCAGGGCCCGCAGGTCGGGGTGGTCGACGACGGCCAGCGCCTGGTTCAGCGCCGCGCACTGCTCGGCGGTGGCGCTGGCGCTGCCCGAGCCCGAGCCCGAAGGAGTGCTCGACCCGCCGGAGGACGAACCTCCCGACGACGGCGTGCCGGATCCGGTGGCCGGAGCGCCAGGATCGGCGCCGGCGGTGGGCCCTGTGGCGGCGGCGCTCCCGCCGGCCGGCGCCCCGCCGGCGGTCGCCGGCTGGCCGGTGGCACCGGTTCCCGGGCTTCCGGGCGAGCCGCCGGTGGCCGCCGCCGACCCACCGGTCGCGCCCCCTGTTCCCGTGGCCGAGCCGGCGCTGGCAACCGCGGTCCCCGCCTCCCCGGGCTGGCCCGGCTGGCCGAGCGCCCCTCCCGGCGTGGTGGCCACCGACCCCTCGGCCGCTGCCGGCGTGCCGGGTGCCGGGGCATCGGCCTTGTCCGGCCCCGACCCGCCGCCGGCGCACCCGGCCAGCAACAGGCCGAAAGCGAGCACCAGCGGCGCCACGGTCCGCCGGGCGCGCGTCCGAGTGGTCACCGCACCACCGTAGGCGCGCCCGGCCGGCGGTCAGGAATCGGTGCGGACCTCGGCGCCGTCCTGGCTCCAGGGGGTGTGGTAGCTGCCCTCCCCGTCGGTGCGCCGGTAGGTGTGGGCGCCGAAGTGTTCCCGCAAGCGCGGCACTGAGGTGGCCGGACCTCGCTCGCGCCGGTAGCCGTCGTACCAGGAGAGGGCGGAGGTGGGCGGAGAGGTTCAGCAGGGCGACGATGGTGGCCAGGGCGACGAAGCCGAGGGCGATCCCCCCGGCTGCGGGGTAGTCGCCGTAAGAGTCCCGCCGGCCGACCTCGGCCTCGATCCCGACGGCGAGCACCAGGACCGGCGAGGCTCCCAATCGCCGCCCTCGTCGGCCACGGCTTCGGCCCCCCTGACGCGGCTGCCACGAGCCAGGCCGCGCCTCGGCCAGGGTCATCCTCTCCGGACTGCCGTCGTGGTCATGGCGCTCCTCGCAATCGTCTGTGTCCCTACAGACGCACGTCACGGTCCGCCGGGTGACAGCTCCTCACGCACCGCCGGCGCCACCTCGCGGCCGTACAGCTCGATGCTTCTCATCATCAGGTCGTGGGGGAGGTGGCCGGCGCTGTACTTGAGGTCGAAGCGGGCCAGGCCCAGGCGCCGGGCGACGCTGACGATCTTGGCGGCCACGGTGGCCGGCGAGCCCACGAACAGTGCGCCACTCGGCTCGGCGGAGCGGTCGAACTGCTCCCGTGTCATCGCCGGCCAGCCTCGCTCCCGGCCGATGCGGGCGTGCATCGCCGCGTAGTGCGGCCACAGCTCGTCCCGAGCCTGCTCGTCGGTGGCGGCCACGTGGCCCGGGCAGTGGGCGCCGACGGGCTGGGTCGGCTTCGCGAACTGCGCCAGCGCCCGGTGGTACAGGTCGACGAGTGGCCGGAAGCGGGCCGTCTCGCCGCCGATGATGGCCATGGTCAACGGCAGGCCATGCCGGGCGGCCCGCACGACCGACTCGGGGCTGCCGCCGACGCCCACCCACGTCCGCAGCGGTGGCGACTCGAGGGGCGGGTAGACCCGCTGGTTCTCCAGAGGCGTCCGGGTCTTGCCCGACCAGGTGACGGGCTCCTGGCGGAGGAGGGCGACGAACAGGTCGAGCTTCTCCTCGAAGAGCATCTCGTAGTCCTCGAGGGAGAACCCGAACAGGGGGAACGACTCGATGAACGACCCCCGGCCGAGGATGACCTCGGCCCGGCCGTTGGACAGGGCGTCGAGGGTGGAGAAACGCTCGAAGACCCGGATGGGGTCGTCGGAGCTCAGGACGGTGACGGCCGAGCCGAGGCGAAGGCGTGACGTGCGGCCGGCGATGGCGGCCAGCACGACGTCGGGCGCCGAGACCGCGAAGTCGGGACGGTGGTGCTCGCCGACGCCGATGAAGTCCAGGCCGACCTCGTCGGCGAGGACCGCCTCCTCGACCACGTCGCGGATGACCTGGGCGTGGCTCAGTGGGCGGCCGCCGGCGTCGAGGGTGATGTCGCCGAAGGTGTCCAGACCGAGTTGGAAGTCGGTCACGTGCGGGTGAACGTCACCTTCTTGGCGCCGCTGGTGCACTCGTAGAACGCCTGGGGAATGGGCTCCTGCGTGCTCCGCACCCGCACGCATCGGTAGCCCTCGACGGTCACCTGGGCCGGCCCCCCGGAGCTGGTCTGGCGGCCGGCGATGCGCACGAACGCCTCGGCCTCGGCGCAGGACAGCCCCGTCGCCTTGACGCTGCTGGCCGCGTCCTCGCTGGCGGGTGTGAAGGCGATGGTCTGGCAGTCGAGGGTGGCGGCGGCCCGGGCGGTGGTGGTGGCGCCAGCCCGGGTGGTGGTCGTCGCCCCGCCCGCCGCCGTCGTGGTCGACGTCGTGTCGCTGGTGAACGGTGAGGTGGACGGTGTGGCGCCGCCGCCGACGACGCCGCAGGCGATGCGGTCGCCGGCGTCGCCGGTGGCCAGGGTGGTGGCGTCGGGCTGGCGCACGTAACGGGTGGGCACGTTGGCGTAGTTGTCGGGGAGGGCGTGGACGATCACGGCCCGGCCCTCGGGAACCTGGAGGTCCGAAAGCCGGTAGCGGTCGGTGGTGAAGCTCATCTCCACCGACCGGTCCGCCATGACCAACACGACGGGCTGGTCGCCGGCGTGCGCCGGGTGGGCCTGCTCGCCGAGGACCATGTGACCGCCGGCGGAGGTGAACGGAGGCGTGCCCCGCTCGCACTTGCCGGTGGCGTGGATGTGGAACCCGTGGAAGCCGGGCGGCAGGTTCACCAGCCGTGCTTCGACGGTGAGCCGGCCCCCGGCCTCGGTGAACGTCACCCGGCCGGCGGGTGACCCATCGGCGGCGATCATGTCGGCCGCCGTCCCCGGCGCCGCGGTGGTGACGGTGGTCTGGGCACCGCCGCCGGCGCCGGCGTCTTCGTCGTCGTCACCGCCGCCGCAGGCGGCGAGGGTCAGGGCCAGAGCGATCACGGGCAACCACCGGTTGTGTCTCACAGCCGACACAATAGGGACGCGTGGTGGCGACGACGTAGCGTCGGCGGCGGATGCGCATCACCATCGGCTCCACCAGCTACGACCTGACGACGCGCGCCCTGGTCATCGGCGTCGGGCGCTACTCCGAAGGCGCGGATCTGGTGGAGCCCGAGGCCGGCGCCGACCCGGCGCCGGCGCCGGTCTACGCCTCGGCCGCCGACGGCGCCGGCGTCGGGAGGGCACTCGCGGCCGGCGCCGGCCTCGTCCGGCTGACCGAGCCGACGGCAGGCGCCCTGGCCCTGTGCGCCGCCGCCGGCGCCGCCGTCGTCGTCCCGGCCGGCGCCGCCGGCGACACCGGCCTGCCGGCCGACAGGGTCGTCGCCGACACCCTGTTGGTCGACGTCACCACCGCCGAGTGGCCGGCGGCGGCCACCGCGGCCGGCGTCATCCGGGGCGCCCGGCTGGTGCGGACCACCGACGTGCAGGGCGCCCGGCGGGTGTGCGACGTGCTGGCGGCCGTCATGGAGGCCCGCTAGGTGCCCGCGCTGCCGGTCTACCTGGTGCGGGGCGACCAGCCGGTCCTGCTGGCCGACGCGGTCAAGCACCTGGTCGCCGAGCTGGCCGAGGGTGACGCCGGCCTGATGCCCGAGGAGCTCAGCGGCGACGACTACACCGTGGGCACGCTGGTCGACGCAGCCCAGACCCCGCCGTTCTTCGGCGACCGCAGGGTGGTCGTGGCGCGCGATGTCGGCCGCTTCTCCACCCATGACGTCGAGCCGCTCGTGACCTACCTGGCCGACCCGCTCCCCACGACGTCGCTGGTGCTGGTGGCCGGCGGGGGACAGGTGGCCCGGTCGTTGGTGGAGGCGGTGCGCAAGGCCGGCCACGTGGTCGACGCCGGCGTGCCGGGGGGCCGGGGGCGGGCGAGCTGGCTGGCCGCCCGCCTCAAGGAAGGGCCGGTGCGCCTCGACGCCCGGGCCGCGGCCATGGTGGGCGACCACCTGGGGGACGACGTCGACCGGCTCGGTTCGCTCCTCGAGATGCTGGCGGCCGCCTACGGGCAAGGGGCCCGCCTCGGGCCCGACGAGGTGGCACCCCTGCTCGGCGGGGTTGGGTCGGTGGCGCCCTGGGAGCTGACCGACGCCATCGACCGGGGGGAGACGGCAGTGGCCGTCACCGTGCTCCGCCGGCTGATCGGTCCGGGTGGGCGCCACCCTCTGGTCATCCTGGCCACCCTCCACAGCCACTTCGGCCGCATGCTGCGCCTGGACGGCGCGGAGGTGGGCGACGAAGCGGCGGCCGCCGCCCTCCTTGGCATGACGGGCTCCACCTTCCCGGCCAAGAAGGCCCTGCTCCAGGTACGGCGGCTGGGCCACGACCCCGTCGCCCGGGCCATCCACCTGCTGGCCGAGGCCGACCTGGCCCTGAAGGGCGCGGTCGATTGGCCGGCCGAGGTGGTGCTGGAGGTGCTGGTCGCCCGCCTGAGCACGGTGGGCCGGGCGGCCCGCCGGTGAACTAGGCGGAGGCCGAGGTCTGCCGGGCGATGCGGCGCATCAGCCGCGACTTGCGGTTGGCGGCCTGGTTCTTGTGGATGATGCCCTTGGCCGCGGCCTTGTCGATCCGCTTGATGGCGGTGCGCAGGGCGTCCGTCGCCTCCTCGGGAGAGTCGGCGGCCACGGCGATGGCGACCTTCACCCGGGTCTTGATCTCGGAGCGGGCAGCCTTGTTGCGCAGCCGGCGCTTCTCGTTGGTCTTGTTGCGCTTGATCTGACTCTTGATATTGGCCATGCCGGGAGGACACGCTACCAGCCGGGCGGCGGGAGGCCACACTGGCGGCCATGCTGCTGCGCGGACAGGAGGGCAACGAGCTGGAGCTGACGATCGCCGGCTACCAGTTCCCGGAGGAGGAACGCGACCCGTGGGACTCCAACTGGCTGCTGGTCTCGGTGCGGGTGCTGTCGCCGGAGGGCAGCTGGTCGGTGGTCGATCCGTGCCTGACGACGTGGGAGGCCAAGCGGCTGGTGTCGTGGCTGGTCCACGCCGCCGCCCGTGAGCCGTCGTCGGTGCCGATGACGTTCACCGAGCCCAACCTCACCGTCGTCGCCGGCCCGGTGGCCGGCGACCCGAACGGGGTGCACGTGCGGGCCAGCTTCGCCCTCGAGCTGCGCCCGCCGTGGGCCCACTCGGCCGCAGGGAGCGACGACCTCACCGTCGACCTCGAGGTGCGGCGCGGCGACCTGGCCAGGGCCGCGGCCTCGCTCCTCTCCGATCTGGTCGAGTTCCCTCAGCGGGGCGACGACCCCACCCTCTGACCGAACTGGTGACGATCTTCGGGGTCAGGGCCCCCGAAACCGTCACCGGTTCCAGAATCGGGCGGGTCCACCAGCAGGTACTTTCTCCGCACCACCGAGCCGGTAGTCAACCAGCGTTTCGCTGCGGTCGACCCGACGGGTGGAGGGGGAAGCGACCTCCACGACGAGGAGAGGAGGTCGGTCGACATGGAGTTCGCCCACCCTCTGCCAGCCCGGAGCGAGCACGGCGACGTCGGGGATCATCAGGTACCCGCTGCCGCCGGGGACGGTCCACTGGAAGCTGTTGGGCCAGACCGACGCCGGCGGCAGGTGGAGCTGGTTCACGGCCTGCTCGTTGCGCAGCACATCGCACGCTGATGTTCGTCGCTGACGGGTGACACGATCAGGCTGCCCCACGGGTCGAGCTCCAGGTGGGCAGCGATGCGGATCTCGTTGCGAAGCCAGTCGAGGTCGTCGACCGTGTAACCCGTAGTGGCGATGCCCACCATGGGTCTCAGCGTACGCCCGACCTGAGACAATGGGCAGAGCCATGATCGACCCGTCGCGCATCCGCAACCTCTCCATCATCAGCCACATCGACCACGGGAAGACCACGCTGTCCGACCGCATCCTCGAGCTCACCGGCGCCGTCGACGCCCGTGACATGCGGGCCCAG
>Ga0247713_1000705_pt1 | contig 18917 bp, 17 predicted proteins | sample 21E_NmetaG_FD_189936 | JGI IMG/M metagenome (GOLD analysis project Ga0247713, IMG submission 189936) | Soil microbial communities from hillslope of Landscape Evolution Observatory, University of Arizona, Oracle, AZ, United States - 2-1-E_N | ecosystem: Engineered > Artificial ecosystem >... | reverse complement strand
GAGCAGGCCTGGCCGTAGCGCTCGGCCACGTCGAGGACGGCGCAGTTGTGCTCGACGATGCGGTACGAGCCGTCGGGGAGCGCCTCCCAGTTGGCCAGGTAGCCGTCCTCGTCGAGGATCTTGGCCAGCTCGGCGACCCGGGCCCGGAAGTCGCCGCCGACTGCGGCCAGGCGGGCCTGGGCCCCCTCCAGCCGGCGCTGGCGCCGGCGGTCGAAGATGTCGTCGACCAGCTTGGGATCGGCCTCGGCCACGTAGCCGAGCAGCTCGGTGGTCAGCCCGCCGTAGGCCTTCGGGAACAGGGGCTCGGCGGCCCTGGTCAACCGGTACACGTGAGTCGGCCGGCCCCGGCCCCGGGCCAGGGGCCGCCACGCCACCAGGCCGTTGGCGGCCAGCCCGTCGAGTTGCTGGCGGACGGCGCTCACGGTGACGCCGAGCCGCTTGGCCAGCTGGTCGGCGGTGGCCTCGCCGGCGTGCTTGAGCGCGGTGACCAGCTCGTTCCCACGGGCGGTGACGTTGAACGTCACGGGAGGAGGAGGTGGAGGTCGCCGAACTCGTGCCACAGGTAGCGGCCGGCGAGGGCGACCTGGTAGGCGTCGTCGAGCATCTGGCGGCCGGCGACGGCCTCCAGCATGAGCAGGTGAGAGGCCGCCGGCTCGTGCCAGCCGGTGAGCAGCCCGTCGACCACCCGGACGCCCCGCTCGGCGGTGATGATGACCTCGGTCCAGCCCTCGCCCGGATGGGCGACGCCGCCGGCGTCGCCGACGGTCTCCAGGGCCCGGACCACGGTGGTGCCCACGGCGATGACCCGGCCGCCGTTGGCCCGGGTGGCGTTGACGCGGGCCGCGGTGGTGGCCGGCACCCGGAACGGCTCGGGGGTGGGCAGCTCGCCGGTCTCCAGCGACCCTACGCCGGCGTGGAGCACCACCGGCGTGACGCCAATGCCCCGGGCGACCAGGGCGGTGATCAGCTCGGTGGTGAAGGCCCGGCCGGCGCTGGGCATCTCGGCGCTGCCGGGCTCGTTGGCGTAGACCGTCTGGTAGGCCGACAGGGGCCAGTCGTGGTCGACGTGCCCGTAGCGGATGGCCCTCCCATAAGCAGCGAGGTAATCCTGAACCGCTGAGGGCAGGTGGAGCACGGCCACCCACAGCCGCGCCGAGCGCGGGTAGCGAGCCAGGAGCTCGGCCCGGCCGCCGCCGGGCAGGGCCAGGCACTCGCCGGTCACGTCGGTCCGGAAGGGAAGGGTGCCCGGCTGGGCGGGCTGGCGCAGCTCCACCACCCACAAGCCGGCGGGGAGGGGAGTGGAGAGGTGTAGCTCGACGACGCTGCCGTCGGGCCGGACCGCGTCGAGCGACGCCGGCAGGGTCGCCGAGGTGTTGATGACCAGCAGGTCCCCGGGGTCGAGGATGTCGGGCAGGTTGGCGAACAGGGCGTGCTCGGGCGGGACACCGGGGCGGGACAACAGCAGGCGGACGCCGTCGCGGGCCAGGCCCCGGGCCTCCGGCGGCTCGTGGGCTTCGAGGTCCCGAGGGAGCTCGAAGACGATCGGCGGGGCGGCGGTGAGGGTTGCACTCATCCCGCTGCCGTGTCCTCCCGGGCCTGATAGCGGCCGCTGGGGACGTTCTCGTCGATCAGGCGGAGGATGGCCGGCACGCTCTCCTCGGGCGGGGGCCGGTCGGAGACGTCGTCCCCGGGATAGGCCTCCTGCTGCATCTGGGTGTTCATGTCGCCGGGGTCGACCCACCACACCTTGAGCTCGGGGTGCTCGGCGGCCAGCACCTTCGAGAGGTGCTCCAGTGCCGCCTTGGACGAGCCGTAGCCGCCCCAGCCCTCGTAGCCCTCGGCGCCGGCGTCGGAAGTGACGTTGATGACCGCACCCTGGGGCGACTGGGACAGCACGGGGAGGGCCCGCTGGATCAGGGCCAGCGGGGCGGTGACGTTGACCTCGTAGACGGTCCGGAAGGCGTCGAGGGGGTAGTCGGCCAGCTTGGGCTGGGGACTCGGCCCCAGAAGGCTGGCGTTGTTGACCAGGAGGTCGGGGCCGCCCATGGCCCGGGCCGCCTCCACCAGCTGCTGGCGGTGGTCGTCGTCGGCCACATCGCCGGCGATGGCCACCACCTCCGTGGTGCCGGAAAGCTCCTCGGCCACCTTCTGCAGCGCCTCCCCTCCCCGGGCATCGAGGACGAGGTTCCAGCTGCGGTCGGCGAGGGCACGGGCGAGGGCGAGGCCGAGGCCCCGTGACGCCCCGGTGATGATGGCGGTCGGCATGGCCGCTTAGACCAAGGCAAATCTGTTTTTATTCCCGGGTTTGGGAGATTGGCGGCGACCGAGCGGACCGGATCGACCACACTCGGTCCCTTGTCCCCGCTGGCCGCCCTCGCCATCATCGGGGCCGGCCTCGCCGCCGGCACCATCAACACCATCGTCGGCTCGGGGTCGTTGATCACCTTTCCCACGCTGCTGGCCCTGGGCTATGCGCCGGTGGTGGCGAACGTGTCGAACACCGTGGGACTGGTCACCGGCTCGATCAGCGGGGCCATCGGCTACCGCCGGGAGCTGGAGGGCCAGGCGCCCCGGATCCGGGTGCTGAGCGTGGCCTCGCTGGCCGGTGGCCTGGCCGGCGGGCTGCTCCTGCTGGCGCTGCCGGCGTCGGTGTTCGAGAACCTGGTGCCGGTCCTCATCCTGGTGGCCTGCGTCCTGGTGGCCTTCCAGCCCCGCCTGGCGGCCCGGCTGGCCGCCGGCGACCGGCCGGCCCGGCCCCGCGGGGGACCATGGCTTTTCGTAGCCGTGTTCGGTACGGGCGTCTACGGCGGCTATTTCGGCGCCGCCCAGGGCGTGATCCTGATCGCCCTCCTCGGCATCTTCATCGACGACGGCCTCCAGCGCCTCAACGGGCTGAAGAACGTGCTCGCCGCCCTGGTCAACGGCATCGCCGCCGTGCTGTTCATCGTGTTCGCCGACGTGGACTGGGCCGTCGCCGGCCTGCTGGCGGCCGGCGCCATCTGCGGCGGCCAGCTCGGCGCCCGGCTCGGCCGGCGCATCCCCGCCGGCTGGCTCCGTGCGGTGATCGTCGTGGTCGGGGTGGTGGTCTCCGTCCGCCTCCTGCTGTGACAAAGCGCATATAGATGCGAATCGACCTCTTACGAGCGCTCCCAGCGTTCTCCTAGTGTCGCCGGGACCGCGACGAAGCGCACGGCTGCAAGGGGGATGCTTGATGGCGGTGGACCGAGGTGTGCTTTCCCACGCGCCGTCACTGGTGGAACTGCTGTGCTGCCCGAAGGACCGGGGCCCGCTGACGCCTGATGACGGCGGCCTCGCCTGCCCGGCCTGCGGGTCGCATTTCCCGGTACGGGACGGGATCGTGTCGTTCCTCACCGCCCAGGAGCTGACCGAGCAGGACCATCGGGAGCGCACCATGCGCGACGAGGAGAGCGTCTGGTACGACCCCATGTTCGAGGGCTACACCAACGCCGTCGAGGTGCCGGCGGCGGTCCGCCGCGTCGATCCGGTCGACGGCGTGATCCTCGACGCCGGCTGCGGGACCGGACGCATCACCGAGGCGCTGGTGGCCCTCGGCCGGCCCATCATCGCCGTCGACTACAGCGAGGCGTGCCTGCGCCGCATGCTGGCCCGCACCGGGGGTGCGCCGGTGCTGGCCGTGCAGTCGGACCTCCGGCGCCTTCCGGTGAAGGACGGGGTCGCCGGCGCCGCCACCTGCATCGAGGTGTACTCCCAGTTCCGGCCCGACGACCGGGCCCGGATACTGGCGGAGTTCCGCCGGGTGCTGGCCCCTGGGGCATCGCTCTCCATCTCGGGCTTCAACTACAACGTCGTGTTCCGGACGTGGCGCCTCCTGGGCAACGACGGGGCCCGCCAGGGTGAGCACATGCTCGGGGGCGACTACCACTACCAGCGCTTCACCAGGTCGGAGTTCCGCCGCGAGCTCGAGGCGCAGTTCGAAGTGGAGGAGCTGACCGGCATCCGCAACATCCCGGCCCGCAGCATCGCCGCCGGCATGGCCAAGCTCCGCCTGCGGTCGGCCGGTGACCGGTTCCTGCGCTACATGACCGACCGGGGCCACGCCGCCGACTTCTGGCTGGAGTCCACCCCGCTGGCCGGCGCCCTCGGGTTCTTCTGGCAGGCCAGGTGCCGGCGGAAGGCACCGACGGGCTAAAGGCGCTTGTTCCTGGTCTGTTCGTTGACCTGGCGGTCGGCCCGGACGATCGACCACAGCAGGGCGAAGCCGCAGGCGGCGGCGGCGAGGAAGCACAGGATGGCCAGCCTCGGGTAACCGAACAGCTTGGACGCGGTATCCACCTGGATGAGCAGGGCGGCGCCGATGATCAGGGCGGCCACCACCAGTCCCATGGTCACCCGGTTGGCCAGCTTCTGGAAGCCCCGCATCAGCTCGGCCTGGTCGAAGGCGTGGACGTCGAGGTGGAAGGTGCCCTCGGCCATGGCGTCCATGACCTTGTTGACCCGCCCCGGGAACTGTTCGACGAAGTCCCGGGCCTCGAGCAGGGCGCTGAAGGCGCTCCCGGACGACGGCCGCATCTGGGTTTCAAGGATGTTGTCGGTGTGGCGACGGATGGCCTGGGTCGGGTCGAAGTCGGGGTCGAGCTCCCGGGCGACCTGGTCCAGGTTGAGCAGGGCCTTGCCCAGCATGGACAGCTCGGCGGGGAGTCGCAGCCCGTAGTCGCCGGAGATGCGCATCAGCTCCATGACCATGGAGCCGGCGTCGAGTTCGGCGATCGTCGCCCCCTGGCTGCGCTCGACCATGTCCGCAGCCCGGGCGACGAAGGCGGCCTCGTCGAAATCCTCCAGTGGGCGGCCGAGGGCGACGGCGGCCTCCGCCGTGGCCCTGCCGTCACCGTCGCTGAGGGCCAAGAGCAGCTTGATGAGCAGCTTGCGCATGTTGCCCGGGACCCGTGCCACCATCCCAAGGTCGATGAGGGCGATGCGGTTGTCGTCGGTCAGGAGGACGTTGCCGGGATGGGGGTCGGCATGGAAGAACCCCTCCACCAGGATCTGGTCGAGGTAGGCCTCGAACAGCTGCTCGGCCAGCTCGCAGCCCTCGAACTCCATCTTCGCCAGCGGGCCCATCTTGGTGATCTTGCGGCCCGGGATGTAGTCCATGGTGAGGACGGTGCTGGTGGTGTAGTCCTCGATCGGCTCGGGGATGACCAGCCGGTCGTACTTGGAGACGATGCGGGCCAGCTCGGTGAGGTTGGCCGCCTCCCGGCGGTAGTCCAGCTCCCCGTTCAGGGATCGGCGGAACTGCTCGAGCAGCTCGCCGAAGCCGTACTTGCGCCCCGCTTCGGAGTGCTTGTCGGCGAACTCGGCCAGCTCGGCGAGCGCCTCCATGTCCTCGGCGATGCGCTCCTTGATGCCGGGCCGCTGGACCTTGACGGCAACCTGGCGGCCGTCGCGCAGCACGGCCCGGTGGACCTGGCCGAGGGACGCCGAGGCCAGGGGCGTGGCGTCGAAGGACTCGAACGCCCGGGACAGCCGCACTCCGAGCTCCTCGGTGACGATGCGCTCCACCTCGGCGAAGCTGAAGGGCTCGACCGAGTCCTGGAGGCGGCTCAGCGCCTTGGCGTAGGGGGGCGGGATGAGGTCGGCCCGGGTCGACATCAACTGGGCCAGCTTGATGTAGGTGGGCCCCATCTGCTCGAGGTCGTTCGTGAGCTCCTCGGCCTTGGGCGGCACGTCGCCGTCCTCGTGGAAATCGGCGATGTCGTCGAGGCCGGCTTCCTTGACCAGGTCGGAGCGGCCGTACTTCACCAGCAGGCGGGCGATGTCCCGGTACCGGCCGGCGTGTTGAGGGCGGAGAGAAACAGACATGTCTGCTCGGGATGTACCCCGTTCCGCTTTATCTAGTCGGTAGCGTTCCGCCGGCGTGCTCCTCATCGTCCGCCACGGCCAGACCAGGCAAACGCCGACGGCTCGATCCTCGGCCGGGCCGATCCGGCGCCGTCCTGGCGACGAGGTGGCCTGGCAGCTGTTCGTGGAGGACGCCGCCGTCGGCCGGAGAACGCGCGGCGGCGGGCCGTGCACCACGGCTCGCTCAGAGATGCGGGCGAGGCGGGACCGCACCTGCACCGATCCGCGTACTTGAGAGCGTCAAGAACGTGCCGTTCCGGTACGCGCAACGGCTAGCTAGAGGCGCTTGATCGCCGCGGCCAGGCGGCCGGCGGCCGGCTCTGACTGGCCGAGGAACAGTATGGGGTCGATCAGCTCCACCTCCGCCAACAACGGCTCGCCGGCCGGTCCGGGGACGAGGTCCACTCGGGCGTACAGCAGTGGGGTGCCCACCTCCGCTTCTACGGCGGCGAGGACACGGTGGGCGGCGTTGACCTGGGTCGCGGAGGGGGTGGCCGGCTCGACCGGTATCGGGCGCTCCCACGCTCGATCGAGCACGCCGGCGCCCAGTGGGAGCTGGGTGCCGATGCGCACTGCGTGACTGAAGCCGCCGTCGATGAACATGAGCTTGACCTCGCCCTCCACGTCGACGCCCGCGAGGTAAGGCTGCACCATCACGGTCTGGCCGAGGGCGAGGAGCCGGCCAACGTGCTCGCCAGACTCTTCCGCTCCTGCCGAGTACCGAGCCGTCTCCCGGGCACCCGCCGAGACGGAGGGCTTCACAACGAACTCGTGGTCGGGTGCGCTCCACTGGCTTGCATCGACCACCCACTCGGTGGGCACGACGAGGATGCCGCGAGCCTGGAGCGCCCGGAGGTATCTCTTGTCGATGTTCCACGCGATGGCCTCGGCCCGGTTCCACAGCGACGTCGCCCCGGCTGTGGTGCGCGCCCAGGCCAGATAGGCCGCAGGCTGGTCGACCCAGTCCCATGTGCTGCGGATGACTGCCAGGTCGAAACCCCGCCAGTCGACGTCCGGATCGTCCCACGCCACCGTCGTCGCGTCGACGCCGGCCCCGGCCAGGGCCGCGTCGATCAGCGGCTGATCCGGGTCCGGGTACAGGTCGGTCGCCGGCCCACCGGGGGTGCTGCGACACGCGGCGAGCACGAGCTTCACTGGAAGAAGTCTGCCTTATCATTAATTACTTATATAAGCGAGGGCTGCTATGATGAACCGAATGCACGCCTTCGAGGTGCTCGGCGATCCTGTTCGCCGGCGGATGGTCGAGCTGCTCGCCCGCGGCGAGCTGCCCGCCGGCGAGGTGGGCGCCGCCATCCAGGAGGAGTTCGGCATCTCCCAGCCGGCGGTGTCCCAGCACTTGCGGGTGCTGCGCGAGAGCGGGTTCGCCACCGTGCGACCGGTCGGTGCCCGCCGCCTCTACGCCCTGAAGCCGGAGCCCCTGGCCGATGTCGACGCCTGGCTCGACCGCTTCCGCCGCTTCTGGGGCCCACCGCTGGATGCGCTGGCCACTGAACTACGGAGAGGAAAACGATGATCGACGTCGTCCACACCATCAATGCCGTGCAGCGCCAGGTCGGCTCTCGCGTGCTGGAGTCGGGGGAGGCACGCACCACCACCGTCAGCCGCACCTACGACGCCGGCCTCGACGACCTGTGGGACGCCTGCACCAACCCCGAGCGCATCCCGCGGTGGTTCCTGCCCGTCTCCGGCGACCTGCGCCCGGGCGGCCGCTACCAGCTGGAGGGCAACGCCGGCGGCACCATCGAGCGCTGCGACCCGCCCCACGGCTTCGCGGCGACGTGGGAGTACGGCGGCGACGTCAGCTGGATCGAGGTCCGGCTGGTCCCCGAGGGTGACAACCGCACCCGCTTCGAACTGGAGCACGTGGCCCACATCACCGCCGAGCGGTGGGCCGAGTTCGGCCCGGGCGCGACCGGTGTGGGCTGGGACGGGGGACTTCTGGGCCTCGGGCTCCACCTCGCCTCGGGCGAGGCGGTCAACCCGGAGGAGGTGGCGGCGTGGAGCGCCTCCGACGAGGGGCGCCGGTTCATGGCCTTGAGCAGCCAGGCGTGGTACGACGCCAGCGTCGCCGCCGGCACCGACCCGGTCGCAGCCGCCGAAGCTGCGGCCCGCACGACCGCCGCCTACACAGGGGTCGCTTAGACCAGCGACTTGGCCTCGGCGTAGTGGCACGCCGACGGGTGACCCTCGCCCCGGTCGATCAGCGCCGGCGGCTCGTCGATGCACCGCCGGCGCTCGGCTTCGCTCAGCTCGTTGGCGAACTTCGGGCAGCGGGTGCGGAACCGGCAGCCGCTCGGGGGATCTATGGGGCTGGGGACGTCGCCCGAGACCAGGATGCGCCGGCGGCTCCGCTCCCGGTTGGGGTCGGGGACGGGCACGGCTGAGATCAGCGCCTGGGTGTAGGGGTGCGACGGGCGCTCGAAGAGGTCGTCGGTCTGGGCCGTCTCCACGATCGTCCCCAGGTACATCACCGCCACCCGGCTGGCGATGTGGCGGACCACGCTGAGGTCGTGGGCGATGAACAGGAACGTGAGGCCGAGCCGGGCCTGCAGATCTTCGAGCAGGTTCAGGACCTGGGCCCGGATCGACACGTCGAGGGCCGACACCGGCTCGTCGCAGACGACCAGCTTGGGGTCGAGGGCGATGGCCCGGGCGATGCCGACCCGCTGGCGCTGGCCGCCGGAGAACTCGTGCGGGTACCGGGATGCGTGCTCGGGCAGCAGGCCGACCATGTCGAGCAGCGACTCAACCTTGCCGTCCGCCTCCAGCCCATGGATGGTGTACGGCTCCCGCAGGATGCCCCGCACGGTCATGCGGGGGTTGAGGCTGGCGAAGGGGTCCTGGAAGATCATCTGCATCTGCCGGCGCAGGGTCCGCATGCGGGCGGTGCCGGCGGCGGTGATGTCCTCACCGTCGAACGTGATCGAGCCCGACGTGGGCTCGATCAACCGGAGCACGCAGCGGGCGGTGGTGGACTTGCCGCACCCGGACTCACCCACCAGGGCGAAGGTCTCACCCGCCTCCAGGTCGAAGGAGATGCCGTCGACCGCCTTCACCGCCCCGATCTCGCGCCGGAACACGATGCCGGAGCGGATCGGGTAGTGCTTGACGAGATCGCGCACCTCGACGAGCGCGGTCATGACGCTGTGTCCATTATGAAGCGGCCGGTGACTGTTGCAGGGCGACCTGGTCGCTGTGGTGGCAGGCGGCCAGGTGGTCGGGGCCGTCCTTGGGCTCCAGGGGCGGCATCTCCTTCCGGCAGATGTCGGTGGCGAAGGGGCAACGCGGGTGGAACGGGCAGCCGGGCGGCACCCGGATGAGGCTCGGCGGCTGGCCGACAATGGGCTTGAGCCGGTCGGTGCGGCGCTGGTCCATGCGGGCCAGGCTGTTCAGCAGCCCCAGGGTGTAGGGATGCCTTGGGCGGTAGTAGACGTCGTCGATCGTGCCCAGCTCGGCCACGTTGCCGGCGTACATGACCAGGACCCGATCGGCGTGGCCGGCGACGAGCCCCAGGTCGTGGGTGATGAGCACGATGGCCGTGCCGCGCTGGGACTGGAGCCGGATCAGCAGGTCCATGATCTGGGCCTGCACGGTGACGTCGAGGGCGGTGGTGGGCTCGTCGGCCAGCAGGACGAGCGGGTCGAGAGCGAGGGCCATGGCGATCATGGCCCGCTGGCGCATGCCGCCGGAAAACTGGTGGGGGTACTCCCGGGCCCGCTGCTTCGGGTTGGGAATGCCGACCTCGCCCAGCAACTCGACCGCCTTGGCCCGGGCGGCGACACGACCGACCTTCTTGTCGTGGGCCTGGATGACCTCGGCGATCTGGTGGCCGACGCGGAACACCGGGTTCAAGGCCGTCAACGGGTCCTGGAAGATCATCGAGATCTCCTTGCCCCGGATGGCGCGGCGCTCCTTCTCGTCGGCGGCGATGAGGTCGCGGCCCTTGAACAGGATGCGCCCCGACTCGTAGCGGGCCGGCGGCACCGGCACCAGGCCCATGACGGCCAGGGCCGACACCGACTTGCCCGACCCCGACTCGCCGACGATGCCGAGGGTCTCGCCGGGCGCCACCGACCAGCTCACGCCGTCGACGGCCTTCACCACGCCGGCGTCGGTGTGGAAGTGGACGCGCAGATCCTCGATGGAGAGCACCGGCTCGCTTGTGTCGGCGGTCATCGCAGACGCGGGTCCAATGCGTCACGCATGCCGTCGCCGACGAAGACGAAGCCGAGGACGGTGAACACCACGGCCATGCTCGGGAAGAACCACAGGTAGTCCTTGAACCCGAAGAACTTCTGTCCCGCGGCGATCATGTTCCCCCAGTCGGGCACGTCGGGCGGCACGCCGACGCCGAGGTAGCTGAGCGACGCCTGGGCCACGATGGCCGTGGCCACGCTGACCATGGCGTAGACGAGGACGGGGGCCATGCTGTTGGGGAGCACGTGGCGGGTGACGATGCGCCACTTGCTGGCGCCCAGCGACCGGGCCGCCTCCACGTACTCGCTTTCGCGGATGGACAGGATCGAGCTGCGCAGGAGCCGGGCCACGGTGGCCCAGCTGAAGAGCCCGATGGCCAGGATGACCGGCGTCACGCCCCGCCCGACGACGAGGATGATGACGACGGCGCCGATGATCAGCGGGAAGGCGAAGAACACATCCGCGATCCGCATGATCAGGGTGTCCCAGACCTTGCCGACGTAGCCGGAGATCGACCCCAGGATGACCCCGATGACCAGGGCCAGAAAGATGGAGGCCAGCCCCACGCTGACCGCGATCCGGGTGCCGTAGACGATGCGGCTGAACACGTCACGGCCCAGCTCGTCGGTGCCCAGCCAGTGCTCGGACGACGGAGACTGGAGGGTGATGGTGAGGTCCTGCGCCTTGGGCGGGTGGGTGGCGATGATGGGGGCGAAGATGGCGGTCAGGAACACGATGGTGATCATCACCAGGCCAAGCAGGGCGAGCTTGTTGCGCAGGAAGCGCCGGCGGATGTTGCCGAACTGGGTCTGGCGGGTGATGCCGCCGACCGCGGCGGCCTGGCTCTCGGCGCCACCGAAGCCGCCGGCGCCGGACTCGAGCGTGACCTCGCCGACGGCGGGCGCCTGAGGAACGGTCTGTTCGGTCACGGCGTCATTCCAGGCGGATCCTTGGGTCGAGGAATGCGTAGGCCACGTCGACGACGAGGTTCACCAGGACGAACACGGCCACCCCATAGGTCACCACGCCCAGCACGATGGGATTGTCCTGGGACTGGATGGCGCCCACCAGGGCCAGCCCGATGCCGTTCCAGTTGAAGACGGTCTCGGTGATCAGGGCGCCGCCGAGCAGGCCGCCGAAGGAGATGCCCAGGAAGGTCAGGACCGGGATCACCGAGTTCCGCAGGGCGTGCTTGAGGATGACGACCCGCTTCGACAGCCCCTTGGCGTAGGCGGTGCGGATGAAGTCGGCCCGCATGACCTCCGACATGGTCCCCCGCATCAGCCGGCTGACCAGTGCGGTCTCGACCCCGGCCAGGGTAAGGGCGGGCAGGATGATGGACTTCGCGCCCGCGCTCTGCCCCTGTAACGGCAGCCATCCGAGATTGATGGCGAAGATGTTCTGTAACGCCAGGCCGATCACCAGGGTGGGCACCCCGATGGCGAAGGTCGTCGATAACGTCACCAGTACGTCCAGGAACGAATATCGGAACACGGCGGCGATGATGCCCGCCACGATCCCCAGGACGATCTCCAGGATGATGGCCGCCAACGCCAACCGGAACGTGTTGCCCAGCTTCTCCTTGAGGATGGTGTTCACCGAGCGGCGGTACACGTAGGACTCGCCCAGGTCGCCCTGCGCCAGCCGGCCCAGGTAGCCGACGTACTGCTGGGGCAGGGGCTTGTCCAGGTTGTACCGCCGCTCGAGCGCGGCCCGGGTGGAGGGATCGAGCTGACGACCCTCACCCTGCGACGTGGCGATGGGGTCGCCCGGCACGATGAACAGGCAGACGAACAGGATGATGCTGGCCCCGAACAGGACCAGCATCATCTGTAGCAGTCGCCGGACGACGTACTTGCCCAACGGGGTTTGGTTACTTCAGGCTCGCCGTCTCCAACGTGGGCCGCTCGAAGAAGTCGAGCCCCACGCCCGTCCACTTGTTCGAGTCGAACACGCGGTAGGCGGTCCGGTAGTACGTCGGGGCGAGGGCCAGGTCACGCCCGATGGCGATGCGCTCGATCTCCTCGATCGTCTTCTCCCGGTCGGTGTCGCTCTTCTGGGTCTTCGAGAGCTTCAGGAGCCGATCGACCTCGGGGTTGGAGTACTTGCCGTCGTTGTCCTCGCTGGTGCTGCTCAGCAGCGGCGTGGTGAAGCCGTCAGGCGAGGGGTAGTCCGTGGACCACGCGGCACGGGCGATGTCGAAGTCGCCACGGTCCCGCTTCTGGAGGTGCTCGGCGAACGGCACGCCGTCGAGCTCGACCACGAGGCCGAGGTTCCTCTCCAGCTGCTCCTTCCAGGCCTGGACCAGGGGCTCGTGGCCGCCGTCGTTGTTGTAGGCCAGCTTGATCCGGGTACCCGGGGCCAGCCCGCCCCGCTGGGCAAACTCCTTGGCCTTGTTGACGTCGTACTTGCACCAGTCACCGCACACCCCCGGCTGGTGGAAGGCGCCGAACGGCGGGGTGATGAAGGCGGTGGCCGAGGTGAGCGACCCCTGGTAGACGCCCTGGTTGATCGCCTCCCGGTCGATGGCCATGGACACGGCCTTGCGGGCGTCGACGTTGTTGAAGGGTGGCTTGGCGTTGTTGATCAGCAGGTAGTTGATGCCCGGCTGCTCGCTCTTGATGAAGCTCCCCTGGGGCTTGTACGTGCCCTCGGCCTGCTTGAACAATGTGGGCGGGATGCGGGCGAAGTCGACCTCGCCGGCGGTGAAGGCCCGGTACTCCGCCTCCAGGCGACCCTGGGCCGGGAAGATGACGAACTCGATGCCGTCGATGTTGGGCTTGTTGCCGAAGTAGTTGTCGTTACGGACCAGCGAGATGCGCTGGTTGTGCTCCCACTTGGTGCCCGGCTTCATCATGAACGGGCCGTTGCCGACCGGCGCCTCGTTGAACGTGGTGTTCCTGGCGTCGCCGGCGTTGGACGGGACGGGGCTGGCGACGGGGTGGACGAGCTGCTTGTCGAACTCGCAGTCGCCGGCGTCGAGCTTGGCCACCAAGGTGTAGGGGTCCGGCGCCGAGAGGCCGGAGAAGGTCTGGGCCGTCGGGGGGGTGGCGTGGAGCGGTCCGTAGCCCTGGATCTGGGCGAGGTGGTAGGAGACCTGGGAGGCGGCGGTGCCGATGGAGGCACGGGTCCAGCCTCGGATGAAGGAGTTGGCGTCGACCTCCTCGCCGTTGTGGAACTTGGTGCCCCGGCGGAGGTTGAAGGTCCACTCGGTGCAGTCGGGGTTGGCGTTCCAGCGCTCGGCGACGCCGGGGCGCATCTTCAGTTCGTTGTTGCCGTCATAGGTCACCAGGCCGGTGAAGAGCCGGACGGTGACGTTGCTGCCCTCGGACTCCCGGGCGTTGTAGGGGTCGATGGCGCTCGGCTCGCCGATGGGGATTCGGAACACGCCGCCCTTCTTCGCCTCCCCGCCGGATTGCTGTTGGCCGCCGGTCTGGCCGCCGGCGCCATCGTCGTCGTCGCCACCGCATGCTGCGGCGAGCAGGGCGAGGCAGAGGGCAGCGATTCCCACACGGGTGGTGCGCCCGGTGATTCGCACGTTCGGAACCTCCTTGTTCCTCAGTCCATTCGTTCTGGGACACTCGAGGCCCCAGGCCGAAAATTCGGGACACGCCCACTGTGCTGTAGCCGGGTCCGGAACTCAAGGGGGAATGTGCCCCGCCGCGTAGCGGTTCAATCGCGCTCCGTGCTCAGTCGGGAAGCGACTGGGGGGCCCGGTGCTCCCCGAACCGCTCGGCGGGCACCTGGCCGGAGTCTTCCTCGTCGTAGCTCCAGTCCGGCTGCTTCTGGCGGTGGCGCTCGTCCCAGGTGGCCACCCCCTCCGCGATGTCGACCAGTTCGGCGATCAGCTCGGGCTCCACGCCGGGTGCGGAGCCGTCGAGGTGAGCCTCCACCTCGTCGCCGTAGAGCTCGAGCAGGCTGTTCAGCACGTTCTGGTGCTGCTGGGCCAGGTAGCACCGGGCACTGTCGGCCACGGTGGCGACCCGCTTCTGGATGGTGGCCAGGTCGTGGTCGCCGGCGTCGGAGTGGCACACCTTGTCGAGCAGGCCGGCGAGCTGGAGCCCGTCCTGCTTGCAGGGCGTGCACTGGCCACAGGACTCCACGGCGAGGAACCGGGAGACGCCGGCGGCGACCGCGGTCATGTCGTCGGCCTCGTCGAAGACGATGAACCCGGCCGAGCCGAGGCCGCTGCCGATGGCGGCCAGGGCCTCATAGCTCACCGGCGTGTCGAGCATCGACTCGGGGATGAAGCCCTGGGCGACCCCGGGCAATACCGCCTTGATCCGCCGCCCCTCCACCGTCCCGCCCCCGATGGCCTCGATGACCTCCCGCAGGGGCGTGCCCATCTGCACCTCGGCCACGCCGTGTCGCTGCACGCTGCCGGTCACCGTGCACACGATCGTGCCCGGGGACTCCTCGGTTCCCTCGGTGCGGAACCAGTCCGCGCCCCGGGCGATGATCTTCGGCACGTTGGCGAGGGTCTCGATGTTGTCCACCAGGGTCGGCGGCGCCACTGCGTCGTGGCCCGGGGAGGCCATCTCCACCGGGGCGGACAGCCCGCTGCCGGAGACGGTGTCGGAGGGGCTCTCCACCACCTCGGTCACCCCCCGCCGGAACGGGGGCGAGATCCGGGGGAAGGGGTAGCGGCCGTCGATGGTCTCCAGCAGGGCCGTCTCCTCACCGTAGAGGTACTCGTTGGGGCCCTCGAAGACGTCGAATTCCATTCCTTCCGGCCAACCGGCGGCGGTGACCTCGTCGATGGCCCGGCGCAGGCGTGACACCTCCTCGCCGAATGTCTCCTTCAGCCCGAAGATGATGCTCGTCGCACCCACCGCCCGGGCCGCGATCAGCGCGCCCTCCACCACCTGGTAGGGGTCGATGCGCAGGATGGTGCGGTCCTTGAACGTGCCGGGCTCTCCCTCGGCCCCGTTGACGACCACCGTGGTCGGCAGCACCGGCGAAACGTTCTCGGCCACCGTGCGCCACTTGGTGCCGGTGGGGAAGCCGGCGCCGCCCCGCCCCCGCAGGCCCGATGCTTCCACCTCGGCGATGAGCGCCGCCGGCTCCACCTTCCGGGCCGCCTCCAGCCCCGCGCCGCCGCCACGTGCCAGGTATTCGTCGAGGTCGGCGATCGGGTGCGGGAAGAGAACTCGGTGCACGATGGTCATGTATGCAGTCTTTCCCTTTCGCGGCCTGCGGGTGAACCGCTGGTGCCCGTCGTGCCGGAAGTCGTGGCCGGCCGGGCGGGTCGTGTGCCCCGACTGCCTGGTCGAGCTGGTGGACGACCCGAACGCCACCGTCCGCTGCCGCCACTGCGGCCGGGACTGGCCGGCGACCATGGCCTCCTGCCCCAACTGCCTGGCCGAACTCCGTCCGGACCCCGAGGCGGCGATGGAGGCGATGGGGCGGATCCTGGCCATGGGCGGGCACCTGCCCCGGGCCGCCGGCACCGTGCCGTTCGCCGACGGTCCGGCATGCACGCTGCTGCGCCTGTCGGCGCGCGGGGGTCTCGTCTACATCGGCCCCGACGGGCTGGTCCAGGCCGCGGTCGCCGGCTCCCAAGGCCGGGCCGTGCCCCCGCTGACCTGCCAGGACGCCGGCGACGTGCTGTTCCGCCTCGTCCCCTACGAGCCGGCGGAGGCGGCGGTGGTGGCCTTAGGAGCCGACGGTGCCGCACTGGCCACGTTCCTGCGAGCGGGGTCCGGCCTCGACATGCGTGACGAGACCAGCGCGCCGGTGGCCCGTCTCATCCGGCGCCGGGAGGGCTTCGAGGTCGTCGAGACCGGCGGCGGCACGCTGGCCGTCGTGGGCCGCTCCGACCACGAGATCGACGGCTGGATCGACGACCAGTGGTGGCTCCAGCCCGCGGGCCTCCTCCCCCTGCGCCGGCTGGCGGCGGTGGCCATGGTGCTGGCGGCCAAAGTGCTCCTCGGCCGGCCCTGGCCGGTGCGGGCCGGCGAGCAAACGCCCCCGGACGAGGACGACTACGAACGGTGGCTCCGGGGCAGTTGACCCAACAGATGGACGGGCGAAACGGTTTGGTAACGCGCGTGGGGCACGATGACGGGGTGGGGGACTTCATGCACGACTACCCCGTGGGCAACGGCTGGGACGAGATGTTCGACTCCTCCGGCAACCCCCGCAGGCCGTACAAGGCCCTCTATGAGGTCCTCCAGTCGCTGTCCGCCGACGACTTCGCGTCCCGCTGCTCGGCCCGTGACCACGCCTTCCGCGACCAGGGCATCACGTTCTCCCAGTCGGGAGAGGAGCGGCCGTTCCCGCTCGACCTGGTGCCGCGCATCCTGTCGGCCAACATCTGGCCGACCATCGAGGCCGGCGTCGACCAGCGGGTCCGGGCTCTCGAAGCCTTCCTGGCCGACGTGTACGGCCGGGGGCGGATCCTCGACGACGGGATCGTTCCCCGGGCCCTGATCACCAGCTGCGACCACTTCCACCGCGAGGCGGCCGGCATCGACCCGCCCAACGGCGTCCGGGTGGTGGTGGCCGGCATCGATCTCGTCCGGGGTGCGGACGGCGGCTTCCGCGTGCTGGAGGACAACCTTCGCACCCCGTCGGGCATCTCTTACGTCATCGAGAACCGCCGGACCATGGCCCGGGTGTTCCCCGAGCTGTTCGCCAGCCACCGGGTCCGGCCTGTCGACAGTTACCCCGCCCGGCTGCTGGAGGCGCTGCGGGCGGCGACACCGTCGGGCGTGCCCGACCCCACCGTCGTCGTGCTCACGCCCGGCATCTACAACTCGGCCTACTTCGAGCACGCCTTCCTGGCCCGCCAGATGGGCGTGGAGCTGGTCGAGGGGAGGGACCTGGTGTGCCGTGGCAACTACGTCTACATGCGCAGCACCGAGGGTGAGCAGCGGGTCGACGTGGTGTACCGGCGGGTCGACGACGAGTACCTGGACCCGCTGCAGTTCCGGGCCGGGTCGGTCGTCGGCTGCCCCGGCATCGTCAACGCGGCCCGGGCCGGGAATGTCACCATCGCCAATGCGGTCGGCAACGGGGTGGCCGACGACAAGCTGCTCTACACCTACGTCCCCGACATCATCCGGTACTACCTCGACGAGGAGCCGATCCTCCCCAACGTCGACACCTACCGCCTGGAGGAGCCCGACGAGCTGGAGGCGGCCCTGAAGCGGCTGCCGGAGCTGGTCCTGAAGCCGGTGGCGGGATCGGGGGGTTACGGGCTGGTGATCGGGCCGGCGGCGCCGAAGGAGGAGCTGGAGCGGATGCGCGAGGTGATCTCGTCGGACCCTCGGGGTTGGATCGCCCAGGAGGTGGTGCAGCTGTCCACGTCGCCCACCCAGATCGGCGACCGTCTCCTGCCCCGCCACGTCGACCTGCGGCCGTTCTCGGTCAACGACGGCGAGCGGGTGTGGGTGGTGCCGGGCGGGCTGACGCGGGTGGCGCTCCCGGAAGGCAGCCTCGTCGTGAACTCCAGCCAGGGCGGGGGCTCCAAGGACACGTGGGTATTGGCCGAGACCGGCGGCTCCCGTTCGGTCTACCCGGCCCGCCGGCCCCAGGCCCGGGTGCTGGCGCCGGCCGCCGCCAGCGCCCCCCTGGTGCCCGGGCCGGCGGTGGCCCAGGCCGCCCAGCAGCAGCAGGGCCGGGGAAGGGGAGGTGATGACCGGTGCTGAGCCGCATCGCCGAATCCCTGTACTGGGTGGGCCGCTACGCCGAGCGGGCCGAGGACACCGCCCGCATCCTCGACGTGCACGTCCACCGCACGCTGGAGGATCCGTCGGTGGAGGAGGACTCCGCCTGCCGGACGCTGCTGGCCGTCATGGGGATGACGGCCCCCGAGGCGCCGGTCAGCAACGCCGACCTTCTCGACATGCTGGCCTTCGACAGCGCCAGCACCACGTCCATCGCCGGCAGCCTGGTCGCAGCCCGGGAGAACGCCCGTAGCGCCCGGGACTCGATCTCCTCGGAGATGTGGGAGTGCCTGAACGCCACCTACAACGCCCTGCCTGGCGTGGTGGCCAGGGTGGCCGGTGGGATGCCGCACGCCTTCTTCTCCTACGTCAAGGAGCGGGCCGCCATCCTCCACGGCCTGGCCGACTCGACGATGAGCCGCGACGACGGCTGGCTGTTCCTGGTCCTGGGCCGCAGCCTGGAGCGGGTGGACATGACGGCTCGGCTGTTGTCGGCCAGCTTCGGCGACGGCACCGGGCCGGCGGAGTGGGTCACGACGCTGCGGTGCTGCTCGGCCCACGAGGCGTTCCTGCGCACCTACCGCCGGCGGGTGGAGCCGGAGCTGGTCGCCGAGTTCCTCCTCCTCGACCGGCTGTTCCCCCGATCGGCCTTCAGCGCCCTGGTGCAGGCCGAGAAGTGCCTGGCCGAGCTGCAGCCCGGCGCCGGCCGGGCCGGCCTCGACGACGAGGCCCGGCGCATCCTGGGCCGGGCCCGCACCGAGCTCGAGTTCCGCCGGGTCGAGGAGATCATCGGCGACCTCCCCTCGTACCTGGCCGACATCCAGTCGGCGTGCTCGGCCGCCGGCGAGGCCGTAGCCCGCCGCTTCTTCCGCCAGACCGCGCCCCAGGAGTGGAGCCTGGAAGTGGCCGGTGGTCGCGAGTGACCTGGCGCATAGGGATCAGGCACGTGACCGGGTACGACTACGAGCAGCCGGTGTCCTCGTCGTACAACGAGGCCCGTATCACGCCCATCTCCAACGACCGCCAGCTGGTGCTGGAGTCCGAGGTCGACGTCACGCCGCCGGCGTCGATCTACCGGTACTGGGACTGGTGGGGGACGCTCGTGCACTCCTTCGACCTGCAGGAGCCGCATGACGAGCTGGTGATCAC
>Ga0247713_1000704_pt1 | contig 18922 bp, 25 predicted proteins | sample 21E_NmetaG_FD_189936 | JGI IMG/M metagenome (GOLD analysis project Ga0247713, IMG submission 189936) | Soil microbial communities from hillslope of Landscape Evolution Observatory, University of Arizona, Oracle, AZ, United States - 2-1-E_N | ecosystem: Engineered > Artificial ecosystem >... | reverse complement strand
GGTGGGTACGCACGATTGCACGGCTTCGATGGCCCGTTACCGGGCGACCACGCGTGCGATCTCGATTGAGCCGAACGTGACCACCGACGCCGACTTCGACCTCAACAAGAAGGGTCGCAGGCGCAAGAGCTGAGGCGCGGGCGTCAGCTCGCGACGTCGGCGTACTTCGCGCCGGTCCCGGTGTTGTAGATCACCGCAGGCCCCTCCAGGTTTCCTTCGGCGGCAAGCCGCGCCGCACCGGCGAACGCCGCGGCGCCCTCGGGACACGCCCACACTCCCTCAACCCGTGCGAGGCGGCCGATCCACGACAACAGGTCCTCCTCGTCGATCGCCATCATCGTTCCGCCGCTCTCCCGCACGGTCTGCAGCACGAGGTCGCCTTCGCTCGGCGCCGGTACCCGGAGGCCGGCGGCGGCGGTCGGCTCGACCTCCGGCCACGGCACGACCTCGTCGCCGCCGGCTTCGTACGCCCGGACGATCGGCGCGCAGCCGGCGGGCTGCACGCCGACGAGACGAGGGGACGCGTCCTCCGCCAGGCCGAGTGCGCGCACCTCGGCCGCCGCCTTGGCCGCGGCCACGAGCGCGACCCCGCCCCCCACCGGAAACACGATCGTCGTCGGGAGCCGCCAACCCCGCGCGTCGAACGTTTCGAGCCACGCCGTCTTCTTGCCCTCCAGCCGGTACGGCTCGGAGAACGTGGCCGCGAGGAACGCGCCGGTGTCGGCGGCGATCTCCTTCGCCCGGCGCGCCGCGTCGGCGATAGTTCCGTCGACGAGCTCGAGTTGCCCACCCGCGAGCGTCACCTCGCCCCGGTTGGCCGCGGGCGCAGTGCGCGCCATCGTGACGGTAATCGGCAGCCGGGCGCGCGCCGCATAGAGGCTCCACGCGCCTCCGGCGTTGCCGGCCGACGGCATTACCAGCCGCTCGGCTCCAAGCTCGCGAGCGCGGGACAGACCGACCATCGCCCCGCGCGCCTTGAAGGTCCCGCCGGGCAAAGGCGCGTCGTCCTTCACGAGCACCTCGGTCCCCCACTCGTCCGACAGCCGCGGAAGCGCTAAAAGCGGCGTCTCCGGCTCACCGAGGCTCACCGGAGGGTGGTTCATCGGAAGCAGCTCCTCGTAGCGAAACGGCCCCGGGCGCCGCCTCGCGAATGCGCCGGCATCGATTTGCCCGAGATCGTAGCGGGCGAGCAAAGTACCGCCGCAGGGGCAACGATTCTGGAGGACGGTGGCGTCGTGGCGGCGACCGCAGCGCGCGCACTCGAGATGCGAGAGGGTCGAGCGCAAACGTGAGCTAGACGATGCCGAGGGCCGATTTGGCGAGCGGGTTCATCTTCTCGACCGACCACGGCGGGTACATCACGAGCTCGGTCGTGACCTCCCCTATGCCCTCGATGTACGAGGTGCCCTCCCGGATCTGCTCGTCGAGCATCGGACCGATCGGACATCCCATCGTCGTGAGGGTGAACTGGATGTGCACGTTGTTGTCGTCGTCGATGGCGACGTCGTAGACGAGGCCCAGATTCCAGATGTCGATCCCAAGCTCCGGGTCCTGGACCGTCTGGAGGACGCCCTCCACCTCTTCTTTGATCTCTTCTTTGGTCGGCATGTATCTAGGTTAACGCCGGCCGGCAAGGGCGAATTCCGCCGGCGCGCGTCAGCCCAGGTCGACGGCGAGAAGGCGGGCGGCGTTGCCGCGCAGCACGCCCTCTTCGGCGTCCCCCAGCCTTAAGTCGCCTATCTCCTCGAGCATTTTGCCGGGGTCGAACATCGGATAGTCGCTCCCCCACACGGTGCGATCGCGGAGGCGAGTCGCGGCGTCCCGCTTGATCTCGTCGGGCACGTAGCGCGGCCGCCACCCGGAGAGGTCCATCCACACGTTCGTCTTGTGGAGCGCGGACGAGATCACCTCGAGGTGCCACGGGTAGCCGAAATGGGCCATGACCACGGTGAGGCCGGGATGGCGCGCCGCCACCATGTCCATGTACATCGGCCGACCGTACTCGAACGCGATCCCCGACCCGCCCGGCTCGCATGCTCCGAGCCCGGTCATGCCGACGTGGACGATTACCGGAAGCCCGAGCTCCTCGACCTTGTCCCACAGCGGCTCCCACTGAGGTTCGTGCGGAAAAAAACCCTGCACCTGAGGGTGGAGCTTCAGGCCCCTGAGTCCCAGATCATTCACCGCCCGTTCGAGTTCGACGACCGCATCCGGCTTGTGCGGGTCGACGCTCGCGAAGCCGACAAACTGCTCCGGATACGTGTCGCAGATCTCCGCCACCCTGTCGTTGGTGAGCGGCGGCAACCCGGTGGCGGTTTCGGCATCCCACGCGAGCAGCACCCCGAGGAGGTCCCAGCTCTCGTATTCGGCCGCCATCTCCTCGGCGCTTCGGATCCGGACCTCGGTGCGAAAGAACTTCTGCGTGCCGTCGAGCATCGGCCCCAGGCTTCCGCCCAGCCACTCCGCCGTCGAGGAGTGGACGTGAAAATCGATTGCGCGCGGCACCGGGCCCCCTATAGGAAGAAGAACGAGATCGCCATGATGATGTAGGCGGCGAGGAGCTGGGCCCCCTCGAACCAGTTGGAGCGGCCGTCGAGGACGATGAAACCGAGGATGACCCCCGAGAAGGCCACCGCCGCGACCTCGAGTCCCGTGAAGATGAGGTTCATCGGGTTGCCGACCGCGAGCGACACGAACACCAGCACCGGGGCTATGAACAGCGCGATCTGAGTCGACGACCCGATCGCGATCTCGATCGAGATGTCGATCTTGTTCTTCGCGGCGAGGAACACCGCCGACGAATGCTCGGCCGCGTTGCCGACGATCGGGACGATGATCAGACCCACGAACAGCTTCGAGATCCCGAACTGTTCGACCGTCGGTTCGAGCGCGCCGACGAGGAACTCGCTCATGAGGGCAACGCCGACGGTGGCCGCTCCGAGCATGGCCCCGGCCTTCTTCTTCGACCACTTCGGATGCTCGTCCTCATCTTCGGGATGTCCGTGAGAGCGGAACAGCTGCGTGTGGGTCTTGAGCGCGAACGCGAGGCCGGTGATGTAGGTGATGATCAGCACGATCGACACCCCCACCGAGACGGCTTCCTCGCGAAACGCAGTCGCCTCCGGGGTGAGATGAAACAGCGCTGGGAGAACGAGCGCGGCGACCGCGATGAGGAGCGACGCGGTATGAAGGTTGGCGGTCGCCCGGTTGAAGGTCTGCTCCGACCGGCTCCATCCGCCGGCCACGAACGCAAGGCCGAGCACGAGCAAGACGTTTCCGATGATCGACCCGGTAATAGATGCCTTCACGACCTCGAGCTCTCCCTGAAGAATCAGGAAGAACGCGATGATCATCTCGGTCACGTTGCCCATGGTGGCGTTGAGGAGCCCGCCGATCTGCGGCCCGGTGTGAAGCGCCAGTTCCTCGGTGGCGTGGCCGATGAGGCCCGCCAGCGGCAGAATCGCCAACGCCGCAGTGGCAAAGATCCAAACGGGATCCCCGTGCATCAGCTCGAGCACGAGGGCGACCGGCACGAACACGAGAAGCCACTCGAGTTTGGGCTTGAACATGGGCGGGAGCCTACCCGCAGACGCTCGGGCTAAAGAGGAACTTGGTCGAGCAGCGCCCTGATCCCGGCCGCGGCTCTCACCGGATCAGCGGCTTCCGTAATCGCTCGGACGACCACGGCACGGCGCGCCCCCGCCTCCATCGCGGCGGAAAGGGTTTCGAGGTTCAAGCCGCCTATCGCGAACCACGGGAGGTCGGGCGGCACCGCGCGGGCGGCATGGTCCAGCAACTGGATGCCGGCTGCGGGACGGCCGGGCTTGGTCGGCGTTTCGTGCACCGGTCCGACCGCGATGTAGTGAACACGCTCACGACGCGTGAGCTCTGCGTCGATCTGGTCGCGTGAATGAGTCGAACGGCCGACGATCGAGCCCGGGAGAAGTATCCGGCGTGCGATCTCGACCGGAACGTCGTCCTGGCCCAAATGAACCCCACAGCCAAGGGCCAACGCGAGATCGGGGCGGTCGTTCATCACGAACGGTATTCCGGCTTGGTCGCATGCGGCTGCGATCTTCTCGCCGGAGCGCAAGAGGGGGGCGGCTTCGATTTCCTTTTCCCGAAGCTGAAGGAGATCTACTCCGGCGGAGGCGAGGTCCGGCACGAGGTCGGCCAACTCTGCATCGCCGATGCGCGTGCCGGCGACGAGGTAGAGCCGTGCGCCTGCGAGCCCACTCACAAGGCGATGACGTCCGGACCGCCGTCGCCGGCGGCCGAGTCCGGATCCGATCCCGCCTCTTTCTCGAACGCCTTCATCCGCTCGGCGATCGCTCGCAGCATCGCCGGCACGCGCAGCAACGCGACCGACACGAATACATAGGGCAGCGCGTCGAGCGCGGTTTCGTACCAGCGTTTGTCCAGCAGCGGCGACGCCACCCCGACCCACAGGACCACCAGCACGGCCAGGCCCATCGCCAGGAACTTCGGCGCTCGCTCCGTCGCGGCCGCCTCGAACCGCTCGCGCATGGCGCGCACGGCGCGCCGCCCGTGGAGGCTGCGAAGACGCTCCCACGTACGGCGCGCCGGATAGAAGCGGTTCATACCCTCGATGAGCCCGAGGGCGAGGACCGCGGCAAACGAGGCGATGACTCCGCTGGTCATGCCGCCACCCTACCGACGGCGGCGGTCAAACGAGGGCTACTTCTTCGGAAGCTTGACCTTGGTTCCCGCGGTGTAGGTGAACGGTGCGTTCGCACCGGCTCCGCCCTGGCCTCCATACATGCACACGATCACCTTGTTGAACTCGGCGGGGACCACGTCGGCTTCGCCGCCGGGGGCGCGGGTGTTGAACTGGGCGCTCGCCGGCGCACCGGCTCCCCCCGGGTCGGTCACGACCTGCTCGGTGGTGCCGAACTCGGTGTAGAAGTAGATGTCGAGGTCGACACTGCCTACTCCCCCGGTCGGCTCGAGGACGAAGTTCGTCCCCCACGTCGCCTTGTCCACGTCGAAGTGGTAGCCGACGTCGCCATTGACGTTCTCCTGCCCGAGGATGGCGACGCGGCGGTGCAGTCCGGCAAAGCAGCCTGAATCATTCTGGAACGGGGCCGGCAGCGCGACCGTCCCCTCGACCTTTTGCTCCACCGGCGGCTTCTTCTTCTTCTTTTTCTTCGGCGCCGCCGCCGAGCCCGGCCCGATCGACAGCACCAGCAGCCCCGCGGTCACAAGCGCAATCGTCTTCCTCATCGCTTCCACCTCCGTCTGTTCGTCACTTGCGATGAGGGTTCGCCGCCCCAAACGTGCTTCCTGCCGTCACACGATGACGCGCGGAAGAGGACCGGTGTCCTCGTCCTCGGGGAGGGGCGAGACCGGCGCCGGAACCTGGTCGGGGGGATCCAGCAGCAGATCGGCGATCGCCCGCTGCAGCCGCCGGGGCCGGGGCATGCGCTCGAGGATGCTCTCGCCCTCGCCCCACAGGGGCGTCAGGACGACCGTGCCGTATCCGAGGACGCGCCCGACCGCCCCCCGCCTGAGCGACACGCCGCCGACCCGCGACAACGGGACGCTCGTCACCGTGCGCCCCCCGATCCCGGTCGAGGTGACGATTCGGCGGTCGGTGAGGACCACGCTGGTATTGCGCCGGCGGACGACGGCGACCACCAAGCGAACCACGAACAAGGCGGCGACGGCTCCGGCGGCGATGTCGACCCGATCGTCGCCCCGGTCGGGGCTCCACACGAATCCGACGACCGCAGCCGCGATGAGCGCCGCAGCCGCCATGGCGGCGCGCCGGGTGAGCACCGACCAGTGCGGACGGGTCTCCAGCACCACCGTCTCGTCGTCGCGCAGCCGAAAGGTCATAGCGTCATTTTCCGCCGCTCGGAGGCCGTCAACGCGGCTTTGTCACGCCTTTACCTCACGCCACCATTCGAGCCACAGGCGACGGGACGTCTGCAGGTGCTCGCGCTCGCGGGAGAAGACCTCGAGCGTTACCGTGCCGTCGTAGCCGGCCGCCTTGAGATGGCGGATTTCACCTTTCCAGTCGATCGAGCCCGCTCCGAGCGGAAGGTGCAAGTCCTCGGTCCCGCCCCGGTTGTCCGAGACGTGAACGTGCGCGAGTCGATCCCCGAACTCCTCGAGCAGCGTCCTCGTGCGGTTCGCCTCGCCGAGGCCGAGGCGAAGGTTGGCGTGGCCGATGTCGAGGTGGAAGCCGAGGTCGTCGAATCCGTCGAGCACCGGCGCGAGATCGGCCGCGGTCGCGAATTGTCGATCGAGGTTCTCGACCATCAACCTGATCCCCCGGCCGGCGGCGTCCTCCGCGAGCGCCGCGACCGCCTCGGCGTTGCGCGCCCGGACCCGCTCGATTGGATGGAGCGGCAAACGCTGGTCGGGATGCACGTTCACGAGCTCGATCCCCGCGTCGGCGAAACAATCGAGGCCCCTGCGGAACAGGTCGCGCGCCGTGTCCCTCAATTCGGGAAACGGCGACGCGATCGGGAGGTAGTAAGCGGTGTGGCCGACGGCGCGGAGACCGAGATCCCCGAGAAGCCGGCCCACCTCCTTGCCGTCGGGCGTCCACGCGGCCGGCGGTTCGAGCGTCAGATCGACGAAGTCGAAGCCGTCGCTGTGTATGCGGTGAATCTCCTTGAGGACGCTTCTACCCGGAAAGTTCATGGATCCTATGAGCATCGAGTCATCTTTCCACGCCCCTCGAGTGCACACGCCTTATCCTCGCTAGATGAACGACCCACGGGTACGAGCCGCGTTCTTCGACCTCGACAAGACACTGGTGCCGGGATCAAGCCTGTTCTTGCTCGCCCGCGGCGCCTACGAGCGCGATCTCTTCCGCGTGCGCGACCTCCTTCAGTTCGGATGGGGCCAAGCCATGTTCCGGCTCCGCGGGGAACACCCCGCCGGAATGGAAAAGACGCGCGCCGCAACCCTCAATTTCGCCATCGGCCGGAATCAGCAAGAGCTGATGGGCTGGGGCAAGGAGATTGCGGAGGAGCGGATCTTTCCGCGCGTCTACGCAGACATCGTGCGCGTGATCGAGCATCACCAGGAGCGGGGTGATCTCACCTTTTTGGTTACCGCGGCTCCTATCGAGCTGGCGCAGGTGATCGCGGACGAACTCGGCATGACGCGGGCGATCGGAACCGAAAGCGAGGTCGACGACCGCGGCTGCTACACGGGTCGCCTTGCGGGGCCGGTCATGCACGGCCCCGAAAAAGCGAAGGCGGTGGCGGAGGTAGCTGAGTCGTACGGGCTCGACCTCACCGAATGTGCCGCCTATTCCGATTCGATCAACGACCTTCCCCTCCTCGAGACGGTCGGCTACGCCCACGCGGTCAACCCCGAACGAGAACTGCGCCGCATCGCGATGACGCGCGGGTGGCCCGTGCACGAACTCAGGACCAGGCGCAAGGCGCTACTGGTGGGAATACCGGCAGGCCTCGGCGGGGCCGGACTCTTCGCCGGCGGAATGGCGCTCGGGGCCGCGCTGGAACGTCGCCGCGCCGGCCGCGCGGCAGGACTCGTGGAGCGAACCGCCCACCGCTTTCATCTGTAGAGACGACGGAGTCGTCCTCGCCCCGATCAACAACCGTTCTGCGTCACGCTCGTGATTTGGCTCCCTGCAGGAGCTGCATACAGAAGCTGTCGCCCAACCATCTCTCGTATTGCCCTGCCGTCCACCCGCGTTGCGCAACCAGCAGCTGCCACACGGACGGATGGTTGAGGGTCCACAGGATGTCGGCTGCGGTCGCGCGATCAAGCCCCTCGGCGAGCGCACTCTTCTCGTACAGCTGCTCGACGATTAGGCGCTGAACGTCGAGCAATTTGCTCTGGATGTCGTTCCACAGCCGGGAGATTTCGGCATCGCCCGAGGCGGCGTTGCGAATGACCTCCATCAGCGCTCCGGAACGTGTCTTCACGACTCGCCCCTGAGCGGCCACTAGGCGAAGTTGTCGCTCCGGGTCAGGCTCCTCGAGCAACTCGCGGTACCAGGCGCGTTCGGTAACGGCCACGTTCGCCTCGTCGGCGCCCAGCCGCGTCTCCCACAGGACGCGGAGGAGCCTTGCTTTTGTCTCGAAAGCTACGTAGACCGTCTTGAGAGCAACGCCCGCCTCCTCCGCGATGGCGGGGACCGAGGTCGCGCCGTACCCGCTTTGTTCGAAGAGCCTCTGCGCCGCCTTGAGGATCGCTCGTCGGGTTGCCTCCGCCTGCTCCCGGCGACGCGGCGACTCGTAAGGGCGCCCTCCCTTGACAGCTTTCGGCATCCCGGTATATTAGCCGAGTAATCATTACTCGACTCGGATATTCAATAGTCGACTCGAGTAACCACCGTCAAGGAAGGGGTCGACGTGACGACGTTGCGAGTTGAATTGCAGGTGCGGGATTACGACTTGTGGAGGGGGGCCTTCGAGCAGGACGCCGGGGGGCGGGCACAGGCGGGTATGCGCCGCTACCGCATCTTTCGTCCTACGGACGATCCCAAGTGCGTCATGCTCGACGCGGACTTCGACACCGCGCAAGAGGCAGAGGGATTCCTCGACATCATGCGAAAGCACGTCTGGCCGGATCCGGAGAAGGCGCCGGCCAAAGTCGGTGCGCCTCAAACGCGAATCGTGGAAATGGTCGAAAGCAAGGAATATTGACCGGGTGCGTCGGTCGCCCACGTCCTCAAAACTGCGGCACGTACTGCTCGAGGAAGATCAGCCCGATGAGCTCGGCACGGCTTCGCGTGCTCGTCTTCTCGAAGATCGACTTGAGGTGATCCTGAACGGTGTACGGCGAGATGCTCAGTACGCGGGCAATCTCCCTCGTCCCCAACCCGGCGAGGCATAGCCGGGTGACGTGACGCTCGCGCCGCGACAGCCCGTACGCGTCCAACAGAAGCGGAGCAATCTCGTGCGCCGCGGCGGGACGGATGATGACGCCGGTGCATTCGTCGAGCGTCCCTGAAAGGCGCGTGCCGAAGAGGAGCAGCCAGCGTCCAGATCGGGTTTGAACCCGGGACCGCGCCAAGGCGGCCGAGCCTCGTTCGCCGCTCCCAGCACGGGCCGTCGCAGCAACGACCTGTAGCACGTGCGATTCGTGGAGGTTTGAATGAGCCGGTACCTCCACAAGTTCATCGAGCCACCGCTCCGCCGTCGGCGACAGCGACGCAACATCGCCCTGCTCGTCGAAAACGATCATGCCCGGCGCATCGTCGGAGTCCTCCGCCGAAACGACCGACGAGATGAGCATCGCCCGGCGGAAGCCCCGGGCGATCGGAGACGACAGGGACGCGAGGAAGCGGACCTCCTCATCACTGAAGCAGGGCCCGCCGCGATCGCGGATGAATCCGGCGGATCCCCAATAGGTTCCGTCGTCAACGAACGACCCCCGCAGCTCGTCCGCAAAACCCTGGCCGAAGCTCTCGCTCGATCGGAAGCGGGCGCTCTGGGAAAGATTCCCGTGGGTCGCGTGACTGAGCGACCCCGCGCGATATCCGCTCCCGGCCAGGAATCCCCATTTGTTCACATCGTCCAGGACGTATTCGTGCTCTGCCAGCCAGGAACCCGAACACAATGTGTTCTCCGTCAATGCTCCGGTAAAGAGCAGCGTCCCGGGATCTACGGGATGCCAGCACATGCGCTCGAACGGAATGGCTCGGCGCAGGACATCGGCCGTCCGGCCGGCGAAGGACACCCAATCGAGCCCGCTCCCTGCCAGGTGGACGATGTCGCGGCGCGTACGCCGAATGATCTCTCTGTTCAAGGTTCCGTCATCGTAGCTAGGTCTTCCCGCACCGACTAGTCCCAGACCTGTGGGATGGGCCGCGCCAAACTCCCCGCGGTTATGGGATTGGAGGCAGCAGCACCGTTTCTTAGCGTCCTTGCGACGGCTGTTACTGCGCATGAGGAGGACCGGCATGAAGATGGACACGGAGGGCCCATACGCCCTACACGAGAACACCGGTGTGGTCGACGTGTGGTGGCTGGGCGGCAAGATGAGCCTCAAGGCCACCGGCGCCGACACCGAAGGACGCTTCGCTCAGCTTTTGGCTACCGATCCGCGCGGCACCGCGGCGCCGTTGCATCTGCACGAAGAAGCGAGCGAGACCTTCTACGTCGTCGACGGCGAAGTCACGCTGTTCGTAGGCGACGACGAGATCGACCTCGGGCCGGGCGAGTTCGCCCTCGTGCCTCCCGGCGTCACCCATTCCTACTTGGTTCGCTCAGGGGAAGCGAGGTTCTTCGCGACCATCGTTCCCGCCGGAACGGAAGGCTTCTTCACCGAGCTCGGCACGCCGGTGGTGCCCGGGGAGGCGCAGCCGGCCTTCGTGCCCCCGGACCCCGAGGAGTTCGCGCGCCGGGCAGCATCGTACGGAATTCAGGTCGTCGGCCCGCCGCCGACCCTCGGCTGATCCTGACTTACGAACCCTAGGTTCCGACACTCGAAAAAAACTAGAAGGAGGAACGATGCGTACCGACCGAACCCATCGCCCTGGAGGAACCCGCCTTCTGCCCATCGCCGCGGCGGCGGTAGCCGCGACGGCACTCTTTGCGACCGTGGACGACAACGCTCGGGGAAATTCTTCCGCCCGCACCCTCGCCCCGCAAATGGCGCGGCTGAAAGCTGCGACCGGCGCTTACCACAATGAGGCGGTCGCGACCGCGAGCGGCTTTGCCGCCGACGACGTCTGCGTCGACTCGCCGCACGGCGGGATGGGCCATCACTACGTGAACGACCTCCGGATCCAAGACGACGCCGTATCCAGGGACAAGCCGGAGGTCCTGCTGTATGCCCCCGCCAGAGGCAACGAACGAGCTCTCGTCGGGATCGAGTACTTTAAGGTTGACGACGACCAGGACTTATCGACCGACGATGATCGACCCCGCCTGTTCGGGCGCCCGTTCGACGGGCCGATGGAGGGGCACGCGCCCGGCATGCCGATCCATTACGACCTGCACGTGTGGGCGTGGCGGTCGAACCCCGATGGTCTGTTCGCGCCGTTCAACCCGCGGGTGTCGTGCCCCTGACGAACGGGCTCGATGGGTGAAGCCGGGCCCGCGGGTCACAGTAAACATCGCGCAATCTTCGCTCAGGAACGACCCGCGGGAAACGAGGAACAGGTTCATCTTGGTAACCGTTTGCTCCACCGCGTACTTAGGATCGTCATCGGTCGAGCCACTCGAATGCCACTGACCTGGCAGCCACGTACACGACGTGGTGGAACCAGTCGACTCCTACCTCTGCCGCCCCCCACTTCGTCGCGGGCGGCGCTACATCAACGGCCGGCAACATGACCAGCTCTGTCCCCCAAACCGCTCCCAGGTGCGCCAGCGAAGCCACCGGACCGCGCAAGCCGAGATACCCGATCAATCCGCGTGCTGCTCCCCAAGCAGTCCCGTATCCAAGGTGGACGAGGTTGATATCACCGTTGCCGGGCGGGCCCGGGATGCACGCGGGAGCGGTCGGCGCGCCGCTCGGCCGTCCGCTTGCCCTCCTTAAGATGCTCTCGGACGAGCCGGTCGAAGACAGGGCGCACAAACATGTACGAGCGCACCCATCCTATGAATCCTCTCCCCGAGCCAATATGGCCTGTATACGTCATCTTCGTCTTCCCGGGACCTTCTGGAGAGAAAACGATCCTTTCGTCAACATGCTGAATGGGGCCCTCCAGCCATCGGTAGCGAATTTCCCGCGGCGGATCCAGCCGGACCTCTTCGACCGTCTTGATCGAACGGTGGCGCCACCGCGTCTCGAACTCCACCACCTTGCCTCCGTCGACGTCGCGGATCTTCTTTCCCGCGCTCGCCACCACCTCGAACACGAGGTCACGGGGTGCATCGACTTCGATTGCCTGCCTCTTCAGAGAGATCGTTCGCATGCTAGCCGCGGGCGTCGCCGGCGGCGTTTCCGCGTCGTCGGGCTGCGAACCATCCGAGTCCCAGGATCGCACCGAACATGACGTGCTCGATCGTGAAAGTTGTCCACCCCACCATCTTCGGCATGTCGGCGATGGGGTCGCCTCCACCGAATAGTGCCGCTGCGGCCGGGAGCCCGACGAAGCTGCTGAAGAGCATGACGATGATTCCGTAGACAGCCCCTGCGGCGAGCGCGGCTCCACCGGACAAATGCAGGACCCTGGCAAGCAAGAAGAAAACAATGCCGTAGACGGCCCCCGTGACCAAGTGGATCATCATCCCGACGGCAGCAGGTCCAAGAGCGAAGTGGAAGTCGCTCTCCCCTTCCATCGCACCCTGCATCGACGCCATCATCGCGTTCGGCTCGAGGACCGTCGACGCTATGTGGTACAGAGGCGTGAAGAACCCTGAGTTGAGGTAGGTCGCACCGGCAACCATCGCGTACATGGCCATCACGGCGGCCGCGATGACTCCCCACAGCGCGCCCATCCGGATCGCCCCGCCGATGTCGGACGTCCGGTCGAGATAGCGCCGGTCCGCAGTTGCAACTGCCACGAATACCACCTCCGCAGGTTTGCTTACGGTTACGAATCTAGGGACGCAACGCCCCCGCAAGTGATTGCAGCGAGATCAGGGGCGAAGGCTGTAGGCGGCGAGTTCCACGTCATGACGATCGTCGCCCACTACCAGTGAGGGCGCAGGTTCGTCGATACAGATAAGGACAAGATCGTCCTTCTCGGCCATCCACGTCTCTCCCGCGTTGTCGTGGTGGGCGCCGCGGGCGACCGGCCATTGCTCGTCCGCGACGAATACGACGACGATGTCGTCCGAGCTGTCGGCATAGACGTGCGCTATCGCCTCGAACCCTTCGACATCCGCCCGCCCCGCACGGACGAGCTTCAACTGCCCGAGCCGATCGGGAAGCTGCGGCTCTGCCGGTGCAGCGATCGGTTGCGCCCGAAAGGCGGCCAGAGCAGCGTCGATCTCCCGAGGCTCCCGCTCGGTCAACCACAGCGTGGCGATACCGATGAAGAGAACCATTAAGACACCGGCGCCGAGGATCCACCGCGGCCGGCGCCGCCCCGGGTTCACCGTCTCTACCGCAAGGCGAACGCGTTCTCTGAGGGCTTGGGGGGCGAGCTCCCGGCCGGATTCCGCAACCGAGCGGCCTTTCCTGCCCAGATCCACCTCGTGCCAGCAATCTTCGCAATCGACCATGTGGCGTTCGAACATCCGCCGTCGGGCACCCTTGAGGAGGCCCCCCAGGTATGCAGCTGCGCTGCGCTCCGGATCATGTTTCAACCTGGTCCACCTCCTTCTCGAGGATCCGAGCAAGCTTCTTCCGCCCGCGATGCACCCGCGCCAGGACGGTTCCGCGCGGTGAGCCCGTTATCTTCGCCACTTCCGCGGCCGTGAACCCGTCCAAGTCCATCAGCGTGATCGCGATTCGTTGCTCCTCTGAGAGCCCCCATAGCGCGCCGTGTACCGCATCCCGCCGAACGTTAGCCACGGCGGCGTTCTCCACATCCTCATCGGCCGCAAGGTTGTGGTCGGGCTCGACGGCCATCTCTCGCCTATTGAATGCACGACGCAACCAGCTTCGTCCTGTGTTCAGGCAGATCGTCGCGAGCCACGGCTCCACCTTGCGCGGTGGGCGTCCCGAAGACCATGCTTCGAAAGCTCGCGTGAAGGTCTCCTGCACCACGTCTTCTACATCTCGCCGATCGACCAACCTGCGCGCAAGGTTGTAGACGAGGTCGAGCGCCGGCAGTGTTGCTGCAAGGAATTCGTCATGGGTCCTCTTGCGAATGCTCACGGGCGCCACACCTCGGTTTCCGGATGGAACGCGGCCCAATCGAACCAAAACGAGTCAGTTGCATCAAGCCGGCGCAGTTGACGACCGGCAAGCTTCCCCGAGGTCGCCCTGCCGAAGATGTCCCAACGACTGCGTGTCTCGCGGTCGACGATCGACCCGTTCCGAACCATGAAGTGAAGAGTCGAGCCGCCGAGCATCCGCGAGAACGCGGCCGCGGCACCGACATCCCGAGAGGCCGAGATGTCAGCCTGATCGAGAGCCGACACGGTGCCCTTTTTCCAGAACACGACCACAGCCAGGTCTGCAACATTGACATGTGCGGCCGCCACGCCACGGCTCGCCGATTCTTGCAGCCGGAAGTACGGGACCGCGACCGACTTACTACCCCTGCTCATCCCCAGAACGCGCTCGACCGCAGCAAGCCGTCCGTCGACTTCGCCCGAATAGAGAAACGGAGCCTTTTCGACGTCGTCGTATCCCGGATAGGGGTTCTCACCGTACCTGCGCTCGTATCCGGTATCTCGACTGAGGACAACGCCATCGGGATGGGCCGATACGAAATCTGTCCACGCGACAATCTGCGCGGGGATGCGCTCAAGCTCTCGACCTTTCATCGGACCCGTCAGGGCGACGCCGGTAACTTGCGGCCATAACGATTTTGTAGCCCGGTCGTACATCAGCAGATTCGAGTTGATCAGCTTGCCGGAGGTCCCGAAAGTGGTGACCTCGCCGCCGATCGTAGGTCGCTCGAAGGCGATGGCGGTGTTGCATAGGGGGCAGAACGTCACTGCGATCGGTCTCCCAGCGATCGTGTCGTTGACGATCTCGTGCCACGTCAAGATCTGCAGGGGATATGCCCGTGTTCGGCCGGCTACCTCAACGGCAATGACAGGTTCGTGTGCCGTAAGCCAATCTACTGTCGACGCATCAACGAAGCTCGGATCGTCGATCGCCGGGATGCCGTCGGGAGGGATGACCTCCACTATGTCTTTGGGCTCCAAGTGCGCCGGATTTGCTCGGGTGCCGACTGCACCGGTTCCGGCTGGGTCCAGGTCGTCGGTGGGATCTTCCGGGCGCGCCACTATGTAAAGGATCAAGGCGACGGACACGACGAGAAGGAGACCGGATCCGACCACCCACCCGAACCGGGTCATCCCGCCGTTCGGCCGACCCGCAGCGCGCCTCACCCCACCCCCAGATGTTCCTCGATGAGGCCTCTAAGTTGCTCCTCCGTCAGAACGCCGGCAACGGTTTCGGCCACACGGCCCTCCGCATCTATGAAGACCGTCGTAGGCATTCCCGAGGCGCCGAAAGCGGAGAAGAGTTCGCCACGAGGATCCTCTACAAGCCGATACGTCACACCCACCGAGCGTGCCAGTTCCTCGGCGGCGGTGCGCTCGTCATTGTTGTTTATCCCGACGAACTCGACGCGCCCGTCGAGCGCTTGATAAACCCTTTGAAATGCCGGCATCTCCGCGGCGCAGCTCGGGCACCACGACGCCCAGAAGTTCACCACCAGTGGCTTCCCGCGATAGCTCGCGAGCGCGAAACGCGTACCGTCGAAGTCCGTCAACTCCAGGCTAGAGGCGGCGCCTTCTGGTCTGCTTGACCCGGAGGGGGCCGGGCGGAGGACGAAGGACACAGCCACCGCCCCCAGCACGACGGCCGCGATCAGGCCCAGGCTGCCTCGAGTGGTCAACCTGCGCTCTTGGTTTCGGTTCTCAGCCACCGGCCTGTCCATCCCTGACCTCGTCCACATCTTCAAGGACCCGCTTCCACCTCATCTGATTGCCGCACACGCAGAACCCAACTCCGGCGGTCATTCAGATCGGTGATGGGCACGGACCGGATAACGCCTCGTGGAACGAACCTCGTCGGGCCACGACTGTTCCAATCCCACGCCGAGGCCGTCGGCGACCCTGTTTACGTAGTTGAAATAGGAGGCGACCTGATTCGCATCCACGATCGCCCGGTCGTCCAAACCCACGCGGCGCAGGGCATCGATATCGCCCTCTTCCATTTCCCACGGTTCCAGCGTCAGCTTGATCGCATACCGGCACAGGCCGCAGATCCGGGGGTCCAGCTCCTCCAGGCGTCCCTCGGCGACCGCCGGGGCGAGCGCTGGATCGCGTGATTCGCGCTCGAGCGCATCTGAGTGTTGAACGACTCAGTAGTGACAGTCGTTTGCCGCCGAAACGGCCACCGCCATGGCCTCTCGTTTCACAGGCATGCCATCCCTATGCTCTCCTGCAATCGAATGACCTTGCGACGGGTCCAAGAAGCAGGGACTCGGGTGGGCTCATGTCTTTTACATGCTTGAAGGAGAGGACGGAAGATGACATCTCACGACGTGATCGTGATCGGCCTTGGCGTCGGTGGTGAGGCCGTCGCCGGGTCGCTCGCGCAATCCGGCCTCGATGTGATCGGCATCGAGCGCAACCTCGTGGGAGGCGAGTGTCCTTATTGGGGATGCATACCGAGCAAGATGATGCTGCGGGCTGCGGGAAGCCTCGCCGAGGTATCCCGTGTAAGACGCCTCGCAGGAGACGCACATTCTCATCCCGACTACACGCCCGTCGCGCAACGGATCCGAGACGAAGCCACCGACGACTGGAACGACAAAGTGGCTGTGGAACGTCTCGAAGGCAAGGGCGGGACGTTCCGTCGCGGACAGGCGCGGATCGTCGGCCCCGGCGAGGTCGAGGTGGAAGGCGACCGGTACACCGCCCGACGCGGCATCGTCATCGCCGCCGGTGGCTCGCCCTCGGTTCCCCCGATCGACGGCCTCGCCGAAGTCGACTACTGGACCAACCGCGATGCCACTGAAGCGAAGGAGGCGCCAAATTCACTGATCGTCCTCGGGGGCGGACCGATCGGGCTCGAGATCGGACAGGCGTTCAGTCGCTTCGGCACGTCGGTGACCATCGTAGAGATGGCATCACATGTCATTCCGGCTGAAGAGCCGGAGAATGCGAGTGCACTCCAAGAGGTGCTGCGCGCCGATGGGATCGACGTTCGCACCGGCGTATCGGCGTCGCGCGTCGCACGATCCTCCGACAAGATCGTCGTCGAGCTGAGCGACGGCACCACCCTTGGTTCCGAACGTCTGCTGGTGGCAACCGGCCGGCGCCTGAACCTCCCCGACCTGGGTCTGGAGAGGGTGGGTCTAGATCCCGATGCTCGCTCGATCGATGTCGATGAGAATCTGCGCGCCGCCGAAGGCGTCTGGGCCGTTGGCGACATCACCGGCAAAGGAGCGTTCACTCACATCGCGACCTATCAGGCGCGCCTTGCCGTCGCCGACATCCTCGGCCGGGACCATGATCCCGCCGACTACACCGCAGTCCCCCGAGTCACCTTCACCGATCCCGAGGTGGCGAGCGTAGGACTAAGCGAGGCACAGGCTAGAGACCGCGGCATAGACGTGTCGGTCGGGGTGGCCAAAACGGGATCATCTGCGCGCGGCTGGATACACGGGCCCGGGGCGGAGCATGGGGTCGTCAAGTTGGTGGCCGACAGCAAGCGCGCGATCCTCGTGGGTGCCTCCGCCATGGGTCCGGCAGCAGGTGAAGTGGTCGGATTGTTGTTGCTCGCGGTCCGACAGCGCGTCCCGGTTACGCGCCTGCAGGAGCTCATCTTCCCCTACCCGACCTTCGTTAGGGGGATCGAGGACGCGTTGAACGACCTCGTGGAAGGGTGAAGCGCAACAGCCCAACCAGCGCTCGCCGAGGGACACTTTTCGGCCTCGCGTTGGGTGCCGTGGCGCTCGGATGCTGCGTCGGTCCCGCCGTAGCTGCGCTGACCGGGTTGCTGAGTGCCACGGTCGCCATCGACCTAGCAACCGACCTGTATGACCGGTGGGGTTGGGCATTCAAACTCGCCGCGGCATCGTTGGCCCTGCTGATAGTGGTCATGACCAGACGGCAGTCAAATAGATGTCATACGAAGCCGCGCCTCCTACGCTTCGTAGTGGTCATGGTTCTCTCGGCTTTGGCCACCTACGGCGTCCTTTACGGCACTACGACGTGGTTGGGCAACGTCTCCGCATCGCCGCCTCCAAGCCTCTGGAGTCTGCCCGATGTGTAGGTCCTGCGGGTGGCCCTCTGCCGGGGCGCGGCTTTTGCTGAGGTGGCCTGTTACTTCCGTCGTTTCTTGATCAGCGTGCCGCACTCGTAGTCGCCACGTCCAACGCCCTCCACGGTGCAGAACAGCTTCTGGCCTCTTCGGATGTGCTCGAGCGTTTCATAGCTTCCGCCTGCTGCACATCCACCAGAGGCAGGAGTCGTGCAGGACAACAACACACGACGCCTGCCTGTGATGCGACTTACCGCCTCGAGGCGAATCGTGGCGGCACCGGTGGGGAGGCCGAACCCTCGTACAGATCCACCCACGTACAGCTGACCGCCCTTGAAACGGAACGAACAATCCTCTGAGTCGGTGAACCTGCCGCCGCAGTGCGGTCCCTTGACAGGCTTCCTGTGAGGGTGATTCGCACTCGCTTGAGGCGCCAGCGGCAAAGCGAGCAGGCTCGCCAAGATCGCTGCAGTCAGCAACTTCTTCATAGTCTGCTCCCCTCGATGGGTGGCCCCCAAAACATCTGATCGCCACCGATTTTGTTTGTCTCAACGATTGGCACCGCAGTCGTCGCAATTGAGTTTCGACAAGGTGCGTCCAAAACCTCCACGAACTTCCTTTTTGCCGAGGTTTCGAACAGAATCAGCACTGGTGCCGGGCTTCCCTTTCCGATAACGCGAGCTATCGTAGCTCCCGTCGACATCTCTCTATGCAGGGTCGCTCCCGCATGAAAGTCCGGAGGTGTCGCCTCGGATATCGACGATGGCCGCAACGGTTCGGCTGGCTGTGGGGCCACCCGTAACGCTCCTCCGATGACCTGATCGTCGCTATTGAGACGTCGAAGATCCCCGATAGAGTCCCAATGCGAGAACCGAGATTTATCAGCACTATGTCTCTACTCATTCGGGGATTCCTCGAGGGACTTGCCGAATCGGACGGCGATCTCCGCGTAGCCACTGGTGCTGTAGAACTCCCGACCGCGAAGATTGGATAACAGCACGTTCGCCCTCATCGCGCGAGCGCCCATGGAACGAGCGATACGTTCAGCCGCCTCGACCAAGAGCGCTCCGATCCCACGATCCCGGACCGGTTCTGCCACCACGAGCGCGTCCATCTCGCA